>Ga0265297_10000287_pt1 | contig 167088 bp, 145 predicted proteins | sample Munlanlwell13791_FD_192502 | JGI IMG/M metagenome (GOLD analysis project Ga0265297, IMG submission 192502) | Leachate microbial communities from a municipal landfill in Southern Ontario, Canada - Leachate well 137-91 | ecosystem: Engineered > Solid waste > Landfill > Unclassified | place...
GATAGATTATGCGAAGAAGAATAATATTCCCATTGATACAACAAAGAAGAAACCGTACTCGATTGATCTTAATCTATGGGGAATATCGATTGAGAGCGGGAAACTGGAAGATCCTTATTTTGAGCCTTGTGAAGATACGTATCAGCTTACAAAGGCAGTGAATAAGGCGAAGGCGGAGCCTGTCTACGTCGAGATAGAGTTCGAGAAGGGCATCCCCGTAAAGCTGAACGGAAAGAAGATGGACGGCGTTTCGCTTATCCTTAAGCTCGCGAAGATAGCCGGCGATGCCGGTGTAGGCAGGAGCGATATGATAGAGAACAGGCTCGTCGGGATAAAGTCGAGGGAGATATACGAGGCGCCGGCTGCGTGGACTCTGCATAACGCGCATAAGGCGCTCGAGAGCTTGGTCCTCGACAGGGAGACCCTGCATTTCAAGGAGCAGGTATCGCTTAAATATTCGGAGCTGACGTATTACGGGCTCTGGTATACACCGCTTAAGGAGGCGCTCGATAAGTTCATCGACGATACGCAGAAGGATGTCAGCGGGACCGTGAGGGTAAAACTTCACAAGGGCCACTGCGTCGTGGTGGGCAGAAAGTCCCCGAACTCGCTTTATAAAAAGGAGCTCGCGACATACGAGGAAGGCGATAAGTTCGACCAGTCGCTTGCGAAGGGGTTCATCCAGATATGGGGACTGCCGTACAAAGGTTCATATAAAGGGCCGAAAAAATGAAAAAGAAACTGTGGGGCGGGAGGTTCAAGAAATCGCAGGACCCTGAATTCGAGGAGTTCTCAGGCAGCGCTTACTTCGATTACAGGCTCGCGAAATATGATGTCCTCGGCTCCATGGCCCACGCGATGATGCTCGGGAAGTGCGGGATAATCCCGAAAAAGGATTCCGCAAGCATAGTAAAAGGCCTGAGATCTATAATGAAAGAGATAGTGTCGGGGAGATTCAAGTATGATCTCGCCGCAGAGGACATACATACGGATATACAGAATGCGCTGGAGAAGAAGGTGGGCAAGGCGGCGCTGAAGCTGCATACGGCAAGATCGAGGAACGACCAAGTCGCGCTCGATACGAGGATGTACTGCAAGGATAAAGCGCAGGATATGTTCAATCTTGCTGTAGGCGTCCAGAATGCGCTTTTAGCGTTCGCGAGGAAGAACAAGGGCGTGATAATTCCCGGCCTGACGCATACGCAACACGCGCAGCCCGTGATGCTCGCCGACCATATGTGGGCGTATATCGAGATGCTCGAAAGGGACAAGGCAAAACTGCATTATGCGTACCATTCGGCAGACAGCCTCCCGCTGGGAGCATGCGCGCTTGCCGGCACTTCGCTGAAGATAGACAGGAAGTATGTGGCGAAGGAGCTGGGATTCGCGAGCATATGCGACAATACGATGGACGCCGTATCCGACAGGGATTTTGTAATAGAGATGCTCGAGGCAGCATCTGCCATATCCATGCACCTTTCGAGGCTTTCGACAGACCTTATAATGTGGGCGACCCCGGAGTTCGGTTTTGTCGAGATCGACCAGCAGTTCTGCACAGGATCAAGCATCATGCCGCAGAAGGTCAACCCCGATTTCCTCGAATTGACAAGGGGGATGGCGGGCAGGATATACGGCAACCTGTTGTCGGTCATGACCATGATGAAGGGGCTGCCGCTTTCCTATAACAGGGATATGCAGTGGGACAAGCAGCCGCTCTTCGATTCCGTCGAAAAAGTGTCGAAGGTATTGTCGATAATGGAGAGGATGCTCAAGGTCGTCAAGGTTAATACGGAGAATACCGGAAGGGCGCTGCTCGACGAATCGCTCTATGCGACGGACCTAGCGGAGTATCTCGTATCGAAGGGGCTCGACTCAAGGCAGGCGCATGCGGCGGTAGGAAAGCTCGTATCTTCCACGCTGGACAAGAAACAGAGGATATCGGGCATGGCGCTCGCAGAGCTCAGGAAATATTCGGATAAGTTCGACAAGGATGTATTCAAACTGTTGGATCCGCACGCATCGGTGATGTCCAGGAGGAAAGGAAGGTAATGCACGAATTCAAGTATAAGGGCGATGAGCTGTTCTGCGAGGACGTGGGTATCGGCGGCATCGCCGCCGCGGTAGGCACTCCGTTCTACCTTTACAGCCACAAGACGCTGTTGGACCATTACAGGAAGCTGCGCGAAGCATTCTCGGAGATAAACCCGCTTATATGCTTCTCGATGAAGTCAAACTCGAGCCTCGCGGTGCTCACGACGCTCGTTAAGGCGGGTTCGGGCCTCGATGTCGTGTCGGGCGGCGAACTCTTCAAGGCTTTGAAGGTCGGATGCGACTCTAAGAAGATAGTATACGCGAGCGTCGGTAAGACGGAACGCGAGATAGAGAACGCTATAAAGGCGGGCATACTTTTCTTTAACGTCGAGTCGCTGCCGGAGCTTGCGCTCATAAATAAGGTGGCAAGCAGGCTCGGGCGCACCGTCGATTGCGCGCTCAGGGCGAACCCCGACGTCGACCCGCATACGCATAAGTTCATAACTACCGGTAAGGCGGATAACAAGTTCGGGCTCGATTTCAAGACGGTCGAGGAGACCTTCGGGAACTCGAAGGCATACCCGCACGTCAGGCTACGCGGCATACACGTGCATATCGGCTCGCAGATAACGGAATCTATGCCGTTCAAGAAGGCCATCGCTAAGGTCGGCGGCCTTATCATGAGGATAAGGAAGGGCGGCGCGAGGGTCGACTGGCTGAATATAGGCGGCGGCTTGGGGATCATATACAGGAAGGAACATCCGCAGAGCGCCGAGCGTTTCGCGAAGGCTGTCATACCGATGATACGCAAGCTTGATGTCCGGCTTATCCTGGAGCCGGGAAGGTTCATCGTCGGCAACAGCGGCATACTTATTGCGAAGGTCACCTATGTCAAGAAGACCCGTTCCAAGAATTTCATCATCGTGGATGCGGCGATGAATGACCTGATAAGGCCCTCGCTTTATGACGCGTATCATGAGATAGTTCCTGTTATAAGGAAGCCCGTGCGCAGGAAGATATTGGCGGATGTCGTCGGCCCTATATGCGAGAGCGGGGACGTCCTCGCGAGGGACAGAAAGCTGCCTGAGTTCCGTTCAGGCGAACTGGTAGCCGTTATGGGCGCCGGCGCCTACGGCTTCACGATGTCGAGCAATTACAACTCAAGGCCCCGTTCAGCGGAGGTCATGGTGATACACGGCAGGTTCTATGTCGTAAGGGAGAGGGAGCGTTACGACGACCTCGTCAAAGGCGAGAATATACCGAAGGAATTAAAATGAGGCAGGTGCAGTTCACTAAAATGGTTGCAAGCGGCAACGATTTCGTTGTCATAGATAACCGAAAGGGTATTATCCCCGCGGCAGGCCTCAGGAGTTTTGCGGCCGGCATATGCAGCAGGAACTACGGCGTCGGAGGGGACGGCCTGCTTACGATAGAAAAGTCGCGAAAGGCCGATTTCAGGATGAGGATAATCAACTCCGACGGAAGCGAGGCGGAGATGTGCGGCAACGGCGCGAGATGCATAGCGCTGTATGCGAACCTTAACGGGATAGCGGGAAAGAAGATGAGGTTCGAGACGCTCGCCGGGATCATAGAGGCGGGAATCACGGGCAGTCAGATAAAGCTGAAGATGTCGGACTCGAAGGGCCTTAAGCTTGACCTTAACCTCGACCTGAGCGACGGAGCGTATAACGTGAATTTCGTGAATACCGGCGTTCCCCATGCCGTGATCTTTGCCGATCGCGCGGAAGAACTTGATATCGGGAGGATCGGTAAGGAAGTGCGTTATCACAGCGCATTCGCCCCGAAAGGCACGAACGTTAACCTCGTAGAGCCCGCCGGAGGCAATACGCTGAAGGTAAGGACTTACGAGAGGGGAGTCGAAGGAGAGACGCTTGCCTGCGGGACGGGAGTGACCGCATCCGCGGTGATAGCGGCGGCCGTAAAAGGGTTCAAGAGCCCCGTCGCGTGCATGACAAAGAGCGGCGACAAGCTGAAGGTATATTTCAGAAAAGAAGGCAGCGGTTTTACCGGCGTTTATCTTGAAGGCGGCGCAAAGACGGTATTCAGCGGGAAGTACGGCAAATAACAGGAGGTATCCGGCATGTTCGAAGGCTCTATAGTCGCGCTTGTAACGCCGTTCAAGAACGGCAAGGTAGATGAAGCGAAGTTAAGGGAACTGGTCGAATTCCATATCAAGAACGGCACGGCCGGGATAGTGCCGTGCGGCACTACCGGCGAATCTGCGACGCTGACGCACGAGGAGCATAACCGTGTCATCGAGGTCGTAATTGAGGCGGCAAAGAAGAGGATAAAGGTCATCGCGGGCACCGGGTCCAACTCTACCGCGGAAGCGATCGACCTGACAAGATATGCCGAAAAAGCGGGCGCCGACGCCGCGCTGCTGTTGTCGCCTTATTATAATAAGCCGACGCAGAGGGGCCTTTATATGCATTATAAGGCAATAGCCGATTCGGTGAAGATACCGATAATCCCTTATAATATCCAATCGCGCACGGCGGTGAACATAGAGCCGGAGACGTTCCAGAAGCTCGCGCAGATAAAGAATATAGCCGGAGTGAAGGAGTCGAGCGGCAACCTCGAGCAGATATCGAGGATAAAACTGTTGTGCGGCCCCAACTTCGAGATAATATCGGGTGATGACGCACTGACGCTGCCTATCATGGCGGTCGGAGGCGTAGGCGTCATATCAGTCGTTGCGAATATAGTGCCGCGAGATGTCGCGGACCTCGTAGCGGCGTTCCGGAAGGGGGATATCAAGAAGGCGCAGGAGTTGCATTACAAGTTGCTGCCTCTCGTAAGGGCCATGTTCATCGAGACCAACCCGATACCCGTGAAGACGGCGATGGAACTGGTCGGAATGCTCGAGCCGGAATTAAGGCTTCCGCTCTGCCATATGTCTGAGGAGAACCTCGCGAAGCTGGCTGAAGCAGTTAAGAAATACGGCCTGTAAAAGGAAAGGTCAAAATGATCAAGATAGCGATATGCGGATGCGCGGGAAAGATGGGCGCTCGCATACTTTACTTCGCGGAGAAGGACAAGGAGATCAGAGTAACGCTCGGACTGGAAGCCAAGGGGCACCCGTCGGTTGGCTCGAAGATCGGCGGCGGGGAGGTCTCGGATAACTGTGACGATGTCGCGCAGGCGGATGTCATCATAGATTTTACGGCACCCGAGGCCACGATGGAGCATCTTGACGCCGCGGTAAGGAACGGCAAGGCCATTGTCATAGGCACGACCGGGCTGTCCGATGCGCAGTTGGCGAGGATAAAGGAAGCTTCCGAGAAGATACCGGTCGTCCAATCCCCGAACATGTCCATCGGCGTCAACCTGCTCTTCAGGCTTGTTAAGGAAGCGGCCGAGAAATTATCGGGCGACTATTCGGTAAGGATGGTCGAGGCACACCATATACATAAGAAAGATTCTCCGTCGGGGACCGCGAAGAAACTCGCGCAGATAATAAAGGAATCCTCGATGAAGGAAGTAGAGGACATCAAGTCGATACGCGAAGGCGAGATAGTGGGCGACCATAAAGTCACGTTTGAAAGCCCCTACGACATAGTGGAGCTCTCGCACAGCGCAAAGACAAGGGACATATTCGCCAAGGGGGCGATAGCCGCGGCAAGGTTCGTCGCGGGGAAGAAACCGAAACTATACGACATGCAGGATGTGCTTGGAGCCGTTAAATGAGAGACCTGGAATTTTCGGAGAGGCTGAAGAGCCTGCCTCCGTACCTTTTCGCCGAGATAGATAAGGCCAAGAGGAAGGCTAAGGCGGAAGGCCGCGATATCATAGACCTCGGGATCGGGGACCCCGACCTTCCCACGCCAAAGCATATTATCGACGCGCTGAATAAGGCGGCAAAGGACCCCTCAAACCACCATTATGCCCTTGATGCGGGCATGCCCCAATTCAGGCAGGCCATAGCCAAGTGGTATAAGAAGAGGTTCAAGGTTATCCTTGACCCCGACACGGAGATACTGCCGCTCATCGGTTCGAAGGAAGGTATCGCGCATTTCCCGCTCGCGTTCATAAACCCGGGCGATTATGTGCTTGTGCCGGACCCGTGTTATCCGCCGTATAAGAACGGGACTACGTTCGCGGGAGGCATACCATATATTATGCCGCTGCTCGGAGAGAACGATTTCCTGCCGGACCTTTCAAGGATAGAAAAGGGAGTGTTGGGCAAGGCTAAGACGATGTTCGTGAATTACCCGAATAACCCGACCGGAGCGGTCGCCGACGGGGAGTTCTATAAGAAGGTCCTCGATTTCTCGGAGAAGAACAATATCCTCGTATGCAGCGACGCGGCGTATTCGGAGGTGTGTTACGACGGATACAGGCCGATGAGCATGCTTGAGCTCGACGGCGCGAAGGACCGCGTAATCGAGTTCCATTCCCTCTCGAAGACGTATAACATGACCGGATGGAGGATCGGCTGGGCATGCGGCAACAGGAAGGCGATAGAAGGGCTTGCCAAGGTCAAGTCGAACGTCGATTCTGGGATATTCCAGGCGATACAGATCGCAGGCATCGCCGCGCTGGAAGGCCCCCAGGAAGCGCTGAGGAGGGCGAACTCCACCTACAGGGAGCGCAGGAACGCCCTTGTCGACGGGCTCAATTCGCTCGGATGGAAGGTCTCGAAGCCGAAGGCCACCTTCTATGTATGGGCAAGGACATTGCGCGGCTACAACTCATCCGGCATGGCCAAGGCGCTCCTCGAGAAGGCCGATATCATAGCTACTCCAGGCGTCGGTCTCGGCAGGAACGGCGAAGGGTATATCCGCATGGCCGTTACGGTCGAGAAGGACAGGATAAAGGAAGCTGTCCGGAGGATAAAGAAATCCCTATAAGCGCGTTCATAGCGCTTGGCTCAAACCTCGGGGACAGGCGCGAGAACATCCAGAAAGCCTTAGAATTGTTAAGGTCCGCCGGCAAGGTCGAAGTTGTGAAGGTATCATCGCTTTATGAGACCGAGCCTGAAGGCGGCCCGCAGCAGGGAAAGTTCCTCGACGGGGCGGCCGAGATAAGGACCGCGCTCAGCCCACATGAATTGCTCGCTCACCTGAAGCAGATAGAGAAGGAAACAGGCAGGAAGCCGTCAGGCGTCAGGTGGGGCCCGAGGGAGATAGACCTCGATATACTCCTTTACGGGGATATGGCCGTTAACGATCCCGAACTTACTATCCCGCACCCGCTCCTTCACCTGCGGACTTTTATGATAGGGCCGCTGGCGGAGATAGCTCCCGGCGCGCTCCATCCGATAATCAAGAAGACCGCGTCGGAAATACTTGAAAGCCTTTCCGGGAAGGATAAATGAAGATAATCCGTTCCATAGCGCTATTAAGGAAAGAATTAAACGCGTGCCGAAGGAAAGGGCTCACGGTAGGCTTCGTCCCGACGATGGGTTACCTGCATGAGGGGCACCTGTCGCTCGTAAGGCGTTCCCGGAAGGGAAACAATATTACCGTAGTCAGTATATTCGTGAACCCTACGCAGTTCGGGCCTAAGGAGGATTACCGCAGGTATCCGCGAGACCTCGGCAGGGACGCCGGTTTATGCAGGAAGGCGGGCGCCGCGTACGTATTTTATCCCGGCGCCGGGTCGATGTATCCTGCGGGGTTCTCGACGCACGTGAAGGTAAGCGGCCTTACCGATAACCTTTGCGGAAGATTCAGGCCTGCACATTTTGAGGGTGTCACGACTGTCGTCGCGAAGCTCCTCAATATAGTCAGGCCAGACACGATGTACTTAGGGCAGAAGGACGCGCAGCAGGCAATAGTGTTGCAGCGACTGGCTATCGACCTCGATACCGGAACGCGGGTAAAGGTGATGCCTACCGTCAGGGAGAAGGACGGCCTCGCCATGTCGTCACGGAACAAATACCTTTCCTCCGACGGGAGGAAGGCGGCCACGGCGATATATCGCGCTTTACAAGAAGCCCGACTTCTGATAAAATCTGGTAATAGGGATGCGGGCGATATCATATCCCGGATACGCAGGCGGATAAGGCCTGCGGCCTCAAAGATCGATTACATATCCGTAGTCAGCACAAAAGACCTGAAAGACATCAAGAAGATAAAAGGAGAAGCGCTTGTCGCGGTGGCGGCATGGATAGGCAAGACGCGCCTTATAGACAATATCAAAGTGAGGGCATAGATGCTCAGGACACTCCTTAAGTCGAAGATACACGGCGCGACGGTGACGGAAGCCAACCTGAAGTACACCGGGTCCATAACCATCGACGGGAAGCTGCTGAAGGCGGCCGACATATTCCCGAACGAGCGGGTACAGATAGTGAACCTTAACAACGGTTCGCGCGTAGAGACATATGCGATAGCGGGCAAGCCCGGAAGCGGAACGATATGCATGAACGGCGCGGCCGCGAGATGGGCGCATAAAGGGGATATCGTCATAATCATATCGTATTGCATCGCGGATGTGTCCGAGGCGAAAAGGATGAGGCCGAAGATCATATTTGTCGACGGCAAGAACAGGATGAAAAAGGCGGGGCGTGGATAAAAGACCGGAAATCAAAGACGCGACCTACAACGAGCAGCTTAAGAAGAAGATATTGAAGCTTAAGCGGGAGAAGAACGCGGTAATAATAGTCCACAATTACCAGCGGGACGAGATACAGGACCTTGCGGATATAACCGGTGATTCGCTCGCGCTGAGCCAGGCGGCGGTAAGGACGGACGCGAAGGTGATCATCTTCTGCGGCGTGACATTCATGGCGGAGACTGCCGCGATACTTAACCCGGGCAAGACTGTGCTGCTGCCCGTAGTGGAAGCCGGATGCCCGATGGCGGACATGATCACCGCGGAAAAGCTCCGCGCAATGAAGGCCGAATATCCCGACGCCGCTGTAGTCTGCTATGTTAACTCCTCCGCTAAGGTCAAGGCGGAAAGCGATATATGCTGCACCTCCTCGAACGCGATAGAGATAGTCAAGTCCCTCAAGGAATACAAGAAGGTCATATTCGTCCCCGACAGGAACCTCGGAAGGTACGTCCAATCGCAGGTCCCCGACAAAGAGATAATACTCTGGAAAGGTTTCTGCCCCACCCATATAAGGGTCCAGGAGGAGGATATCCTCGAGGTGAGGAAAGTATATCCCGACGCGGAGTTCATCGCGCATCCCGAATGCGAACCCGAAGTCCTCGCTCTTGCCGACCACATATGCTCCACGGGCGGCATGTTCAAATACATAAAGCAGTCGAAGTCGAAGAGGTTCATAATAGGGACCGAGTCCGGGATGCTCTATAAACTGAAAAAGGAGAACCCGGAAAAGGAATTCTTCCTCGCGACCCCGCACCTTATATGCCCGAGCATGAAGCTGACGACGCTCGGATGGCTTGCGCATTCACTCGAAAATATGGTATATAAGATAGAGGTCCCCGACGATGTCAGCGGCAAGGCGAGGAAAGCCCTCGACAGGATGCTGGCAGTGTCGGGTGAGAAGCCGATCGCGGCGACCGCGGGATATTGAGGCGCTGATGGTCCGTATAGGCATCATAGGATGCGGGACGATAGGTTCAAGGATCGCGGAGCATATAGACAAGAAACTTAAGGGCAGGGCGTCGCTGGTAGCTCTTTCAGATATTAACGCGCAGAATGCGTCACGGCTCGCGGGATCGCTCGGGTCAAAGCCGGAGATAACGGATGTTGACGGCCTCATAAAGTCCTCCGACCTTGTCATAGAGGCGGCCTCGGCGTCATATTCAGGCGAAGTGGCAAGGAAGGCGCTAAGCTCGGGCAAGGATGTCATGATAATGAGCACCGGCGGGCTCCTTAAGGAACACAAAGAGCTTTTCGCGCTAGCCGGGGAAAAGAAAGCGAACATATACCTTCCGAGCGGTGCGATTTGCGGGCTCGACGGACTCAAGGGCGCGGGGTCGGCGGGCATATCAAAAGTGACTTTGACGACGACTAAGCCGCCCGAAGGGTTCAGGGGTGCGCCTTATGTCGTAAAGAACAATATCGACCTCGGGAAGATAGACAGGGAGACGGTCCTGTTCGAGGGCGACGCGTACGGGGCGATGGAAGGGTTCCCGGCGAATATAAACGTAGCGGCAACGCTCAGCCTCTGCGGAATTGGGCCCGCGGAGACTAAAGTGAGGATAGTGGCCTCTCCGGCTGTGAAGAGGAACATACACGAAGTAGAAGCGGAAGGAGATTTCGGAAAACTTTCCACAAGGACAGAAAATGTGCCGTCCCCCGGAAATCCCAAGACCAGCTATATGGCAATTCTTTCTGCGATCGCTACCTTGGAAGGGATAATGGGGAAGGTCAAGATAGGTACATGAGATAGAAGAAGGGAGGTGAACACAATTGGCTCAGAAAGTAGCTAAAGCCGGTATCAAGAGAGAGAAAGGTTATCTGTACTATCTCGACAAACAGGGTGACATCTCGATGGCGAAGATGGCTAGGGGCGGCAGCAAAGGCGGCAAGCCCAAGAAGGTAGCCAAGGTCGGCGTCAAGAGAGAGAAGGGCTATCTCTACTTCATCGACAAGCAGGGCGATGTGTCGAAGGCGAAGATGAAGAGAGGCGGCAAGTAAACACCAACATCATTATTTGCGTATAACGCACCGGCGGAGCAGCAGAACTGCTCCGCCTTGCTTATTTGGGTGAAAATGGATACAGGCAACATAAAAATACGCGGAGCAAAGGTCCATAACCTCAAGAATATAGATCTCGAGCTGCCGCGAGGAAAATTCATAGTATTTACCGGGCTGTCGGGTTCCGGGAAATCCTCGCTTGCGTTCGACACTATATATGCCGAAGGCCAGAGGAGGTATATAGACAGCCTGTCCGCTTATGCGCGCCAGTTCCTCGAACAGCTCCAGAAGCCCGACTGCGACAGCATCGAGGGGATGTCGCCCGCCATCTCCATCGAGCAGAAGACCGCGGGATCCAACCCGCGTTCGACGGTAGGGACCACAACAGAGATATACGACTACTTAAGGGTGCTTTACGCTAGGATAGGCATCGCCCACTGCTATAAATGCGGCAGGAAGATAACAAGGCAGTCGTCGCAGGAGATAACCGACAGGATATTACGGATGCCGCAGGGCAGGCATATACTGGTCCTCGGGCCCAAGGTAAGGGGCAGGAAAGGGGAATACCAGGACCTTTTTAAGGAGATTAAGAAGGATGGTTTTACCCGCGTAAGGGTGGACGGCAGGATATTCGAGCTTGACGACGGGATCGCGAAGCTGCCCGAAAAGGACAAGAAGCATTCTATAGAGATAGTCGTAGACCGGCTTGTGTCGGGGCCGGATATAAAAAGAAGGCTATCCGACTCCGTAGAGACGGCGCTTAAGGCGGGATCCGGCACTGTCATAATCAACGACGGACAGAAGGACCACCTTTTCAGCGAACTATATGCCTGCGTAGATTGCGGAATTAGCTACGAGGAACCTTCTCCGCGCTCGTTCTCGTTCAATTCGCCGTACGGGGCATGCCCCGATTGCAACGGGCTGGGCACAAAGCTCGAGATAGACGCAGACCTCGTCATTCCGGACAGGACGAGGCCGCTTATAGACGCGATAGAGCCGTGGAGGCGCGGCGGGCGCGGATATCTTTTGTATTACAGGGGCTTGTTGAAGGAGGTCGCGAGGCATTACCGGTTTGACGTAGAGACGCCGTTCAATAAGCTCGGGAAGGATATACAGAAGATCGTGATGTGCGGCAGCGACCTGCAGGTATGGGGGCGAAAGTACGAAGGCGTCATAAACCAGCTTGAGAGGCTTTTCCGGGAAACGGATTCAGAGTACCTGAAGGCCGAGATAAATAAATATATGTCAGTGTTGCCGTGCCCGAAATGCAATGGCGCGAGGCTGCGGCCGGAGTCGCTCGCATTCACTATCGGCGGCAAGGCGATAAATGAGGCGGTTTCGCTCTCGGTCAGGCAGGCGCTTGATTTCTTCGGAGGACTGGGCCTAAGCGAAAAGGACGCCGCGATCGCCAAACAATCCCTGAAAGAGATAACCGCAAGGCTTAAGTTCATGGCTGATGTAGGGCTCGATTATCTTACGCTCGACAGGGCGAGCGCGACGCTTTCGGGAGGGGAGTCCCAGCGCATAAGGCTCGCCACGCAGATAGGGTCGGGATTGGTAGGCGTCGTCTATGTGCTTGATGAACCGTCTATCGGGTTGCACCAGAAGGATAACAGGAAACTGCTGGAGAGCCTGAAGAAACTGCGCGACCTCGGGAACACACTGGTAGTCGTCGAGCATGACGAGGCGACCATAAGGAGCGCCGACCATGTCGTAGACCTGGGGCCGGGCGCGGGAAAACACGGCGGGCGTATCGTATTCTCCGGGAGCGTAGGCGGACTGCTTAAATGCAGGGATTCGCTGACAGCAAAATACCTTAACGGCGAGTCCGGGGTAAGGCCCGCTGCCGTAAGGCGGGCGCCGGAAGGCAGGAAAGCCCTCGAGATAAAAGGGGCGGGTGAGCATAACCTTAAGGATATAGATGTCAGGATACCGCTCGGTGTTTTCGCATGCGTGACCGGCGTATCCGGATCGGGCAAGTCGACGCTTGTAGATGAGATACTGTACAGGGCGCTCGCACAGAAGTTCTATAAGGCGAAGGAGAAACCCGGGAGGCACCGCAGGATAACCGGGACAGAGAACATAGACAAGGTCATAGTAATTGACCAATCCCCGATAGGAAGGACGCCGAGGTCGAATCCGGCTACATATACTGGGATGTTCGCGCCTATACGCGAACTCTTCAGCCGTCTGCAGGAAGCGAAGCTCAGGGGATTCAAGCCGGGGCGGTTCAGCTTCAACGTTAAGGGCGGAAGGTGCGAGGCGTGCAGCGGTGACGGCGTGATAAAGGTCGAGATGCATTTCCTGCCGGATGTATATGTAACATGCGAGGTCTGCAAGGGCGCCAGGTTCAACGAGCAGACGCTCGACGTTAAATATAAGGGAAATTCAATAAGTGATGTGCTGAAAATGACAGTCGAGGACGCGCTCGTCCTGTTCGGGAACATACCCGGGATAAAGGAGAAGCTCCGGGTGCTCAACGACGTAGGCCTCGGTTACGTCGAGCTCGGGCAGTCGGCGACGACGCTTTCTGGAGGGGAGGCGCAAAGGGTAAAACTGGCAACGGAGCTTTCAAGGCGCTCTACCGGAAGGACTCTGTATATACTCGACGAGCCCACTACCGGGCTGCACTTTGCCGACGTCGACAAACTGCTTAAGGTGCTTCATGCGCTTGTGGACCAGGGCAATACCGTGCTCGTGATCGAGCATAACCTCGACGTTATAAAGACCGCCGACCATATAATAGACCTCGGGCCGGAAGGCGGCGATGCGGGAGGGGAGCTCGTTGCGTCGGGGACGCCGGAAGAAATAGCCGGCTGCAAGAGGTCGTATACCGGGGAATACCTGAAGAAAGTATTGGGCGAAGTTCACGGTTGAAGAAAGCGTTTCTTCGTGATATATTAGGGTTGCGATGATGCGAAAACCATTCCTCTATTTCCTTATAATGCTTATATTTACGTCGTACGGCACGGCTGCAGACAGCCATGCAGCGGAAGTGCGTCCGGTATCACCGGCGGCAGGCGACGATTTCATATTGGCAAAAAAGGCCTTCGAGGACGAGTTCTATGATATCTCGCAGGAACAGCTCGAAAGGTTCCTGCTTAATTACCCGCAAAACGAACGGCGCGACGAAGCCCACCTGCTGCTGGGCCGCTGCTATATCGCGTTGGGCAAATATGCGCAGGCGGTCAACGAGTTCGATATCGTCCTATCGTCATCGTCTGCGAACAGGCTTTATGAGGAAGCGATATACTGGTCCGCAGAGGCCTATTTTAACGGCAGAGACTACAAACAGGCCCTGAACAGGTACGGCGAGGTTATAAGCTCATATCCTGGCTCGGACCGCTCGAAACAGTCGGCCTATTCAAGAGGCTGGTGCTATTTCAATATGAAGGAATACGGGAAGGCGATAGGGGCTTTCGAGGAATTTATAAAGAAATATCCAAACGACAACCTGACTGCCGAAGCAAAATACAAGATAGCCGATTCACTGTTCATGTCGGGCAAGCCCGCCGAGGCAAAGTCGATGCTTTCGAGGTTCCTTAAGGAATATACGGTATCAAAGAAGATACCGGACGCGTATTTCCTGATGGGGGAGATAGATTACCAGAACAAGTCGTACAAGGAGGCATCGGCGGATTATACGAGGGCGCTTGAGCTGAACCCGAAAGCGGTATGGACGGCTTTCGCGCGTTACGGGAGGGCCTGGTCGGACCACAGGGCCGGCGAATTTAAAAAGGCGCTCGAGGGTTTCCTGGCATTCAGGAAGGATTACCCCGACAGCGAACTCGCCGATTCGGTCATATTCGGGATAGGGCAGTGCTATTCGCAAATGAAGGATTACCGGCAGGCCTCGGTTAGCTATGACGAGATAATACTTAAATACAGGAATTCGTATTTCCTCGACGACGCGTACCTGTGGAAAGGCGACTGCCTTTATAACCTGGGGCAATACGACGAAGCGGGAGAGGTATACACTGAAGCGATAAAAAAATTCCCCGGGTCGGATATCGCGGACCAATTCCGCTATAACATGGGATGGGTGCTGCTGAAGAAGCGCGATATGCGGCAGTCCATATCGAGCTTCGAGGAATGTATCAGGATATCAGGCGACAGGAACCTGAAAGCAAGCTCGATCTCCGTCATAGGCGACATCTATCTCGAGACGAAGGATTACGACAAGGCGAGGGAATCCTATGACACGATACTGAGGGATTACAGGGATTCGGTCGTGTGCGATTACGCGCAATACCAGATAGGTATCGCGATGACCGCCGAAGGCAATTACGAGGGTGCCGTGCTGGCCTTCCAGAGCCTTCTCGGCAATTTCCCGAACTCGAGGTTCAAGGAAGACGCGCTGCAGAAGCTCGGGGTATCGTATTTCAGGAACGGGGATTACCTGCCTGCGCTGGATTCCTTCCAGAAGTTCATATCCTCGCATCCGAAGAGCGCAGACCTCCCGGCAGTATATTTCCAGGCGGGAAACTGCCTCTTTAACCTGGAAAGGTACCAGGAGGCGATCGCGGTATTCAATAAGATCATGAAGGAGTATCCTTCCTCGGAATACGCGCGGCTAAGCCTTTACGAGACAGGGTGGTGCTATTACCAGCTCGGGAACGAGAAGTCGGCGATAGCGAAATTCGACAACTACATAGAGAAATACCCTAACTCAGATATAACCGACGATGTCAGGCTTTGGCTTGGGCAGTATTATTATAATGACGGGCAATATACGAAATCGAGGCCCTATTTCGAGTTTATCGCCGCGAAGGGAAGCGGGAGCAGGATATCGGACGAAGCGGAATACTGGCTCGCATTCTCGATGTATAAGGGCGGGGACCTTGAAGGCGCAATAAAAAAGTTCGAATATGTGATCGAGAAATACCCGGACTCGAAATCTGCCGTGGAGAGCACGATGAGGATCGGAGATATACTCGCCGAGAGCGGAAGGGCAGATGACGCGGCCAGGGAGCTTAAGACGATAATCGAGAAATATCCCGGTACACAGTTCGAGAAGGTGGCCAGCAGGAGGATAGGCGACATGCTCAAGGAAAGGGGACTGTATAACGCGGCTATAGAGAGATACAAGGCGGCGATAACGGATACCCAGAGCAACTTCAACGCAGAGACGCAGTTCCTGATGGCGGAATGCTACGAGGAATCGGGAGATGTGGACCAGGCGATACCGGAATACCTGAAGGTCAAGTACCTTTACCCGGAGATATCGCCCTGGCCCGGACGGGCGCAGCTGCGCGCCGCTACACTGTTCGAAGGGAAACTGCGCTGGAAAGATGCGGTAAAGATATACGAGGAGCTCGCGTCCGGGAAACGCGGTGAGGCAAAATACGCGAGAGAGAGGCTTGATTGGATAAAGGAAAACGTTCCCGTTAAAATCCTGGAGGTAGATTGAGATGGAATGGTTGATAAAAGGCGGGCCGATGATGGCGCCGATACTGCTGTGCTCCGTCATAGCTTTCGCGGTGATGGCCGAAAGGATCATGTATTTCCGTAAGGTAAGGATAAATACCCGGAAATTCATGGGAGAGATAGCCTACTCCCTGAAGAGGAACAGGGCTGACGAGGCGATAGAGATGTGCGACAAATCGCCGGGCCCTTTACCCAGGGTTCTCAAGGCAGGGATACTCAAATACGACAGGCAGAGGCCGGAGATAAAGGAAGCCATACAGGACGCAGCGCTTCATGAGATACCCAGGATAGAGAAGAACATAGGAATACTCGCCACGGTAGCGCAGGTAAGCCCCGTGCTCGGGCTGCTCGGGACGGTACTCGGAATGGTGGAGATATTCCAGAAGATACAGCAGAGGTCGGCGGCCATGATGCCCTCGACCCCGTCGGACCTGTCCGCCGGGGTATGGCAGGCGCTTATCGCCACAGTCGCGGGTTTAGTAGTTGCTATTCCCGCTCTTACGGCGTATAATTATTTCGTCAGCAAGGCAAATTATATGATAAGGGACATGGAGATCAGCGCCACGGACCTGGTCAATATACTTTCCGAGAAGAAGGAAGAATAGATGAGGTTCGGGTCATCGCGCTATAAGCTGTTGGACGGCAGCCGGCTCGATCCGGCGCCAGTGATGAACTGCATATTGCTGCTGCTGATATTCCTTGTCCTGACGTGGAACTATTCGGTCCAAACACAGGCCGTGATAGGCGTCGACCTCCCGAAAGCGGTGACCTCCGAGACAGTAAAAGGGAAATCCTCCGTGATAACCGTCACGAGGGAAAAGGTGCTTTACTTCGGGAAGGACGCGGTAACGCCTTCCGAGCTCGCGAAAAGGCTCGGGTCAATGGATAAAAAGGATTCCGTCCTGATCAAGGCGGATAAAGGAACATCGCTTGAACGCGTCGTAGAGGTCTGGGATATATGCAGGAGATCAGGGATACAGCAGGTAAATATAGCTACGACGCAGGTAAACTGACGGCGCGCGGCATCATTGCCGTTGCGGTGGCCGCCTCGGTTCTTTGGCATATACTTTTATTGGCTACATTCAGGTTATCGGTGAGGCCGGGAGGGCCAGAGATACCGGGACAGTACCCCAGGATCGCGTTCGTCGGCTCTATACTCGCAGACAAGCCGATGGTTTCCTATACCGCCGGCGAAAAGGGAACGAACATAAGGAAACTGGCGGCATCCGCGGTACCGGCCGAGGAAGGGTACAGGGCCGGCGCGAACGACAGGATATCCCCTTCATCGGAGGTCGACCCGGCAAGGGAGATGAGTTCCAGGGCGCCTTCCGCGTCGATTACGGGAGAGAGGGCGATGCCAGGCCAGCCGTTCGACAAGGTGATGGTAAGGTATAAGACATCACCGTCAGAGATAGAAGGGCCTGCACGATTCAGGGAGGTCATATACAAGCCGGAGCTTCCGTCATTCCTGCGCTGGGATGAAAGCCTCGGCGTAGACCTGCAGGGACTCGGGGATTCGTTCGAGGTGGGGTTGAGGTTCAGCGTATCGCCTGAAGGAAAGGTAGAATCGGTCGAACGCATATCATCCTCCGGGCATCCGACGGTGGATATAGTGGCGATGAGGTACCTGAAAGGATGGCAGTTCGCTCCTTTAAAGGCAGGCGCGGACGGCGGCAGGCAACGGGGGACAATAAAGCTTAACCTGAAGCTTGAGAAGGCGGCAGCGAAATGATAAGCATCGAATTTTCGTGGGCTGTGGCGTTGTACATGACATTTACCGCCGTCGCTTTTTTAGTGTACTGGTTGGTTTTCGAAAGGATAAAGAACCTGCCCAACCGCTCATTGTCGGAGAGGAGCGTATGGCAATGCTCGATATGCACGCAGTATTATATAGACAGCAAGAATTCAGGGATTTCAGTCTGCCCGCGATGCGGCAGTTATAACAAGAAACAACATAATTTACCACAAAGGGGGGCGCAAAGATGATTACCGAAATAGGAATAACGGCGGGAGAGATATGGCATTATCTCGATGAGCACGGCGAAGTGACTTTCTCCCAGCTATGCTCCGGGGTCGAGAAGCCGAAGGACGTCATCCTTATGAGCCTGGGATGGCTTGCCAGGGAAGGCCATGTGATCCTGGAAGGCGATAAGGATTACAAGATATACCTCCGCAGGTGACAGCAGGTTGAAATACATCGCGGTATTCATAACGGCAGGTTCCGAAGTGGAAGCCGTAAAGATCGCGAAATGCCTTGTCGTAAATAAACTTGCCGCTTGCGTCAATATCATACGAAACATCAGGTCGGTATACTCATGGAAAGGCAAACTGGAGGATTCTACGGAATGCCTGCTGGTGGCTAAGACGACAGAGGGCCTTTTCGGAAAGCTAGAAAGGTCCGTAAAAAGAATGCACTCTTATGAATGCCCGGAGATAATAGCGATACCCCTGAAAGCCGGCAACAGGGAATACCTTGATTGGATAGGCGGATCCGTAAAATGAGGCGCAGATGAAGAAGAGCCGCTATTTCGAGTACCAGTCGAGGATGAAGAAGGCCTATAAGGAGCTGAGGAAGGATTACAACGAGGTAAAGCACTCATATTCCGAGATGATAATGCGCCTTGCGCTCATCGCGGAGCTTAAGGACGGCTCTACGGGAACCCACCTGGTCAAGGTCGCCGAATACTGCACCGAGATAGCCCGCGGGCTCGGGCTTCCTAAGAAGGACATAGATTACCTGAGGTACGCAAGCCCCCTGCATGATGTAGGCAAGCTTATAATACCGGATTCGATACTAAAGAAGAAGGGCGGCCTCACGCCGGAAGAGCGCGAGATCGTAAAGAAACACGCAGAGATAGGCGCGGAGGTGTTTGAAGGAAGCAACCTTAACCTGCTCAAGATCGCTATGATGATAAGCCTGACGCATCATGAGAGATGGGACGGCACGGGATATCCCCAGGGATTGAAAGGGAGCGATATCCCCATATTCGGAAGGATAGTAGCACTTGCGGACGTATTCGACGCGCTGACATCAAAGAGGCCCTATAAGAGGGCGTTCGGTTTTGAAGAAGCGATGGATATCATCAAGGCTGAGAGCGGGACGCATTTCGATCCGGCGATAGTCAAGGCGTTCCTTAAAAGGAAGAATGTAATAAAGAAGATATGGAAATCAAAACGGCAGGTAGGATTGTTCATAACGGAGCAGATACCATGAACCCGAGAATCATAATATCGCTGGTCATAGCTTGGATTGTAGTGAATGCTTGTGTTGGAATAGCCGTAGCCATTGATGCTAAATCAGAATACCTAAGAGGAATAAATCTTGCTTCAGAAGGAAAATACAAGGAAGCAAAGAACGCATTGGAGCAATCGTTATCGGACGAGTCGATAAAACCATACGCTGTATTAGAGATAAAGGCTATTGATGAAGCAATAAACGGAAGTGTCAGGCCAGAGATCGCCGCCAGGGCATTTAAAGGAAAGGCCTATGCCGTTAATAAAAATTGGAACCAGGCAATCTCTGAATATTATAAAGTCATAGAATTCAGTCCTTCATTTAGATATGCATATGTGAGTAGAGGGAATGCCTATTTGGAAACAAAGTCATACGGAAAAGCGGTAGAAGATTATTCTGAAGCCATCAAATTGGATCCAAAGGATGCAGATGTCTATAATAAGAGGGGCGTTGCGTACCAGTGGAAGGGCAATATCGATAAGGCAACAAAGGATTACTCATCGGCAATCGAGCTTGATCCCACGTCTGCAATATATTACTGCAACAGGGGTCGTGCATATTATGTAAAAGGTAAACTCGAGGAAGCTCTCGCTGATCTCGATAAGGCAACTAAACTGAAACCTAACTATGTAGATGCATATCTTGTTAAAGGATGGACCTATGAGGACCTTAAGCAGAATGAGAATGCGATATCTGCTTATAAAAAAGTCATAGAATTAGATGCGTCAGAAAATAAATATGCGACAAAGGAAGCCGAGGGGGCAATAAAGGACCTCGAGAGTAGAATAAAAAAAGAGACAGAAAAGAAATCTGATGATAGCAAAAAAAATAAATGAGCTTATAAAGGACATGGATTTCGTGCTGATGGCCACGTGCGACCTCGACGGAAGGCCCAATGTCGCGCCTAAGTTCTTCCTGAAGGCGGAGAGCGGTTACCTATATATGGTCGATTTCGTGATAGGCAGGACATTCAGGAACCTCAGCATAAACCCGAAGGCGTCAATATCGGTGGTCGACTATAAGAACCTTACCGGATACCAGGTAAACGGCGCGGTGGAGATCCTGTCCGAGGGCGGAGAATACGAAAAGGCCGCCAAAGAGTTCCTGGACAAGGAGATCAGCCTTTCGACAAAACGGATCGTCGAAGGCGTAAAGAAAGGCGAGAGGCATAATAGCTTTGAAGCGGCGTTCCCTAACAAGATAGTCGTATTCAAGGTCAGCATAGACGAGGCGGTCGAGATAGGCCCCGGCGGAGAACTGAAAAAAGAGGGCTATAAGGGAGACGTGCAATGAAAAGATATCATATGCTTGCGTTTGTAGCGGCGATGCTGTGCGTTTCGATGACGGTATCCTCCGCATATGCCGCGATAACATGGGCGGGCAATCTCAACAGCGCGCTGAGAGAGGCGAAGTCAAAGAATAAGCCCGTAATGGCCGATTTCTACACGGACTGGTGCGGATGGTGCAAGAAGCTCGACAGGGATACTTATGCTGACCCTGAGGTGGCGAACCTCGCCAAAAGATTCATATGCGTCAAGGTCAACGGCGACAAATATCCGGACCTCGTGTCCAAATATGGCGTATCCGGATACCCTACTATAATCTTCCTTGACCCGGCAGGAAACAAGGCAAATGCCATTGTAGGCTATGTGAATGCGGAAGGAATGCTCTCGAGGATGAACGCGGTCCTTTCGAGCTTGCCTGCGGAAAAACCCGCCAAGAAAGCCGAGGAAAAGAAAGAAGAGATGTCTGAAATGCCGGAGGATAAGAAGCCTGCCGGAGGCTGGAAGACAAAAGTCAACGACTGGTGGTCCGGAGTTAAAAAGACCGACTCTCCAGGCGAGCCGGTAACAACAGCTGACGAGACCGCCGGTGCCGGAACAGTTGCCGTCGCAAAAGGGACCATCTATAGCGATGTGCTTGAACTTAACAGCGGCAGGGGGATACAGGGGCTCATAGAAAGTGAGGACGACCTGCATTACAACATCAAGCTGCCTCTCGGCAAGACGTCAATAAAGAAGGCCGATGTGAAGGAGGTCAGGAAGCTGTCTCCGGAGGAGGCCTGCGTAATGATGGGGGATAAGTATTACGAGACGAAGAATTATGATGCCGCGATGGCAGAGTACGTGAAAGCGTTGAGCATAAATCCCGATTATAAGCCCGCGAAGGTATCGATGGAATCCGCGAAAAGGAAGAAGATAGAGCTCATAGAGCAGGAGAAGAAGAGGCAGAAACTTGAGCAGGAATCGGCGGAGAAGGAAGCTGAAGAGGAGCCCGCAGTTGTCGCAGAACAAGCCGAGCAGTTCGCGGCTAAGCGGATCAGCTTCGGTTTCAACGTTATGAACAGGGAGATACTCAAGAGAAAATACGATTATAAGGACTTCGGTTTTTCGGTGGATGACGCGCTGGTCGTGAACGGCTTCTACGCGAAAAACCCCTGTTCCTGCAAGCCTGTCTATCCCGCGCAGGAAGCCGGTTTAAGGCCCGGGGATAAGATAGTATCTATCAATGGCGAGGCGGTAGGCGGCCTTACGGCGGCTGAAGCGACGAGGCTCATAGGAAGCCACCGGTATACTAAATTTGTAGTGGAACGGCCGTAGAAGAACCTATACACATCAAATAAAGTTTGGTATAATTAGCACCTTGTTGTCTAGAAATGGGGCTGGTCCACAGGACCGTTCCATTATATCCAGTAGCATGGGGCTGTAGCTCAGCTGGGAGAGCGCTTGAATCGCACTCAAGAGGTCGGGGGTTCGATCCCCCCCAGCTCCACCATCTCAAAAGGGGATTTTCAAATCCTTAATCCTTCAATCAAGCCGCAAAGCAGGTTTATGATCGGCGCCGCGGCAGTGGCATTCCTATTCCAATCACAAGCATATCCGGAAGATATCCGGAAGGCCGTAGTCGCCGGGTCGTTCTACCCGGCGGAATCGGTGGTACTTGCGCAGCAGGTCGACAGGTACCTTGAAGAGGCCGGCCCGCAGGAGATAGGCGGAGAGATAGTCGCCATAATATCGCCCCATGCCGGGTATATATATTCGGGGCCGGTCGCGGCTTACGGGTACAAGGCCATTTCGGGGCGCCGGTACGATACGGTGGTGATAATCGGGCAAAGCCATTCGCTTATATTCGACGGGGCGGCGGCGCTTGAAAAGGACCAATATGAGACGCCGCTCGGCAGGGTCCCGATCGACCGCGATTTTACGAAAAAGCTGTTGAGGGCCGAGAAGGTCACAATGGTATCGAAGCCCGGGGCTTTTGACGAGGATTATACGATCGAGACCCAGGTGCCATTCCTGCAGAGGTCGCTGAAAGATTTCAAGATAGTGCCGCTGGTCATAGGAAGGGCGGATTATAACACCTGCAAAGGGCTCGCAAGGGGCCTTATAAAGGTCATCAAGGAATCCGGGAAGAGGGTATTGATAGTCGCAAGCACGGACCTTTCGCACTACTATAAGTACCCGGACGCCGTCGTGAAGGACCAGGCGACGATGTCCGAGATGATGAACTATGACCCAAAGAGGTTTGCGATAAAAGTGGGGGAAAGGGAATGCGAGCTTTGCAGCCCGGCGCCGGTTATAGTGGCCATGTTGGCCGGAACGGAACTGGGCGCCGACAATATCAGAGCGCTCAAATACGCCAATTCAGGCGATACCGCCGGAGATAAGAGCAGGGTCGTAGGTTACGGAAGCATCGTTATCTATAAAGCCGAGGAGAATAGGATGCTTACTTCCGCGCAGAAGAAGGAGCTGTGAGGCATCGCAAGAAAGACGATAGAGTCATATGTAAAGGACGGGAAGGTCCCGGAATTCAGGGTAGATGACGAGGGCCTGAAGAAGAACGAGGGAGCATTCGTCACGGTCCGTAAGGCCGGTGAATTGAGGGGCTGTATAGGGAACATTATCGGGCAGCAACCGCTCTATCTTACCGTAAGGGATATGGCCGTCGAATCCTCGTCCGCGGACCCGAGGTTCGTGCCGGTTAGCCCGGACGAACTTAAGGAGATCAAGATAGAGATATCTGTGCTCTCTGAGCCCAAGCGCGTCGAGGACGCGGACGGGATAAAACTCGGTGTGCACGGCGTCATAGTGAAGAGCGGATATCGCAGCGGCGTCTTCCTGCCGCAGGTTGCCGATGAGACCGGATGGACGAAGGAGGAGTTCCTTTCTAACCTTTGCGAGGGAAAGGCCGGACTTCCGGCGGACGCGTGGAAGGACAAGAAGACCGAGCTGTACGTGTTCACGGCGCAGGTCTTCTCCGAATGAGCAGGTTCTTCGTACCTAAAGGTTCGGTATCGGCAGGCAGGATAACCGTGACAGGCGAGGAGCTCCATCACGCAAGGGACGTGATGCGGCTCCGCGAAGGCGACCTCATAACTGTCTTTGACGGGACTGGCAAGGAATATACGGGAACGGTAGACAAGATAGGAAGGGACGAGATATCTGCAGCCGTCAGCAGGGTCTCCGAGGTCCCGAAGGAGAGATGCGCTATCACATTGATACAGGCGATACCGAAATCATCTAAGATGGACCTTATAATCGAGAAAGCGACTGAGCTCGGTGTCGCAAGGATAATACCAATCGTGACATCGCGGACGGTCGTAAAGATTTCGGGCGAAGGGAACAAGACCGAGCGCTGGAAGAAGATAGCGGTGGTCGCCGCAAAGCAATGCGGAAGGTCGACATTCCCCGAGATAGCGCCGGTCACCGGACTGAAAGATTCACTGGTAGAGGCGAAGGGCTGCGAGATATCGCTCATGCCGTGCCTTTATGAGGGCAATAAGCGGCTTATGGATGCGATCGGCGGACGCAAGGCCGCGTCCGCGGCGGTATTCATAGGGCCGGAAGGCGATTTTACGAAAGAAGAGGTCGAGGCCGCGGTTAGCTCAGGCGCCACACCCGTCATTTTAGGGAACGAAGTGCTGCGTTCCGAGACCGCGGCGGTCGCGGTATTGTCCATCATGAGCTATGAGCTCAGGTGGTAAAATAATCTAAAAAACTATTGACAAATTCCACGGCGTATGGTATTTTTTAGATAACAATTAGGGCAGTAGATAACAAAATTGTCTTGGCACTCCCCGACTGAGACACCATTTTGGTGGTCTTGTTTTCAAAGGAGGGTGCCAATTTGCATTTTAAGAGCCTGGAACTGTTCGGATTCAAGTCATTTGCCAACAAAACTGAGCTGAATTTCGAACCCGGTGTAACGGCGATCGTCGGCCCGAACGGCTGCGGTAAATCGAACATATCCGACGCCATAAAATGGGTGCTCGGCGAGACATCAGCCAGGGAAGTCCGCGGCAACAAGATGGAAGACGTCATCTTCAGCGGCACGGACGGTAAAGAGGCTCTCGGGTTCGCAGAAGTATCCCTCACTATAGTAAACCAGCCTAAGATACTCCCCACAGAATACGACGAAGTAACCATCACGAGAAGGGTATTCCGTTCCGGGGAGAGCGAATATTTCATCAACAAGTCCCCCGTTCGGTTAAAAGATATCAACGAACTATTCATGGGCACCGGCATCGGCACGTCCACCTATTCACTTATGGAACAGGGAAGGATAGCCGAATTATTGGACTCGCGCCCCGAAGAGAGGCGCTATGTATTCGAGGAGGCCGCCGGCATCACCAGGTATAAGGCCAAGAAGAAAGAGGCCTTGAGAAAACTGGAGCAGACAGAGGCGAACCTCCTCAGGGTAAGCGACGTAATAACGGAAGTCAAGCGCCAGATCAATTCGATCGAGCGGCAGGCAAACAAGGCGAGAAAGTACAAGGAGGACTTCGAGAAGCTTAAAGAGATGGAGGTCGTCTCCGCGGCGAACGAGTTCAGGAAGATAAGGTCGGAGGAAGGCAGTATATATTCCGACAGGGACGGCCTAAAGGCAAAGGAAGACGAAATCAACGCAGTCATATCGGAGCTTGACTCGAAACTAATGTCTTTGAGGTCTGACCTCGACAAGGTGGACCACAGGCTGTCGGAAGCAAAGGCCAACGTGGTCAATATCGAGGGCCAGATCGAAAGGAACAGGGACAGGATAACCTACAATTCCGAGCGGAGCAACGAGCTCAACGCGAGGATAGCAGCCATCGATAAGGACCTCGTATCCAGCAGGGAGAGATTGTCGAATGTGGAGGCTGAGGTTGCGAGGCTTAACCTCGAATCAGGCCAGTTCAAGAGCAACGAAGAGAACAAGAAGGCGGAGATAGAACAGAAGACGGCATACCTCGACTCGATAGCCGAGACCGTAAGGGTATGCCAGGAGAATATAGAGAAGGCAAAATTATATATAGTGGACATAGCGCAGGGGCAGACGAGGGTACATAACGAGCTTACGAAAATGGTCGCCCATACGCAGCACCTCAGCGCGCGGCAGAGAAGGATAGAGGTGGAAAAGAGGAAGGTCGAGGAGGAGAGGTCGTCGTTCAACCAGAAACTCGGTGACCTTGTAGTATTTGTCGAGAAGATAGGAAAGGATATCGAGGAGCTGAACTGGAAGAAGGCGCAGGCCGAGGGAAGCCTCAGCAGCCTCGACGAAGATATAGCCAAACTTGAAACGGACCTGCAGGGCCTGAATTCAGAGCTTACAACGGCTCAATCTCGCCTGACATTCCTCGAGGACCTTAAGGCGAAATATGAGGGTTTCTCGCTTGGAGTAAAGACCGTCCTTAAGGAGATAGAGCGCGGGTCCGGAGTGTCGGAAGGCGTGGTCGGTGTTGTCGCGGACCTCATAGAGCCGTTCCAGGGTTATGACGGTGTAGTCGAAGCTGCCTTGGGCGATATGGTACAGGCGGTGATCGTGAAGGACAGGGATACGGCGAGGAAACTCATAAGGTTCCTCGATGAGGGTTCTCTCGGAAGGGCCACATTCATCCCCCTGGAAGGGCTTAGAAGGCAGGATGCTGCAAGCGATATATTGAATTACCTGAAGGTCAATGAGGCGGTAAAACCCGCCGTAGAATATCTCCTGAGGAACGCGTGCCTTGCCGAAGACCTCGACTCCGCTATTGCATCCGCGGCGGACCGCCAGGACAGCATGAGGTTCATAACCAGGAACGGCGAAGTGGTCGAAAGAGGTTACTCCGCGGGCGGAAAGGTGCCTAAGGCCGAAGGGTTCAGCCTTATAGGCAGGGACGCCAAGATAAAGGAACTCAGGATCAGCATAGAGAACCTTAAGGCAAGGACGGAAGCCGCGGCGGCGGAACTGAATGAAAAGAAGCAGTCAAGGGACCAGCTTGAAGCGGACGCAAAGATGACGGCGGAACAGATACATAAGATACAGATAGATAACGCGAACAAGATAAGCGAAAAGTCGAGCATTGAAGAGGCCATAAATAAGCTCGGTGACGAAGAGTCCCTCCTTAACCTCGAGCTCGGCGAAGTGAAGTCCGAGATAGACACTTATGCCGTCAAGGAAGAGGAGCTCAAGAAAGAGCTCGCGGCACTGAATGACGAGGATTCGAAGGTACAGGAGACGATAAAAGGTAACCAGGAAGCGATCGCCGGCAAGCTGAAGGAAAGGGAAGATACGCTTGTTCTGATAACGCAGTTGAAGACCGAGCTGGACATGCTCAAGGACAAGGAGACCTCGGTCATAAACGCGCTTACGATGATGTCGCGTTCACTGGAAGACGAGAGGTCCGGCTATTTTGCGAAAGAGAGGGAGCTGGAAGATTCGAAGGGCAGGATATCCGAGCTCGTGGCGGAATCGGAGGGGCTCTCGAAGAAGAACGAAGAGCTGGTAAACAGCCGTACGGCTGCCGAGGCGGACTCGCAGAAGATACTCGACGAACGCAGGTCTGCCAGCGAGGCGATATCACATGTCGAAGCCGAAGCCAGGGAGGCCCAGAAGTCGATCAACGAGCTGAGCGGGAGGATACATACGCTTGAAGTCAAGACTACGGAGTTCAGCTATAAGAGATCGAGCATCAAGGACAGGCTCCAGCAGGTATATAAAGTGGAGACGGACCTCGAGCAGGTGGCGGTCCCGGAGGACATGAACTGGGACGAAACGAACGAGAAAATGGAAACCCTGCGCGCAAAACTCGAGGGCATGGGCCCGGTGAATCTCGTTGCGATAGAGGAACACCAGGAACTGCAGGAGAGATATACGTTCCTTACCACCCAGCAGCAGGACCTGCTGGCCGCCAAGGACGACCTGCATAAGGCCATAAACAAGCTCAACAGGACAACGCGCGAAATGTTCCTCGAGACGTTCCAGAAGATACAGGTGGAGTTCAGGGACATGTTCAGGCTGCTCTTCGGAGGCGGGGATGCAGAGCTGCTCCTGATAGACCAGGAGGATATCCTCGAGAGCGGAATAGAGATCATAGCGAGGCCGCCCGGGAAGAAGCCGCAGACGATATCGCTGCTGTCAGGCGGCGAGAGGTCTATGACGGCTATAGCCCTGTTGTTCTCGATATTCAAGGTCAAGCCGAGCCCGTTCTGCGTGATGGACGAGATGGATGCCGCGCTGGATGAGGCGAACATAGACAGGTTCTGCAGGGTGCTTCGCGATTTCGTGAAGACCTCGCAGTTCATAATGATAACGCACAACAAGAAGACGATTTCGGTTGCCGACGTAATGTACGGGATAACAATGGAGGAGTCGGGTGTATCGAAGATCGTTTCAGTTAAGTTTTCACAGGAGTTGGAAGCGAAGACAGCCTGATATAGTAGCCCTTGCGAGGGTAAGGGTTATTTGGATGTGTAGACGCAGACTTTATTTTTACCCGTTCGCTTTGCTTCGTACAGCGCCATGTCAGCCAGGTAGATCAATTTTTCCTTGTCGAGCGCGTCTTGCGGGTAGGTAGCCAGGCCGGCGCTTATGGTAAGATTCTTGTTCGGCTGGACGTCCTGTCCCTTAAATTGGAATCCTTCGATCGCCTGCCTCAATATTTCTGCTATCTGGTAAGCCGAATCCTTGCGCATGCCGGGCAATATAACGGCAAATTCCTCGCCTCCGTAACGTGCAACTGAGCCCTTCCCGTCACAGGTGGCCTTAAGGATCCTCGCGACATCCCTGAGGAGCTGGTCTCCCATCTGGTGCCCGAGGGTATCGTTATAGTTCTTGAAATTGTCTATGTCGAACATTACGAGCGAAAGATCCTTCTTGTTCTCATACGCCTTCTTGAGCTCCTCGGTAAGCGAGTACTGGAAATACCCGTGGTTCCACAGGCGCGTGAGCATGTCGGTATTTGCCTGGTGGACCGTCTGCTCGTAGAGGCGGGAGTTCTCGATAGCGAGACCCGCATGGTTGGCGAACATCGTCAATGTCCTGATATCGTCCTTCGTGATGGGTTTCTTCGTGAAAATGTTATCGGCAAGTATGACGCCTATTACCTTGTCCTTGGCCCTCAGCGGCACCGTCACGAAATACTCGGTCCTCAGCGACTGAAGGATAGGGTCGCCTTCGATGTTCTTTCTCGTATGTTCGTTGGTTATCTCGAAGCTCATGCCTTCCATGACGGTCATCGCAAGTACGCCTGAATCCTCACGGAGCGGTACCTTTATATTACGGACGATCTTGTCCAGCTCGGAACCGCCTTTCTTGTAGAAACTGTAGGCGGAAATAAGGTCTTCGAGGTTCATTCGCTCAGACTCGATCCTGTTCCAGATGCGTCCGGCCTCCTCGACGGAATGGGGGCCGATGCCCATCTTGCCCTCGACGGTATTGTCCTCTTCGTTGACGAGGAAGAGCATGGCCCTGTTGAAACCGAGCCCCTCATGCGAGGTCACTCCCGTAAGGATGATGAAGAGGATCTCATCCAGGTTAAGCGTGGAACGCATGGCGTTGCCGATCTCGTAGAAAATTGTGAGTTCGGCGCGGATCCTGTCGAGCATCTCCTGTAATGATCTTTTTTCCATAGTGGCAGTAATGATACCCTATTAAATACCCTTTGTCAAGGCAGGCAGGACAGTCCATAGCGGGGGCTTGACAAACGGGGAGCTTTGGTATAAACTCTATTTGTTCTTCGGGAGGGGTGAAATTCCCCACTGGCAGTGAAATCCTTGCGCAAGCAAGGATCAAGCCTGCGAGCTTCCCAAAAGGGGGGCAGACCCTGTGAGATCCAGGGGCCAATAGTCAAAGTCTAGATGGGAGAAGACAGAACACAAGGGCCGTGTTTTGCGTTCGCTTTATTTTATCCCGGAGATTTTATCTTCGGGATTTTTTGTTTTAAAGGAGAGGCATGTTCAATACGATAAAAGAAGCGATAGAGGACATCAAAAGAGGCAGGATGGTGATAGTCATTGATGACGAAGGCCGCGAGAATGAAGGCGACCTCCTGATGGCCGCGGAATTCGTGACGCCCGATGCGATAAACTTCATGGCGAAATACGGGCGCGGGCTGGTTTGCGTCCCGATGGAAGAAAGCCGGTTGCGTGAGCTCGGTATAGAAGTTCTATCCGAGACAGGCGGCGGCAATTTCAATACCGGGTGGACAATGTCCATCGACCTCAAGGAAGGCGTAACGACGGGCATTTCGGCGCACGACAGGGCAAGAACGATAAAAGCCATGGTAAACCCGAGGTCGAAACCGGAGGACTTCAGCAGGCCGGGGCATATATTCCCCCTTAGGGCAAAGGAAGGAGGAGTCTTGGTCAGGACAGGGCATACCGAAGCGGCCGTGGACCTTGCCAAGCTCGCGAAGTTGAGGCCTGCAGGCGTGATATGCGAGATAATGAACGACGACGGAACGATGGCAAGGACCCCGCAGCTTAAGGAATTTGCGAAGAAGCACAAACTAAAGATATGCACGATAGCGGACCTCATAAAGTACAGGATGGCCGCGGAGAAACTGGTCCGGCTTGTCGAGGTGACGACGCTCCCGTCGGAATACGGCGAGTTCAGGCTAATGCTTTACGAATCGATGATAGACAGGAAGGTGCATGTGGCGCTCGCGATGGGGGAACTGTCCGGGAAGCCGATACTTGTAAGGGTGCATTCGGAATGCCTGACGGGCGATGTCTTCGGCTCTTTGAGGTGCGATTGCGGCGGACAGCTCAAGCGCGCCCTGTCGATGATAGGCAAGGAAGGCAGGGGTGTCCTGCTGTATATGAGGCAGGAAGGGCGCGGGATAGGCCTCGAGAATAAGATCAAGGCCTATGCGCTTCAGGACAAAGGCCTTGATACGGTAGAGGCGAACAAGGCGCTCGGTTTCGACGCTGACCTGAGGGACTACGGCACCGGCGCGCAGATCCTCGCGGACCTCGGCCTCAAGAACATACGGCTGCTGACGAATAATCCGCAAAAGATAGTCGGGCTGGAAGGGTACGGGCTCAAGGTAGTGGAAAGGGTGCCTATAGAGATTCCTTCCAACCCGAAGAACTTCAGGTATTTGAAGACGAAGAAAGAGAAGATGGGCCACGTGCTCAGGAAGTTAAAATAAAGGAGGGGAAGATGGTGAAGACGGTAGAAGGGCAGTTGATTGCGAAGGGAAAGAAATTCGCTATAGTCATTTCGAGGTTCAACGATTTCATTTCGAAACGGCTCCTCGAGGGCGCGGTGGACACGCTTTTAAGGCATGGCGCCAAGGAGAGCGAAGTCGAGGCGGTATGGGTCCCGGGCGCGTTCGAGATACCGCTGGCAGCAAATAAGATAGCGAAGTCGAAGAAGTTCGACGCTATCATATGCCTTGGGGCTGTGATAAAGGGTTCCACGCCGCATTTTGAGTATGTATCCAGCGAAGCCGCGAAAGGCGTGGCGAAGGTATCGATGGACAGCGGCGTACCCGTGATATTCGGCGTGATAACGGCAGAGAACCTTGAACAGGCGATAGAGCGCGCGGGCACGAAGGACGGCAATAAAGGGCGCGATGCGGCCATGTCTGCTATAGAGATGGCGAACCTGTTAGAGAGCATCTGATGAGAAAACGCACGCAGGCGCGCGAGTGCGCGCTCCAGATACTGTACCAGTCGGACATAAGGAAAGAGCAACCGGAGAAGCTGTTCCTCGATTTCTGGAGGGACAACGAGGTCGGCGCCGAGGTGTCGGATTTCGCCTCATCGCTGGTGCTCGGTACGCTCAAGAACATGAAGAAGATTGACGAGACGATAACGAGCTACGCGAGCAACTGGAAGCTGAACCGCATGGCCGTCATCGACAGGAACGTTCTGAGGCTCGCAACATATGAACTGCTATTCTGCGATGACATACCGCAGAAGGTCTCCATAAACGAAGCGGTGGACCTCGCGAAGAAGTTCGGCGATACGGAGTCCGGTAAGTTCGTGAACGGGATACTGGACAAGATAAGCAAAGAAGAGGCCAAGAGTGGAAAAGCTGGCTGACCTTCACGTCCATACGCGCCTTTCTGACGGGACGTTCACTCCGGAAGAGGCGGTTGAGGGCGCGAGGAAGGCCGGCCTTTCATGTATAGCTATCACCGACCACGATTGCGTTGATGCTATAGCGCCAGCAAGGAAAGCCGCAAGGGGCAGGGGCATCGAGATCATCCCCGGAGTAGAGATGACCGCGCAGGAGAAATCGCGCGAGGTGCATATACTCGGTTATTATCCCGATATCGAAGACGCGCGATTCCTGAAGAGGCTAAAGGCAATAAGGCAGAACAGGGTCGACCGGGCATATAAGATCATCGAGAAGCTCAAGAAATACGATATATGCCTTGACCCGGAGACGGTGTTTGAGCTTAGCGGGCCGGGTTCCGTGGGCAGGATGCATATCGCATCCGTCCTCGAGCGGCGCGGATACGTATCATCGATAAAGGAGGCGTTCAACAGGTATATCGGCGACAAAGGCCCCTGTTATGTAGCGCACTACGAGATAACAGCCAGGGATGCTATCGCAGAGCTCAAACGTGTAGGCGCGGTCGTGGTCTTCGCGCACCCCCAGCTGATGGGAGGTGAGGAGCTTATACCGAAGTTCGTGAAGTACGGACTCGACGGCCTGGAGGCGTTCCATTCGGAACAGTCGAAGTCGGTGGCGCGTAAATTTACAGAGATCGCGGGTGAGAACGGCTTGTTGGTGACGGGAGGTTCTGATTGCCACGGCCTGAACAAAGGCCGGATGCTGATGGGGACTGTCATGGTGCCCTACAGCCTTGTCGAAGGGTTGAAAAGATGCGCAAAGAGGACAAAAAATATATAGGCGCAGCGATAGAGCTGGCGTCAGCGGCAAGGGGAAAGACAAGCCCGAACCCCTGTGTGGGCGCAGTGGTCGTAAAAAGAGGAAAGATAGTAGGAAAAGGATACCACAGGTATGCAGGCGGGCCGCATGCCGAAGTATATGCCCTGAAACAGGCGGGAACAAAGGCAAAGGGCGCGACATTGTACGTTTCCCTCGAGCCGTGCAGGCATTACGGGAAGACACCCCCGTGCGTGGATATGATAAATGAATACGGTATCAGGCGCGTCGTCGCGGCTATGAAGGACCCGAATCCGCTGAATAACGGAAAAGGGCTTGCCGCGCTCAGGAGGTACGGGATAAGAGCGGAATCCGGCATAATGCGCAAGGAGGCGCGGGAACTGAACAGGCCGTTCATAAAATATATGGAAGAGAAGATGCCCTTCGTGATCGTTAAGGCGGCACAGACCCTCGACGGCAAGATAGCGACGAGGACGGGGGATTCGAAATGGGTATCTAACGAGGCATCTAGGAGGTTCGTCCACAGGTTAAGGAGCGAGGCCGATGCGGTGATCGTCGGCGCGAACACGGTTGTTAAGGACGACCCGCTTCTTACGGCGAGGATAAAAGGCGTAAGGGCAAAACAGCCGCTTAGGGTAATACTGGCCGGAAGAAACGGCATACCTGGGAATGCAAAGGTCCTGCACAGCAGGGGCGGGAAGGCGCTTGTGATGATGCCGGACAGGAAGACGGGGAAAGTTGCCATTAAGAAGCTTTTGAGGGTACTTGCCGACAGGGGTGTGATGAGCGTGCTGATAGAAGGAGGCGGGGAATTGATCGCCTCGGCATTCAGGGAGAAGGTCGTCGATAAGGTCTATTTCTTCATAGCGCCGAAGATAGCCGGCGGAAGGGACGCGAAGTCGTCCGTAGAGGGTGAAGGCGTCGCTAATATGAAGGACTCGGTCGTGATCAGGGACATTACGTTGCACGATATGGCCGGGGACATACTTATAGAAGGATACGTCAGGAGATAGCATGTTTACGGGGATAATAGAAGAGAAGGGGACGGTAGAAAGATTCGAGAAGTCCCGAGAGCCGTCGCTGATAACAATAAAGGCGGCTAAGACGGCGGCCGGCCTTAAGACCGGCGACTCGGTATCCGTTGACGGCGTATGCCTTACGGTCGTAAAGGCAGGAGAAGGAGCATTCTCGGCGGAGGCCGTTGAAGAGACGCTTAGGAGGACCACGCTCATCCTGCGCAGGCCGGGGGATGCCGTCAATCTCGAAGGTGCCCTTACCGCGGGATCAAAAATAAGCGGACATTTCGTTACGGGGCATATAGACGGGACGGGTGAGATAGGATCTGTCAGGGAAAGTAAAGGCCAGAAGACCGTTGAGATCAAGGCGGAAAAAGACCTGCTGAAAGGCATCGTGCCGAAGGGATCGATAGCGGTCGACGGCATCAGCCTCACTGTCGGGGACGTAAAAGAAGGTTCGTTCTCGGTCTACATAATACCTCACACGGCCGGGATGACCACGCTGGCATCTAAAAAGGCGGGAGACAAGGTCAACCTCGAGACAGACATCCTCGGAAAATATGTCAATAAAAACGGTCTTTCCGGGATAACCATGGAATTCCTGCGGGAAAAGGGGTTCATTTAAAAAGAGCTTCATTCTGCCTCCGGTGTTGACTATTTGCCTTACCCGTGATAAAATCAACCGTTATGTTAAGTTCTTTTGTACGCCGCAGAGCGCTGCTGGCCGCCCTCTTCTTGTTCGTAACGTCAATAGACTCCGGCGTTTTCGCCGAAGAGCTGTTCGTCACAAGGGTGATAGACGGCGATACGATAGTGGTGGAGAACGGCGAGCACGTCAGGTATATAGGGATCGATACGCCGGAGAAGGGCCGCCCGTATTATAACGAGGCAAAGAGGCAGAACGAGAAACTCGTAAAAGGCAGGAGAGTCAGGCTCGAGTACGACGCCGGGAAAAGGGATAGGTACGGCAGGACGCTTGCTTACGTGTATGCCGGCGATATATTCGTGAACGAGGAACTGGTACGGGGCGGGTACGCATTGGCGTATACGGTGCCTCCGAACGTAAAATACTCGGAGAGGTTCGTCTCCCTGCAGCAGGAAGCGAGGGAGCAGAAGAAGGGTATCTGGGGCCCGGAAAAGCCGGAGCCCAAAAAGAAGAAGACCGTCTGGGACTACATTTTATATAAATTGAAGTATCTGTTCGGATAACCGGGGCGTGGCTCAGTTTGGTAGAGCGCTTCGTTCGGGACGAAGAGGTCGACAGTTCAAGTCTGTCCGCCCCGACCATTGTTCCTAGGTCGGATATGAAACTAAATTCCACGGGAATAAACGCGGTCATATCCCCATTTGTATGGGTAATGGTGTCCGCGTTTTGTTATTTTACGGCAGCGGGAACTATAGATGAGGCGCCATGGGTGGTATAAGTAAACGTCTTCATATATACTATTCGGGAAGGGTTCAGGGCGTCGGATTCAGGTTCACGGCCGAGGCCGTCGCGAGGAAGTCCAAAGTATCGGGTTTCGCGAAGAACCTGAAAGACGGCAGGGTCGAGGTCGTCGCCGAAGGCGATGAGGGCAACCTGGAGGATTTCATGGAAGGCGTCCGGGAGACGATGAAACGCCACATTGCAGATGAACAGGTTTTGTGGGAGCCGGCAACGGGAGAGTTCAGGGGCTTCGGCATAAATGCGGAATATTGAGCTTAAGGAACAGGTTGAAAGGCTCAGGCGGGAACTGCGACGCCACGAAAGGCTGTATTACGCGGAGAACAGGCCGGAGATATCCGACCATCAGTATGATGTCCTGCTGAAGGACCTTGAAAAGCTAGAAAGAGAGCATCCTGAACTTATCACGGGCGATTCTCCGACGCAGCGCGTGGGCGGGGAGCCCTCCGGCGGGTTCAAGGTAGTCGAACACATGGTGCGGATGTTCAGCATGGACAATACCTACAACCATGGTGAGCTAAGGGAATTCGACGAGAGGATAAGGAAGAACCTCGGCGGCGCAGGATATGAGTATGTAGCCGAGCTCAAGATCGACGGTGTGTCGGTATCGCTGACTTATAAGGACGGCGTGTTCGTCCGCGGAGCTACGAGGGGAGACGGCCAAAAAGGCGACGATATATCGGCCAACCTCAGGACCATCAGGGCCATACCGCTCAGGCTTGAATGTGATAAGCGTACGGACTGCAGCGGGACGATCGAAGTCCGCGGAGAAGTATATATGCAGTTGGAGAGTTTCAGGGAGATAAACGCGGGGAAAGAAAAGGACGGAGAGGAGCTTTTCGCGAACCCGAGGAATGCCGCCGCGGGCTCGCTGAAACAGCTCGACCCGAAGATCGTAGCGAAGCGCGGGCTGAACATCTTCATGCACGGCATAGGATATTACGAAGGGAAGGATTTCAGAACGCAATCCGGGTTGCTTGAAAGCCTAAAGGGCCTCGGTTTCAGGGTTAACCCGAACTATAAGGTCTGCGCCGGCATAGAAAAGGTAATAGAGTACTGCGACACATGGCAGGATAAGCGCTCCGGGCTCGATTACGATATCGACGGTATGGTAGTAAAGGTCAACTCGTTTGAGCAGCAAAAGGCGCTCGGTGCCACTTCGAAATCGCCGAGGTGGATGATAGCATATAAGTTCCCGGCCGAGAGGGTAAAGACGAAACTGCTGGATATAAAAGTGCAGGTGGGAAGGACCGGGACGCTGACGCCGGTAGCGGTGTTCGAACCCGTCCTCGTGGCCGGGACTACGGTAACGCACGCATCGCTGCACAATGAGGACGAGATAAAGCGCAAGGATATACGCATAGGCGATACGGTAATAATCGAAAAGGCGGGAGAGATAATACCGCAGGTCGTGGAGGCGGTCGCATCGGCGCGGACGGGCAGGGAGAAGAGGTTCGTTATGCCCGGAAAATGCCCCGCCTGCGGAGCGGGCACGAAAAGGGAAGAGGGCGAGGTGGCCGTGCGCTGCGAGAACGTATTCTGCCCCGCGCAATTGAAGGAGAGCGTAATACATTTCGCCTCAAGGACGGCGATGGACATAGAAGGCCTCGGAGAGTCGATAACCGACCAGCTCGTAGATAAAGGCCTCGTAAAGGATTACGGGGATATCTACTCGCTCAAGGCGGAACGCCTTGAGCGGCTCGACAGGATGGGTGACAAGTCTGCGAATAACCTCGAGGATGCAATAGCGGGCAGCAAAAACCGCCCGTTGAACAGGCTGATATACGCACTGGGAATACGGCATGTCGGGGAGCATATCGCAGATATCCTGGCCAAGAGATACGGATCGATAGACAACCTTTCCGCGCAGAAGAAGGAAGACCTTGTGAAAGTCAGCGAGATAGGCCCTATAGTTGCGGCTTCGATCGAGGAGTATTTTTCGAACAAAGCGTCGGGCGCAGTTTTGCGAAAGCTCAGGGACGCCGGCGTCAAGATGGAGGATACGGGGAAAAAAGGCGCCTCTCAACGCTTGGAAGGAAAGACCTTCGTATTTACGGGTGAACTTAAGGACTTCAGCAGGCCCGATGCAGAGCAGGCCGTCAGGGACCTCGGAGGGTCCGTTTCATCGAGCGTGGGAAAGAAGACCGATTACCTGGTGGCGGGAGAGAAGCCCGGCTCAAAATATGATAAGGCGAAGAAGCTCGGCATAAAGATCATGGATGAGGACGAGTTCAAGAAAGCAATAAAGGAGAGATGATGAGTCGATCACTGAATAATGCTGTTGCCGCGGTACTTATAGTGTCTTTATCGCTGGGCCTGTGCGGATGCGAATCCTTGAAGAAAAAGTTCGTAAGGAAAGGGCCGCCGAAGAAGGTCACGCCGGTCATGTACCCGCAGGATTACAAAGGGATATATCCTAACGATGTCCTGTATAGCAACCATTTCAACTACTGGCGCTCGTGGACCGAGGACCTTGTAGATTGCCTTAAGACGCACGGGAGCAACAAGAGGGAAGTGCTCGCGGCCACAAGGGCGGTCGAGGACCTGCAGAGGATGCAGGACCTTCTTAACAGTCCGAAGAAGGAAGAGCTGGATAAGCATATAAAATTCTATGAGTCGGTCCAGGGCAAGCTAAAGATGGGCCAGCCGACAGAAGTGCAGGCGTCAAAGATGATAAGCGACCTTGACAGCAGGAGGCGCGTCATAATGAGGCTGTTCGAGACGAAGGAAGTAAAACCCTTCATATTGAAGGAAGAGGAACCGATCAAGCCGTTGAATACGATAGAGCAGACGCTTCCCGCAAAATGAAACATATATTAAGGGCGCTGCAGGTCGGCCCCCTTGCGGCAAACTGTTACATATTCGGTTGTACTGAAACGAAAGCTGCGGCGATAATAGACCCGGGCGGGAATGCCGCGGCCATACAAAGACAGCTCACCGGCGACGGATTAAAGGCGGAATGCGTTATAAATACGCACGGGCATTACGACCATACCGGCGCGAACGGGGAATTCAAGCTTCCGGTATTCATACATAAGGCGGACGCGGGAGCGGCGGCGTATTTCAGGTTCATAAAGGACGGCGACATAATAAAGGTAGGCAACCTGTCCCTTGAGGTGATACATACGCCAGGGCATAGCCCTGGTTCTGTGTGCCTCAGGTGCGGAGAGATCCTTTTCAGCGGGGACACGGTGTTTGCCGGGACCATAGGCAGGACGGACCTTCACGGAGGGTCGGAGGAGCGGATGGCTGAGTCGCTGGCGAAGCTGGCCGCCATGATAGACGACCGGACAAAGATATACCCGGGCCACGGGCCTTCGACCACGATGGGGCAAGAGAGAGAGGAGAACCCTTTCCTGTAGATGGAAGAGTTCATCAGGGAGTTCATGGATTTCATTTCCGTAGAACGCGGATTGAGCAAGAACACGCTCGAATCCTACGGGAGGGACCTCGCAAAATACACGGAGTACCTTAAAAAGAGCGGGATAACCGACCTGAACAGGGTCAAGAGGACGCAGATACAGGATTTTCTCATGAGCCTCAAGGATAGCAAGCTGAACGCAAGCTCTATCGCGAGGAACCTTGTGGCGATAAAGGTATTCCACAGGTACCTTACGAGCCAGAGGATTCTGAAGGAAGACGTGACTTCCGTCATAGAGACGCCAAAGCTGTGGAAGACCCTGCCGGACGTGCTCGACGAGAAGGAAGTCGAGGCGATACTTATGAGCCCGAACACGCGTTTGAAGCAGGGGCTCAGGGACAAGGCGATGCTCGAGCTGATGTACGCGACGGGAATGCGCGTGTCGGAGCTTGTGAACCTGAAATCGACTGACCTGCATATGGATATGGGATTCGTCAGGTGCCTCGGGAAAGGCCAGAAGGAAAGGATAATTCCCGTCGGAAGCAAGGCCAAGGAAGCGCTGGAGAAATATGTGATGAAAGCGAGGCCTAAATTCCTTAAGAAGGGAGAATCCGCGTCGCTCTTCCTGACGCGCCTCGGAAAGCCGATGTCGCGGCAGACATTCTGGATGGTCATAAAACATTATGTCAGGGACGCGAGGATAAAAAAGAGGGTCACGCCCCATACGCTTAGGCATTCGTTCGCGACGCATCTTTTGCAGAACGGGGCGGACCTAAGGATAGTCCAGGAGTTGCTCGGGCACGCAAACATCTCCACGACACAGATATATACGCATATTAACAAGGAGCGGTTGAAGCAGATACACCAGAAGTTCCACCCGCGACCCTGAAAGGATTTGCGCCTGTAGCTCAATTGGATAGAGCGTTGGCCTCCGGAGCCGAAGGTTGTGCGTTCAATTCGCACCAGGCGCACCATAAATCCCCGCTATAAATTATAGCGGATAAGGTTAAAGGAAAACAAACACAACAGATGCGCACCATTATATTATTAACGGTTTCGAATATCTTTATGACGTTCGCGTGGTACGGCCACCTGAAGTTCAGGAACACGCCGTTGAAGGTCGCGATCCTCGTGAGCTGGCTGATAGCTTTCGTCGAATACTGTTTCCAGGTGCCTGCTAACCGCATAGGAAGCTACGAATATTCGACCGCGCAACTCAAGACACTGCAGGAAGTCATAACGCTTATCGTCTTCTGCGTATTTTCGGTACTCTACCTGAAGGAAGGATTGAAATGGAATTATATCGTCGGCTTTATGTTCATGGTAGCATCCGTATTCTTCGTGTTCAAGAAATGGTAAAGAGGGAAGGCATAACGCTGTTGATAACAGCGGCAATATGCTTGAACGCCTGCTGCGGCGCCGCGGAGACCGTTGAGGAAAGGGGCGGCAGGAAATCCAAGGCAATAAAACACCAGGACGGCAGGTGGGAGCTCATCGTGGACGGGGAGCCGTATTACATCAAAGGTGTCGTATTCAGCCCCGTCGTGATAGGCGAGTCGCCCGGCGACGAGACGATGCGCGACTGGATGTATTACGATGAGAACAAGAACGGAAAGAACGATATAGCCTGTGATGTATGGGTAGACAGGAACAGGAACGAAAAGCAGGACCCCGGCGAAATACCCGTCGGCGATTTCCAGGTATTGAAGGATATGGGATGCAACACGATCAGGATCTACCATGTCCCGTCAGATAACCCTATCCTCGGTGAGATATACCGCAAGAGCGAAAGTTTCCGCCTGCAATACGACCATCCTGTAAACAAGGCACTGCTCAGGGAGATGTTCTCAAAATACGGCATACGCGCGATAATGGGTAATTTTATGGGGTCCTGGACCGTCGGAAGCGGCACGACCTGGGACCAGGGATGCGATTACACTGATCCGGCGCAAAGGGAAAACATAAAGAAGTCCGTCAGGGCAATGGTAGAGGACAACAAGGACGAACCCTATGTGCTGATGTGGCTCCTCGGCAACGAGAACAACATCGCGACATGGTCCCGCTGCAACGCCGGCAGCAATATGAAGGATTATCTGACGCTGGTCAACGAGTGCGCGAAGATGATAAAACAGATGGACCCCGACCACCTGGTCGGCATATGCGAGGGGTTCAGGGGCAGCCACCTTGCGCTCTACAGGGAGTACCTTCCGGATATAGACATACTCGGGCTCAACGCGTATATGGGCAAGTGGGGATTTGCGACTATGTGGAAGCAGGTAAGAAGGGATTTCGACAGGCCTGTTTTCCTTACCGAATACGGGATATTTTCGTATAATAAGAATAAGGGCGATGACGAAGACATGCAGTTAGAGTATCACGAGGGCTGCTACAAGGACATGGAGAAGAACCGCTCCGGTAATTGCGTCGGCGGCTGCATATTCGACTATCTCGACAGGTGGTATATGGACGGCAATCCGTCGGAACATAATCCCGGGACCAGGTACTGGGATTCGCCGGACAGGACGGACCACGAGGAATATTTCGGCGTGACATCGATGGGTAACGGAAGCGACAGCATATTCAAAAGGCAACTGAAGAAGTCGTATGAATTTTATAAGAAGAAGTGGGCGGAAGAGGCCGGAGTTGCAAAAACAGGAGATTAAAGATGCTTCATGCCTTACTTTATGTTATATTAGGTTTGGCTGCCGGAGGGCTCAGCGGACTGATGGGAGTCGGCGGGGGTATAATAATAGTGCCCGCGCTCATCTATGTGTTCAAGTTCACGCAGATACAGGCCCAGGGCACGACATTGGCAATGCTGCTGCCGCCGATAGGCATACTTGCCGCCATAGTGTATTATAGGAGCGGTTATGTCGATGTGAAGGCCGCCGCGTTCCTATGCGTCGGGTTCATCCTCGGCGGGTTGTTGGGCGCGAAAACGGCGGTTGGGCTTTCGAACTTGTTTCTGCAGAGAATGTTTGGTATATTCATGTTTATAATATCGTTGAAGATGATGTTCACTAAATGAGGAAAGGGGGAGCTTAGATGTCCAAGGTCGTTAAGGTATTCCTGCTGGTATCGTCGCTGCTCGTATCGTCATCCGCGCTGATGGCCGAGACCGCCGATGTCATAAACAGTGACGCGACCCTGAAGGAGGCGGGTTTCTATTCGGGATGGGGAACGGCCGACGTAGGAGATGACGGCGCGCCGAAAGATTACGACAACGTATATATCGCGGGCAGGTTCGGGTTCAACCTGAAGAAATGGCTGAATTGGAACGGATTGAAGGGCTCACTCTTATTCATGGTAGAACCTTTCGCGAACCCGGTGATCAAGCCCAGTTCCGAATATGAGGCCGGATGCAGCCTCGGTTTAAAATATATGTTCCCCCTGGGGGACAAGCTCTATCCGTATATAGAGGGCGGCACGGGCGGCATCTATATATCCGAGAAGACAAGGAAGCAGGGTTCACATGCGAATTTCGTAGACCACGGCGGTGCGGGCCTTTATTATTTCATAAAGGACAACCTTGCCGTCAATGTCGGCTACCGCTACAGGCATATATCGAACCTCGGCATAAAGAAGCCGAACGGCGGTATCGACACTAACTCCGTTATCGGGGGCGTTTCGCTGTTCTATTGACAGATCTTATAACGACCCACACTAACGCCGATTTCGACGCGCTCGCGTCGATGGTGGCGGCGCGCAAACTATATCCGGGCGCGAGGCTCGTCCTGCCCGGTTCGCAGGAGAGGGCCGTAAGGGAGTTCATGTCCCTTAGCGAGGATATAGTAAAGATAGAACACGAGAAGGATGCGCGCCTTGACGATGTGGGCCGGCTTATCGTGGTCGAGACGCGGTCTCCCTCGCGTATAGGGAAGATGGCAGGCTTGGCTGGCAGGAAAGGCGTGGAGGTGCATATATATGACCACCACCCGAGGTCGCGGGGCGATATCAAGGCCGATAAGGACGTGTACGAAAAGGCCGGAGCCACCACAACGATCATCTGCGACATCGTAAGGAAGCAGGGCCTCAGGATAACGCCGCTTGAAGCGACAATAATGGCGCTTGGGATATACGAAGACACCGGGTCACTGACATTCCCTACGACTACGAAACGCGATATAGATACGGTCAGCTTCCTTGTATCGCAGGGAGCGGACCTGAACCTCGTCTCATCGTACCTGAAGAGGGAGCTTACCGAGAAGGAGCTTAACCTCCTTGCCCGCCTGATCCAGTCAACCGAGATACACGTCGTGAACGGAGTGCATCTTGCGATAGCCTCGGCGACAGACGATGAATATGTCGACGACTTGAGCCTGCTCGCGCATAAGATAGAAGAAGCGGAGAACTTCAACGCGACCTTCATACTTGTCCAGACGAAGGACAAGGTCCAGTTCATAGCGAGGAGCAGCCTGCCGTTCGTGGATGTATCGAAAGTAGCGTCATTTTTCGGCGGCGGAGGGCATCCAACTGCGGCCGGCGCCGTCATCAGGCGCAGCGGTTTGCCGGAGGTTAAAGCTAAACTGCTCGGGTACCTCAGGGGCCATATACGTTCCGACATAAAGGCGAGCGAACTCATAAAGGGCGGGACGCTGGTACTCGATAGCGACGAGGCCGTAAGCGAAGCGAAGGAGAAGCTTGCGGCATCGGGATCGGAATATGCCGCCATACGGGGAAAGGCTGCCGCAGGTATGCCGGCAGGGATCGTCTCGCTGAAGGAGCTGGACCGCGCGATATCAAGGGGTTTCGGCCATGCGAGATTGAAGGGCTATATGTCGGGAAAGGTATATCCCGTAGGTCCCGACACATCCATATATGCCATACAGGATATAATGCAGCAGAAGTCGGTCGGATGCGTGCCCGTGATGGACGGCAGGAGGTTTATGGGGCTCGTTACAAGGACCGACCTGCTCCGCACGTTCCACGGCAGGCTCTTCGGGGAACCGGCGCCGGGTACAAATGAAACCGGCGGCGGTTTTGCGATAGACTTGGCACCTAATATAAAGAGAGTTTTTCCGGCCAAGGTCGCCGAACTGCTGAGGTTCTCCGGAAGGATCGCGGAGGAGATGGGCTTCAAGGCGTTCGCGGTCGGAGGGTTCGTGCGCGATCTCATACTCGGCGCGGGAAATTACGACCTTGACATAGTCATCGAAGGAAATTCGATAGATTATGCTAAAAGGATGGCCAAGGAGCTATGCGGCGTATACATATACCATAAGAGGTTCGGGACGGGGACGGTCTTCTTCCCATGCCCCAAAGGGATCGCTCCCGCGAAGTCCGCGGGCGGGAAATGCAAGATCGATGTGGCGATGACGAGGACCGAGATATACGAGCGCCCTGCGGCACTGCCGACGGTCAGGTTCGGGCCTATTGAGAACGACCTCTACAGGAGGGATTTCACCATCAATGCGATGGCGTTCAGCCTCGGCAGGAGAAGATTCGGAGAACTGCTCGACCCGTTCAACGGCAGGAAGGACCTGAAAGAAGGAAAGATCAGGGCCCTGCATGACCTTAGTTTCGTGGACGACCCGACCAGGATATTCCGGGCGGTAAGGTTCGAGCAGAGGTTCGATTTCAGGATAGAGCCGCATACCGAAGAGCTGATAAAGAAGGCAGTCGGCCTGAAGATGGTCGACAGGACCCAGAAGCAGAGGATACGCGAGGAGATGATCGCAATGCTATCGGAGGAAGAGCCGTTGAAGGCGGTCAGGAGGCTCTCCGAGCTCAATGAGCTGCGATTCATAGATAAGGGCCTCAAGCTTACGAAAGGTGTCGTATCGATGTTCGGCTCGACCGGTGAGGCCTTGAAATGGTACGACACCAGCGCGCTCAAGAGGAAGCATGTTACCGAACGCTGGCTGTTATATATGGCGGCGTTACTGGACGGGCTCGGACACGAAGCTACGGGCAGGATATGCTCTGAATTCGTGTTCAGGAAGGACGACTCCAGGAAACTGAACCGTTTCAAGGCGGACCACGAAAAAGTACTCGGCATGCTTTCGAGGAGAGGGAAGATGAGGCCTAGCGAGATATACGATTGCCTCAAGGATTATCCCCAGGATGTCCTGTTGATGCTGGTTGCGAAGAGCCGTTCGCAGACAGCGAGGCGCAGGATAATGGTCTTCCTTGAAAAATATTCGGAAGTAAAACTGCACCTGCGGGGCGAGGACCTGAAGAAAAAAGGCGTGAAACCCGGCCCTCATTTCAAGGATATAATGGAGAAGGCGCTTTACGCAAAGCTGGACGGAAAAATCAAAACGAAGGCGGAAGAACTCGAGTTCGCCATGGGGAGACTGCGATGGGAATAAGGCCTGAAAGGGTGGCAAGCGAGATGAGGGAGAGCATCTCGATGATAATATCCGAGAACCTGAAGGACCCGAGGATCGGTTTCGTGACGATAACAAGGGTGGAGATCACGCCGGACCTAAGGAATGCGAAAGTATACTTCAGCTCTCTCGGAGGGAAGAAAGAGAAGGAATACGCTGCGGAAGGGCTTAATTCAGCGACGGGTTTCATCAGGAAGCTGCTCGGAGAAAGGCTCAGGATGAAGTTCACCCCGGAGCTTTTGTTCAGGCTCGACGAGTCTACGGAGTACAGCCTGCACCTTAACGAGATATTCGATAAGATACATAAAGAGAAAGAGGGGAAAAATGAGCCTTAACGGCGTTGCCGCAGCGATACGCAGGCACAAGAAGTTCCTCGTGACGGCGCATGTCGACCCGGAAGCCGACGCGATAGGTTCGCAGCTTGCGTTGGCGAGCATGCTGCGCAGGGCAGGCAAGAAAGCCGTCATAATAGACCAGGACCCGCCGCCGATATCCTGCGATTTCCTCCCGGGAATAGGCGCTATTAACGTGCTGGGCAGGATGAAGAAAGAGGTAAAGCCTGGGGATTTCGATTGTGCATTGGTGGTTGACTGTCCGACGCTCGAAAGGACCGGGAAAGTCGCGGGGCTCATATCAGACGATATGGCCGTAGTCAACGTGGACCACCATGTCAGCAACACGGGTTTCGGAGACATAAACTGGGTGGACAGCAAGAGCGCGGCCACCGGCGAGATGGTTTACGGTATCTTCAGAAAGCTGCGTATCAAACCGACAAAGCAGGAAGCAGTGTCTATCTATGCAGCAATACTGATAGATACGGGATCGTTCAGGTATTCCAACACGTCCGCAAAGACACATATCCTTGCCGCGGAACTCATGAAGAGCGGTCTCGATACGAACTCGATATACGAGAACCTTTTCGAGATGAAGACCTATGAGATAACGCACCTTCTCGGACATTCGCTGTCCACGATGAGAAGGAGCAGGGACGGCAAGATCGTATGGCTTTGGATAACGGGAGATATGCTCTCCGAATCCGGCGCCGACCTGAAGGACGCGGAGAACTTCATAGGGTTCGCGAGGTCCGTAAGGGGGAGTAAAGTAGCGGTGCTGTTCAAGCAGGCGAAGGAAGGCGGGGCCATAAAGGTCAGTTTGAGGGGCAAGAACGGTATCGACGTCAACAAGATCGCCTCGAAATTCGGGGGCGGCGGGCATGCCGCAGCGGCCGGATTCAGCATAAAGGCCCGTGACCGTGCTTCGGCGGAAAAGAAGGTAATAGCTGAGATATCGAAATACACCTGAAATGGACGGCATACTGCTCGTAGATAAACCAAAAGGGATGACATCGCACGATGTGATAGATTTCGTGCGCAGGAGTTTCGGCATAGCGAAGGCGGGGCACGCGGGCACGCTAGACCCTTCCGCGACCGGGCTGCTTGTCGTGCTTATCGGGAAAGCCACGAAGATCTCGTCGCGTTTTCTCGGCGAGGATAAGGAATATGAGGCCGTAATGACGCTGGGCAAGAAGACCCATACAGGCGATGCCGACGGGAGGATACTGCAGGAAAGGCCCGCCTCGGGAATAAGCGAGGAACGAATCCGCAGCGTATTCGCGGATTTCGAGGGCGAGACCGACCAGGTCCCGCCGATGGTGTCCGCCTTGCACCATAAGGGCCGGAGGCTTTATGAGCTCGCGCGCAAGGGAACGGAAGTGCCGAGGGAGCCGAGAAAGATAAGGATATCGGAGTTGAGGATAGACGGCATAGATCTTCCGGATATAAGGTTTACGGTAAGATGCTCAAAGGGGACATATATAAGGAAGCTGTGCGACGATATCGGCGAGGCTCTCGGCTGCGGGGCGCACCTTTCGGGGCTAAGGCGCCTAAAGGCGGGCGAGTTCACGGTAGAGAATTCCACAGATATAGAAAAGCTCAAATCGTTCTCTTCGGAAGAACTTGAGAGGCGGTTGATTAGATATGAGTAAGGCATTCGCGGCAATAGGCATATTCGACGGCGTGCACAGGGGACACGCCAGGATAATCTCGTCAGCGGTAAGGGAAGCAAAGAGGGCCGGTGCAAAGGGGATCGCAATAACCTTCGACCCGCATCCCGCAAAAGTGATTGACCCGCGAAGGAAGACGCCCTCAATTATTTCAACGCCCCACCGGGTACGACTAATACACGGTCTTGGGATCGGGAAGTGCGAAGTAATAAGGTTCGACAGGAAATTCGCGGGTATCTCCCCGAGGGAATTCGCTCGCGATGTTCTATTGCGTAAATTTCACGTGGCGAAGGTCTTCGTCGGAAGCAATTTTGTATTCGGGAAGGATAACTCGGGCAACGCGCGCATGCTTAAAAGACTCGGGGCAGAATTCGGGTTCGCGGTAAAAATCGTCCCGATGGTAAAGTCCGCAGGCAAAGACATATCATCCACATCGATAAGGAAGATGATCATAAGCGGCGACCTGAAAGGCGCGCAAAAGATGCTCGGAAGGCCTGTATCCGTGTTCGGCACAGTCATAAGCGGCCGGCAAAGGGGAAGGCTACTCGGATATCCGACGGCGAACGTTGACCCGCACCATGAGGCGATACCTCCCGGAGGGATATATGCGGTATGGGTGAAGGTCAAGGGAAGGACGTACGGGGGAGCCCTATTCATCGGAGCCGCATCGACTTTCGGCGAGAAGGACCCTTCCATCGAAGTCCATATATTCGGGCTTCATGAATTCATATATAAGGAAGATATCGAGGTCATATTCGTAAAGCGGCTGCGAAGCTCCCGCAAATTCAGGGACCATGAAAAGCTTATCGAGCAGATAAAGCGCGACGATAAGGAAGCGAGGAAAGCCCTCGGGCTCAAGCCTAATAATGCTTTACATTAAATGAGAATTATGCTATTATATTGTCAAATCAGGAGGAGGAGAAGTTAATGACGCTTATGAAAGATGCAAAAACGAGCCTTATAAATAACTTCAGGCAGAACGATAAAGATACGGGCTCGGCTCCGGTGCAGATAGCTATCCTTACGGAAAGGATAAACATGCTGACCGAGCACTTTAAGGTCCATAAGAAGGACCATCATTCCCGCCATGGTCTTCTAAAGCTTGTCAGCCAAAGGCGCAAGCTTCTGGAGTATCTCAAGAGGGAAGATTCCGATGTCTACCAGGAGATCCTGGATAAACTGAGCCTTAGGAAATAACAACTTCATCTTTTGCGTGGTGTAAATGCGGAAGATGGAGCAAGAGGTAGTTTTGTATTCCGAAAGAGCATTACTATCAGAAAGGGTATATGAGTAACAGAATAGAAACAAAGCTTGGAAGGGAAAACCTGATATTTGAGACAGGCAAGATGGCCAAACAGGCCCACGGCGCCGTCATGGTCCAGTACGGCGGCACGGTGGTGCTCGTTACGGCTGTGATGGCGAAGGAACCCAGGGAAGCCAGGGATATTGATTTCGTCCCGCTTACCGTTGAATACCAGGAGAAGAACTATGCCGCCGGAAAGATACCGGGCGGATTTTTTAAGCGCGAAGGAAGGCCCTCCGAGAAAGAGGTCCTTACCGCTCGCCTTATAGACAGGCCGATAAGGCCTTTGTTCCCTGCGGGCATTTCGCATGAGATCCAGATAATGGCTCTCGTGCTTTCGCACGACGGGGAGAACGACCCGGATGTCCTAGCGCTCAACGCGGCTTCATGCGCGCTTGCGATATCCGATATACCGTTCGATTACATAATAGGAGCGGTAAGGGTCGGAATGATAGAAGGCGAACTTGTCATAAACCCGACATTCGCGGAGCTTGAGAAGAGCTCGCTCGATATAGTCGTGGTCGGAACGAAGGACAGGATCGTGATGATCGAGTCCGGCATGAACGAGCTGACCGAAGAGGACGTCGTAAAGGCCATAGAGTTCGGACATAAGAACCTTATAGCTTCGATAGAACTCCAGGAGAAGATGAAGAAGGAGTGCGGAAGGACGAAGCTGACAGACGTAAAGATAAATACTGTAAACGAGGAGCTTTACAAAAAGGTCGGGGAGCTTGCGCTCGACAAGGTAAAGGAAGTCGAGCAGAAGTCGAGCAAGGAAGAGCGCGAAGAATTGATGGCGATCCTTGCAAAGGACCTTATAGAGAAACTGGTAGTCGAGGGCGCGGAATGGAGCGAGAACGACGTCAAGAACGCGCTGATAAAGCTCGAGAAGGAACGCGTAAGGCAGTCGATACTTAAGGACAAGAGAAGGGTCGACGGCCGCGGTTTCAAGGACATAAGGCAGATATCCGGCGAGGTCGGAGTGCTTCCGAGGACTCACGGCTCGGCCCTGTTCACCCGCGGGCAAACGCAGAGCTTATCCGTCACAACTCTCGGGACATCCGCCGACGAGCAGACGATAGACGCGCTTGAGGGCGAGACATCGAAGTCCTTCATGCTGCATTACAATTTCCCGTCCTTCTCCGTCGGAGAGGTCAAGCCCGTCAGGGGCCCGGGAAGGCGTGAGATAGGGCACGGTGCACTGGCCGAGAGAGGCCTTAAGCCCGTGATGCCTACCAAGGAAGAATTCCCGTACACGGTCAGGGTCGTTTCAGAGGTACTCGAATCAAACGGTTCATCCTCGATGGCCACGGTCTGTGCGGGCACATTATCGCTTATGGACGCAGGCGTGCCCATCAAAGCCCCCGTAGGCGGCATAGCGATAGGGCTTGTCAAGGAAGGCAATGAGCATGTGGTCCTTACCGACATAGCCGGCCTCGAAGACCATTTCGGAGACATGGATTTCAAGGTCACCGGGACGGAAAAGGGCATAACGGCAGTGCAGATGGACCTTAAGATAGACGGTATCGGTTTCGATATCATCAAGGAATCACTGCAGCACGCGAAAGAGGCGAGGAAGACGATACTTGAGAAGATAAGGCAGACGCTCGCCGAACCGAGGAAAGAGCTCTCGAAATATGCGCCGAGGATAGTGTCCTTCAAGATCAATCCCGACAAGATACGCGATGTTATCGGGCCCGGCGGCAAGGTCATACGCAAGATAATCGAGGACACCGGGGTCACGATCGACATCGAAGATGACGGTACGGTCAATGTCGCATCGGCGGACGGGCCGGCGCTCCAAAAAGCGATAGACATAATCAACAAACTCACAGAAGCGCCCGAAGTCGGAAAGATATACATGGGCAAAGTAAAGAGGATAATGCCTTTCGGTGCCTTCGTCGAGATTTTGCCGGGACAGGAAGGCCTCGTCCACGTATCCGAGATGTCCAACGAGTATGTAAAGAACGTGGATGATGTCGTCAAGCTCGGCGATGAATTCCCGGTCAAGCTAATGGAGATAGACGACCAGAACAGGCTCAACCTCAGCAGGAAAGCCGCAATGCCGGGCGCAGTAGACAGCCCGCCGGGCGAAAGGCCTCAGAGGGAGCGCAGGGAACCGAGAGAAGGCAGAGACGAAAGGAGACATCATAGGAAGTGAAGCAAGAGAGGATAAACGAGATTTGGGGCGTTCTTCTCTTCGCCTTAAGTGTCCTTATCTTCATAAGCCTGATCTCTTATGATCCGAACGACCTCCAAGTCTTTACGTCCCATCCTAACGTTTATACGCGGAACTACGCTGGCATTATAGGCGCGTATGTAGCTGCAGGCCTGTTCAACCTGATAGGTTTCAGCGGGTATATAATACCCGCGTTAACCGCGACATGGGCTATAGGCAAGTTCCTTAATAAGGTCCCGCAGAAGTTCTATTTCAAACTTCTCGGGACCTCTTTTCTTTTTATCGCTTCAAGCGCTATCCTCAGCATGGCATCATCACCTCAGAGCAACGCCGTAAAAGTACACTACGGCGGCATGCTGGGACTATTCTTCTCGAATTTCTTCGTTAGATATCTCGGCAACGTCGGAGCGTGGGTCATGGTAATAGTGCTCGGGGCGCTTTCCATCCTGCTTGCAACGGAATTCCTTATCCTTCCGGTACTTATATCATTATATAACGCGGTAACGGAGCTTTTCGCCGCCATATTCAGACGGCCGCAGCCAAGGCAGGAAAAGCCGAGGCAGAAAGAGATTCCGGCAAAAGAGCCGTCTCTGAAGAAAGCGTTCGAGCAGATCAAGGCGGAGGTGTCGAAGAACCAGGAACAGAAGAAGAAAGAGATACCGGAGGAACCCAGGCCCGCGGCTATCGTCGATATAAAGAAGGTCATAAAAACCGAAGAGGCGAAGGCCTACCCGGTAAAGGTCATTAAAAAGTCCGTAGGCGATTACAAGCTTCCGGATATGAGCCTGCTGGATTCGCCGCCCCCGATGGAGGAGCGCAAGATCAGCGACGACCTTGACGCGAGCGCCAAGATACTCGAGGAGACGCTTCGCGATTTTGGGATCGAGGTAAAGGTCACGGCGGTCGAGCGCGGCCCTGTAATAACAAGGTATGAGCTAGAGCCCGCGCCGGGCGTAAAGGTAACTAAGATAACGAGCCTCTCCGACGATATCGCGCTTGCGATGAAGGCCCAGAGCGTCAGGATAGTCGCCCCAATACCAGGGAAGGCAAGGGTCGGCGTCGAGGTGCCGAATTCGTCCAGCGCGATGGTATACCTAAAAGAGATACTGCAATCATCCGAGTTCCAGAATGCGAAGTCGAAGTTGACTCTTGCGCTCGGTAAAGATATAGCCGGTGTCCCGGTAATCGCGGACCTTAGCACGATGCCGCATATGCTCATTGCGGGCACCACGGGCGCCGGAAAGACAGTCTGCGTGAACGCGATAATAAGCTCGATGCTGTTTAACGCGTCACCGGACGAGGTCAAGTTCCTGATGGTGGACCCGAAGATGGTAGAGCTCGCGATGTTCAACGGACTGCCGCACTTATTGTGCCCCGTGGTCACGGACCACAAGAAGGTATCGGGCGCGCTGAACTGGGTAGTAAATGAGATGGAGTCCCGTTACAGGCTCTTCGCGAGGCTTGCCGTACGGAACATCGAATATTTCCACGAAAAGAAGAATAAGGGCGATTTTAAGGGCCAGGAAGACGTTCCGGAGGTGCTGCCGTATATAGTAGTCATAATCGATGAGCTTGCGGACCTTATGATAGTCGCAGCACAGGAGGTCGAGAACGCGATAACAAGGCTCTCACAGCTGTCGAGGGCCGTTGGTATACATATCATACTCGCTACGCAGAGGCCGTCCGTGGATGTTGTTACCGGCGTCATAAAGGCGAATTTCCCAGCGAGGATATCCTTCAAGGTCGCCTCAAAAGTGGACTCAAGGACGGTACTCGACATGAACGGCGCGGACAAACTGCTCGGAAAGGGCGACATGCTCTTCATGAAGCCCGGGGACGCGAAACCGACCCGCGCGCAGGCCTGCCTCGTAAAGGACTCAGAGATAGAGAGGGTCATCAAATTCATAAAAGAACAAAGGTCCGCCGAATACGATGAGGAGATACTGAAGGAGCAGGATAAGAAGGGCCACGGCGGCAAGACATACGAGAAGGACGATATGTATGAGGAAGCCGTAAAGATGGTCCTGGACACAAAACAGGCCTCGGTGTCGATGCTGCAGAGGAGGCTCGGGCTCGGATATACACGTTCCGCGCGGCTTGTAGATACGATGGAAGCGGAAGGCATTGTAGGACCATATAACGGCTCGAAGCCGCGGGAAATACTCATAGATACTATGGAGGCCGTAAAAGCCAAATGGAATCAATCGGGTCGAGATTAAGATCGGCGCGCGAGGAAAAGGGCATTTCGCTTGAGCAGGCGCAGAAAGACACGCGCATAAGCTCGAGGATACTTTCGGCGCTCGAGACTGATAAGATCGACCAGATGGTATCCGGCCCGGTCTACGTGAAAAGTTTCATAAAGAAATACGCGAACTACCTCGGCCTTGACGGGAATGCGGTAGCTGAGAGCTTTAGCGGCCAGAAGCCGGAGTTCAAGGAACAGATATCGGTGCTTGCAAAAGACGCCGGCGGCGGAGGGTTCCCGTACAGGAAGGTCGTCGCGGCAGTCGTGGCAATAGTCGTGATGATCGCGGCCGTTAAACTTGCCTCATTCGGAATCTCCAGGGCCGTCGCGTTCTTTAAATCCAGGCCGAAGGCGGTAAAAAAGATAGAGCCCGCCAAGGCCAAGCCGGCCCCCAAACCTGCGGCAAAAGCCGCTAAAGAACCTGCAGCGCCTGCCGTCATTCCGCCCGCCGTACAGATACCTAAGGGCGAATCCATAGTTCTCTCGGTAAGATCAAAAGCAGATACATACCTGAAGGTTAGGTCCGACGGAATGGTAATTTTCGACGGCACGCTTGAAAAGGGTTCGGAAGAGAAGTGGGAAGCGAAGAATTCCTTCGAAATATCCACGAGTAAAGCAGAAGCCCTGTCGGTAGGCCTCAACGGAACCGACATCGGGGCGCTCGGTAAGGGCGCAGTCAAAGGCCTGAAGCTACCTAAATAACCCAATCCAAAATGACGAAAAAAATTGCGCTTATCTCGCTCGGATGCGCGAGAAACCTGGTGGATTCCGAGGTGATACTTGGGACTTTAAAAAAGTCCGGGTATAAGATCACGGATTCGCCGTCGGGCGCCGATATAGCGATAGTGAATACCTGTTCCTTCGTTGAAGACGCCAAGAAGGAATCGATAGAGACCATACTGGACCTTATTGAGTTAAAAGGCAGGAAGAAGCTGAAGGGGATAATCGTCGCCGGATGCCTGTCTCAGAGATACGGGCAGGAGCTTGCCGTGGAGCTGGCTGAGGTGGACGGTTTCGTGGGCGTCGATGCCGCGGAGAGGCTGCCGTCACTGATAAAAAGTCTTGCCTTGGGCCGGAAATCGGATATAATTTTACGTGAGCCAAGATACCTTTATAATGACAGGAGCCCGAGGCTCAGCCTTACGCCGAAGCATTACGCGTACGTGAAGATCTCCGAAGGTTGCTCGCACAGATGTTCATTCTGCATCATACCTGCAATAAGAGGGCCGCATAGGAGCCGCACTGCCGGTTCGGTCCTGAACGAAGCCCGCTGCCTTATAGCAAAAGGCGTCAAAGAGATAAACATAATAGGGCAGGATACATCGATCTACGGTAAGGATATATACGGACGGTATTCGCTGGCATCCCTGTTAAGGAAACTGTCTCGCCTGCAGGGAGCTAACTGGATAAGGTTGCTCTACGGCCATCCAGAACATATAACTGATGAGCTTATATCGGTTATATCGGAAGAGGCGCATATATGCAAATATATAGACATACCGGTCCAGCATATCAGCGGTAAGATACTGAAGGCGATGGGAAGGAACCCGTCCGGGACGCAGGTAAGGGACCTCATACACAAATTGAGGAAGAGGATACCGGGTGTTGCATTGCGGACATCACTCATAGTCGGTTTTCCGGGTGAAGGTGAAAGGGAATTTGGGGAATTGAGGGATTTCGTGAAAGAGGCGGGGTTCGAAAGGCTTGGGGCGTTCAGGTATTCGGCTGAGGAGGGTACTGCGGCCGCAAAGCTGAAGGGCCAGGTCCCCGAGAAGACCAAGGCCTCCCGCTGGAACGAGATAATGCGCATCCAGCAGGGTATCTCAGAGAAGATGAACAGGAGCATCATCGGGAATGAGCTCGATATCCTTATAGATGAGCCCGACCCCGCGGATAAAGGCGTCTTCCTCGGGCGTTCGTATATGGATGCCCCCGAGATCGACGGGACCGTATTCGTTAGGGGAACGGGGATAAAAGCAGGCGATATGGTAAGGGTCAGGGTCGTTGACGGTTATGAATACGACCTGGTCGCTGAAAAGTTGCAAAGGAGGCAATAATGTCCGGCTTGAAGAGCAGTATAGGAAGGGAAAAGAAAATAAGTGAGATCGCCGAAATCATCTATGCCGACAACCGCAGGAAAGGCCTTCCCGCAGACCCGATGAGGGACTGGAAACACGCGGAGCAGATCTACGATGACAAGACGCTATACTATGGATGGTGGCTGCCCGGAAGGTTCATACAGAAATATTATTACAAAATAATTGCCGTGACGCTCGCGACCATAGTGCTATTGATAGCATGGAACATAAAGACCGGCCAGGACCTGAAAGAGATAGATATCAGGCCGTACGTCTCGGTCGACATGATCGACCCTATGCAGATAAACGATACGGAAGGCAAAAACGTATATTTCGGGAACTATATAATACTCAACAATACCGGTAAGACCCCTGCGGCGAACGTATCCATAAGGTATTACCTGACCTCGGAGGCGGAAAAGGCGAATACGCCGGGACAGAAGTGGATCGACCAGAAGATCGAAGGCATCAGCACGCTGGGATTCATAGCTCCCGGGACGTTCACGAAAGAACCGAGCTTCAAGGCGTTATCGCCATCGGCGAAATATTACTATTTCGAGGCGATCGTCTCATACCAGGGGTTGTCGTCTCCCAAAAGGTACTGGACGCACGTGAGGAAGGTCTTCAGGTTCGACAGGGCCGAAGGCAAGTTCGTTATAGCCCTCAGCGACAGCGAATGGGACATGAACCGCGATTTCGGCGTGCCGCCGATATCGACCGTCAAAGAGATAGACGGCCTTATGATGCAGCTGAAGAACAAATGAATATCTCGAATAAGCTGACAATATCGAGGATATTCCTTACATTCGTTTTTATGTATTTTGTTTTCGCGAGGTGGCCCGGCGCGAAATATTTCGCGTTCATCACATTCCTTGCCGCCTCGCTTACGGACTATTATGACGGTTATTTCGCGAGAAAGAACGGCAGCTTCACCGATTTCGGAAAGCTTATGGACCCGATAGCTGACAAGATACTCGTGCTTTCCGCATTCCTTGCGTTCGTCGAGATGAAGCTGATACCCGCCTGGACGGTCCTGATAATCGTAGCGAGGGAGGTAACGGTGACGGGACTCAGGATATTCGCTCTCACCAAAGGAAAGGTCATTGAAGCGGAGGAGGCGGGAAAACACAAGACAGTATCGCAGATGATAGCGATATTCATGATATTGATATTCCTGATGTTCAGGGAGGCCGGGAAGTCGCTCTCTTTCTGGAACTGCGATACGGAGATATGGGTAAAGAACCTGATATTTGTCGTGATGCTCGTGACCGTTTGCCTGACCATCACGTCAGGCGTATCGTTTTTCATAAAGAACAGGAAGCTATTGTCTTGAAGACGGTGGTCAGGCTAGTCAGCACTTTCTTCTATTCAGGATTCGTCCCGCGTATTCCCGGAACTGCAGGTTCCGCCGCAGGGCTCCTTTTTGCGCTTCTTACGGTTTATGATACCAGGGTGTACCTGTCGTCGCTGGCCGTGTTGCTGGTGTCGGCGATGCTCGTTATCAGGCGCGCAGAAATACTCTTCGGCAGGAAGGATTCCGGAAAAATAGTCATAGACGAAGCGGTTGGCATGATGATAGCCCTGCTGTTCCTGCCGGTGGAACCGGCCTGCATTGCTGCGGCCTTTATATTCTTCAGGTTATTCGACATCCTCAAACCGTTCCCGATAAGTATGGCGGAGCGCGCACCGAGCCCATTGGGAGTCGTTCTCGACGATATTATTGCGGGGATCTATGCTAACATTACCGTCAGGGTCGGTGCAGCATTGCTTTTGAAAGCGGCGTGTAGATAGGGCCCCCCGGGGAGAGTTTGCTGCTGAAAAGGACCACGCTGTCAACGGGCGTCAGGGAAGAAGCAGGGAACGAGGAACGCTCGATGGCCTTTCTTAGCGAATCTGTGTTCTTCCCGCTCCTGACCCTTCCAATAGTTATATGCGGTGAAAAATCCCTTCCTTCTTCAGGTATCCCAAGTTCCGCGAGGCGTGATGATATGGAAGCATACAGGGCTTCGGATTCCCGCCTGCCGTCGCCCACTCCCGCCCAGATGATCCTTGGGGAGGAGAGGCCGGGGAATGCGCCGACTCCTTTCAGCCCTAAATTGAACGGTCCGGACGCGGACACAGCTTCAGTAAGGGCTGTTTTAACGGAAGGTATAATCTGTTCGCCGCAGTCACCCAAAAAGCGGAGGGTAAGGTGTATATTCGCAGGGTCGACCCATTTTACGTCAGCTCCCGCTTCCTTTAAAGAGGACTGGAGATAATGCAGTTCACGGCGGGCTTCTCCGGAAAGTTCTATCGCTATAAAAACCCTCATACGGCCCTCCATAGCCAGCGATTATACATTATGAATTTACATTAATCAACCAAATGGGGATACTCGACAGCCTCGAGAAAGAGACTAAAAGGGCACGCCGCGAAAAGCAACGCGGGAAGGACCAGTTACGCTGCCATCGGATATAGGAAGGAACCCTACAAAAGAGATACTCTGATCAGGTCTAATGCGGCCTGTGAAGACCTGAATTTTATCACCTCGCGCTCGCCCCTGAAACGGAATTCCCTGCAGATCGTCCTGTCCGCCGATGAGAACGCAATATATACAAGGCCCACGGGCTTGTCTTTCACCGCCCCGGAAGGCCCGGCAATACCGGTTACCGAAAGCCCGATATCAGTTCCCGCCGATCTCCTTATGTTTTTTGCCATCTCGACAGCCGTTTGCCTGCTGACCGCGCCGTGTTCCCGCAATGTAACGCTGCTGACCCCCAGCAAACGCGTTTTTATGTCGTTGGAATAAGCAACGATGCCCGTTTTAAAATACGCGGAACTGCCGGGGACATCGGTAATGCGGCTCGATATCAACCCGCCGGTGCATGATTCCGCAACTGCAAGGGTCATGCGCGAACGCGACAGCAAGGCCCCGACGGCGCCTTCAAGCGTCTCATCGTCGCGGCCGAATATGTATTTGCCGAGGCGTGAGGTTATTTTCGCATCCGCCCTATCCAAAAGCGCCTTCGCCTGCTTTTCATCGGCCGCTTTCGCCATTATCTTCAATTCGACCAGCGCCGGCTTGGCGTAGATGCCTACGGTAAGTGGAGGAGGGCATTTAAGCAGGTCCCCGACCTTGCTGTCCGCAGCCGATTCGGACAGCCCGGTCATCCGTATTGTCCTGACCTTTAGCACTCCTTCGCTCCTGAACCTCTTCCTAAGGAACGGCGCCACTGAGCGCTCGAACATCGGATTGAGCTCCCTTGGGGGGCCCGGAAGCGCTATAAGCAGTTTTCCGCCTATCCCGTATATGAACCCGGGAGCTGTACCTAGCAGATTCTTGGCCGTTATCGAGCTTTCTACCGGGAATGTGCGGGATATCACCTGAAGCGTTATATCGTCTACGGTCGGCCCGAGACCGCCGGTCGTTATGACTATGTCGGAACGCCTGAGGCCGGTCTCGAGTGCGTTCGAAAGCCTGCCCGGGTTATCGCCTACGGTCGAATGGTGGTACACGCCGATACCCAGGGCCGCAAGCTTCACGGATAACCATTGCTGGTTCGTGTTCAGTATCTGCCCAAGCAGTATTTCCGTTCCTATCGAGATAATTTCCGCTTTCATAACCTGGATTATAGCATAAATGGCTTGCCACGGGACAACTAATCGGATATCATATTACGAGTTGGGGGAAATAACTTCAGGAGGGAAGGATGTCTAAGTTAGGGATTTTCTCTGTTTTGGCGGTCTTATCGCTTGCCTGCGTTAGCCCTGCAGAGGCGGATGACGAATGGAAGGCCTCAGCCTCTTCCGTAGAGGAAAAATTCACTCCGGAGCTCGCCGTCGACGGCGATATCTCCACCCGCTGGTCAAGCCAGTTCGCCGATAACCAGTGGTGGTCAGTCGATTTCGGCGCCCAAAAAGACATAAAAAAGATAACCATAGTTTGGGAGGACGCATATCCCGCCGTATATAAGGTCCTTGTCTCACCTGACGGCAAGGCATGGCAGGCCGTGTTTGAGAATAAGAACGGCAAAGGCGGCTCGGACATCATCCCGGTAAACAGCATTAAAGCGCGGTACCTGAAGGTCGAGATGGCGGAGAGGGCCACTCAATGGGGGAATTCCATCAGGGAGCTTAAGCTTAACGAACCTGACCCGATAAAAGCCAAGGCGTCAGCGTCCTCGGGAGATTCCGATTACAGCGCTCAGAAGGCCATTGACGGCGACATGCAGTCCCGGTGGTCGAGCAATTTCGAAGATAACCAGTGGTGGCAGGCGGATTTAGACTCCCCGCATAAGATCTGCGGCGTCATGTTAAAGTGGGAAACGGCTTTCACGGAGATATACAACATAGAGATAAAGGACTCCTCCGGGAAATGGAGGAAGGTATACGAGACCTCCGACGGCGACGGGAGCACGGATATAGTATATTTCGACCCGGTCGAGGCGACGGCATTGAAGATCAACTGTGTCCAGAGGGGTACCGGCTGGGGGAATTCGCTTTGGGAGGTCTCATTCCTCGACGGGAATAACCCGCCGGTGATATCCGGCGACGGCAAAATCATAGACATAAAGCTCCCGTCAAAGGCGGACCTCGGGGGCGTCGTATTGTCGTGGGCGGATAATTACGCTAAGGAGTACGCGCTTGAGATCTCAAGGGACGGCAAGGATTTCAAGGAGATCTACAAGACCGCCGACGGCAACGGCGGTAAGGACCTGATATATTTCAAGGCCTCGCCGGTAAAGGAATTCAGGATCAAATGCATAAAGCCGGCATCCGGAAACCGCTGCGACATAAAGGGATTCGAGCCTAAGAGCGGCGAGGAACAGGCGACTCCGATCAAGATCTACCAGGCGCTCGCGAAGGAATCTCCGGCGGGGTATTATCCTATGTGGCTCAGGCGCCTGCAGGAATTCTGGACCGTGACCGGAGTGCCGGATTCGGACAACGAGGGATTATTCACGGAGACGGGCACATTCGAGCCGTATAAGGACGGTTTTTCGTTGATGCCCTTCGTTTACGACGGCAGTAAGCTTTATACGGCCGAGGACTGCAGGGTCTCACAAGCGCTTGCGGATGGTTACTTGCCGATACCGTCGGTCGCATGGGACCATTCCGACTGGTCGCTGGAGATAACGGCGCTGTCTGCGAGAGGTTCCGAAACATCATTGAGGTATGTCATTAGGAATACCGGAAAGGCGCAGTTAAATGGGAAATTATTCCTGGCGATCCGCCCGGTACAGGTAAATCCCATATGGCAGAGGGGCGGTTTCAGCCCCATCAACAAGATAGAATGCAAGCCTCCGGTCCTTTCCATAAACGGGAGGGATTGCCTCGTATCGGCCACGGAAGGCGTGTCGATGGGCGCGGCCGACCTGTCAAAGGGGGATGCGGTCGATTTCATGAAAAAAGGCGGGCTTCCGCCCTCGCTTACGGCGGATAGCGCAGAAGGAACGGCATCGGCCGGGCTTTCATTCGATGTGGCGGCCGCGCCGGGCGAAGCTAACACTTTCATAGTGCAGATGCCTGCCGGCAAGCTGGCCGACTTCGATTCCGACCTTTCAAAGCAAAAGAGCTTCTGGAAGAACGAGCTCAGCAGGGTCTACATCGACATACCCGAGACGCGCATCACGGATGTCATGAGGACGAATATTGCCTATATTCTCATAAACAAGGACGGCCCGTGGATAAAGCCGGGCTCACGGAACTATAACCATTCATGGATACGCGACGGAGCATTGACGAGCGCGGCGGTCCTCAGGATGGGCATAAACGACGAAGTAAAACAGTGGCTGGACGCGGTCGCCTCCAAGGTCATGGATAACGGGTACGTCCCGTATATAGTTTTTGAAGGCGGCAATCCGATCGGCCTTAATGACAACGGGACGGGCGAGGGCGTTGAGTGGGATTCGCAGGGTGAGTTCGTCTTCGCCGTCAGGAACTACGTGGATTATTCGGGGGATAAGGGGTACCTGCCTTCCATATACCCGAAGGTCGTTAAAGCACTTGAGTTCACAAGGGACCTGAGACGCCGCAACATGACCGAGGAGTTCAAAAAAGACCCGAAGAAGATGCCATACTACGGAGTCCTGCCGAAATCGAACAGCCACGAGGGTTATTACCCGGCACAGACCAGTTACTGGGACGATTTCTTCGCCATAAGGGGATTCAAGGATGGCATATACCTCGCGGAGCTCATGAATGACGCTGAAAGCGCGGAGTGGATGCGCGAGGAGCTCGACGATTTCCGCAAATGCCTTTATGAGTCGATACGGCTTGTAGTCGAAAGGGACAGACTCGACTATATCCCCGGATGCGTAGAGAAAGGCGATTTCGACGCAACGTCCACCGCGATAGGGATAGTAGCGGCGGGAGAGTTGGAGTATATGCCGAAAGAGCTGCTGAAGAAGACGTTCGACAAGTATTACGCGGATTTTGTAAAAGGCATGGTCCCGGGTAAGGAGAGGACGTTCACGCCTTACGAGGTCCGTTCCGCTAATGCGTTCTTCAAGATGGACCAACGCGACCGCGGTCTTACGATGCTGCGCTATTTCCTAAAGGATTCCGTCAGGCCTTACGGATGGAACCATATGGCGGAGGTAGTACACGCGAAGGTCCGCGCTCCGTCATACATCGGCGATATGCCGCATACTTGGGTCGGGTCCGGGTACATAGACGCCGTCCGTACGATGTTCGTATATGAGGACGACGGCAAGCTTATCCTCGGCGCCGGGCTTGCCCCGGAGTGGTTCGAGAAAGGCATAGAAGTCAGGGATATGCCGACGCTCTACGGGAAGATCTGTTATAAGATAATCAAGAAGGGCGACAAAATCGAGTATTTCCTGTACGGGAACGCGAAGCCCCCGAAGGGCGTCAAGTTCGTGCTGCCGAAGGAACTCAGGGATTGCGTTATCGAGGAGATGAAAGCCGGGAAGTGATAATAGATATACATACCCACGCCTGGCCGGAGAAGGTGTCGCGGAAGGCGAGGGAGAGCCTCGAGAAACTGTTCGGCGAGAAGATGGTCTGTGATCCCACTGCAGGCAACCTGCTGGAACATATGGACCTCAACGGGATAGACATTAGCGTCATCTGTTCCGTCGCAACGAGGCCGGAACAGGTCACGGGGATAAACGACTGGCTCTTCGGGGTAAGGAGCGAACGCTTAAAGGTCTTCTGCGCCTTCCATCCTGCCTATGCGGGATGGAAGGATGAGTTGAAAAGGATACGCGATAACGGAGACGGAATAAAACTCCAGCCGGAGTTCCAGGATTTCTTCGTCGATGACGAGATGATATTCCCCGCATACGAGCAGATAGAGAAGACCGGATTGCCGGTCCTGTTCCATTGCGGCGAGGAGCTCTCCGGGACGATGCAGGTCAGGTCTTCGCCGTCGCGGATCGCGAAGGTCAGGGACAGGTTCCGCGGACTCAAGATGATCGGGGCGCATTTTGGAGGGTTCCGCCTCTGGGACGAGGTCAGGGAATACCTTATCGGAAAGGATATCTACCTGGATACCTCGTTCTTTTTCGGGTTCCTTCCCGACGCAGAGGCAAAGAACATGATCCTATCCCACAGGCAGGACCGTTTGCTCTTCGGGACCGATTTCCCGCTCGTTGATCAGGCAAGGGACCTAGGCTATATCGGCAGGCTCGGAATTGACGGTAGGCTTAAGGATATGATATTGTCGGCCAACGCAAAGGATTTGCTGTATTCCTGAATCGGTTTATCTGATAGCCGCCGTTTAAGTTGCGTCAAAACAGCCCGCCTTATTTCTCTTTACAAAAAGATGCCGTAATCGTATAATAATCCAGTCATTAGGCGTGAAGTCCTGCCTGAAATATTTGAAAGAATATCCCTCAAGGCGCCGTCTATTAACGTGTCGGCGGCGCATAAACCATATAAACCTTAAGGAGGGAAGAATATGGTAAAGAAGGAAGAAAAGGAAATAAAGAAAGACGAAAGGCAGCAGGAGAAAGATAAAGTAACGGCCGAGAGGACCAAGGCGCTCGAGCTGGCATTGGCCCATATCGAGAAGCAATTCGGCAAAGGCTCCATAATGAAACTCGGCGGCGACACGCACGCGAAGGTTGATTCTATACCTACCGGAGCGCTTTCACTGGACATAGCGATTGGCGTCGGCGGGATACCCAGAGGGCGAGTTATCGAGATATACGGGCCCGAGTCGTCAGGCAAGACAACGCTATCTTTGAGCATAGTAGCGGAAGCCCAGAAGAGGGGCGGTGTAGCCGCTTTCATAGATGCTGAGCACGCGTTCGATTCCACATATGCTAAGAAACTTGGCGTCAACCTCGACGACTTGCTGATATCACAGCCCGATTCGGGCGAACAGGCGCTCGAGATCTGCGAGACGCTCGTCAAATCAAGCGCGGTAGACGTGGTAGTCGTGGATTCCGTCGCGGCGCTCGTACCGAGAGCAGAGATAGAAGGCGAGATGGGTGATTCGCACGTGGGCCTGCAGGCAAGGTTAATGTCGCAGGCGCTGCGCAAGCTTACCTCGTCGATAAGCAAGTCGAAGACATCGGTAATATTCATAAACCAGATACGGGAGAAGATAGGCGTGATGTTCGGCAATCCCGAGACTACACCGGGCGGCCGCGCGCTGAAGTTCTACGCTTCCGTAAGGCTGGATATAAGGCGCATAGACAACATCAAGCTGAACGATGTTTCCGTAGGCAGCCATGTCAGGGTGAAGGTCGTAAAGAACAAGGTAGCCGCGCCGTTCAGGCAGGCCGAGTTCGACATAATATACAACGAGGGCATCTCCCGTACGGGCGATATCATAGACCTCGCGGTAAACCTCGGGATCATCGAAAAGAGCGGCTCATGGATCACATACGGCGAGCAGAAGATCGGGCAGGGCCGCGAGAACGCCAAGGTATTCCTTAAGGAGAACCCGAAGCTCCTTCACGAACTTGAAAAAAAGATCAGGGACAGCGTGATCGCATAAACAAGCAAGGAGGTTGATCGGCAATGTTTAAGCGGTTTGTCTTTATGATATTGCAGTTGGTTTTGGCGGCATCCGTATGCGGGCATGCATATGCGGAATCCGCCGTTCCCGGAGAGGATATCGCCGTCGCTAAGTCGCTTGAGAACGCTTTTGCCGGCGTCGCGGACAAGGTAGGGCCCTCAGTCGTGGCGATATCAACGATTCATACTGCGAAGATGCGCAGCCCGGGGGGAGGCGGACCGGGCGATGATGAGATGTTCCGGCAGTTCTTCAAGGACTTCTTCGGTGACATACCCGAGCGTGAGTTCATGCAAAGGGGCATCGGTTCAGGCTTCATCATCGATCCCGACGGCTACATATTGACGAACCATCACGTCGTTGACGGCGCTGATAAAATAGAGGTCATCCTGCCGGACGGAAGGAAATTCGACGGAAAAGTCAAGGGGCAGGATACGAGGGCCGACCTCGCGGTGATAAAGATCAACGCTTCGAACCTCAAGGCGCTTGAGCTGGACGATTCCGATAGATTAAAGATAGGGCAGTTCACGCTTGCAGTTGGCAACCCGTTCGGCATATCATCCAAACCTACGGTGACCGTTGGCGTAATAAGCGCGCTCAACCGCTCGCTGCCGAGGTCAAGCCGGGGCGACCGTGATTATTCCGACCTGATACAGACCGACGCGGCGATCAATCCTGGCAATAGCGGCGGTCCGCTGGTCGATATAGACGGCAAGGTTATAGGCATAAACGTAGCCATCATATCGACGACGGGCGGCTACCAGGGGATCGGCTTCGCGATACCTATAAATGTCGCCAAGAGAGTGTTAAGCGACCTCATCTCCGGCAGGAAGGTGCTTTACGGGTGGCTCGGTGTAAATGTTCAGGACCTTGATGAGGATCTCGCAAAACAATTCGGGCTTTCAGGCACGGAAGGCGTAGTTGTCGCGAAAGTGATGAACGGCAGCCCGGCCGAGAAGGGCAGGATGAAGACAGGCGACATCATCAGGACGTTCGACGGGAAACCGGTCGAGAACGTCCGCGAGCTGCTAAAACTGGTCGGTAGGGCGCCTATCGGGAAGAAGATAAAGGTCGTAGTATTGCGCGACAAGAAGGAAATGACGCTTGATATAGAGGTCGCGCAGAGGCCGGAGGCGATCGAGGAATTTGCCGATGAAGAACTCGGTTCCTGGCGCGGTATCGAGGTCATAAGTAAAGACGGCGTAACGGTCAGCAATGTCGAGCCCGGAAGCCCCGCGGATGTTGCAGGGCTCAGGCGAGGCGATAGGATACTGGAGATAAACAGGAAAGCGATAAAAGATATAACGGATTATGACAAGGCCACAAAGAGCCTTAACGGCGATGTCCTCCTGTTGACGAACCGGGGATATGCCGTTATCAAGGAAGAGCCGAAAGAAGGGCGTGATAGCGACGAAAAACGGTAATATCGGCGCGGATGATGAGGCATTGAATAAAGCGAGGGCGGATGCCTTAAGGCTGTTAAGGTTCCGCCCGCGCAGCGTTAAGGAGATGGCCGGTCGCCTTAAACAGAAAGGGCATCGCGGCATAATAATAGCCCGAACCATAGATGAGCTTGAAAGCAAGGGCCTTCTCGATGACAAGACCTTCGCGAAACTCTGGATAGGCGACAGGATATCCCTGAAACCCGCCGGTAAAAGCCTCATAGTGAGGGAGCTCAGGGCGAAAGGGCTTGAAGAGAAGACGATAGAATCGGCGTTCGCCGAATATAAGGACCTGTTTGACGAGGCGGAACTGGCAGGCCCTCTCGCCAGGAGGAAGATAGCCGGACTTAAGGGGCTTGAACCGGAAAAGGCAAAGAAGAAGGTCTTCGATTTCCTAACCCGAAGGGGCTTTTCCTGTAACACGATCTGGAAGGTCATCAAGGATAATTATGACTACGGACCAACTGAGGAGTAAATTCCTCAAATATTTCGAGGCGAAGGGGCATCCCGTCGTCCCGTCGGATTCATTAGTCCCGAAGGACGACCCGACTGTCCTCTTCACGAGCGCCGGGATGAACCAGTTCAAGGATTATTTCCTCGGCAAGAGGAAGGATATGCGGCGCGCCGCAAGCAGCCAGAAATGCCTGAGGACAGGCGATCTCGATAACGTGGGAAAGACACCGTCTCACCATTCGTTCTTTGAGATGCTCGGCAACTTCTCTTTCGGCGATTATTTCAAGGAAGACGCGATCGCATGGGCGTGGGAGTTCCTCACGAAGGAACTCGGCATGAAGGAAAAGGACCTCTGGATATCGGTCTATAAGGATGACGACGAGGCGTTCAGGATCTGGAAAGATAAGATCAAGATCCCGGAAAACAGGATTTTAAGATTCGGCGCGAAGGATAATTTTTGGCCGGCAAACGCGCCTGAGGAGGGGCCAAACGGTCCGTGCGGCCCTTGTTCGGAGATATATTTTGACCGCGGCGAGAAGTACGGCTGCGGGAAGCCTGATTGCAAACCCGGGTGCTGCCGCAGGCACGTTGAGGTCTGGAACCTTGTCTTTACACAGTTCAACAGGGTGGGCCTCAATAAGCTTGAGCCGCTGCCGAACAAGAACATAGACACAGGGATGGGTCTTGAACGGCTTGCCTCGGTCATGCAGGGTGTGCCGACGAATTTCGATACGGACATCTTCAGGCCTATCATAGACGAGATAAAGCAGTTTACGGATAAGGATGATACCGGCCACAGGAACGCCATTGCAGACCATGTAAGGGCCGCCGTCTTCTGCATCGCGGATGGAGTTCTTCCCGCGAATACCGGAAGGGGTTATGTGCTGAAGACCCTGATAAGGCGCTCGCTGGTACACGGGAAGTTCCTGGGCATAAACGAACCGTTCCTGTACAAGCTCGTAGACAGCGTGGTCCGCGCAATGAAAGGCGGGTATCCGGAGTTAGGCGAACGCAGGGAAAATATCAGCGTCATCATAAAGTCCGAGGAAGAGAAGTTCTTCCAGATAAACGAGGATGTAAGGGCCGACTTAGAATCGGCCGCTGCGGAATTGAAGGGTATGAATAAGAAAGTCATCCCGGGAGACAAGCTGTTCTATTTCCACGATACGCGCGGCCTGCCGCTCGACCTTATCAAGGAGTTCGCGGCCGGCGAAGGGCTGGAGCTTGATATAAGCGGATACGAGAAGCTTATGGACGAGCAGCGCAGGAAATCACGCGGTGCGACAAAGCTTACCGGAGAAGTATTCGCCGAGACGCTTACGGCGGCGGTCCTCGGCACGGGATCGAGTTCCGAATATATCGGATATGATAAATTGGAGTCCGATGCGTCGATAATTGCACTGGTCAAGGAGAACAAGGCAGTCGGGTCCGTTGACTCGCCATCGGTTTTCGCGGCTGTACTCGACAGGACGCCATTCTATGGGGAGACAGGCGGCCAGGTCGGTGATACCGGCAAGCTTGAAGGGAACGGGTTGGACATCACCGTCACGGATACTAAACTGGTCGAAAAAGTACCGGTCCATATTTGCAGTATCAAGCAGGGCTCGGTAAAGGTCGGCGATAAGGTCAAGGCCGCAGTAGACGGCAGAAGAAGGATGGCTATCGCTCGGCATCATACGGCGACGCACCTTTTGCAGGCGGCGCTTCGAAAGGTACTCGGGGCGCATGTCAACCAGTCGGGTTCATTGGTCGCGCCGGACAGGCTGCGTTTCGATTTTACGCATTTCAAGCCGATGAGCGCAGAGGAGATCGAGGCGACGGAATCCCTTGTCAACGAGTATGTCAGGAAGAACGCTCCCCTTAACGTGCGAGTGATGGATATAGACGAGGCGAAGAAGATAGGGGCGACCGCCCTGTTCGGTGAAAAGTACGACAAAAAAGTGCGCGTAGTGGACGTAAAGGAAATCTCAAAGGAGTTCTGCGGCGGCACGCACCTGGGCGCTACAGGAGAGATAGGCATATTCAAGATAATGTCGGAGGGTTCTGTCGCGGCCGGAATACGCAGGATCGAAGCCGTCGCCGGTGAAGCCGCATACGGGAAGATCAAGGAGTCGGAAAATATACTGAATGAGGTCGCGGATTCGCTTGCGGTAAAACCCGCCGGTCTTCCGGCGCAGATAGACGGGCTGCTGGCCAAGGTTAACGAGCTCGAGAAGAAGCTCAAGGGCCTCCAGTCCGAAAGCATAAAACAGAAGGCGAAAGAGCTTGTGTCCGCCGGGAAATTATCGGATAATAACATAAGTATCGTTGCAAAAAGGCTCGACGGATACGCGCCCGACACCCTTGTAAACCTCACCGATTCAATAAAATCGTCACTGGGAAAAAACGCGGTCTCGATGCTTGTAGGAGCTTATGAAGGAAAGGCGTTCATCGTTGTAGGCGTCACGCAGGACCTTTCGGAGGGTGTTATCGACGCCCGCGCGATAGTAAAAACGATGTCCTCCGCGATTTCGGGCGGAGGAGGCGGACGGCCGGACCTCGCACAGGCCGGAGGAAAAGATATAACAAAACTGGATGAAGCGCTGAAGGCCGGGGAAAAAGCGGTAAAGGAAATCAAAAGATGAAGATAGTCAGGTTATACAGCAAGGAATTCGAGAAACTATGCAGCAGGTATAATAACCGCAAGAAGAGGGTCTCGGACAGCGTAAGCAGGATCGTCGAAGACGTTAGGCTCAACGGCGATGAAGCGGTCATAAAATATACGAGGAAGTTCGATAAGGTCAAACTCTCGGCAAGACAGCTGCGCGTCACGGAGAGCGAAGCGAGCGGCGCGTTCCAGGACATAGATTCGGAATTCATATCTGAACTCAAGAACATAATAGATAACGTAACGAAATTCTACAAGAAGCAGGTCAGGAACAAGAAGTCGTGGAGGATAGTCGACGAGGACGGTGTAGTTCTCGGCGAGAAATACGAGCCGATAGAGCGGGTCGGTATATACGTTCCCGCAGGGACCGCACCGCTTGTATCGACAGTATATATGACCGTTTTGCCCGCCAAGGTGGCAGGCGTAAAGTCGATAGTGCTCTGCACTCCCCCCAACAAGTTCCAGAGCGTAGACCCGTATATACTGGCCGTCGCGAACTTGCTGAAGGTCGATGAGGTCTATAAGGTCGGCGGCGCCCAGGCCATTGCGGCGCTCGCTTTCGGCACGAAGACGATACCGAAAGTTGATAAGATAGTCGGGCCGGGCAATGATTATGTGACGGAAGCAAAAAGGCAGGTATTCGGCTACGCCGATATCGACATGATAGCCGGCCCTTCAGAAGTAGTAGTAGTGGCCAACAGGTCCACAAACCCGCTATTCGTCATAAAGGACCTCGAAGCGCAAAGCGAGCATTTTAAGGGGCTGCCTATACTAGTGACTACTTCCAAGCCGCTGGCTAACCTGGTCAGGAAGGAAGTCACGAACGGGTATATAATAATAACGAAGAACATGGAAGAGGCGTGTGATGTCGTGAACCGGCTCGCGCCGGAGCATCTCCAGATAATGGTCAAGAGCCCGCAGAAGTGGCTAAAAAGGATAAAGAACGCCGGCGCTATATTCCTCGGACAATACAGCCCGACAGCTATAGGCGATTATGTCGCCGGGCCGAGCCATGTCCTGCCGACAAGCGGGACAGCGCGTTTCTTCTCGGGGCTGGGCGTCGAAGATTTCGTAAAATCCTCGCATATAATATCGTATTCGAAGAAAGCGCTCGAAAAAGCCAAGAGATCGATAGAGAAGATAACAAAGCTCGAGGGGCTCAGCAAACACCTCGAATCCATTAAAGTGAGGTTCTAAATGAAGAAGAGGGCCGTAAAGCATAAGCGCAAGACCACTGAGACCGATATAACTGTAGAACTCAATATCGACGGGACGGGGAAATTCCGCGTCTATACCGGGATAGGGTTCCTCGACCATATGCTGTCTCTCTTCGCCAGGCACGGGTGTTTCGACATGAAGCTTATCGCTAAAGGCGACCTAGATGTCGATATACACCATACAAATGAGGACGTAGGAATAGCCCTCGGCGAAGCTTTGGCAAAAGCGCTCGGCAATAAGAAAGGGATACGCCGTTTCGGGTCGAGGGACGTAGCGGTCCCCATGGAAGAGGCGCTTGCCCGCATTGCGCTGGATATAAGCGGAAGGCCGTCGCTGTATATGCGCTGCACGGGTAAACCTGTGCCTCCGACGCTTCTTGACAGGCAGGGCTATAGCCTTTCGAGCGCGAAGCAGTTCTTCGAGGCCTTTGTAAGGAACTCGGGAATAAACCTGCATATCGAATACCGCGGGGAGGACCTGCATCATGTGCTCGAGGCGATATTCAAAGCGTTCGGAAGGGCGTTGTGCGACGCGACGAGGATAGACCCGAGGGTAAAAGGCATCCCGTCGACAAAAGGGAGATTATGAAACAAAAGATAACCGTCCTTGATTACGGAATGGGCAACCTAAGGAGCGTGTCAAAGGCCCTGGAAGCGGAAGGCGCATCTGTAATAGTATCGGACAGGGCAAGAGACATACTTAAGGCGGATAAACTGGTATTTCCCGGCGTAGGAGCTTTCAGGGATGCGATGTCGGAGCTAAAGTCACGCAAGCTTATCGATCCCATAATGGAGTTCATTGACTGCGGGAAACCGTTCCTCGGGCTGTGCCTCGGCCTGCAATTGCTGTTCGACAGGAGCGAGGAAGCCGCATCATGCAAAGGCCTCGGCCTGGTGAAGGGCAAAGTGCTGAAGTTCAGGTCGAAGAAACTCAAGATACCCCACATGGGATGGAACCAGCTCTCCGGCATCAGGAAAGGCTGCCCGCTGTTCAGGGGCATTCCCGAGGGTTCGTACGTCTACTTCGTGCACTCATATTACGCTTTGCCGGAAGACAAAGCATCCGTCAGCGCTTACACCGACTACGGGGTAAAGTTTGCGTCGGCAATATGGTCTGACAATGTTTACGCCACACAGTTCCACCCTGAGAAGAGCCAGGCGCTGGGGCTTAAAATCATGAGGAATTTCGTAAAGATATGATAGTTATACCTGCTGTTGACATAAGGGGAGGCAATGTAGTAAGGCTTTTCAGGGGCGATTTCTCGAAGGAGACGGTATATTCCAACGACCCGGTCAAGACCTCGCTCTGGTGGCAGAGCGAAGGCGCAAAGAGGCTCCATGTGGTGGACCTCGACGGCGCTCTCGAAGGCAAGCTTAAGAACCTCGACTGGATAAGGAAGATTACCGCGTCTCTCGATATACCAATAGAGGTAGGCGGCGGCATAAGGACCGAAGCGGACCTCCAGACGGTAATAAGGGCCGGGGCCTCGTACGCGATACTCGGTACAAAGGCCTGCGAGGACGAGCAGTTCCTGAAGAAGGCGGTGGAAAAGTACCGCGAGAAGATAATCGTGAGCCTTGACGTGAAGGACGGCTATCTCCAGACAAAGGGCTGGGTGAATCCGACGGAGATAAAGGCGATAGATTTCGCCCAGCGGATAAAGATGTTCGGGGTACAGACTGTCGAGTATACCGACATATCGAGGGACGGGACTCTGCAGGGCCCGGGATTCGGCAATATCCTGAAATTCCTCGGGGACGTTAAGATAGACATGATCGTTTCGGGTGGCATCTCGACGCTTGCCGACCTCAGGATAATGAGGGATTACAACAGGAAAGAAGTGGTCGGCGTCATAGTCGGCCGCGCGCTTTACGACAAGAAGATACTGCTTAAGGACGCGAATAAAGTATGCTCGCAAAAAGGATAATACCCTGCCTTGACGTCAAGGACGGCCGCGTCGTCAAGGGGGTCAATTTCGTGAACCTGAGGGACGCGGGCGATCCGGTCGTCAACGCCTCCTTCTACGAGAAAGAAGGAGCCGACGAGCTCGTATTCCTTGATATCACGGCCAGCTGTGAGGACAGGGATACTATGATAAGCGTGGTACGCCGCACCGCAGAACAGGTATTCATGCCGCTTACCGTAGGTGGTGGTATAAGGAACATCTCGGACATACGCAACCTCCTGAATGCCGGGGCGGACAAGGTATCGATAAATACCGCCGCGGTAAAGGATCCCGGGCTCATTTGTGAATCTTCGGACAGGTTCGGGAGCCAATGCATCGTCGTTGCGATAGACGCCAAGCGCAAAGGCAGGAAGTGGGAGGTATTTACCCACGGAGGCAGGACGCCCACGGGAATCGATGCCGTAAGGTGGGCCAGGGAATCCCAGAAGCGCGGAGCGGGAGAGATATTGCTGACTTCAATGGACAGGGACGGCACGAAGATAGGTTATGATATCGAGCTGACCAGGGCCGTATCGGAGAATGTTGGGATCCCCGTCATCGCATCGGGCGGCGCCGGTTTGCCCGCGCACCTTTATGACGGTTTAGTGAAGGGCAAGGCCGACGCGGTACTGGCGGCGTCGATATTCCATTTCAGGGAATATTCGGTAAAGCAGGTAAAAGAGTACCTAAAGAGAAAAGGAGTCGCGGTAAGGATATGAACAAGTTCATCAATGGGCTGAAATATGACGAGAACGGGCTGATACCTGCGGTAATACAGGACTGCAAGAACAACGAGGTCCTGATGGTCGCTTATATGAACGATGTCGCGGTAAAGAAGACGATCGAGACGAAGAGGGCCCACTTCTATTCCCGCTCAAGGAAGAAGCTTTGGCTTAAGGGCGAATCGTCCGGGCACGTGCAGAAAGTGAAGGAGATCCGTTTCGATTGCGACGCCGACTGCCTTCTGGTGAAAGTGGAGCAGGTTGGCGGGGCATGCCATACGGGCTACAGGTCGTGCTTTTACAGGAAATTGAAGGATAATAAGGGGAATACGGCCGTATCGGGAAAGAAGATGTTCGACCCCGATAAGGTCTATAAAAAATAATGGAATACGCACCATCCAGGAAAGAATTCGGACGCCTCTCCAAGAAAGGGAACCTTATCCCGGTCTATGCCGAGATAACGGCGGACCTTGAGACGCCGGTGTCTGCCTTCATGAAGATCGACAAGGGGGATTACTCGTTCCTGCTCGAATCGGTGGAAGGCGGGGAGAAGATCGCCCGTTATTCCTTCCTGGGTTCGGGTCCGTCGCTTGTATTCAGGAGCAAAGGCGATGAAATAGAGGTAACGGAGGACGGCAACACGAAGCGCTTTACCGCGTCATCCGACCCCCTTGAGGAGATGAAGGGTATTCTGGACAGGTATAAATTTGTGCATACCCCCGGCCTGCCGAGGTTCTGCGGAGGGCTCGTAGGGTTCATGGGGTACGATATGATAAGGTTCTTCGAGAAACTTCCGGAAAAAAACCCGGATGACTTGAATGCGCCGGACTCGGTCTTCATGCTTACGGACACGATATTAATATTCGACCACGTGAAGCACAAGATAAAGGTCGTTTCGAACGCCCACGTAGAAGGAGATCCCTCAAGGGCATACGATACTGCCGTAAAGAAGATAGACGGCCTCATAAGGATGCTCGGAGCCCCGCTTCATGCCGGCCGCAGGAAAGGCCGCGCAATGGAACCCGGCATAGAGTCTAATTTTACGAAAGAAGAGTTTGTCGCACTGGTCAGGAAAGCGAAAAGCTACATCAGGATAGGCGACATAATCCAGGTAGTGCCGTCCCAGAGATTCAGTACAAAAATATCATGTTCGGGCATCGACCTGTACCGTTCCCTCAGGATGATAAACCCTTCGCCCTACATGTATTACCTGAAGATGAGGGAGATGTCCCTTGTGGGGGCTTCGCCGGAGCTGATGGTCAGGTGCGAAGATAATATAGTGGAGCTGAGGCCTATCGCGGGCACCAGGCCGAGAGGAAAGACGGAAGCCGAGGAGAAACGCCTCGAGAAGAACCTGCTGTCCAGCGTGAAAGAGCGCGCCGAACATATCATGCTCGTGGACCTCGGGCGCAACGACATAGGCAGGGTCTGCAAATACGGCACGGTAAAGGTGTCCGAGCTGATGGTCATAGAAAAATATTCGCACGTGATGCATATTGTCAGCGAATGCACCGGCAGGTTGAGGCATGATAAGGACATGTTCGATGTCATCAGGGCGACATTCCCTGCAGGCACGGTATCTGGCGCACCGAAGGTAAGGGCGATGGAGATAATCGAGGAGCTCGAGAACACCAGGCGCGGGCCTTATGCCGGGCTCGTCGGGTATTTCAGTTTTTCCGGGAACGCTGACACGTGCATCAATATAAGGACTATAGTGATGAAGGGCGGCAGGGCCTTTGTCCAGGCAGGCGGAGGGGTCGTGGCGGATTCCGATCCCGCGAAGGAATACCAGGAGACCGTAAACAAAGCCAAGGCCACGATAAAGGCGATAGAAGCCGCAGAGAAGGGGATTATTTAGATGATCCTTATGATAGATAATTATGATTCCTTTACCTATAACCTCGTCCAGTACCTCGGCGAGATGGGGCAGGCGCTTAAGGTCATCCGCAACGACAAGATATCGGTGAAAGCTATCGCAGGCCTCAGACCGAGGAGCATCATAATATCGCCCGGGCCGGGATTCCCGAAAGATGCCGGAATATCAAACTCCGTCATAAGCGAATTTTCGGGAAAGGTCCCTATACTCGGGGTATGCCTGGGCCACCAGTGCATCGGTGAAGTGTTCGGCGGGCGGGTGGTCAAGGCGTCAAGGCCGATGCACGGCAAGACATCGCTTATATACCATAACGGCAAAGAAATATTCAAGGGCCTCCACAACCCCTTCGCTGCTATCAGGTACCACTCGCTTATAGTCGAAAAAAAATCATTGCCGGACTGCCTAGAGGTCACCGCGCAAACAAAAGACAAGGAGATAATGGGCCTAAGGCACAGGAAATATCCAGTATGGGGCGTGCAGTTCCACCCGGAGTCCATTCTAACCGCCGAAGGCAGGAGAATGCTCAAAAACTTCCTGGAGCTCTCGGAATGATAAAGGAATCGATAGCAAAACTCGTAAGGTCAGAGAACCTGTCAAAGCCGGAGATAGAGCTTTCGATGGAAGAGATAATGACCGGGCAGGCGCTCCCGTCGCAGATAGCAGCTTTCCTGACGGCTATGCGGATGAAAGGCGAGACGCTCGATGAGATAGTAGGCGCGGCCTCGGTCATGCGCAAGCACGCAACCAAGATAAAGACAAGACACCCCGTCGTACTTGATACCTGCGGGACCGGCGGCGACGAGTCGCAGACGTTCAACGTGTCTACCGTATCCGCGTTCGTAGTGGCGGGTGCCGGGGTTGCGGTAGCAAAGCACGGCAATCGCTGCGTCTCCTCGAAATGCGGCAGCGCGGACCTTCTTAAGGCTCTCGGAGTAAACATAGAAGCGGAGGAGCATGCCGTGTCAAGATGCCTCGACGAAATAGGGATAGGATTCCTTTTCGCGCCGATGTTGCATAAGGCGATGCAATACGCTATTGGGCCTAGAAGGGAGATAGGCATCCGAACGATATTCAATATCCTCGGCCCGCTGACAAATCCCGCTAACGCGACGCACCAACTCCTCGGTGTTTATGATTACAGGCTCACGAAGCCGATGGCCGAAGCGCTAGGACGGCTTGGGTCCAGGCACGCGCTTGTCGTGCACGGCGACGACGGTCTTGATGAGGTGACGACTACGGACTCGACGCAGGTATCCGAGCTTAAGGGCGGCAAAGTCACAAATTACGAGATAACGCCGAGGGAATTCGGGATAAAGATGGCAAAACCGGAAGACCTTAAGGGCGGTGATGCCGAACAGAACGCAAAGATAGCGCTTGCCGTCCTCAGCGGGGATAAAGGGCCCCATCGCGACATCGTGCTTATGAATGCGGGCTGCGCGATATATGCCGCGGACGGGGCGGAAAGCATCAAAGAAGGCATAAAGATAGCGGAAGAATCGATCGATTCCGGTCAGGGTTTGAAGAAACTCGGGCAGCTTAAGGAGGTCACAAGCAGATGATAGGACTGCAGGAGATAATTGAGCACAAAAAGCACAAGCTTGAACGTGCGCAGGAAGTCCTTTCTCTTGAAGAACTGGAAAAACGGGCCGTTCCCGTCAAGAACAGGGGATTCAAGTCCGCAATATCGAAAGGCAGCAAGATCAACCTGATAGCCGAGGTGAAGAAAGCGTCGCCGTCGCACGGCGTCATCAGGCATGATTTCGACCCCTCCGGAATAGCGAAAATCTACAAGAAAAGCGGGGCTTCGGCATTGTCGGTCCTGACCGAAGACAAATATTTCCAGGGAAGCATCGACGACCTTAAGTCGGTCCGTGACGCCGTGGACCTTCCGGTCATGCGCAAGGATTTCATAATATCCGAATACCAGGTATTCGAATCAGCCATAGCGGGCGCGGACGCGATCCTTCTCATCGCAACCGCCATGGACAGGGGCATGCTAAAGGCCCTGTTCCATGAGGCGAAATCCCTCGGGATGGATACGGTCGTCGAAGTGCATAATGAACGCGACCTTGAAAAGGCGCTCGGGGTCGATGCGGATATTATCGGCATCAACAACAGGAACCTGGCGACGCTCGAGGTCGACCTGCAGGTTACGCGGGAATTGATACAGAAAGTGCCGGCCGGGAAGATAATCATCTCCGAGAGCGGGATAAGGGACCCGGAAGATATCCAATCGCTCGCTTCGACAGGCATAAGGGCGGTCCTTATCGGCACCGCATTCATGGAATCCGACGATATATCGGCCGAAGTAAAGAGGATCATGGGTTGGTAAGGGTTAAGGTCTGCGGAATAACGAACCTTAAGGACGCCGAGGCGGCCTGCCGCTTTGGGGCGGACGCGATAGGATTCGTCTTTGCAAAGAGCCCGAGAAGGATAGATGCCTCGAAGGCGAGGGCGATCTCCTTAAGAATGCCTCCTTATGTATCCCTGGTAGGCATTTTTGTTGACGAGGATATCAAGAAATTACTGCAGATAGCGGAAAAATGCAGGCTCGACATTATCCAGCTTCACGGCAACGAATCTATTAACTATTGCAAACAACTTAAGAAATATTATAAAATAGTCAAGGCAGTCAAGGTAGGAGAACAAAAGAGCTTTAGCGGCCTATTAGGTTACGATGCTGACGCTTTCCTGCTTGATACATACAGGCCGGGTAAGGCGGGCGGCACAGGAGAGAAATTCGATTGGAGCCTGGCCCTGAAGGCAAAGAAGCACGGCAAGCCCATCATACTTTCGGGCGGCCTAAGGCCGGGTAATGTTTCCGAGGCTATCAGGAAGGTAAAACCTTATGCAGTAGACGTGTCGAGCGGGATAGAATCATCTCCCGGCAGGAAAAATATGAAACTCATGAAGGAATTCATACATAAAGCCAAAAAGACATCCTAGGAGAGAGACCGAGATGAGTTCAAACAAAAGATTGCACCGCCGGCTGGCGCTTGATGTAGAAGTAAAGTGGCACAGGAAGAAAGACAAGTCGTCCAGCAGCAAAGCATACATGTTCAGGTCTAAGAACTTCGCGCGGCACGGCCTTTTTCTCAAGACCGACAAGAAATTCAGGATCGGCATGGATATGGACCTTGAGTTCATGCTTCCGACGGTATCTCATCCGGTGCTCGTCTCAGGGAAGGTTGCATGGATAGCCGATAAGGACAGGAACCCTACTTATTATCCCGGTATCGGCGTGAAGTTCACGAAGATAGATCCCGAGGACAAGAAAGACCTTACAAAGTTCCTCAACCGCAAGTTCAGGAACTACAAAGACGCGCAGGAGCTCAAGAAGATGTACCTTACACTCATAGATATGGGCGCAAGGCTCGTGGAACTCGGGGAAAGGCACCCGGGCGCCATTTATTTCAAAAAGGCCGTTGATAACTCGATAAAAGAGATCTCGGAGGTCGCGCACCTTATAGACAAGGAAGTTTCCGAGATAAAGAATCTGTAGGAGAGACGCCGGAAATGAACGTTTTTAAGACCGTTTTTTTACTCACCTTATTGACCTTATTGCTGATATTTGTAGGCGGGCGGATAGGGGGGAAGGAAGGCATGATCATTGCCTTCTCCATAGCGCTCGCGATGAATTTCATATCATACTGGTTCTCAGACAAGATCGTCCTCGCGATGTACAAGGCAAAGGAAGTGACGAGGGCCGACTATCCGAAACTTCACGCGATAGTATCGAACCTGTCGACAAAGGCCGGGCTCCCGATGCCCAAGGTATATGTAATGCCCGTTGAAACCCCCAACGCGTTCGCTACCGGCAGGGATCCTGCGCATGCGGCAGTGGCAGCGACAGAGGGGATCATAAAGCTCCTGTCAGACGACGAATTGGAAGGAGTAATAGCTCACGAGCTTTCTCACGTCAGGAGCAGGGATACGCTCGTAATGACAGCGGTGGCTACGATAGCGGGCGCTATTTACATGATCTCAGATATGGCAAGGTTTGCGATGATATTCGGCGGAAGGGATGACGACAGGGACGGAGGCAGCCCTATGGTTGCGCTCGTCTTATTGATACTGGCGCCGATAGCCGCCACGATGATACAACTGGCGATATCGCGTTCACGGGAATATATGGCCGACGATTCGGGAGCCGATATCTGCGGCCGCCCGCTCTCATTGGCGAACGCGCTTAGGAAACTGCATGGCTATTCGCGCCGGCTTCCTATGAACGCGAATCCCGTGACCGCGCATATGTTCATAGTCAACCCGCTTACCGGACGCGGATTCACTTCATTATTCAGCACACACCCGCCGATCGAGCGCAGAATAGCGCGCCTTGAGGAGCTAGCCATAAAGCCGAGATAGATGGACTGCGCGCATTTCTTCGGCAAGAAGGGCGTGCTTGCCGGGAACTTCCGGGATTACGAGTTCCGCCCTCAACAGGCCGAGATGGCCGGATCGGTCGAGCGCGCGATAAAGCAGAAATCCCACCTGATAGTCGAGGCGGGCACCGGCGTCGGAAAATCGTTCGCATACCTTGTCCCCGCCATAGATTTCGCCGTATCCTCCAATAAGAAGTCTGTCATATCCACAAACACGATAAGCCTGCAGGAGCAGCTTGTAAAAAAGGACATACCTTTCCTGGAAGAGGTCTTGCCGTTCGATTTCAGGCATTGCCTCGTAAAAGGAAGGTCGAATTACCTGTGCCTCAGGAGGTTGAACAGGGTGTTGTCGTCGAAGACAGACCTGCTGGAATCCAAAGAGGAGGTTGCAGGCCTCCAGGCGATATTCTCTTGGTCTAAGGTCACCGAAGACGGCTCGTTGTCAGATTTTAATGCCGAGCCCGACCGCAAGGTATGGGAGAGGGTATGCTGCGAGCACGATACCTGCCTCGGGAAGAAATGCGTGCACAGGGACGCCTGTTTCCTGATGAAAGCCCGCCGCAACATGCAGGAAGCCGACCTGATCGTCGTCAACCATCATCTCTTTTTTTCCGACCTTGCCCTCCGCCAGTCGGAGTGGGCGCTGTTACCCGATTATTCGTGCGTCGTGTTTGACGAGGCCCACACGATCGAAGATGTCGCGACAGAACATCTGGGGACCGAGATATCGAACTACAGGATAAAACATCTGATGGATTCCCTTTATAACCCGGCAAAGAAAAAGGGATTCCTCGCCACGATAAAGGAAGCGGGACTTAAGGATGCTGTCGCGGAGGTCAGGAAGGCGTCCGAGGTATTCTTCGATGAGACATCGGATTGGCTCGGGAAAGACCCGATACGACGGGTCAGGTGCGCCGATTTTATAGACGATAACCTTTCAGCCCCGCTGAAGGATATCAGGGGCCGGCTAAAGGACAGGGCCAAGCGGTCCGTATCGAAGGAAGAAGAGACCGACCTCAAGTATTACATTGCAAGGGTTGATGCCCTGGCAGGCGCGCTTGCCGCCTTTATGGGACAGGAGATGGGCGACTACGTCTACTGGGCGGAATCATCCGGAAGGCGTTTCAGGAGGATAGCGCTTGACTGCGCGCCGGTTAACGTGGCGCCAGTATTGAATGATATGCTCTTCTCCAAGGTCGATACCGCGATATTGACCAGCGCCACTTTATCAACGGAAGGCGGATTCGGGTTCATAAAGTCGCGACTCGGCATAACCAAGACGGATGAGGTTCTTCTCGGTTCACCCTTCGATTACGAGAGGAACGTGAAGATATACATCCCGAGAAAGATGCCTGACCCGAACGATTACATGAGATATAAGGAAGAGGTCGTGAAGAAGGTAAAGGATTACGTCACAAGGACGGAGGGCAGGGCTTTCGTCCTTTTCACGAGCTACAGGTTCATGGATGACGTATATGAAGAGACATCCGGCTATTTCTCCGACCTCGGCATACCGCTCATGAAGCAGGGATTGGGCATGCCTAGGACAAAGATGCTGGAGGCGTTCAAGCGAGACGTCGGTTCCGTGATATTCGGGGTCGATTCCTTCTGGACCGGCGTGGATGTGCCCGGAGAAGCACTCGGCAACGTGATAATAACGCGCCTTCCTTTTGCGGTCCCGGACCACCCGATATCCGAGGCGAGGATGGACAGGATAAAACAGGACGGAGGCGACCCTTTCTCCGAGTATAGCCTTCCGCAGGCCATACTCAAACTCAAGCAGGGCTTCGGAAGGCTTATAAGGACAAAGAACGACGCCGGCATAGTCGCGATACTTGACAGCCGTATCCTTCACAAGCCCTACGGAAGAAAGTTTTTGTCGGCCCTGCCGAAATGTGAGATAATAATAGAATGATGAAAAGGAAAAGCGGCCTCTTTATAGGTTTAATATGCTGCGCCGTCATCGGCCTGGCGTATCTCCTCGGTTTCTTCGAGCTTGCCGAATACCAGGGCATGGATATGCTGTTCAAACTGCGCGGCCCGCGCCCCGTAAGCCCCGATATAGTGATCATCGAGATCGACGACGCGTCCCTTAAGGCATTTGGCAGGTGGCCGTGGGACAGGGGATACCATGCCGAGATGCTCGATATAATTGAGGATTACGGGCCTAAAACCATCGTCTTTGATATCCTGTTCAGCGAGCCGCAGGAAGATAAGCCCGAGGAGGACAGCAGGCTTGCCGCGCAGACCAGGAAGACCGGAAATATATTCTATTCCGCGTTCTTTGACCTTTCGCAGGATAACATACACAAGAATTTAATCAAGCCACGCGATATCACTATGCCGCTTCCCGCGCTTCGCGAGAGCGCGAAAGGCGTCGGCTTCGTGAATATCCTCGTGGAGCCCGACGGAAAGGTCCGCAAGGTCCCGCTGACGATAGGGCATGATGGCAGAGATTACGTCTCCATAGATATGCTCGCCGCCGCGCATTTCACGGGTGTAGAGCACGGCAAACTAAAGATACACACGGACGCGAACGGCATGATGTGGATCAACTATCCGGGAGATTTCGCGCGGTTCAAGCGGCTCTCGTTCGCCGAGGTGGCCATTTCCGGCATACAGGCGCAGGACGGGAAGAAGGCGTCTACCGACCTCGGGATCCTTAAGGACAAGATCGTAATAATAGGAATGACGGCCACGGGATCGGAGGATTTTTGGGCAACACCGATGTCGACCCTGTATCCCGGCGTAGGCATAAGGGCAAGCGCGGTCAATACGATATTGAGGAAGGATTTCATACACAGGGTATTCAGGCCCGAGATCCTAATTATACTGTTCGCTATAGGGATCACGCTCGGTACCGTCCTGCCGAGGAGGACCCCGGTCGAAGGGCTTGCGCTCTTTGCGGTCCTGCTGGCGGGGATACTGCTCGTATCTTATGCCTCTTTCACTTTATTCAATATATGGATAGATTATGTCACGATCCTCGTGCTCCTCTGCGTCTGTTATCCCGCTATCACGCTTAACCAGCTTATAATAACAAAATTCGAGAAAGGCCTCATCGAAAAGGAACTGCAGATAGCCAGCAGGATACAGCAGTCGATACTTCCGCAAAGTCTGCCGCATTCGATAGGCATAGAGATCGGCGTAAAGTGCGTCCCTGCGAAGCATGTAGGCGGGGATTTCTATGATTTCATAAAACTCATCTACGATTTCATAAAGTTGAAGGAGGACAGGCTCGGCGTTGTCATAGGGGACGTGTCGGGGAAGGGCGTGCCCGCAGCCCTGTACATGGCCAAAGCGATGGCGGATTTCAGGGGCCTTACGCATGATTTTACCGAACCGAACGAAGCTATGACCGCGATAAACGACAGGCTTGTCGAAGAAGGCGTCTCCGGGATGTTCGTGACGCTTCAATACCTGATATATAAACCTAAAGAGAGGACGATAAAGTATTCGAACGGCGGGCATAACCCTCTCGTATGGGTAAAGGAGAACGGCGAAGTGCTCTCGCTTACGCAGTCGGTCGGAAGCCCGATAGGCATAATTCCGGGTTCTGAGTTTACCGCCGACGAGTTCAAGGTGTCGCCCGGTGACGTATTCGTCATGTATACGGACGGCATATCGGAGGCAAGGGACAGGAACCTTAAGGAATTCGGGGAGAAGAGGATACTTGATACCGCCCTTATCAACAGGCGCCTCTCCGCCCAGGAGCTATCGGATAAGCTTGTGGATGAGGTCCAAAAATTCAGCAGGGGAATGCCGCAGCACGACGATATGACGGTTATTGTACTTAAGATAGCCTAACGGGGAAACTGTTTATTTGCGTCTCAGCAAACGCCTTCCGAAAAACGCCGATCCCCCGGCGAGAAAGAGGATAGTAGAGACCGGTTCGGGAACCGTAGTTGTGTTCTTCATCGTGAATGTGGTATATCCCGAGCCAGAAGATAGGACATTTCCCCCGAATCCAAGTTCTTTATACCAATAGTCTGCGTCTATCGTCCATGTCCCGGCATTGGAAGCATCCGACCAATCATGGCCTATCAGCTCTATATGGTATATCGACTGAAAACCCGTCCTGTCGGCATCGCCCTCAAACAAGCTGCCGTTCCACCAGTCACTCTCGACCTCAGAGTACCAAAGCCCTCCGGGAGGGTTCGGAAGCTGAATGTACAGATAAGGCGTTGAACCTAACTCGAATTCCGATACGGCGAAAGAGGAAGTATCGCTCGCAACGGTATACATCTGGAAATCCTGGTAATTCGGATCATAATCAGCGTAAGCAGGCGATAAGGAAGCAAAAATACACGCAAATACCGCAAATATTAATGATATTTTTTTCATAGGAACTTACCTCGCTTGGTTGGCTGGTTTGAACTGAATTTGTAATTATTATACCAATTTTATGGCTCTTGTCAACAAATATTTACTTGACATAACCCTCTACAAATGGTATATTTATTCAAATCTACTTCATTCATAATCTTTAAAAACTAACCTAATATAACCAAAGGGGCCCAGCAGATGCCGCAAAAAGTATTTCCTGCCTTTACGGTAATTTTCGTCTCAATATTGCTAACTCTCCCCGGTTTACTTATCGCTGAAACGGATCCTCAACTGGAACAAGCCATCAAGCTATACAAACAAGAGAATTTTGATGAAGCTGCATCGGCACTTAAAAAAGTCAGGGCAACGGACCCGAAATCGTCACTTGCGGCATACTACCTCGGTATAACATATAAGCAGCTTCAGGATTACAAGGAAGCCAAGAAGCAGTTGGTCGACGCGGTGACGCTAACGCCTAGGATAAAAGAGGCCTTGCTTGAGTTAGTAGAAGTCCTCTACCAGCTCGGAGACCTGAAGGAAGCGAGAAGCTACATCGAGGTGGCTGAACGCGAGAACGTTAAGCCGGCACAGACGGCATTCCTCAAAGGACTTGTATTGCTTAAGGATAACGATAATGAGGCGGCGATCACTTCATTCGAGAACGCGAAGGCGCTCGATACTTCCTTGTCGCAATCGGCAGATTACCAGATCGGCCTAGCTAACATAAAGCAGAAGAGGTTCGATGAGGCCAAGAAGGTCTTCAGGGATATCATAATCCTTGACCCGAACTCGGATATAGCCGGGCTTTCTAACGAATACATCGACGCCTTGAAAAGGAAAGAGACGGCAGAAAGGCCTTTCAGGGCAACATTGAACGTTTCAGGCCAGTATGATACGAACGTCCTGCTGAAACCCGGTGACGACTCGGTCGCATCCGGCATAACTGACGAGAGCGACTGGAGGGAGGTCGTAACGTTCATGGGCCAGTACCGGAAGAAAATTTCCGAAAGGTTCGGGGTGGACGGCCAGTATTCGATGTATTTCGCGCACCAGAACAAATTGGGGCTCTATGACGTGATGAGCCATACGGTAACCGTAACGCCAAACTATTATCTCGACAAGGGGACCGCGGGAATCGTGGTCGGATACAACTATACGGATGTCGGCGAATCCAAATACATGACGACGCTCAACGCCAGCCCTGTAGTCAATTATATATTCGCCCGGAACCATATGCTCCAGACAAATTTCGATTACAAGAAGAAGGAATTCGCAAGGGACCCGTTCATCCCGGATGAGGACCGAAATTCGAACGACTACGGCGGCGGCCTCGGATATTATTTCTTTTTCGCCGAGAACAAGGGTTTCCTTGGGCTGCATTACGGTGTCAATAAGGAAGACACTAAGGGTAAGAACTGGGAGTACCTCGGCAACAGGTTCACCGCGACGGTACTGTACCCGTTCCTGAAAAAATTCAAGGCGAGCGTCGCGGGCGACGTCTACCTGCAGGATTTCTCGAATACGAACTCGATCTTCGGTGTCAGGAGGGATGACCAGACATATACGCTGTCATCGATGCTCGGGTATAACTTTTGGAAGGAAGCAGAGCTCCAATTCAGATATACATACGTAAAGGACCATTCAAATATAACGGTATACGATTATGACAGGAGCATTTACAGCCTCGGCATCGAGTACAAATTTTAACAAAGGAGATACCTGAAATGAAAGACCGCAACATCAAGATCATCGCACTGGCAGCCCTTATTATATTCGGGAGTTCCGCGGCATTTGCTTCCGGTATAGGCACTATTACCTCTCTCGAAGGGAGCGTAGACCTTTTTAAGGCGGGATCGGAATCCCCGTCCGCAGCCGCGCTCGGGTCCGAGATCGAGACGGGTGACTCTGTACGCACAAAGAGCGCCTCAAAGGCCGAGATAACCTTTGCGGACAAGTCGGTGGTCAGGCTTGCGGAAAAGACAAAGCTTGATATTTCGGATTACAGGACAGGAGACGACGGTAAGAGGATAAACGCCGTCTTGAACGTCGAGCGCGGGAAGATAAGGGCCATCATATCGAAGTCCGCGGCAAAGGACAGCTTTACCATAAATACGCCTAACGCTAAAGGCTCGGTAAAGGGAACGGACGTAGTTGTGGTGTTCCAGAAGTCTTCGACCGCGGTAGCCGTGCTCAACGGCAGATACTCGTTGTCGAACCCTGCTTCGCCTGAAAAAAAGGTTGAGATAAAAGGCGGGGAGGTCTCCGTTGTTGCCGCAGATAACGAACCTTCTTCGCCCAGGCTGATGCTCGCTTCCGAAAAGAAGTCGCATGAGGCCGATACATCGGTCTCGAGAAGTGCGGTTGCCTCGTCTGACAACACGGATAATCTTCCCGTTGCCGAGGGATACAGCCAGGCCGGTGAAATGAAGGCCGTGATCATAAAATTGGCCGGAAATGTCAGGATAAAGAGCAAGGATTCGAAGACCTGGCATGACGCCAAACTAAACGAGACGGTAAGGACGGGCGATTCTATTGAGACGAAAGCGAACGGCAAGGCTGAATTTAAGATCGAGAACGGCAATATCATAACGCTGCAGCAGAATTCCAACGTCACGATCTCCAGGCTATCGAGGGATGGTAAGGGAGAATACGAGAACCTTTTCGAATCCACTGGCGGCAAGATTAGGGCCCAGGTGGAGAAACTTAAGGGAAATTCGAAGTTCGAGGTCAAGACCCCCAACGCGGTGGCTTGCGTCCGCGGTACAGTCCTGTTCCTCAATATACTCCCGAACCTGACCAATGCATATTTCGAGGAAGGCAACGGCGTACTTAGAAGCATAATATCCGGGACCACCCAGAACGTACCCATGGGGACCGGCTCCACGGTCGACGGGAACGGCAATATCAGCAATCCCTTACCGCCGTCAGACGACCAGAAGTCGGGCTGGCATGAGGGCTGGGAATTCGGGGGCGAGGCCGAGGGATACAGCGGGCCGGAGGGCTATACCGGAGGCGGCACCGGCGACAACGAGAATCCCGATAACGGCGCCAATAACGTATTTTCCGATAAACCTTTTACCGACATAATAGGGCCCGGCGAGGGCGGCGATACAGGCGACGGCGGCGGGGACGGAACGGTTGTTGCTCCCGTCACGATGAACGGTACTATCGAAGGGGATTTTGGTTACGAAGGCGTCTCGGAGAATAATTTCTTCAGTTTAGCGCTTTCGAGCACTACGCCGCTGGGCGAACAGTGGTCCGGTACTATTTCAGTGAACGCGACCGGTACATACGATAACCCTTATTATAGGGTATTTATCGGTAACGTCGAAGGCAAAGGCGTAAACGGCGGCGTGTTCTACGGCTGGAGCGGAGGCGTCATGCACAGCTGGGACACCGTCGTATCTTCTATATATATCGACCCGTCCGGCATGGCCGGTAACCTCTTCGGAGTGCTGTCCGGTTCCAACACCGTCAACGAAATGGACGGATATTACTGGGGCGACATGGCCGGGAACGGCGACCTTTACGTCATCCCTATGGCGCAGCTTGAGCCGGATGTCGAGTACGGTACGGTAGAAGGATGGGGCTACGGCAACCTAAACTTTGCCTTTGATAACGGCAACGGCTATGTCGAAACTGGATTTGACAGGCAAATGGCGAAGATCGAAGGCCAGGACTGGGGCATTTGGCGTGAGGCGCATTACGGCGGTTACAGCAACCCGAACGGACTTACAAACTGGAGCGCTGTCGCCGGAGGCGACTATAACGACGGGTATTTCTTCTCGCTGGCCGAGGGTACCGATAACCTTAACGGCGCCGTAAGATTCGATATCTCCGGTTCCTATCTCGACAGTTCCCATCTTGGCGCCTACTACGGCACGATACTCGCACATGCCGGAGAAGGCATTGAAGGCACAGGCGCAGGCGGATTTGTGGAGCAGGAGCTTTCTTCCAGCACCGAACTGTTTAATTGCGCATATTCCCCGTACCGGTATGAATACGAGTACGGTGATTATGATTACGATGGCTACGGCGGGTTCGATCATGCCGGCCACATCGGCGGCCTGGCAGGAACAGTCGGGGACCTGTGGGGAGAAGGCGGTTTCTATCTCGTATCGATAGGAGAGATGGAAGAGGACGAAGCCGGCTCTCTCAATGATTTTGTCTGGATGACCGATTTCTCAAGCGATGATAACGGAGATGAGGACATAAGGGAATACGACGGCGAGGGGCAGGAAGGTGCATATTACGGGCTGTCCTCGGTCACCGGTAAGGACGGCGTGATGAAGGGTTCCGCGCGCATCTTATATATCGATCCCGACGGCTATGCGGGCGTAAAATCCGGAAAGGTCGAAGGCGCATATTCTTCACTTGCGGGCGCGTATATGTTCGATGGGGATTTCGACAATGACCTTAATATAACGCCGGTCATAGCGGGCATAAGCGCCGAAGACCTTTCGGAATCCATATGGTCCGAAGAAAGTGACGGAAGGCTTGAAGGCGATTACTCCGGTGAAGGGTTCATCGGAGGCCAAGACGAGCTCTATACAGCCAGCATTGTGGACTATAAGAACCATACGTCGTACGACTGGGGCATATACAGCCAAAGGCTTACTGGGGAGTATGAACTCCCGGCGGTAACGAACGGGATATTCTCCGCGAAGATGGGCGGCAACGACTCGTTCGGCTGCTACAATCCCGGGCTCTCCGTCAACGGCCAGTACCAGCTCAATGACGGCGGATATTATTACTATCAATACAATGACAATAACAGCTATGGTTATACATCCGAGTACCATTATGTGGACAATACGCAGCAATATTCCAACACGAATTACTACGATGACGGGTCCACGCACACATACTCATATTCATACGACAACAACGGGAATCTTCTTGGCGGTACTTCCGGGTACGGGACATGGGATACATCCGTGCCGCTGGCTGAGCTTATCGGGTCCGCGCCGGAGGACGCTTCCTACCTGTCATACGAGGACTCATACGTCACGGCAGAGAACGATTACGGCTACTGGATAGCGGACGTCAACGGGCAGGGAGAAGGGTGGTTCAACGGCTCGTTGAACGGCGTATTCCTGACCGGCACGAGGATGGGGACCATATCCGGCGACATAGACGGCACGTATTACGACGACGGGACCTGGATGGGTTCGGGCTCCGGCACATGGAACGGGAAGAGGCTGGCATTTAGCGGGTATTGGGGCGAAAATGAGAGCAGCCTTTATACCGACGATCCGGAAGGTTATATATCATGGGCCGGGGAGGAGCGTGGGTTAATGGGCTCCACGGAAGAGGATTGGTGGGATAACAAGTCGTTTACCGCGCGCGCAATAGGCGGATTCTGGTACGATTACGATGACGGCGTGCCGAAGCTCTGGAATACAGAGATCGAAAGCAATAACGTGGAGAAAAACAACAATACCACCCTTGACGGCGGTGCGTATTACGGCTTTACGACAGGCATCTGGAAGAACGGGCTCATGTCGGACGGCAGGGTGATAGCGATCTTCGCGGCCCCGGACGGCAGGGTCGGTATAATGAGGGGCGGCGCGGAAGGCGGATACTACGAAGGGATAGACCTATGGCAGGCCTCTATGGACCTGTCGACTGAGATGGTCGAGGGCTATTCCTATACCCCTGAAGGCCTAAGAAACGACATCAACGAGGAATATATCGGGGATATGGGAGTAGGCGGCTCATTCGCCGGGAACGGTACGATCTACGGCAATATTGACGAGGCATACAGCTATTCCTTGCCGGACATGCCGTGGGGCATCTTCAACGTGAAGATGGGCGGTTGGTTCGAGAAGGATGACGGCAATATCGCCGAGAACGGCCTCGCGTTAGGTAAAAATGAAGAAGGTTACGGCGAACGCCTGCTTATCACGGCCAGGAACGTGGTCTACGATGACAACACGATCTCAGCTGACGTTGCCGGAGCGTTCATCGACCTGGAAGAAGGCATGATAGGCAGGATAAACGGCGACCTTCGCGGGACAGCGACCGACCAGTACTATTATGACGGCGGCGAATATTATAACTATACGTCATGGGCCGGCGCCGCTATCGGCGAATGGAAGAAAGAGCCGCTCGCGTATTCTGGCATAATGATGGACGGCGCGTTCGGTTATGTAGAGGATTATTACGGCGGTTTCGATGTCGATTACGGATATATGGACGGTGTATTCGGAGGGTCCGGCAACATCTGGCAGGGCCCCGCCGACCTTACCATTATCGGAGGGTTCTGGAACCCCGATTACAATGAAGACAGGGTCCCGGACTACAAGCTATGGGCATCCGATTTCTACATAATAACGGATGACAATGCCGTCGCTTACGGTACCATGGGCGGCACCTCGCTCGACAACAGGCTTAAGGGCCTGCTTCTTTCCCTTTATATAAGGGAGACCGATGAGGGCAACCGCGCCGGTTATATCATGTCGGTAGACGATGCCGGAAATTACGATTACTTTAACGGCGATTTCTATCCGTCGATCGGGATGTACGGAGCGGAGGGAAAACTCGCTTATTTCCTCGACATGCCGACGGATTACGATCCTACGGTATTGCTGTCGGGCTCAGGCGAAGCGCTCGATTCGGATGATATTTACGGTGTTGTGGGCGGCGACATAGAGGGTACTCTCGACGGAGAGACGCTGGGCTTTGTGGACCAGGATTGGGGCATTTGGAGGGCGGCAAGCTCGGGCGTGTTCAACAATCCTCCGGAAAACACATGGTCAGCCGTCATGGGTGATGTAGAAGACGATTATGACGGTTTTTACTCGACATATACGCTCGCGTTCATCGACGGCACATCATGGGAAGACGGAGGTTTCAGCGCCGATATCGCCGGGCGGGTATTGTCAAACAGGAGCCTTACTACCTTCAACGGAAAGATGCTGGGCGCGTATGATACCGAATATAACGAGTGGGAGGCACTTTCCCTCGGTGTCGCTCAGTCCGAGTATCTTACACTAAGCGGTTCATCGAGCGGAGGCATCGGCTATTACGGCGAAGGCTTCATAAACGACGGTATCACTTACGGCAACATGGGAAGCACCGTGCAGGAATGGTGGGCAAACGGGCCTTTCGATGTCGTCGCGATGGGAGAATACGAGGGATACCTCGACCGCGGTTCCTATATCGTGGGCTCAAAGGTCAACAGCTTTAACGGTTACGACGGGTCAAACACTACTGATGACGGCGAAGGCGCGTTCTGGGGATGGACCGTAGGGACTTCCCGCAACGGGCGCCTGCCTAACATGTATACGGCAGCGTTGTTCATTTCTCCCGGCGAAGACGGCAACCAGGCAGGCATACTGCGCGGAAGCATGAACGGGAACACCTTCGCGATGCCCAATGAATACCTCGATTACGGCGATGACATGGAGGTCGGGCTGTGGCAGGCCGATGGTACTTTGACGCCGACCGTCATGATGAATTATATACCGATGGGAGCGGCTGACTTCGTAGACAGTATAGAGATAGACTCGGACGCCTTCACCGCGTGCGGTAAAGGCGTTATAAACGGCAATCCGCTTGAAGCGCAGATTTCACAGGCGTCTATAGCGAATATTGAGGCATATGATACATGGGGTATAGTCAACGGTATCATGTTCGCGCAATCGAATGCCGTCGTGACCGACGGCGTATGGCAGACGGCCTTAGGAGGCGTAGTGCCTGACGATACGTATGACGACAGCTACCTGCTGTTTTCCGCGAAAGGCACCAGCAGTATCTGGGATTTTAAGAACGGGGATGTCAGGGAAGGAGATGTCGACGGTTCGTTCAGGGGCGTATACCTTGCGCCGGAGCACTGGGACAGCGAGACGGAGCGCTACACGGCTATGAATATAGGCCGCGTCGAAGGCGATATCTCAGGCTTCTATGAAGCGGGCGTAGATACGACCATCCAGGCCGCGTTCGTCGGCGAATGGGTAGACCTCGCCGAGCTTGACACAAGCATGATCGGATTCGATAATGTCGTGCTTGCGGAGATGGTAAGCGTCCCGATCACCGAAACCTATTCGGCCCTGCTTCAGGGTAACGGAGCGTTCGGCGCCGCGGGCGCGATCACCGGTAATATGGACATAAGCTTCTACGCGCAGAACGCACTCGACCTGAACGGAATATGGGCGGCGCTCTTCAACGGAAGCTATTCAGGATACACCGGCGGAAACGACTGGAACATAAACTACAGCAACGATGCCGGCGTTAACGCGACGTTGACAGGAACGCAGTGGAGCGAAGGCCAGTGGATGGCCAACGTTTCAGGGACCGCTCCCGGTGACGTCAACTTCAACGGACAGGCCGGCGGCACCTACACGGGCACCGAAACGGGCACGTTCGAAGGCGCAGGCGCCGGAACCTGGAATACCGGAAATTGATCATGCGATATGTATTCGCATTAGTATTAGCGCTGTTGATAACAGGATGCGGGAGGCCGGCTGAAAAGCCGGCTTCCGCAGTTTCGGAGGGAAGGATCATCGCCACAGTTAACGGAGAGCCGATATTCGACAAGGACCTGAAGCTCTCGCTCGCACTGAAGCTGAAGGATGACCCCTCGATGCAGATAAAGCCCTCTACCATGAGCGAACAGCTGCAGACGCTTATAGACGAACGCCTTAAGCTGCAAAGCAAGACACGCGAGAATTCCGAGATAGTGATCAAATAAATTTCTTTCCAGGATATTTCCCGCCAGTAATATGAATTGACTATGCTTCTACTCTGTGATAAACTCCTATTTTATTCAGCCAAAATAAAGGGGTTATGACGTGAAACAGCCTGACATTAAGGGCCATTTTGGCGTCTTTGGAGGCAAATATGTACCAGAGACGCTGATGACTGCGCTCGAAGAGCTCGAGGGCGCCTATAAGGCCGCAAAAAAAGACAAAAAATTCTCCGAACAGTTCCGCTATTACCTTGAGGAGTACGCCGGAAGGCCGAGTAACCTTTATCGCGCCGGAAGGCTCAGCGATTTCCTGAAAGGCCCGAAGATCTACCTTAAAAGGGAAGACCTTCTTCATACGGGTTCCCATAAGATCAATAACACGCTGGGCCAGGGGCTGCTTACCGTAAGGATGGGCAAGAAGAGGATCATCGCCGAGACAGGTGCGGGACAGCACGGTGTTGCCACGGCGACAGTCGCGGCGCTTTTCGGCCTCGAATGCGAGGTCTTCATGGGCGAGGAGGATGTGCGCCGGCAATCATTGAACGTTTTCAGGATGAAATTGCTCGGCGCGAAGGTGACCCCGGTCACGAGCGGCAGCAAGACCCTTAAGGACGCCATGAACGAGACGATGAGGGACTGGGTCACGAACGTCCGCAACACACATTACTGCATAGGTTCGGTCGCGGGCCCGCACCCTTTTCCGATGATGGTAAGGGATTTCCAGTCCGTAATAGGTGCGGAGGCCAGGAAACAGATACTTAAGGCGGAACGCAGGCTGCCGGACTATCTTATCGCCTGCGTCGGCGGCGGATCGAATTCCATGGGCCTGTTCTACAGGTTCCTCGACGATAAAAGCGTAAAGTTCATCGGCGTGGAAGCGGCGGGAAAGGGGCTTTCTACCGGGATGCACGCCGCGACGCTAGAAAAAGGCGATATAGGGGTCCTGCACGGGAGTAAGAGCTACCTGCTGCAGGATGAAGCGGGCCAGGTAAAGATTGCGCACTCCGTCTCCGCCGGGCTCGATTACCCGGGAGTAGGGCCTGAGCACGCTTATTTCAAGGAAACGGGCAGGGCGAGATACGTATCCGTGACCGACAAGGAAGCATTGGGGGCCTTCCGTATGTTATCTGAGACCGAAGGTATAATACCCGCCCTCGAATCATCCCATGCGATCGCGTACCTTGCGAAGATATCGAAGAAACTCAGGAAGAGCGATATCGTGGTCGTATGCCTTTCCGGAAGAGGCGACAAGGACGTGGACATGGTCTCGCGGATACTATAAGAATAATATGAACAGAATAGACAAAAAATTCAGGGAACTTAAAAAGCTAAAACAGAAGGCGCTGATAGCCTTCTTCACCGCAGGCGATTACGGCCTGGCGAACACAAAGAAACTCGTCCTCGAGTTCGCATCACGCGGTGTGGACATTATAGAGCTCGGTGTCCCATTCTCCGACCCCGTAGCGGACGGCCCGACAATACAGATATCGTCCGAAAGGGCCCTCAAGAGAGGCACCAAACTCAAGGATATAATCGCCGCCGTAAAGGAACTCAGGAAATATACCGAAGTACCGATAGTTCTCATGGGTTATTATAACCCTATATTGAAATACGGAGTAAGCAGGTTTGTGTCCGATTGCTCTAAGAGCGGGATCGACGGCGTCATTATACCCGACCTGCCTCCGGAAGAGTCGGGCGAGCTCATCGGACCGTCGAGGGAGAAGGGGTTCGCAACCATATTCCTGCTGAGCCCGACAAGTACCGCAAAGAGGATAAAGCTCGTCTCGGGAAGATCGAGGGGATTCATCTATTATGTCTCTCTGACCGGGATAACCGGCGCCAGGTCGTCATTACCCGCGGAGCTTGCGCAAAGGGTAAATCTTATCAAGAGGCATTCTAAGCTGCCGGTATGCGTAGGTTTCGGTGTATCGAGCCCCGGACAGGTCAGGCAGGTATGCCGCGCGGCCGACGGGGTAATAGTCGGTTCTGCGATAGTCAAGGAGATTGAGAGGAATTCCGGGAAAAAGCAGTTCATACGCAAAGTAGGCGAATATGTGCAAAAACTGACGGAGGCGGCCCATTAACAAGAAGAATATCTATGCCGTGATAATAGCCGGCGGCAGAGGCGAGAGGTTTTGGCCCAAGAGCAGGATAAAGACGCCGAAGCAGACGCTGAAGCTTATGGGCAGGCGTTCGCTGATACAGGAGACGGTGTCTCGGATAAACGCTATAGTGCCGAACGACCGGATATATGTCATCACGAACAAGGAGCAGTTGGGCTCGATAAAAGCCGACCTGCCCTCGATAAAGAATATCATAGCGGAGCCTGCCGCGAGAAACACCGCGGCGGCATGCGGCCTTGCGGCGATGCTCATCAAGAAACGCGATCCGCGCGCTGCGATGATAGTGCTGCCGTCCGACCATCTCATAAAGGAAAAGGACAAGTTCATCGACGCCCTGCTTACGGGCGTGCAGGTAGCAGAGGCCTCCAACGGACTCGTTACAATAGGGGTAAAACCCACGTTCCCGGCGACGGGATACGGGTACCTCAGGATAGACACGAGCGGCCAGTTCAGGATCAAGGGACCCGGGCTGAAGGCCGTAGTCCACAGGGTAATGGCTTTTGTCGAGAAACCCAGCCTGCCGAACGCGGTCAGATTCATCAAGGAGAAGGGGTATTACTGGAACAGCGGGATGTTCATCTGGAAAGCGACAAGCATACTCGACGCCATCAAGGAAAACCTCCCGAGGCTGTATCTCGGTTTGCAGCTGCTTGAGCCGAGCATCGGCCGGCTCAATTTCAACTACAAGCTCAACGAGGTCTACCCCAAGCTTGAGGAGATATCGATAGACTACGGCGTGCTCGAAAAAGAGAAACGCATATTCGCGGTGGAAGGGAAATTCTACTGGGATGACCTAGGTTCGTGGGATTCGCTCGCGCGGCACCTTTCGACCGACGCGGACGGGAATTTTTCGATAGGCCTGCACAAGTCCGTCGACACAAGGGATTCCGTCGTCGTCTCGTCGCAGGGCGTGATAGGCACCGTCGGGCTGGACAATGTCATAGTCGTCCGCGACGGGGACTGCGTGCTCGTTTGCCGCAGGGACATGGCACAGGACGTAAAGAAGCTTGTTTCGCTCATGAAGGACAAAAAGGAGCTGAAAAAATACCTCTGATGCGGATACTTGGCCTTGATGTCGGCGATAGGCGCATCGGCGTTGCGGTAAGCGACCCTCTCGGAATAATAGCGCAGGGTGTCACCGTTATCGAAAGGAAGACCCTCGATGAAGACCTTAAAGCCATTAAGGACATTATCGTTAAATACGGCGCCGAATCCATTGTAGTGGGCATGCCGATAAATATGGACGGCACGAAAGGAAAGAGCGCCGATAAGGTTACGGAGTTCGTCGGAGTGCTCAGCTCATCCGCCGGGATACCGGTGGCCACATACGACGAGAGGTTATCCACGAAGGAAAGCGAGAAGTTCCTCATCTCCTCCGACGTATCACGCAAGAAAAGAAAGAGCGTAATAGATAAGATCGCCGCACAGCTGATACTTGAATCATACCTTGAGAGGATAAAGAATAATGTACGAGCTTGATACGCTTGATAACGGGACGCGCTGTTCCGCCAGGAGCCTGCCGGACAGGGATTCGCTTGCTATAGGCGTCTGGCTCGGTGTAGGCGGCCGTTACGAGCCGGGCAGGATATCCGGAGTGTCCCATTTCATTGAACACCTGCTCTTCAAGGGCACCAGGAAGCGTTCTGCGGAGGACATAAAACAGCAGATCGAAGGCCGCGGCGGGGCGATGAACGGATTCACGTCCGAAGAGTTCACCTGCTACCTCGTAAAGGTCCTTAACAGGGACATGGATAACGCGCTCGATATACTTTCGGATATGGTTTTCAACGCTAGGTTATCAGCAGGCGACATATTTAAAGAACGGCATGTAATAAAAGAAGAGATAAAACTTTACGTCGACCTTCCTAACCACCATGTCCACGACCTGCTCATGGAACTGCTCTGGCCTGGACAGGCTCTCGGCAGGAACCTGGCGGGCACGCTCGATACCGTCTCGTCGATGACAAGGGCCGATATTACCGGATATAAGGAAAAATATTATAATTCGCGCAATATAGTCATATCCGCGTGCGGGAACCTTGATACACAGGAGTTCTTCTCGAGCTGCAGGAAGTATTTCGGTCACGCAAAAAAAGGAGACAAGTCCTACTACAGTAAGGCGGCCGAAGCGCAAAGGAAGCCGATGCTGAACGTCCTTTCCAAGAAGACCGAACAGGCGCATATGGCCATCGGCATGCGGGCTTTCGGAAGGAATGACCCGGACAGGTACGCGCTGACGCTTTTACACATAATACTGGGCGGAAATATGTCAAGCCGGCTGTTCCGCGAGGTCAGGGAGAAGAAGGGGCTTGCGTACGAAATAGGGACTTCCGTAAAAAAACTGCATGATACAGGCGCGTTCATCATTTCAGCGGGGCTCGATAACAGGAATATAGCGAAGACGCTGGATATAATAATGAAGGAACTGCGCAGGATAAGGGCTGATTACGTCGGAAAAGGCGAGTTCGAGAGGGCGCGCGAGTTCTACAGGGGACAGATGCTCCTCGGCCTCGAGGACACGATAGACCAGATGCTCTGGATGGGCGAACATCTCTCCTCGAAAGGCGAGATTCCGACCCCGCAGGAGGTCGTCCGCAGGATCTCGAGCCTGACACCCGAGGACATAAAGCGTGTCGCGGGAAGGGTCCTTGAAAATTCACGTCTAAACATGTCTTTGATAGGAACTATAGATAAGAAGCAGGAAAAGGAGATCTCTAAGGCGCTGGATATCGGGTGAGGGAGCGCATCCAAAGGAGACCTAAAATGGCGGTAAAGGCAAAACGGCAGGAAAGAGCGATAAAGTTCGGAACAGACGGATGGAGGGGGCTGATCGCGGATGATTTCACGTTCGATAACCTCCGTATAGTCGCACAGGCGTGTGCGGAATATTTTAACAGCGAGTTCAAGGCGAGGCGCGGTATTATCGTCGGGTACGACACACGCTTCATTTCCGATAAGTTCGCCCAGGCGGTCGCGGAGGTACTTGCCGGCAACGGCATAAAGGTATACCTGTCCGACAGGCCCTCGCCGACTCCGACGACCAGCTTTAACATCCGGCATATGGGCCTCAACGGCGGCCTCATAATTACGGCAAGCCATAATCCCGGTCGTTTCAGCGGCCTCAAGATAAAAACACCGCAGGGTTCGCCCGCCGACCAGACCGTAACGCATAAGGTCGAATCGTTCCTCTTCAGGAATAAGGTAAAAGCTGTCCCGCTCGCAGAGGCGATAAAGTCCGGCAGGATAGAGGTCATCAACCCGATGCCGAAATACATCGAGACCGTCAGAAAATACCTCGATCTCGACCTGCTGAGGAACTGCGGACTTAAGGTGTTAGCCGAGGCCATGCACGGGGCCGGTAACAGCTACCATGCCGAAGTATTGAAGGGCACTAAAGTGGCAATAGATATCATCAACGCGGAGCCGAACCCGTCCTTCGAAGGATTGAAGCCGGAGCCGCTTCCGCACAACATGCCGAAGTTCATGTCGATGATGAAGGAAGGCGAATACGATATCGGCATCGCCACCGACGGAGATGCCGACAGGGTCGGGGCGGCGGCGCCGGGCGGAAGGTTCATAAACCCCGGGGAGATCATGTGCCTGATAGCGCTGCACTTCATAGAGAACAGGCGCTGGAGGGGAGCCCTCGTAAAGAATATAGCCGGACCGATGCTGATGAACAAGATAGCGAAGTATTATAACCTTAAGTTCTTCGAGACACCGGTCGGTTTCAAGCATATAGCCAAGCTGATGCAGACGGACAACGTGCTTGTCGGCGGAGAGGAGTCCGGCGGCATCGGAGTTAAGAATTATATCCCGGAGAGGGACGGCATCCTCACGGGCCTGCTGCTCGTAGAGATGATGCAACAAGAGAAGAAGCCCATCCTCGCGCTTATCGATGACATGGAGAAAAAGTTCGGCAGGTTCAGGTACCACAGGCAGGATGTGGAGATACCGCTGAAGACAAGGGAGAAGGTCGTCAAAGGGTTATTCGACAGGCTCCAAGGAAAGGGCGCGAATAGTATTTTCAAGCGCAGGATCGTCGATACGAAAACCTACGACGGGCTGAAATTCATATTTGACGACGAGAGCTGGCTGCTCATCAGGCCGTCCGGCACCGAGCCGATACTGAGGGTATACAGCGAAGCCCATACCGACAAGGAAGCGAAGGACCTTATAGCTATAGTGGATAAATTGTCGAAAAGCATCAAATAGATAATGGATAAATCCTTAATACGCAATTTTTGCATCATTGCGCATATTGACCACGGGAAGTCGACCTTAGCCGACAGGCTGCTTTTGAAGACCGGCGCCATATCCCAGAGGGAGTTCCATGACCAGATGCTCGACGGTATGGACCTCGAGAGGGAACGCGGGATAACGATCAAGGCAAAAGCGGTTAGGCTTGTCCATAATGACGCTGACGGCAAGGAATATATACTCAACCTGATCGATACTCCCGGGCACGTCGATTTTACCTATGAGGTCTCAAAAGCGCTCGCGGCCTGCGAAGGGGCGCTGCTCGTCGTCGATGCGGCGCAGGGCGTCGAAGCCCAGACCGTCGCGAACCTCTACCTCGCCCGTGAACATAACCTCGCGATAATACCGATAATAAACAAGATAGACCTCCCCAGCGCCGAACCCGACAGGATAAAACAGCAGCTGAAAGAGACGCTGCATATAACCGACGCTGACCCTATAATGGCAAGCGCGAAGACGGGAATAGGCGTTGATGAGATCGTCGGCGCCATTATAAACCATATACCGGCCCCGAAAGGCGAGCCGGATAATCCGCTCCAGGCGCTCGTATTCGATTCCGCTTTCGATACGTTCAAGGGGGTCGTCATATTCATAAGGGTAAAGAACGGCACCATCCGAAAAGGGATGAAGATAAGGATGATGGGGACCGGCCGCGTATATGACGTTGAAGAAGTCGGCGTATTCAAGCCGTCCCCTGTAGCGGTAGACGAGCTTACAAGCGGCGAAGTAGGATATATTACGTGCAATATAAAGGCCCCTAAAGAGATCAACGTAGGGGATACGGTCACTGATTTCAAAAGGCCCGCTTCGGATGCCCTGCCGGGGTACAAGAAGGTCAGGCCGCTCGTATTCTGCGGCCTTTATCCGGTAAACGCGAAGGATTTCCCGTTCCTCAGGGACGCGCTCGAGAAGCTTGAATTGAGCGACTCGTCTTTCATATACGAGGTCGAATCCTCGGTCTCCTTCGGGTTCGGCTTCAGGTGCGGGTTCCTCGGCCTGCTCCATATGGAGATAGTCCAGGAAAGGCTTGAGAGGGAATACGACCTTAACCTTATAGCTACCACGCCAAGCGTTGTCTATAAGGTAAAAAAGCGGGGCGGAGATGTCGTCGAGATAGAGAACCCGAGCAAGCTTCCTCCGCCGCAGGAGATCGAGCATATAGAAGAGCCCTACATCCGGGGGTTCATAATAACACCGTCCGACGCGCTCGGCAACGTAATGCAGTTATGCCAGGAACGCAGGGGGATATACAAATCTACCGAATACCTCGACCCGACCAGGGCCATGCTCGTCTATGAATTCCCATTATCCGAGATTATTGTGGATTTTTATGATAAAATAAAATCAATGACTCGCGGTTACGGGTCGCTCGATTACGAATTCAAGGAATACCTCGAGAGCGACCTCGTGAAACTGGATATACTCATCAACGGAAAACCGTGCGACGCTTTGTCTTTCATAGTCCATAAGGACAGCGCATATATGAAAGGCAACCAGCTCGTGACAAAGCTGAAAGAGCTCATACCGAGGCAGCTCTTCGAGGTCGCCCTGCAAGCCGCCATCGGGAGCAAGATCATCGCGCGCGAGACCGTCCGTCCTGTCGGAAAGAACGTCACCGCGAAATGCTACGGCGGTGACATATCCAGGAAGCGCAAATTGTGGGAAAAGCAAAAAGAAGGCAAGAAACGCATGAAGCAGTTCGGCAAGGTCGAGATACCCCAGGAGGCCTTCATGGCCGTACTGAAGCTCTAAGGAGATAAAATGGCAAAGGACCAAAAGGTCAAGTCAAAAAAATCATGGGCAAGAGAACTCGCGGAAATAATAATCACCGCGTTACTGCTGGCATTCGTAATAAAGGTATTCGTTTTTGAGCTTTATAAGATACCGTCGGGCTCAATGATACCTACGCTTCTCGTCGGGGACAGGATCGTCGTCGTAAAATACGTTTACGGCCCGAGGCTCCCGTTCGTCAGCATACGCCTTCCCGGCATAAGGGAGCCGAAGATAGGGGATATCGTCGTCTTCAAATCCCCGGACGACCCGAATAAGTCGTTCATAAAGAGGTACATCGCTGGCGGGGGGGACACGGTCGAGATAAAGAACGGAAAACTGCTTGTCAACGGCAAGGTAGTCGAAGACCCTCCGGCTTTCAGGCGCGTATACTACTACAACAGGGGAGACTACGGTATCGAGGGCAGGCCGATAACCGTGCCTAAGGACAGCTATTTTGTACTCGGGGATAATTCCGCCTCGAGCAAGGACAGCAGGTATTGGGGTTTCGTCCCGAAGAATTACCTTATCGGGAAGGCCGTGCTGGTCATCATGCCGTTTAACAGGATGCAGCTAATAAACGACAGGTAGCATGAACATAGCGAACAAGATCACCATACTGAGGGTCCTGCTGACGCCTTTTTTCGTTGGACTCGCGCTCTATTACCGCCCCGAGAAGGATTACCTGAGGTATATAGCGCTATGCGTCTTCAGCATCGCTGTCCTGACTGACGCGCTCGACGGATTCCTCGCGCGTTTCCTCAAGCAAAAGACGACGCTCGGTACGATCATGGACCCGATAGCGGACAAGCTGCTGCTCATTACCGCGTTCATCAGCCTTACCGTCTGGAACGCCAGCATCAAGCTTCCGTTATGGCTTCCCATTATAGTGGTCAGCCGTGATATAATAATCGTGATAGGGGTGCTCGTTATTTTCCTCGTGCACGGTGACGTCAAGATAGCGCCGAGCCCGCTCGGCAAGATCACGACTTTCCTGCAGATGGCGGCTATCATAAGCGTGCTGCTGCTTTACAGGCATTCGGAATATATCTGGAACACCGCGGTCGTCTTTACGGCGCTGTCGGGGATCGACTACATCTTCCGCGGGGCGCGGCTCATGAACGGGGCCGCGGGAAAGAAATGACATGCCACTCATAATATCGCTTTTCACATGCTACCTGATCGGCTCGATACCTACCAGTTTTCTAGTCGGTAAGTACCTTAAAGGTATCGATATAAGGGAGCACGGAAGCGGCAATGTCGGAGCGACCAATACCGCGAGGATCGTAGGTAAAGGGTGGGGATTGCTCGTGCTCGCCGTGGATATCCTAAAGGGTCTCATATGCGTGACGCTTGTCGCGAAGCTTTTCATGAGGTGGGGCGTCCCGGTCGACGCTAATGTGTATCCGCTCATCCTCGGCTCACTCGCGATCACCGGCCATATCTGGCCCGTATTCCTGGGCTTTAAGGGCGGCAAGGGGATAGCGACCTCATCCGGAGTTTTTATCGGTGTAGCGCCGAAGGTACTGCTCATCGCGCTCATTATCTGGATAATAATTTTTATATGGAAGAGGTACGTATCCCTTGCATCCATAATCAGCGCCGTCTCGATACCCCTTATGGCTTCATTCATGGCGTATCCGTCTGCTTTCGTTATCATAAGTTCGGCTATCTGCGCAGTAACCGTATATAAGCATTACCCCAATATAAAGAGGCTCGTCCGCGGCGAAGAGCACGCGTTCGAGTTCAAAAAACATGGCTGACAACAGGAAAATATCGGTAATAGGCGACGGAGGATGGGGCACTACCCTGGCCATCCTGCTCGGTTCCAAAGGATACAAGGTCGGCCTCTGGGGCGCGTTTCCCGATTATACGGAAAAGATGAGATCTTCCCGGGAGAACGCGAAATTCCTTCCCGGCATAAAGATACCTGATTCCGTTACGCTGACATCCGTTATCTCGGAAGCCGCGGATTCTGACGTCATAGTGATGGCAGTGCCTTCCCAATACATGCGCAGTGTTGCGGGCATGATGAAGGGGATACACCCGGGACGAAAGCTGTTCGTCAACGTATCGAAAGGGATAGAGAACGGCAGCCTCATGAGGATGTCCGAAGTCATAACGGACGTTCTCGGGAAGGTCCGCATCGGCGCGCTCTCCGGCCCGACGATATCTTACGAGGTCGCGAGAGGCCTCCCGACAACTGTTGTGGCTGCATCAGAGGACAGTTCCGCCGCTGAGGAGATACAGGACCTGTTCATGACCGATAATTTCAGGATATATACCAATACCGACATAACCGGGGTTGAGCTCGGCGGGTCCCTTAAGAACGTGATTGCGATCGCCGCGGGAATATCTGACGGGTTGGGTTTTGGGGTCAATACGAAGTCAGGCCTGCTCGTGAGGGGTATCGTAGAGATCGCACGCCTCGGTACGGCAATGGGAGCGAAGCAGGAGACCTTTTACGGCATCAGCGGCCTCGGCGATCTCGTCACGACCTGCGTAAGCAACCACGGCAGGAACAGGTGGTTCGGAGAAGAGATAGGCAAAGGAAAGACGCCCGGTTCGGTGCTAAAGAGCACCGAGATGGCGGTTGAAGGAGCCGGTACCGCAAGGTCTTGCCGGGAATTGTGCAAAAAACACGGCATCGAGATGCCGATCGCCGACGAAGTATATAATGTCATCTTTGAGGGAAAGGACCCGAAGACCGCCGTCCATGACCTCATGACCCGCAGGAAAAAGTCCGAAGACCGCAGGTAAATCTCCCTAATTCTTTCTATACTTTTTTGCCGTGATTTGTTATAATTAATGCCTATTCGATCAAAAAGCCGGATATCGGGGCGTGGCTCAGTTTGGTAGAGCACTTGTATGGGGTACAAGTGGTCAGCGGTTCGAGTCCGCTCGCCCCGACCATCTTTTTTGCGGGAGATAAATGAAATGGAAAAGATCAATGTGGGTATGATAGGCTTCGGCACCGTCGGAGTCGGCGTTGCGCGCGCACTCCTCGAGAAGTCCGCGCATATCGAACGGCTTGTCGGGGCGCGGGTGGTCCTCAAAGCCATTTGCGACAACGATTTAAGAAGGAAGAGGCCCATAAAGGTGAACCGTAAGATCCTGACCAGCGACATAAACAGGGTCCTCGGGAATCCCGACATAGACATCGTCGTGGAGCTTGTCGGCGGCATACATCCCGCCAAGGAATTCGTGCTGAAGGCAATAAAGAGCGGCCAGCATGTCGTGACCGCCAATAAGGCCCTCATAACCGAGCACGGCCAGGAGATATTCGATGCCGCGATGAAAGCCGGCGTGGAGGTCTTTTATGAGGCATCGGTGGGCGGAGGTATCCCGATAATCAAGGCGCTCAGGGAAGGTCTCGTAGCGAACGAGATCGATACTGTGCTCGGGATAGTCAACGGGACCTCGAATTATATACTCTCGTGCATGGCGGAGGACGAGCTCAGCTTTTCAGACGCTCTCGAACAGGCGAAGAAAAAAGGGTACGCCGAACGCAACCCTGCGCTTGATATCGAGGGATACGACTCGGCGCACAAGCTCGCGATACTTACCCTGCTCGGGTTCGGCAAATTCGTGAGGCTTGAGGATATCTATGTGGAAGGCATCCTCGACATATCACAGAACGACATAAGGTATGCCGACGAGTTCGGTTACGCGATCAAGCTTTTGGCGATCGCAAAAAGAAGCGATAACGACATAGAAGTAAGGGTGCACCCTACCCTTTTGTCGAAAGAGCACCTGCTGGCGAACGTCAACGGCGTCTACAACGCCATCTATGTCCACGGGGACATGGTTGGCGGTACCTTGTTCTACGGCAGGGGCGCGGGACAGAACCCCGCTGCAAGTTCTGTCGTAGGCGATGTAATCGACCTCGCCCGCAACCTCAGGTTCAACGCGGTCGGCAGGGTACCGATATACATGAAGAACAAATCGATCAAGAAGATCGTGAAGATAGACGATATCGAGGCGAGTTATTACATAAGGATCTCCTGCATAGATAAGCCGGGCGTCCTCGCAAAGGTCGCCGGAATACTCGGGCGCCACGGTATCTCGATAGCCAGCGTAGGGCAGAAAGAAAGGCGGAAGGCACGCATCGTGCCTGTCGTCATGATGACCCACGAGGCAAAAGAGAAGAACATGAGGCAGGCGCTCGAGGAGATCGACAGGATTTCCGCGATAAGGCGAAAGACCGTCGCGATAAGGGTGGAGAGATAAAACATGTGGCGTGGCCTGATCCATAGGTACGGTAAGTATCTTCCGGTCTCATCCGAGACACCGGTCATCACACTCAACGAAGGCGATACCCCTTTGATATACTCCTGCCATCTCAGCGAGAAGCTCGGCAAGGGTTATGAGGTATACCTTAAGTTTGACGGCGCAAACCCTACCGGCTCGTTCAAGGACAGGGGCATGACCATGGCCGTTTCAAAGGCGGTGGAGGAGGGCTCGAAGGCGATAATGTGCGCCTCGACCGGGAACACTTCCGCGTCGGCCGCCGCATACGCCGCCCGCGCCGGCATAAAATGCATCGTCCTGATCCCCAACGGTAAGATCGCCATCGGAAAACTCGCCCAGGCGCTGATATACGGCGCCGAGGTCCTCGCGGTGGACGGCAACTTCGACGAAGCGTTGAACCTCGTAAGGCAGATAACCAACGATTATCCCATAACTTTGGTCAATTCGCTTAACCCTTACAGGATCGAAGGGCAGAAGACCGCCGCGTTCGAGATATGCGAGGCGCTGGAGGATAACCCGGATTTCCATTTCATTCCGGTCGGAAACGCGGGAAACATAACCGCATACTGGAAGGGATACAAGGAGTACAAGGAGTACGGGAAGATAAAAGAACTTCCGAAGATGATGGGATTCCAGGCTGAAGGCGCGGCGCCTATCGTAAGGGGGCATATCGTAGAAAACCCCGAGACCGTAGCGACCGCGATAAGGATAGGCAACCCCGCAAGCTGGGCGCAGGCTGAGGCCGCCCGCGATGAATCGCACGGGACTATAGATATGGTCTCGGACAACGAGATACTCGAGGCCTACAGGCTGCTCGCGGCGAAGGACGGCGTGTTCGCCGAGCCGGCGTCAGCGGCATCGGTTGCAGGCCTGCTGAAGATGATAAACAAGGGTTATTTCAGGAAGTCTCCGGACAAGAAGATAAAGATCGTCTGCGTGCTTACCGGCCACGGCCTGAAAGACCCCGACAGGGCCATATCGTTATTGAGCAAACCGAAGACCGTCAAGGCGGAGATGAAAGCGGTCCTGAAGGCGATCGGCATATGAAATACGCCGTGCTCGTTGGGGACGGGATGGCGGATTACCCCGTACGGGAACTCGGGAACAAGACGCCTCTCGAGTCCGCAAAGACCCCGAATATGGATTTCGCGGCGAAGAACGGCAGGTCGGGCCTCGTAAAGACCGTCCCTGCAGGGTTCGCGCCGGCATCAGACGTGGCGAACCTGTCGATAATAGGGTATGACCCGAAAAAATATTATTCGGGAAGAGGGCCGCTTGAAGCGTCGAACATGGGCATCAAGCTTGGCCCGGACGATATAGCGTTCAGGTGCAACCTCGTCACTATAGACGACGGGCTCATGGCCGATTATTCGGCCGGCCATATCACGACCGAAGAGGCCTCGACGCTCATCAAATTCCTGGATAAGGAGATGGGCTCGGATAAGATACGTTTCTATCCGGGCGTAAGCTACAGGCATCTGATGATAGTGAAGGACGCTTCGTTAAAGGAAGTCCTTATGAAAGCGGAATGCGTCCCTCCGCATGATATCACCGGGTCGCCGGTCAAGGGATATCTTCCGAAGGGCCCCGGCGGCGAGTTCCTCGTCAAGATAATGGAGGATTCCAGGGCCCTGTTGGCGGGGCATGAGGTCAACCACGTTAGGATAGACCTCAAGGAGAACCCGGCGAACATGGTCTGGCTATGGGGACAGGGTATAGACGCGAATATGCCGAGGTTCAGGGACCTTTACGGGGCGGAGGGTTCGGTGATCTCGGCGGTAGACCTGATAAAAGGGATAGGCAAGACGATCGGCCTCGACGTGATAAACGTCCCCGGCGCGACCGGCTATTACGATACGAACTTCCAGGGAAAAGCGCAATACGCGCTCGATTCGCTTAAGCGCAAGGATTTCGTTTTTGTGCACGTGGAAGCGCCTGACGAGGCCGGCCATAACGGCGACCTGCGCGCGAAGATAGCCGCGATCGAGAATTTCGACAGGTTCGTGGTCGGCGCGTTCCTCGGCGGTCGCCAGGGCAGCAGGGAAGACCTCAGGGTCATGGTCCTGCCGGACCATTTTACTCCAGTCTCGCTTAAGACGCATACTGCCGAACCCGTACCTTTCGCTATGTACGGTAAAGGGATAGAACCGAACAAGGCCTCCGCCTTCAGCGAGGCCGCGGCAAAGGCCACCGGCCTTATGTATGGGCACGGCGAAGAGCTTATGCGTTATTTCATGAAATCATAAAAGAGGAGGAAGGCGGAATAAAAGTGGGATCCTTAATAGTCCAGAAATACGGCGGGTCCTCGGTGGCAAATCCCGAGAGGATCAAGAAGGTCGCGCAAAGAGTGGTCAGGTACAAGAAGCGCGGCCATGATGTCGTTGTTGTCGTCTCCGCGCTGGGTGATACCACCGACGAACTCATTGAACTGGCATCGAAGGTCACCGATGATCCTTCCGAGCGCGAGATGGACATGCTGATATCAACGGGCGAGCAGATATCCTGCGCGCTCCTCGCGATGGCGATACAGGAACTGAATGTCCCTTCTATATCTTTTACCGGCGCGCAGGTAGGCATAATCACCGACACGACCCATACGAAAGCGCGCATACTGGACATATCCGCCTCCGACAGGATAAAGGAACAGCTTAAGGAAGGCAAGGTCGTCGTTGTTGCGGGTTTCCAGGGGATCAGTATCAAGAAGGAGATAACGACGCTCGGCCGCGGCGGAAGCGATCTCACTGCCGTAGCCCTCGCAAAAGCGCTCGGGGCAAGGATCTGCGAGATATATACGGATGTCGACGGCGTATATACGGCGGACCCGAGGATAGTCAAGGACGCAAGGAAGCTCTCGAAGATAAGCTATGACGAGATGCTTGAGCTCGCTTCCCTCGGGGCGAAGGTCATGCAGGCAAGGTCCGTCGAATACGGGAAACGTTACGATATACCTATACATGTACGCTCGAGCTTTTCCAACAACGAAGGAACAGTGATCTGCAAGGAGGCAAAATCAATGGAGAGGATAGACGTCAGCGGGGTAGCGCTGCAGAAGGATGAGGCGAAGATAACCATATGCGACGTGCCGGACAAACCGGGTGTCGCGGCCGTGATATTCAAGGAATTAGGTTCGAACAACGTAGTCATAGATATGATCGTCCAGAACGTCGGAAGGACAGGGACGACCGACGTCTCGTTCACAGTGCTGACCGAGGACCTCGACAAGACGATGAAGGTCGCCAAGAGGGTCGCTCGCGAGATAGGTGCGGGCGAGGTCATAAAGGACGAGAGCATCGCGAAGATATCGATAGTCGGTATCGGCATGAGGAGCCACGCCGGCATCGCCGCGAGGATGTTCAAGGCACTTGCGTCCAAAAAGATAAATATAGGCATGATATCTACCTCGGAGATCAAGATATCCTGCGTTATAGGGAAGAAATACGCGGAGCAGGCACTTAAGACCCTGCATGACGAATTTGAACTGAAGAAAGCAAAATAAAGGCGGAAGACGATGAAGCAGGTAACGCTCTACGATACGACGCTGCGCGACGGGGCACAGACCGAAGGTATCTCCTATTCGGTCAACGACAAGCTGCGCATCGTCGGAAAGCTTGACCAGCTCGGTATCCATTTCATAGAGGGGGGATGGCCCGGGTCTAACCCGAAGGATATGGCTTTTTTTAAGGCCGCCGGCAAGCTGAAGCTCAAGAACGCGAAGATCGTAGCGTTCGGCTCTACACGCCGCGCAAATACTGATGTCAAGAAGGACGCTATCGTAAAAGGCCTCCTGGATTCGGGCACCCGTTATGTCACTATCTTCGGGAAATCATGGGACCTGCACGTCAGGGACGTGTTCAAAGTGCCGCTTGAAGAGAACGTGAAGATGGTCTCCGAGACGGTATCGTTCCTCAAGTCCAAGGGGAAGACCGTTTTCTACGACGCCGAGCATTTCTTCGACGGATACAAGAGCAACCCGGAATACGCGCTGATGACCGTTTTCGCGGCGCGCGACGCCGGCGCCGAATGCGTAATCCTTTGCGACACGAACGGCGGGACGATCATGTCCGAGCTGACGGATATCGTGATGGAGGTGGTCGCGAAGCTCGATTGCCCTGTAGGGATCCACTGCCACAACGATTGCGATATGGCGGTAGCGAATTCTATCGCTGCCGTGCAGGCAGGATGCACCCAGGTGCAGGGAACATTCAACGGTTACGGGGAAAGGTGCGGGAACGCCAATCTCGTCTCCGTGATCGGGAACCTTAAGACTAAACTCGGTATCGACTGTATCAGCGACACAAAACTTAAGGAGCTTACCGAGGCATCGAGGTTCGTGGCGGAGATCAGCAACGTAAAACAACAGGAGAACCAGCCGTTCGTAGGCAACAGTGCTTTCACGCATAAGGCCGGGGTGCATATCAACGCGATAATGAAGAACCCCGTCACTTATGAGCATGTCGACCCGCACACGGTCGGCAACAAGAGGCGTCTGCTCGTCTCCGAGCTTTCAGGAAAAAGCTCTATCCTGCTTAGGGCTGAGGCGCTCGAACTGGACCTGACAAAGGAAGCCCCGAAGACGAAGAAGATCCTCAAGCTCCTGCAGAAACTCGAGCACGAAGGTTATCATTTCGAGGCAGCAGAGGGGTCTCTGGAGCTTCTGCTCAAGCGCGCGTTCAAGAAATTCAAGAAATTCTTCGAACTGGAAGGATTCAAGGTGGTCACGGAGCATAAGGGGAACAGGCTTCTTTCCGAGGCGACCATCAAGGTGAAAGTCAATAGAGTAGTCGAACATACCGCCGCGGAAGGCGACGGCCCCATCAACGCCCTCGACAACGCGCTTCGCAAGGCGCTGCTTGAATTTTACCCGGCGCTCGCGCAGATGCACCTCTCGGATTTCAAGGTCCGGGTGCTTGACGAGAAAGCCGGCACGGCAGCGAAGGTTCGCGTTCTTATCCAATCTCAGGACGCGAAGGACTCTTGGTGGACCATCGGCGTGTCCGAGAACATCATCGAGGCGTCCTGGAATGCGCTTGTCGACTCTATCGAGTACAAGCTCCTTAAGGACCATCAGGTCCAGAAACAATAGCCATGCGAGAAATACCTTCTGCCTACGACCCCAAGGCCACGGAAGAGAAGTGGTATAAGCTCTGGGAATCCAGGAAATACTTCCACGCCCGGCCTGATGCCGGCAGGAAACCCTATACTATCGTCATCCCGCCGCCGAACGTCACAGGCATCCTCCATATGGGCCATGCGCTCAATAATACCGTCCAGGATATACTTATAAGATGGAGGAGGATGCAGGGATGGAACGCCGAATGGCTTCCAGGCACCGACCACGCCGGTATTGCGACGCAAAACGTAGTCGAGAAGAAGCTCGCCAAGGAAGGCCTGAAACGCCAGGATATCGGCCGCGAGGAGTTCGTAAAACGCGTATGGCAATGGCGCGAGGAATACGGCTCGACCATCATATCCCAGCTTAAGCGCCTCGGGTGCTCCTGCGACTGGGACCGGACACGCTTCACTATGGATGAAGGCCTCTCCGACGCCGTTAACGAGGTATTCATACGCCTGTACGAAAAAGGGCTCATATACCGCGGTAACTATATAATAAACTGGTGCCCGAGATGCCAGACCGCATTAAGCGACGAGGAGGCGCAGCACAAGGACCTCAACGGCACTCTCTATTACATCAAATATCCGGTAAAAGGCGCGAACAGGCATATAACCGTCGCCACGACACGCCCGGAGACGATGCTCGGTGACGTAGCTGTGGCAGTCAACCCTTCCGACGCAAGGTTCAAGAACCTCGTAGGCGAGACCCTGATACTGCCGCTTACCGGCAGGGAGATAAAGGTCATAGCGGACGGATTTGTGGACATGGAGTTCGGCACGGGCGCGGTAAAGGTCACTCCGGCACACGACCCGAACGATTTCGAGATGGGCAGGCGGCATAATATTGAGCCGGTGGTCGTCATGAACCCGGACGGCACAATGAGCAAAAATACCGGGGATTATGCCGGCATGGATAGGTTCGAGGCGCGAGAGGCGATCCTCGAGGACCTGAAAGAGATGAAGCTGCTCGAGAAGACGGTGCCGCACGCTCATTCCGTCGGCCATTGCTACAGGTGCCATACGGTCGTGGAGCCGTACCTTTCCGAACAGTGGTTCGTAAAGATGAAACCGCTCGCGAAACCCGGCATCGAGGCGGTCAAGAACGGCAGGATCAAATTCCATCCCGAACGCTGGACGAAGGTCTACCTCGACTGGATGGAGAACATCCGCGACTGGTGCATATCGAGGCAGATCTGGTGGGGCCACCGGATACCCGTATATTACTGCAAGAAGTGCCTTAAGTCGTCCGAAGGGAAGAAGGGCATAATGGTATCGCGGATAAAGCCCGCGAAATGCCCCGACTGCGGAGCAGCAGATATCGTCCAGGACGAGGACGTCCTCGACACCTGGTTCTCGTCGTGGCTATGGCCTTTCTCGACGTTCGGCTGGCCGGCCAAGACGGAAGACCTTTCGTATTTTTACCCTACCTCGACGCTATCCACCGCCCAGGACATAATATTCTTTTGGGTCGCGAGGATGATAATGTCGGGATACGAGTTCATGGGCGACGCGCCTTTCAAGGATATCTATATACACGGCACGGTGCGCGACGAGACCGGAGCCAAGATGTCAAAATCGCTCGGGAATATAATCGATCCCGTCGAAATAATAGGGGAATACGGCACGGACGCCCTGCGCTTCAGCCTCATATCGATAACCTCAAGCGGCCAGGACGTTTTCCTGTCCAAGGAAAAGTTCGAGATCGGCCGCAATTTCGCGAACAAAATATGGAACGCGTCAAGGTTTATAATGATGAATCTCGACGAAGACGCGACGGGCGCCCGCGGCTCTATAGGCAAGGGCAGCCTTTCATTCGCCGACAGGTGGATATTATCGCGGTTAAGCCGCGCGGTAGGATCCGTAGACACGTCACTGGAGAGCTTCAGGTTCAACGAGGCGGCAAGTACCGCTTACGAGTTCTTCTGGCATGAGTTCTGCGACTGGTATGTCGAGATGATCAAGCCGGAGATGACAAACAAAGGCCCCGAAGGCGCGCAGAGGAAGAAGGCGGTCCAGGCGATACTCGTGCACTGCATAGAGGATTCTCTTAAGATCCTGCACCCCTTCATGCCTTTCGTCACGGAGGAGATCTGGCAGAACCTCCCCCATAAGGGCGATTCGATAATGGTATCCCCGTGGCCTAAAGCCGATAAGGGCATGCTTGACGATGAGGCCGAACAGGATATGTCCGTCGCAATAGGCATAATCTCTTCCATACGTAATATACGCGCCGAGCTTAATATCCAGCCGCAGAAATTATGCAAGGCGATAATCACGGCGGGCAGCGGGAAGAGCAGGCAGGCAATAGATAAGTCCATAGGGTATATTAAGGCACTCGCGCGGCTTGAATCGCTCGAGATCACTGATAAGATGTCCCGGCCAAAGGCGTCCTCCTTTGCCGTCTCCGGCGACTGCGAGATATGCGTGCCTCTTGAAGGCCTTGTCGACATCGAAGCCGAAAAGAAGAAGATGATGTCAAAGATAGGAGAACTCGAAAAATATACCGGGTCGATCGAGGGCAAGCTCCGCAATAAGAATTTCACCGATAAAGCCCCAAAGGAGATAGTAGATGCGGAAAAGGCGAAACTCGCGGACGCGCGCATCTCGCTCGACAAATTAAAGGAGAACCTGGAACGATTAGAGAACTAGCGGACAAGGAGATACTCGAGATAATCCGCCGCGCCCTGGACGAGGATATCGGCGCGTCGGATATCACGACAAAGGCGCTCTTCCCGAAGCCGAGGACCGCACAGGCCGTAATACTTTCCGGCGGCGAAGGCATACTTGCGGGCATTACGGTAGCGATGTCTGCTTTCGTGATGCGCGACTCTAAGGTGAAGTTCATGCCGCTTGAGATGGACGGCCGCAGGATATATCCGGAGCGGCAGGTCGCCTATATTGAGGGCGATATCGGAGCGATTCTCAGCGCCGAAAGGACGGCCCTTAACCTGATGAGCCGCCTTTCCGGCATAGCGACCCTGGCGTCAAGATTCGTCGAAGCGGTCAAACCCTATAAGACAAAGATATTGGACACGCGCAAGACGACCCCGGGACTGCGCACCCTGGAGAAATACGCTGTCGCGACCGGCGGCGGCACGAACCACCGCATCGGCCTCTATGACCAGATGCTTATCAAGGACAACCACCTCGCGGCGCTCGGTTACGATTGGGGCAAGGTCGCCTCAGCGGTATCGTCCGCAAGGAAGAAGAGGATAAGGACCGAGATAGAGGTCCAGGACATCGCGCAGTTCAGGAAGGCCCTGGAGATATGCCCCGATGTCATAATGCTCGATAACATGGGAATCAGGCATGTAAAGGAGGCGGTCGCGCTCCGCGATAACGGCCACTTTGAGCTTCTGCTCGAGGTGTCCGGAGGAGTTAACCTCAGGAACGTAAGGAAGTACGCCGCGGCGGGGGTGGACATGATATCGATAGGCGCGCTGACGCATTCTGCGCAGGCGCTTGATTTTTCGCTGGAGATGGTCAGGTAACGTGGGCCGGAATATTCATATCGCGGCGGCTTGCGTAACCGCCGTATTAGTATTACACGCCGGGCAGGGCACCGCATACGCGCAGGCATCCGTAACTGCGTCCTCGTCGGAAGGCCAGGCGACGAATCCTTCTAATGCCTTCGACAATAATATGCAGACACGCTGGTCCAGCGAGTTCTCGGACCCGCAATGGATACAGATAGACCTCGGAAGACCCGAGATGATGGTCGGCCTCGTATTGAACTGGGAGGCGGCATACGGCAAAAGTTACGAGGTATCTGTTTCCGATGACGGCAAGGCCTGGAAGCGCGTCTACTCCGAGGCCGAAGGCGACGGACTGATAGATGACGTCTACTTCGGCAGGACAGAAGCCCGTTATATAAGGATAGATTTCAGGGAACGCGGGACCGGCTGGGGATATTCATTATGGGATATCCGGCTTAAGGGCCTTGATGAGGAAATACCGGTCGAGACGATCCGCGAGCGCGGAAGGACGGAGATACGGATAGAGCTCAAAAAACCCCGGAAACTCGGGGCAATATTCATAACATGGGGGGAGAGCTATCCGGGGTCATACAGCGTAAAGGTATCGAGCGACGGGAAGGACTGGAAGACGGTTGCCGTGAGAGAGGATTGCAGTGGCGGCCGCGATAAAATATATGCTAATATATTCGACAAACGCTACATCGTGATCGCATGCAACGACAATAAAAGCAAGGAAAGCGTAATGAAAAAGATCGAACTCAAGGACTGGGAAGACATCGCAAAACACAAGGCCCTCGACAAGGCGCGCGGCCTCGCGGGGTGGGAATCGAACCGCGACAAGACGTTCATCGGGAAGGACGGCTCGTTCGCCGCATACCCTTACCCGTTCAGGCTTAGTTTCTGGGTATACGACAAAGCCGGAGACAGGCTCTTCACGCCCGAGACGATGGATACGAAATGGCGCCTTATTGACGGGGGATACCCGGTTACAGTCGTCAGCTGGAAGGACGGGGATATCGAGGCCGAGACGACGGTTTTCTGCTGGTTGGATGAGAAGATCGGCAAGGTGCTGACATATGCCAGGGAATGCGTCAGGAACACGGGAAAGAAAAGCAAGCAGGTTGCCATATACGCAGTGATAACGCCGAACCCGCTGTACGCTAAATGGAAAGTTGAAGGCATAAACAGGATAGAGTACGATAACGACCATACCGTTTCCATTAACGGCTCTCCGCGCATATTCCTCGACGAAAGGGCGGACGGACCGCTCGGAAAAGACCAGAAGGACTCCCTGTCGTTCGAAAGGGAGATACCCGCCGGCGAGGCGGAGACGATCGATTTCATGGTCCCCTCCAGCGAGGGCAAGGATATAAGCTTCAACGAGATCAAGGACCTCAGCTTCGACGAAGCGCTCGACCTCACTATAGATTTCTGGAAAAGCCGCAAATCGCTGGAGCTCAACATCCCGGACAAAAGGTACAGCGATTGTTTCTATTCTTCGCTTTTCTATATCCTTATAATGAACGACCAGCATAAGCTCTTCCCGGGCCCGTATGAATACACTTCGTTCTTTTCGCATGACGCGGTCGATATGGATAACGCGCTGGACAAGGCAGGGCTTACCGAGACCGCGCGCGACTCGACCGATTTTTTCAATTATGCGGAAGGCGGCGGATACGTTGATGAGCTCGGAGGAGGCATCTTCGCGCTTTACGAGCATTACCGGCTTAACAAGGATAAGGATTACCTTGAAGCCGTTTACCCGAGGATGAAGACGCTCTGCGAGCTCATAAAGAAGCTCCGCGGCCCTCAGCTTGCGCTCCCGAAGGAAAACCCGGCATACGGCCTTATCTGCAAAGGCGTAAGCCAGGACAATTTCAAGATACCGGCATACCTTTACGTCGACAACTGGTGGACGATACTGGGCCTGAAAGCCGCGGCGGAGGCCGCGCAGGTGCTCGGTAAGGCGGAAGACGCGAAATGGCTTCATGCCGAATACTTAGACCTGCATGCCGCGACGATCGCCAGCATAGAGAAGGTCATGAAAAAGGAAAACCTCTCATATATGCCCGCCTTTGCGGATTATTGGCCGAAAGAGATGCGCATCGTAGACCAGGAGCACAGGATCCTCGGTGAAGCGCAGATGGCATGGGCGCACAGGCCCGCGTTGTTCCCGGGCCAGAACATGGGCGTCGCGATTCCCGAAAAGCTCTTCAAGGACTCCTACAAGCAGTATTGGGCCAAAGCGGGCAAGTTCTCGAACTATGACGGCGGATGGTTCGTGGAGTATGAAAAGGTCTTCTGGGGATATAACTTCAAGCTCGCGCATCCGCTGATATACCTCGGCATGGAGGATGTCGCGCTGAAGAATATCGAGTGGGGCATCGAACACCAGTCATGCCCTGGAGGATGGATGGAAGCGATGCCGAGCAAGATAAACGACAAGGGACTGCGCGAGATATCCGAGGGCATAGTCGGAGATGTCCCGCACGGCTGGTCCGCCGCGCATTACATGCTGCTGCTTCGCGACATGCTGCTGCGCGAGGACGGCAACAAACTGCTGCTTCTCTCATGCATACCCGAAGGATGGCTCGATGACGGAAAGGTCATCGAAGTCAAAGACGCGCCTACGTATTTCGGGAAGGTCGGTTTCAAGGTCCAAAGTTTTCGCGGAAAAGGATTCCTGAAGCTTTCGATAGACGCGGAGACCCCGCCGCCCGATGGGTATGTCATAACTATAGGCAAGAAGAAGGTCCCGGTCCCCGCCGGCACCAAGGCGTTAGATATAGTATTCTGATATGCCGAAATTCAAGCTCGTCTCATCGTTCAAGCCGGAGGGTGACCAGCCCCGGGCCATAAAAGCGCTTGCCGAAGGCCTGCGTTCCGGTAAGGATTTCCAGACGCTCTTGGGCGTTACCGGGTCCGGCAAGACCTTCACGATGGCAAATGTCATAGAAGATATCGGCAAACCCACGCTCGTCATCTCGCATAACAAGACCCTCGCGGCCCAGCTTTACAGCGAATTCAGGGAGTTCTTCCCGGAGAACGCCGTAGAATATTTCGTAAGCTACTATGACTATTACCAGCCCGAGGCCTATATACCCCAGACGGACACCTACATAGAAAAGGACTCCTCGGTAAACGACCGGCTCGACCGGCTGCGCTTGTCGGCGACTTCGTCGCTTATCTCGCGCGGCGACGTAATAATAGTCGCGAGCGTATCCTGCATCTACAACCTCGGCTCTCCCGAGGATTACTCCAACATGATGGTCACGATAGAGAAGGGGCAGAAGCTCGATCGCGACGAGGTCCTTCGCAGGCTCATAGGCATCCAGTATGAACGCAATGACATCGAGTTCGTCCGCGGAAAGATACGGGTGCGCGGGGACACGGTCGACGTATTTCCCGCATATTCCGAAAAGGCGATACGGTTCTCCGTTTTCGGCAACGATGTTGAGAAGATAACCGAGTTCGACCCCGTCTCCCAAAAGACAGTGTCAGAACTCGACCGCGCCGCCATATACCCGGCAAAGCATTTCCTCACGTCGCCTCCGAAGATAGAGGAAGCCGTAAAGGTCATAAACCTGGAACTTGACGTACGGCTCGAAACCTTGAGGTCGAAAGGGAAATTACTCGAAGCCCAGCGCCTGGAGCAGCGCACAAGATACGACATGGAGATGCTGCAGGAGATCGGCTACTGTCACGGCGTCGAGAATTACTCGCGCCACCTCGGAGGCAGGCCTGCCGGCGCAAGGCCGTATTGCCTGATCGACTATTTCCCCAAAGATTTCCTCATGATAGTGGACGAATCCCACGTGACGATCCCGCAAATAAGGGGGATGTACGAGGGCGACCGCGCGCGAAAGACGACTCTCGTGGATTTCGGTTTCCGCCTGCCTTCATGCCTCGATAACAGGCCCCTGTGTTTCGATGAGTTCGAGACATTGATGAAACAGGCAATATTCGCGTCCGCGACGCCGTCGGAATACGAGATCCGTAAATCCGGGGCGAGGATCATCGAGCAGGTAATAAGGCCTACGGGCCTCATAGATCCCGAGATAATCATAAAACCGACGGATAAGCAGGTTGATGACATAATAGGGCAGGTCCGGGAACGCGCGAAGAAGAAAGAGCGCGTCCTCGTCACGACGTTGACCAAGCGCATGGCCGAGGACCTTTCCGCATACCTAAAGGAGCTCGACCTGCGCGTGAAATATATCCATTCCGACATCGACGCTATAGAAAGAGTAAAAATACTAAAGGAGCTGCGCCGCGGAGAGTTTGACTGCCTAGTCGGGGTCAACCTGCTGAGGGAGGGGCTCGACCTGCCCGAGGTATCGCTTGTCGCGGTCCTCGACGCAGACAAGGAAGGGTTCCTTCGTTCCGAGACATCGTTGATACAGCTTGCGGGCCGCGCCGCACGCCATATTAACGGCCAGGTCATAATGTATGCGGACAATATAACCGGCTCGCTCAAACGCGCTATAGACGAAACAAAGCGTAGACGAACGCTGCAATTGGAGTATAATAAGGAGAATAATATCACCCCGAGATCCATCCAGAAGGCGATCCGCGAAGGCATCGAGATGCTGCAGGATGCCGAAGAGGTGGAGATGGAGGCTGCCGGTATAAACGCCGGCGATTTCGAGATAGAAAAAGTAATAGAAGAACTGGAATACGAGATGGACCTCGCGGCGCGCAACCTGCAGTTCGAGAAAGCCGCTATAATACGCGACAGGATAGCATTGCTTAAAAATGGACGATAAGATACTAAATATGTTCCGTTCCTCCAGCGGGGAGTTCATCTCCGGCGAGGAGATCAGCGAAAAGCTCGGTATCTCGCGCGCCGCAGTATGGAAGCATATTGAGCAGCTTCGCAAGGACGGCTATGAGATAACCGGCGAGACGCATGTCGGCTACCGGTTGACCGGCACTCCGGATAAGCTTATCCCCGAAGAGATATCCCATAAACTCGGTACGAAGGTCATGGGCAGGAAGGTATACTCCTACGAGTCGACCGACTCGACAAACGACGTCGCGCACCGGCTTGCCCAGTCGGGTTCGCCCGAGGGCACGGTAGTATTCAGCGAGGGCCAGTCAAAAGGCCGCGGCAGGATGGGGCGGCACTGGGTATCGCCGAAGGGAAAAGGCATCTATTTTTCTTTTATCCTGAGGCCGGACGTATCACCGGCCGAGGCCCCTAAGATAACGCTTATGTCCGCGGTTGCGGTAGCACTCGCGATAAGGAAAGTGACTCACCTCGGCGCCCTCATTAAATGGCCGAATGACATCCTGATAAATAACCATAAGGCGGTAGGGATACTTACCGAGATGAGCGCGGAAGTAAATACGGTCAGTTACATAGTCCTCGGCATCGGCATAAACGTCAACACGCCAAGGAGCGAACTCCCGAAGGAAGCGACATCGCTCAAGGCCGAGGCAGGCGAGGAAGTCCCGCGCGTTGAGCTCGCACAGGAAGTCCTCAGGGAGCTCGACAGGCAGTACCGCATATTTAACGATAAGGGCTTCAAGAAGATAATAGACGCGTGGAAGGGGCTTTCGCACACATTAGGCGAAGAGGTCAAGATCGCCTGCCACGGCAGGAAGATAGAGGGCACCGCGACCGACCTCGACTCGAGCGGCGCGCTGGTAGTCCGCCTCGATAATGGCTTCACGGAACACGTCACTGCGGGTGATGTGCTGATGGTGAGATAAGGAGGCGTCATGAAGAAGTTTTTATTGGTAATAGGTTTGGTGATTGCAGCTATATGTATATATATCCTTAGCATCATATTCGCGCCGGTACCTTCACTCGATAGCTCTTTAAGTAAATTGAAGGCGCAAGGAATACCTACTACGCTTGAGGAATTAATACCTTTCGAACTTCCTGATTCCGAGAACGGCGCATTGATATACAAAGAAGCTTTTAGAATATTAGATACTTTTGAGCAAAAATACAGTGTTGGCGAAAAGCATTCCAGGAAATACAAGGATGACTGGAAATATCTGATAGGCAGAGAAGAATATTTGAATGCCCCTGCAGATAAGAAAAAGGAGATAGGTCAAATAGTTATGAACGATCCTGACCTTAATAAAATATATAGCCTTGTTAATAAAGCGAGCCGAATGAAATGCCAATTCCATAAGAGAGCCGAATATAAAAAAGGATTCGTAATGGAAACGGGGGAATTCGGCCAGGCCAGAAATTGCGCGAGATTATTGTCGGTGAAAGCCTGCATCGAATCTGAACTAAAATTACACGATGAAGCAGTGAATAGTTCTTCCCTGATATTGAGAATTTCTTCTTCTTTTGAAAATGAACCCAGTATAATTGCTCAACTTGTAAGGGAAGCAATATGTCTTATTGGTTTAGATACATTAAGAAGTAATGATGCTGTTTTCGATGCAAAAGATGCTATCAACGAAAATTGTCTCGATGTATTATCAAAAACGAATAATAGAAGCGCCGTGGAAAACGGTTTTAAAGGTGAACCTATTTTGGCATATTATACATGCGCCGACCTTCTGAATAACAGCAAGGCTAATCAATTCGATTCGCTCAAGGCTATTGGAATTCTCGCGGAAAAGCCATCATTATACTCAATCCATTTTTATCTTTTGGGCTGTTTTAATCCTAGAAAGCTAATAAACGAACAAATGATATATTATTTTGACGAAATGTCTAAAGCATACGTTGTCCTGAAAATGCCTTATCATGAAGGTAGTATAATATTGAAGGACTTGATTGATAAAATGGCATCTGGGCGCGGCAAAGAAATGATTCTTGTAAATTTAATATATCCTGGAGTCGATAGATACTATACAAGAAGTGAGGAAATAGGCGCCTATATCGATATTGCTTCCTTAGGCGTCGCTAATAGGTTGTATAAGTCAAAACACGGCAGATTTGCCGATTCTCTTGGCCAATTGTCGCCCGGAATATTACCATCGGTCCCTAAAGACCCGTTCTCGGGAAATGATTACGTATACAAAAAAGAAGGGGACGGTTTCATCATCTACAGCCTCGGAAAGAACATGAAGGATGATAACGGCAAATTCGAGAAAATGGGCACGAAAGGCGATTTTGATATTTCGTGGCGGGACTCAGGTAAATAAAGGATATTTATGACATCCTCAATAAATAATAGCGAAGGATTACGCAGTTTTTATAACGACGTCTATTCAAAGGGCGATATCCGCGACAACGAGAAGCTCTACAAGTGGATAGTCGGTCTTTGCGTGCCGCAGCCGGGCAAAAAGCTCCTTGATATCGCCTGCGGCATCGGGCTAGTACTCAAGGCAGGGCAGGAGGCGGGGCTTAAAACCTTCGGCCTCGATATCTCCGATGAAGCGATAAAACGCGCGAAGGCAATATCGCCGGAATCGGAATTAGTCGTCGGAGACGGCGAGAACCTCCCGTGGCCGGAGGGCTCTTTTGATTATGTTACTTCCCTCGGCAGCCTGGAGCATTACCTCGACCCGGAGAAGGGCGTCAGGGAGATTGCCAGGGTCATGTCAAATGACGGGACCGCGGTCATAATGCTGCCGAACAGTTATGCTTACGGCGAAATAATAAAAGCTTTGTTCACCGGCAGGAGCTCCGATGAATGGCAGGCGGTCGAACGCCACGCCACGGTAAACCAATGGAAAGAGATGCTCGGGAAGAACGGCCTGAAAATCGCCGGAATAAAAGGATACAACAAATATCCCGAGTTCTTCAAGCCGGGGACGCGTAAGGTCAAATCGCTTAGGAAATTCTTTATCACCTGTTTCTTCAGGTACCTTACACCGTTCAATCTCGCGCAGCAGTTCGTATATATATGCAAGAAGGGATAAGGATGCTTTTAACCGCGGACATCGGAAACACGAGCACCGCTTTCGGGATATTTAAGGGCAAAAAACTCATCAGGTCATGGAAGGTCTCGACAGGCCATGTCGTATCCGGCAAGCCGATCAAATTGCCTGATGGTATCGGGCGAGTGATAATATCCAGCGTCGTCCCGAAAGCGACGCCTATCGTCAATAGGGCGATATCCCGAAAATACGGGACCAAACCTCTTATCCTCGGGAAGAATATCAAAGCGCCGATAAAAAATCTCTACAAGAAGCCGAAACAGGTGGGGCAGGACCGTCTCGTTGATGCATTCGCTGTAAAAGAGCTTTACGGTTATCCCGCGATAGTCGTAGATTTCGGGACCGCGATAACGTTCGACGTCATATCCAAAAAGGGCGAGTACCTCGGCGGACTGATATTCCCCGGGATAGAGACATCCCTTAACGCGCTTTCGGAAAAGGCCGCATTACTTCCTAAGATAACTGTCGTGCCGCCGAAGGGATTGATCGGACGCGACACCGCCGACAGCATGAGAAGCGGCGTCTTCCATGGCATCGGGGCCCTATGCGACGGCGTCATCTCACGTTTAAGGGAGAAGCTCGGCCCAATGACCGTAATAGCAACAGGCGGCCACGCGAAGGTCATCTCGAAATTCACAGGTTCGATCCGTAATGTCGATATCTGTTTGACATTGAAGGGGCTTAACCTGATCGCTGGGAGGTATAAATGAATTCCGGAAAGATGCCGGCATTGTTATTTATCTATATGCTTATTATGTGGGCCGTAAGCATCAGTTTATTGCTTGTTTCGTTCTTAAACGGATTCAGGCCGGCGGATTTCAAGCCATTATCTTTTCTATTGATGCCCGTATTGGTATTAACCATACTCTTAGGGATAATCTATGATATCGCTGTGCTTATATTGCATCTGTTCAATAAGCGGACTCCGGAATATCCGCTTGCCGTGTTCTTCCCGTTTATCCTCATCATTCTAGTTTTCACCATGCCAATATTAAATTACTTCGGACAGGAGACAGCAATATCATTTGCGGGCAGGAAGGCGCTTATAAATGACGCCGATAAATTAATGTCAAATGCGGGTAGAGATATTGTAGAACTTCCGGAAAAAGAATACCCGGACAGCTTCAGGAGATTAGGTGCTTTTCGCGTCTTTTTCAACGATTCATCGGTCGAATTAACACTTGATGGGTGGGTATCAAAGAAGTACGGCATAACTATATCTTCGAGTAATAAAGGCCCCGAACGTATATCCAGGTTCGAACGTAATTAAATATTTCTTGACAAAATCACTGTTATACGTATAATATATGACAAAATTAGCACTCAGTATACTTGAGTGCTAATTTCCCACTTTAAGGAGGTGTTAAATGTCAGTTCAACCGTTAGGCGACAGGATACTTGTCAAGCCCGTTGACAGCGAGGTTAAGACGAAGGGCGGCATAATCCTACCGGATACGGCCAAGGAGAAGCCATCAAAGGGCAAGGTCGTGGCGGTCGGGAAGGGAAAACTCCTGGATGACGGCAAGGTCAAGGAGCTGGAGGTAAAGGCCGGGGATACGGTCCTCTACGGGCGCTACGGAGGCACCGAAATAAAATATAAGGACGAGGATATGCTTATCCTCAGGGAATCGGAAGTTCTCGCGATAGTCAAATAACAGTTAAAAGGAGGCGACAGGAAATGGCAAAGCAATTACTGTATAACGAGGAAGCAAGGCGCAAGATATTATCGGGCGTCGAGCAGCTCTCGAAAGCTGTAAAAGTAACGCTTGGCCCTAAGGGCCGTAATGTTGTACTGGACAAGAAATTCGGTTCACCTACGATCACAAAAGACGGCGTAACGGTCGCAAAAGAGATAGAGCTCGCCGACCCGTTCGAGAACATGGGCGCCGAGATGGTGAAGGAAGTCGCCAGCAAGACATCCGATAACGCCGGCGACGGCACCACGACAGCCACACTGCTTACCGAAGCGATATACAGGGAAGGCCTGAAGAACGTGACCGCGGGCGCGAACCCGATGGCGCTGAAACGCGGCATAGACAAGGCCGTCGAAGAGGTCTTCGAGCAGTTGAAGAAGATATCCAAGCCGATAGGCAAGGACAAGAAGGAAATATCACAGGTCGCAACGATAGCGGCCAATAACGACAAGGCCATAGGCGACCAGATAGCGGAAGCCATGGACAAGGTCGGAAAGGACGGTGTCATAACCGTCGAAGAAGCCAAATCGACCGAGACGACGCTTAAGGTGGTCGAAGGCATGCAGTTTGACCAGGGCTACCTCTCGCCGTACTTCGTGACGGATGCCGAGAGGATGGAAGCTTCGCTCGAGGATCCCTACATACTTATTCACGAGAAGAAGATATCCAACATAAAAGATATGCTCCCGCTTCTCGAGAAGATCGCCAAGAACGGCAGGCCTCTGCTTATCATAGCCGAGGAAGTCGACGGTGAGGCGCTCGCCACGCTGGTCATCAATAAGATCCGCGGGACGTTCGCCTGCTGCGCGGTGAAGGCCCCGGGCTACGGCGACAGGAGAAAAGCTATGCTCGAGGATATCGCCGTACTTACGGGCGGTATCGCCATTACCGAGGACCTCGGAAGGAAGCTCGAGAACATAGACCTCAACGAGCTCGGCCGCGCAAAGAGGGTAACGGTCGACAAGGAGAACACGACGATAGTCGAAGGCGCCGGAAAGGGCTCCGATATCAAGGGCAGGATCGAGCAGATCAAGTCCCAGATATCGAAGTCGGATTCCGATTACGATAAAGAGAAGCTCCAGGAGAGGCTCGCGAAGCTTTCGGGCGGTGTCGCCGTCATAAATGTCGGCGCTGCGACCGAATCCGAGATGAAGGAGAAGAAGGCACGCGTCGAGGACGCGCTCCACGCTACAAGGGCTGCTGTCGAAGAAGGCATAGTCCCCGGCGGCGGTGTCGCTCTGCTCAGGTGCGTATCCGCGCTCGAGAAGATGAAACTCTCCGGCGACGAACAGATAGGCGTCGATATAGTCAAGAGGGCTCTTGAGGAACCGTTGAGGCAGATCGCCTTCAACGCCGGCCTCGAGGGTTCGGTAGTCGTCGAGAACGTGAAGAAAGAGAAGACGAACATAGGTTACGATGTGCTCCAGGCCGATTACGTCGACATGATAGATTCCGGCGTCATCGACCCGACGAAGGTCACGAGGACCGCGCTCCAGAACGCTTCATCGATAGCCGGGCTCCTGTTGACGACCGAGTGCCTCGTCACCGACATACCCGAAAAAGAAAAGACACCTCCGATGCCCCCGCATGGCGGCTACGGCGAGGGGATGTATTAGACCCAAATCCAAGGAGGAAAATAAATGAACCTTAAGCCATTAGGCGACAAAGTGATCGTGGAAGTATTGAGCGCCGAAGAGAAGACAAAGGGCGGCATCATACTCCCGGACACCGCGAAGGAGAAACCGCAGGAAGCGAAGGTCATAGCCGTCGGATCGGGCAAGGTGCTCGATAACGGCAAGACGGTCGCTCCCGATGTGAAGGCCGGAGACATAGTCATTTTCGGGAAATATTCCGGAAGCGAGGTCAAGGTCGAAGAAAAAGAGTACTTAATTATAGACTCGGATGACATCTTGGCAATAGTTAAATAATAAGTACTTTTAACACAATAGTGCCCCTTGGCTCCGCGGTCAGGGGGCATTTTACTTTGTGTTAATCAAAGTGAATAGTGGCATAAATTTCGTTAAGGATGTGTAGATAACTAAGAGCATGAATCTGCATATTATATGTTGCGATGAAAGAAAAACCAAGCAATAACCTGGAGTACTCGTGAATAAGATAGACCTACATATACACACAATTCCTACAGTGAGCGACTCCCCCTTCAGCTTCAAACTCGCCACATTACGGAGATACGTCGTTGAAGCAGCTTTGGATGCCATTGCCATAACGAACCACAATGTATTTGACCGCAGTCAGTTCACAGCAATTGACAACGAACTGGATGTTGTTGTCTTCCCCGGGATAGAAGTTACCCTCGACTGCGGGCACATTCTCATAATCAGTGACATAGCCAAGCTGAACCAGTTCGAGAAACAGGCTCAGCAACTTCACAGCCGCATTACCCAAGCTCATGACAGCATCACTATTGATGAGCTTACAAAAATCTTCCATAATTTAGAGGAGTACCTGGTCATTCCACATTATGATAAGAAACCAGCAATCAAAGACGATGCTCTGAAACGCATGGCGAAATACGTATCGGCTGGTGAGGTGGATAGCGCCAAGAAATTCATCCGTGCAATCAAGGACGACGCAAAAGTTACACCGGTCCTTTTCAGCGACATTCGAATCGGCGATACACTCGATAACATTCCTACTAGACAGACCTTTGTTGACTGCGGCGAGGTTACGTTGGCTGCCCTCAAGAAATGCCTGCAAGACAAAGGGAAGGTTGCCCTGTCTGAAGCCCATGGGAATAGCCTTTTCCAGATTTTTGACGACGGCCAGAAGTTATCTACAGGACTCAACATCCTTCTAGGTGAGAGATCGTCAGGGAAAACATACACCCTAGATAAAATCAATGCATCGCATGACCAAGTAAAATACATCAAACAGTTCTCGTTGGTGCAACAAGATGAAGTCGCGTGTGAACGCGAATTCAGCCGAGATCTCCAGAGAACCAGGAGCCAATTTATCGAAGAATACCTATCAAGGTTCAAGATTGTTCTAAATGATGTTATGAATGTCGACCTGTATTCTGATGATCGAGAAGTTGACAATTACATCCTTAATCTTCATGAGGCTGCGGAGGAAGCAGACAGGAGAGACGCCTTCTCAAATTGCGCACTATTTGATGAATCGGAGTTTTCGATTAGCGATGATAAGGTACTGATTGAGTTGATAGCATCAATTAGGCAGATAATACAGAATGTTGAATACCAACCAATCATTAATAAATATGTGGACCGTCAGTCGCTCAAGCAGCTTGCAGTAGAACTAATTGAATTGCTCTGGGCAAGAGGACGTGAATGGAAGAAGAAGACTATAGTAAACGAGATGGTACTTGAGATTCGGCAGGCGCTGAAGAGACGCACGTCTACGGTTCAGGTTCCCGACGTAAATCTCTACCGCGTGAGCTTAAACAAAAAAAAGGTTGAAACATTCTCCGAGATTGTAAAATGTCTCCAAGAACATGCAGTAATCTCAGAGGAACCTATCCAGAGGTTCCGGGTTATTGCGACAAAGGATCCCTTCGCGGGAGCAGGCGAGATTAAATCTATAAGTGGGGTAAAGACGACATTCCGTGAATCGTTTGCGGAATACGCACACCCCTATAAGTATCTACAGGCGTTGCTATCCAATGATGATTTGACTCGCTCAGAAATATACAAGTATTTTGTGAAGATAACCTACAGTATTCTAAACCCGGATGGATTCGAAGTATCTGGTGGTGAGCGATCAGAGTTTAGGCTACTTCAAGCGATCAAGGATGCACAAAACTATGACATTCTACTGGTCGATGAACCAGAGTCCTCCTTCGACAACCTATTTCTCCGGAGCGATGTCAACAAAATCATCAAAGAGATTTCGGAGACGATGCCAGTAGTTGTGGTTACTCACAACAGCACTGTGGGTGCGTCGGTTGGTGCCGATTATCTCCTGTATGCAAGGAAGGAGATAGAGGAAGGCAAAGTAGTCTACAGATTGTACTCTGGCTATCCAACGGACCTAACTCTTCACTCCCTCGACGGCAAAGCGATCAGCAACTATCAGATCACAATGAATTCACTTGAGGCGGGCTGCGAAGCCTACGATAACAGGAGGAATGGATATGAAGCTATTAGAGATAAGGGATAATCTTGGATATTATCTTGATGCCAACAACGCATTCGTTCTAATTGACAAGATCACCAAGGAAGATCTTCTCAGGCTGGTAGACCAGACGCTTAACAAAGATGTTGAGTTTGACGAGTACAACGATGAGGCCGTCAAGAATCAAGCTCATCAGATTCTCTATAAAAGTATATTTGAGAAGTTACAGGACTTGAAAGTGCGCAGAAAAGAGTTCACTGATGAGTCCAAACGACTATATTTGCAGGAGCACGAGTGGTATCGAAAGAAATAGTCACAGAAAGGAACGGAAGGCGATGCGATAAGCTACGCGCCTTAGCACCTGCGTTGGCGACCCTTCTAAATATGGGGATTTCCTTGACTTTTTAACCCGGTTTTTGTATCATAATTGTCTAAATTCAAGGAGGTTCCGGAAACATGGGTGAATATATAGGTATCGGAAGGAAGGCCCGCCGTTGCTACGGTTTTGATGAGATCGCGCTTGCCCCGGGAAGAGTCACGATAAACCCCGCAGAAGTAGATACAAGCTGGAAAATAGACGGAAAGAAATTCAATGTGCCCATACTTGCCGCCGCCATGGACGGCGTCGTTGACGTCAAGTTCGCGATAGCGATGGGAAAGGTCGGAGGCGTGGCGGTGCTCAACCTCGAAGGCGTCCAGACCAGATATGAGGACCCGGACGAGGTCCTCGAGCAGCTTGTCAGGGCCGACCCCGAGAAGGCCACCGAGATAATCCAGTCGATATACACGAAACCCATACAGGAAAAGCTCGTAGAGAAGAGGATCCGCCAGATAAAAGATGCCGACGTACCCGCGGTAGTCAGCGCGATACCGCAGCGCGCGGAGAGGTTCGGCAAGATAGCGCAGGACGCAGGCGCGGACATCTTCGTCATACAATCCACGGTCAGCACCGTTAAGCATCTTTCTAAGGAATACAAGGCCCTCGACATAAAGAAATTCTGCAAGTCGGTCAAGATACCCGTCATCGTAGGCAATTGCGTCGGATATGATGTCGCGATGGACCTCATGAACAGCGGAGCGTCCGCGATACTCGTAGGCATCGGCCCCGGCGCCGCATGTACGACAAGAGGCGTACTCGGCATCGGCGTACCGCAGGTCACCGCGACGGTCGACTGCGCGGCAGCACGCGACGTGTTCTTCAAGAAGACAAAGAAATATATCCCTATCATAACGGACGGCGGAATGAGGGCCGGCGGCGACATCTGCAAGGCGTTCGCCTGCGGCTCGGATGCCGTAATGGTAGGTTCGGCATTCGCGAGGGCGGTGGAAGCGCCCGGCCGCGGTTACCACTGGGGGATGGCCACGCCCCATGCGAACCTCCCGCGCGGTACAAGGATACATGTAGGCACTACCGGGACGCTCGAGGAGATACTCTTCGGGCCCGCCAGGTTCGACGACGGCTCGCAGAACCTCATGGGCGCGCTGCAGACATCTATGGGTTCGGTCGGCGCAAAGGACATCAAGGAATTCCAGAAGACAGAGATCATAATAGCTCCGTCCATAAGGACCGAGGGAAAGATATTCCAGCAGGTCCAAAGAGTGGGAATGGGCAAATAAAATAATGTTGCAGCAAGAAGTTGTGCTTGTCCTGGACTTCGGCTCGCAGTATAACCAGCTGATAGCTCGCCGTGTTAGGGAGAACAGGGTGTTCTCAAAGATCGTCCCTCACAATATCACGGCGGCTGAGATACGCAGGCTGGCGCCTAAAGGCATCATACTTTCGGGCGGGCCGGCCTCGATCTACGGAAGCAAATCGCCAAAACCAAAGAAAGAGATCTTCGAGCTCGGTATACCTGTGCTCGGAATATGTTACGGCATGCAGGCTATGTCGTATATGCTCGGCGGCAAGGTGACCAGGGCTAATAAGCGCGAATACGGCCACGCCGAACTGCTTATAGACGATTCCTCGGGCCTCTTTTCCGATGTTGAAGATAAGTCCATCTGCTGGATGAGCCACGGCGATTACGTATCGCAGCTGCCTCCCGGTTTCAAAAAGATAGCGCACACATCAAATACAGAATTCGCCTCCATCGCCGATACCGAGCGCGGGCTATACGGGGTCCAATTCCATCCGGAGGTCGCCCACACGCCTAAAGGCGGCAAGATGATATCAAATTTTCTTTTCAAGATATGCCGTTGTGAAGGCAAATGGACCGCGCAATCATTCATCGAGGACACGGTCCGCGCCATAAGGGACACTGTAGGAAAAGAAAGGGTCGTATGCGGCCTCTCGGGCGGGGTGGACTCATCCGTGGCAGCCGTATTGCTCCACAAGGCAATAGGCAAACAGCTCATATGCATATTCATAAATAACGGCGTGCTGAGGAAAGGCGAGGCGGAACGCGTAATCAAGACGTTCAAGAAGCATTTCCACATGAACCTCAGGTACGTAAACGCCGAAGCAAGGTTCCTCAGGAAGCTCAAAGGTGTCGCCGACCCGGAGAAGAAGCGAAAGATAATAGGGCATGAGTTCATACGCGTCTTCGAAGAGGAAGCAAAAAAACTCGGAAAGATAGCGTTCCTTGCGCAAGGGACGCTTTATCCGGATGTAATAGAATCGAAGTCCGCGTTCGGCGGGCCGTCCGCGACCATAAAATCGCACCATAATGTGGGCGGATTACCGCTGAAGATGAAGCTCAAGTTGGTCGAACCGCTGCGCGAGCTTTTCAAAGATGAAGTCAGGATAGTGGGCAAGGCGATGGGTCTCTCTGACGAGATAACCCTGCGCCAGCCGTTCCCCGGGCCGGGGCTCGCGATAAGGGTCATCGGCGACATAACCAAGGAACGTCTCGACATATTAAGGGAGTCGGACGTTGCGGTTATAGAAGAGATCAAGAAGGCCGGATTTTACAGGGAGGTCTGGCAATCGTTCGCGGTGCTGCTGCCGATAAAGACCGTCGGCGTCATGGGCGACGAAAGGACATATGAGAACGTCATAGCGCTGCGCGCAGTCACGAGCGCGGACGGCATGACGGCCGACTGGGCGAAGCTTCCATACGACCTTTTGGGCAAGATCTCTAACAGGATAATCAACGAGGTTAGGGGCGTCAACAGGGTAGTATACGACATAAGCTCCAAACCTCCTTCCACCATAGAGTGGGAATAGATCTAGTTACGGGTTTCAGGTTGGGGGATATTAATTATGCAGCATTCGCATTTTGTCCACCTGCATGTCCATACGCAATTCAGCCTTCTTGACGGTGCCTGCAAGATACCGGAAGTCATAGCGCTCGCGAAAGAATACAGGATGCCTGCGGTAGCACTTACCGACCACGGCAACATGTTCGGCGCGATAGAATTCTATATCGAGGCGATGAAGAACGGCATAAAGCCGATCATCGGATGCGAGATATACGTCGCCCCGGGCTCCCGGCTGGACAAGTCCGCCTCCGTAAACGAGGAATCAGCATACCACCTTATCCTGCTGTCGAAGGACGAGGAGGGTTACAGGAACCTGATGAAGCTCGTCTCCGCCGGATACCTTGAAGGATTCTATTACAAGCCGCGCGTTGACAAGGAACTCCTGGCCAGGTATTCAAAAGGACTGATCGCGCAGTCGGCGTGCCTGCAGGGAGAGATACCATACCTTATCGTTAAAGGAAAATACGAAGAGGCAAAGGTCGTCGCGGGCCAATATAAGGACATATTCGGGCCGGGCAATTTCTATCTCGAGCTCCAGAAAAACCTCATACCGGAGCAGGAAACGGCGAACGCCGGACTGCTGAAGATCTCAAAGGAGCTCGACATACCGCTTGTTGCCACCGGCGACGTGCATTACCTGCGCAAGAGGTCCTCGCGCGCCCACGAAGGCCTGCTCTGCATACAGACCCAGACGACACTGAGCGACCCGGACCATATGAGGTTCTCTACCGATGAGTTCTATTTCAAGTCGTCGGAGGAGTTCAAGGAGCTCTTTTCGGACGTCCCGCAGGCGATATCCAATACAATAGAGATCGCTGAGAAATGCAACCTGGAGCTTGATTTCAACAAGACGCACCTGCCGCAGTTCACCCCGCCAGAAGGCAAATCCCGCGAGGAGTACCTTAAGGACCTTGTAGAAGAAGGGATGAAGAAACGTTACGCGCAGGTCGACAAAATCATACGCGACAGGGTGGACCACGAGCTGAATATCATCAGGAAGACCGGGTTCACGAGCTATTTCCTTATCGCGTGGGATTTCATCAATTACGCCAAGTCCAAAGGAATACCCGTCGGCCCCGGAAGGGGATCCGCCGCAGGCAGCGTAGTCAGCTACTCGCTCGGCATTACCGACCTCGATCCGATAAAGTATGACCTGATATTCGAGCGGTTCCTTAATCCCGACCGCGTAAGCCTTCCCGATATCGACATAGATTTCTGTTACGAGAGAAGGGGCGAGGTCATAGATTATGTGACCCAGAAATATTCCAAGGAGAACGTCGCCCAGGTCATTACGTTCGGCACCATGAAAGCGCGCGCGGTCATTAGGGACGTCGGTCGCGTCATGGGCATAAGCTACGGCGATGTCGACCGCATCGCGAAGCTCGTGCCCGAAGAGCTCGGCATCACCCTCGAAAAAGCGCTGAAGGTGGAGCCGGAGCTCCGCAACATGTACAAGAGCGACCCCCAGATGAGGCAGCTCATTGACATCTCTACCGAACTCGAGGGCCTTAACCGCCACGCATCGACCCATGCGGCCGGCGTCGTAATATCCGACCTTCCGCTCACCGACTATGTCCCTCTGTTCAAAACGAGCGAGGGCCAGCTTTCAACCGGCTACGAAATGAAGTCGCTCGAGAAGATCGGCCTGCTGAAGATGGACTTTCTCGGCCTCAGAACCCTCACAGTCATCGATGAGACCGTCAAGATCATAAAAAGGACGAAGGGCCTTGCGCTGGACATAAACAATATACCGCTCGATGACAAGAAAACCTACGACCTGCTGTCCAACTCGGAATCCCTCGGTATATTCCAGCTTGAAAGTTCGGGCATGCGCGACATACTCCGCAAACTTAAGCCGACGACGTTCGAGGATATCATAGCCATATTGGCACTTTACCGCCCGGGCCCGATAGGCAGCGGCATGGTCGAGGACTTCATCAAGAGGAAGCACGGCGAGATACCCATCAAGTACGACCACAGGATGCTCGAGCCGATACTGAAGGAAACCTACGGGACCATAATCTACCAGGAGCAGGTCATGCGCATCGCCTCGTCGCTTGCGGGGTTCTCGATGTCACAGGCCGATTCGCTCAGGCGCGCTATGGGAAAGAAGATCCCGGAGGAGATGGAGCAGGCGCGCTCGAACTTCCTGAACGGCGCTTCCAAGAACGGGATAGACAAGCGCACGGCCGAGAAGATATTCAATCTCATAGAATATTTCGCCGGATACGGTTTCAACAAATCACACTCGACCGCATACGCGCTCATATCATACAGGACGGCTTACCTGAAAGCGAATTATCCCGTAGAGTTCATGAGCGCACTGATGACGTCTGAGCGCGATAATATAGATAAAGTCGCGTTCTATATAGAAGAATCCCAGAGGATGTCGATCCAGATACTGCCGCCGAGCATAAACGAAAGCTTCTCGAAGTTCACGGTAGTTGGCAATTCGATCAGGTTCGGGCTCAGCGCGGTCAAGAACGTCGGCCAGGGCGCGATAGATTCGATCGTCAACGCGAGGGGCGCGTCCGGCAAGTTCAAGAATCTTTATGACTTCTGCGAACGCGTAGACCTCAGGCTCGCGAACAGGAAGGTGCTGGAAAGCCTGATAAAGTGCGGCGCATTCGACGAATTCGCCCTGCACAGGTCGCAGCTTACGGTCATGCTGGACGACTGCCTTGAGTGCGGCGCGAACTCGCACAGGGAGCGCGCAAGCGGTCAATCGACGTTCTTCGAGGAGTTCGGCACGCATTCTAAGGCTCATGCTTCGCACAGGCACGAGACCCCCAAGATACCGGAATGGCCAGAAAGCCAGCTGCTCGCCTATGAAAAGGAGATGCTCGGTTTCTATGTGACCGGCCATCCGCTGGCGAGATACGAGAAGCTTATTCGCTCTTATTCCACATGTTCGGTCAAGGACCTCGCCAAGAGAAGGTCGGATGAAGAGATCAATCTCGGCGGCATCATCTCGAAGCTGAAATTCACGATCACGAAAGCCAAAAGCGAGAAGATGGCGATCATGAGCATAGAGGATCTTACAGGCGAGGTGGAAGTCCTTGTATTCCCGAAGGCGTTCGCGAATACCGAGAGATACATAAAGAAAGACGCCATCGTATGCGTTAAGGGCAAGATCAACCTCAGGGAGGACAGGCCTAAGATAATGGCCAACGACATAATCCCCCTCGACGAGATACAGAAGAAATATACCCAGGCGATAATCATCAGCCTCGACGCGGGCATAGGGGAGGATTCCATGAACAGGCTCAAGTCGGTCCTTGAATCCCATCCGGGGACTGCTCCGGTGTACCTGCATTTCAAGATGGCCGACGGGAAGAGGTTCGAGATATCAGTCGAAGACAAATTGAAGGTTGAACCCTCCGACAGCCTGACATCCGATATAGAGAAGCTTCTGGGCGACGGCGTGGTAACATTCAAGACTTGACAAAGTGCCGTATTACTAACTATAATAGTAATAACAATTTACGGATACTAAGCTATAATTCCAAGGAGGCCGTATATGACAAAGAAAGAGATCGTCCTGCAGATAGCCAATGAGACCGGCTTGAAACAGGTGGACGTTAAGCTGATCGTGCAGCGCACGCTCGACATGATCGTCGAGGCGCTCGCGAACAACGAGACGGTGGAACTGAGGAATTTCGGGATTTTTAAGGTCAAATCGAGGCGAGGCCGCACCGGAAGGAACCCGCGTACCGGCGTCACCGTCCCCGTCCCGCCGAAGAAGGTGGCGGTATTCAAGCCGGGGCTTATCATGAAACAGAAAGTAAGATAGCCGGCCTCAACCCGCCGAATATCCCATTATGAGAGAACAAGTTAAGGCATTGCGGGGGACGAAAGACCTCCTGCTTACGGAAGCAAAATTATGGACGACCCTTGAGGCAAAAGCCAGGGCCGTCTTAAATGCTTTTTGCTATAGGGAAATACGCACGCCCGTTATCGAGGAATCCTCGCTTTTCGTGCGGTCGCTTGGCGCGGGAACGGATATAGTCGAAAAACAGATGTTCACGTTTATAGACCGCGGTGAAAGGTCCATCACCCTTCGCCCGGAAGCGACCGCCTCGGTCGTCAGGGCTTACCTCGAGAACAACCTCGTCAACGAATACGGGTTCATAAAATTATTTTATATGGGCCCGATGTTCCGGGCGGAAAGGCCTCAGGCCGGCAGGATGAGGCAGTTCCACCAGATAGGGGTCGAAGCGCTCGGTTCCTACAGCCCGCAGCTGGATGCCGAGGTTATTGCGCTGATGTCCGCGCTGCTGGAATCGCTCGGGGTGCACGGATCCACAATCAAGATAAACTCCCTCGGGTGCCCCAAGGACAAGATAGCCCTAGCCGACGGGTTGCGTAATACGCTCTCCGGAGGCCAGGACAGGCTCTGCGAGGATTGCAAGGTCCGTTATGAAAAGAATATCCTGCGCATCCTCGACTGCAAGAACGAATCATGCAGGAAATTGGTCAGAATGATATTCAAGGGGACGCCGGAGTGCCTCTGCCCCGACTGCAAATCGCATTTTGACAGCGTAAAGAGCTCGCTGGACGGCCTTAAGGTCAACTACACAGTCGACCCTTACCTTGTGAGGGGCCTCGACTATTATACAAAGACCACCTTCGAGGTTACGCACAAGAAACTCGGCGCGCAGGATGCGATAGGCGCCGGAGGCAGGTATGACAACCTTGTCGAGGAGCTTGGAGGCCCCGCAAAGGGAGCCTGCGGTTTCGCTATCGGCATGGAAAGGACGGTCATGGCTATGGACGATGCCCCCGGGACCCCGGACGGCATTTGCCTGTATTTCGCCACGATGGGTGAGGAGGAATACCGCGTCGCGTTCAATTTCGCGAACGAATTGAGGACAACGGGCGGTATCTCCTGCGAACTCGATTACGAAGGAAGGTCCCTTAAAGCCCAGATGCGCTCGGCCGACAGGCTCGGCGCCAAGTATGTGGCGATAATAGGCGAGGAAGAACTGAAGAACCGCACGCTTACATTACGTAACATGACGACGAAGGAGCAGAAGGTGCTGCCGGAGCGCGAATTCATACCGGAAATAGAAAGGATCTTCGTAAAATAGATGAAAAGGACTCATACTTGCGGCGAACTGACAGCCGGTGAGATAGGAAAGAAAGTAACCCTTTCGGGATGGGTGCACAGGAGGCGCGACCACGGAGGGCTCATATTCATAGACCTGCGCGACAGGTACGGGCTGACGCAGATCGTATTCAACCCTTCCGCGTCCAAGGAGCTTCATGATACAGCCGAAGGGCTGCGCAACGAATTCGTGATAATGGTCGACGGTGAGGTCTCCCCTAGGCCAAAGGGCACAGAGAACCCGAAGATAAAGACCGGCGGGATAGAGATCGTCGCTTCGAAGCTGACTGTACTCAATACCGCGCAGACGCCGCCTTTCGAGATAGAGGACGACAGCCAGATATCTGAAGAGCTCAGGTATACGTACAGGTTCGTCGACCTGAGGCGTAAATGCTCGCGCGACAAGCTCATTACGAGGCACAGGGTATGCCAGATAACCCGCAGCTTCCTGGATAAGGAAGGATTCATCGAGTTCGATACCCCGATACTTACGAAGTCGACGCCCGAAGGGGCGAGGGATTACCTTGTCCCGAGCCGCGTGAACCCGGGAAAGTTCTTCGCGCTGCCGCAATCGCCGCAGCTGTTCAAGCAGATACTTATGGTCGCCGGCATGGACAGGTACTTCCAGATAGCAAAATGCTTCCGCGATGAGGACCTCAGGGCGGACAGGCAGCCGGAATTCACCCAGATAGATATCGAGATGTCTTTCGTCGACGTCGACGACGTCCTCGACCTGACCGAGCGCCTCATCAAGGAGATATTCTCGGGGGCCATCGGAGTAGACCTAAAGATACCCTTTACGAGGATAAAGCACAGCGAGGCGGTAGACAGGTTCGGGATAGACAAGCCCGATACGCGTTTCGGCATGGAGCTGGAGGACCTTACCGAGGTACTTAAAGGCAGCCAGTTCCAGACGTTCGAGAAGGTAATCGCTTCCGGCGGGATAATCAAGGCCCTGAACCTTAAAGGCAAGGCCGATATTTCAAGGAGCGAGATCGACGGCCTGACCGAATTCGCAGTAAAAGAAGGCGCGAAAGGCCTCGCATATTTCAAGGTAACGGACAGCGGGCTCGAATCGCCCATAGCAAAATTCTTCGGGGAAACCCAGCAGAAGGCGCTAATCCAAAAAATGAAGGCGGCAAAAGGCGATATGATACTCGCGGTCGCCGACAGGAAAAGCACCGTCAACGAGGCGCTTGCCCACTTGAGGCTCCACCTTGCAGAAAAGTACGGTCTAATCGACAAGAATAAATTCAATTTCCTCTGGGTAGTCGAATTCCCTTGGTTCAAATATAACGAGGAAGAGAAACGCTGGGAAGCGGAGCACCATCCTTTCACCGCGCCGTATGATGAAGACGTGGGTCTTATCGAGAAGGACCCGTCCAAGGTCAGGGCGAAGGCCTACGACCTCGTGCTTAACGGCGTGGAGATGAGCTCCGGCTCCATAAGGATCCACGACCGAGAGACGCAGTCCAAGATATTCAAGGCAATAGGGTTGAGCGACGCGGAGATACAGGCGAGATTCGGCTTCCTGCTCGAGGCGTTCTCTTACGGCGCTCCGCCTCACGGAGGCATAGCACCGGGGCTCGACAGGCTTGTAGCCATGATGACCGGCACGGACAGTATCAGGGATGTGATAGCGTTCCCGAAGACGCAGAAGGCCGTATGTTTCATGACCGGCGCGCCATCGGACGTATCGGAAAAACAATTAAAGGAATTGGGGATAGCCCTTACCGGGCCTACCCTGAAAAAATAGGAGGGGAGCATGAAGAAGTTTGCGGTGCTATTTGCATTGGCTGCAGCCTCGGCTGCAATGGTCATATCCCTGGCGGGATGCTCGGTAAACACCAAGATGGTAACAAGGGAAAGGGTCGACCAGGACCTCAGCAGTTCGTCCGGCAACCGCGGATACCTGATGGGAACAGCCCCCGCGGCAGGCGACAGGAAGACCACGAGGGAATACATCGAAGTCCAGGTGGAAGTCCCGTCCATAGAGAAGGAGAACAGGGTACCGAAGAAATCCTCGGATACAACGGCTCCTGCCACGAATTACGGGGCATCTTCCGCGACCGAAACGGTAATTGAAGATATAGATGTTGTTGCGGAAGAGGAGTTCGTAGACTACAAGGTCCAGAAGAACGACACGCTGCAGAAGATATCGATGAAGTACTTCGGGACCACGAAGAAATGGAAGAAGATATTCAACGCCAATACGGATATCCTGAAATCGCCGGATAAGCTCCGCCCCGGAATGACGATAAGGATACCCAAGGAAGGCGCTGCCGACATAACGATAAACGAATACATCAAATAACGGATCATGGACAAGAACTTCAAGCTTTCAGGCGACGATGAGGCGCGTATCCTGTTCGGCCGGCATGACGAGAACCTTAAGGCCATAGAACGGGAATTCGACGTGAAGGTCACCGCCCGCGGAGAGAACCTTACGATAGGCGGCGACGCGAAAAATGTCGAAAAAGCGTCCAGGTTATTCGAGCAGCTTCTTGATATCATAAGAATGGGCCGCGCCGTCCACCAGCATGAGATCCTGTACGCCATAAAGGCGCTGCACGGCAGCCCAGACATCGACTTGCATTCTATCTATCTCGACAAGATAGACATAATGTCCAAGAAACTGTTCGTAACGCCTAAGACCGCCGGCCAGAAGGCGTACGTAGACGCGATAAGGCAGTTCGATATCGTATTCGGCATAGGCCCCGCGGGTACCGGAAAAACGTACCTTGCGATGGCTATGGCGATAAACGCACTTAAGCTCGGGCATGTCAGCCGGATCGTGCTGACGAGGCCTGCTGTTGAAGCTGGAGAGAGCCTCGGGTTCCTCCCGGGGGACCTCGAGGAGAAAGTATCGCCGTATTTGAGGCCTTTGTATGACGCGCTCTATGAGATGATGGACCTCGACAAGGTCGAGAGGTTCCTCAGCAGGGGCGTCATAGAAGTTGCGCCGCTTGCGTTCATGAGGGGAAGGACCCTGAACGATTCGTTCATAATCCTCGACGAGGCCCAGAACGCCACCGCTGAACAGATGAAGATGTTCCTTACGAGGCTCGGTTTCGATTCCAAGACCGTAATAACCGGGGACCTTACGCAGAGCGACCTTCCGGGAGGCAGGGCTGTCGGGCTCATACAGTCCCAGGAGGTCCTTAAGGACATAGAAGGCATCAAGTTCACTTATTTTACGGGTGACGACGTCGTCAGGCATGAGCTGGTCCAGGAGATAATAAGAGCGTACGAAAGGTATAACGGAAAATAAAATGTTATACAAAGAGATGTTCAAAAAACCGAAATACATTCCGGTGGACATATCCTTAAGGTCTATTATTGCCGCCGCCGCGTGTATCGCCCTTATATCGGTCATATATATAGGCAAGACGCCTTACGGCGGGCAGCCGCAGGCGGGAAAGGTCGCCGACAGGGATATCTACGCCCCGATGGACTTCTCCTTCAACGCCGGAGTGGACGAGGAAAAAACGGCCGAAATGAAGAACAAAGCGGCCATGTCCGTCAAGGACGTCTACGATATAGACCCGTCGGTCAACGAGAATGCCGCGCAGGACATAAAGACCCTTTTCTCCGCGGCTAACGAATTGAAGCCTGCGGAGAATATAAGCGCCGACGAAAAACTCTCCCGCGCAAGGTCCGCCAATAAGTTCGGACTTTCGGACGGCGACCTCAGGGTCCTGCTGCAATCCCAGGATACCGCCAAGTCAGAGCCGATGTTACTGAAGCAGGCCGACGGCATCCTGTCGCAGGCGATAATATCCCCCGAAGAAAAGGAAAGCCTGAAAAAGCAAGGCAAGAGTTCAGTAAGGATAAGGGACCTCTCAGGTAAGACGGAAGCGGACGCCGAGGTAAAATCGCTGAAAACGCCCCAGGATATAACGGTACCGCAGTTCAATGATCCCGAGATAACCGATAACAAGCTGAGGGCTGTCCTCAGGACAATCGCCGCCGGTATGGTCTCGCCGAACCTCAAGCCGAACCTGGTTGAGACATCGACTAGAAGGGAAAAGGCAATATCCTCGATCCCGCCCCAGGAGAAGATGATAGACGTGCTACAGGGCGAGATCATAGTAAAGAGGGGCGAGAAGGTCACGCCTTTCCATATAGCGAAGTTCGAGACGATAAGGGCCTTATCGGTATCCGAGAAGAAATTCGCGCTCTCGATACTCGGCATATGCCTTGTGGTCATCGTGCTCGTAATGATGCCGGGGATGTACTTCAAGTACTATGAACCCGCTATATGGTCCAATAACAGGCATCTCGCGCTTATCGCGCTGATAGTCGTCGTTATAACTGCCATAGGTAAGGCGATATCGCTCTCCGAGGCGCCGCCATACTTGGTCCCGGTCTCGATAGCCCCGATCCTCGTAGGCCTGCTGCTCGGGGTCAGGCCCGCCATACTTGTCGCGCTCGTTACGTGCTTCCTTGCCGGCCTCGTGGTCGGAGAACGCTTTGATTCGTCGCTGATATTCCTTTCCGGAAGCGTTATCGGCATATATATGGTAAGGTCCGTCCGTAACAGGTCCGAGCTCTTCAAGGCGGGTGTTGTTGTCGGTGTCGTGAACGCCTTCTGCGCAATAGGCCTCGGCATATTGAACAACCTCGAAAGCGACGTGATATTCAAGGATGCCGCGATGTACCTTATGAACGGCCTTGCAGTAGGCATAATAATAGTCGGAACGCTTCACCTGTTCGAGTCGATGTTCCATATCACTACGAACATATCCCTGCTTGAGCTCGCTGATCCGAACAAACCCTTGCTGAAAGAACTGATATTGAAGGCGCCGGGGACATACCACCACAGCCTTATCGTCGGAAACCTTGCCGAGTCCGCCTGTGACGCTATAGGCGCGAACGGCCTGCTCGCAAGGGTCGGCTCGTATTACCATGACATAGGAAAGGTGGAAAAGTCCGAGTACTTTGCCGAGAACCAGATGGTCTCGGAGAGCCAGCACGATAAGCTCGCGCCGACGATGTCGAGCCTTATAATCATAAACCACGTGAAGGACGGCCTCGAGAAGGCAAAGAAGGCGGGGTTGAACAGCTCTCTGATGGACTTCATCGAACAGCATCATGGGACCGGGCTCATATATTATTTCTACCAGCGGGCGCTCGAATCGGTCGAGGACCTCGCCAAGCTGGAAGAGGAAGGGTTCAGGTATCCAGGCCCGAAACCGCAGACAAAGGAGACCGCTATAGTGCATCTCGCGGATTCGGTCGAAGCCGCGTCGCGCACATTGCAGAACCCGACGCCTTCCAACCTCGAGGAACTCGTCAGGAGGATAATAAACAACAAATTTATCGACGGGCAACTCGACGAATGCGACCTGACACTCAAGGACCTTAATATCATCGCGGCGACATTCACCAAGGTCCTGACCGGCGTCTACCACACAAGAGTCCAGTATCCGAATGGCAAGGACAAGAACGACGCGTAAAGCATATGCTCGCGCAGCCGCGGTCCTCACCGAGGATACGGCCATCCCGTTCCCGAAAGACACGGCCGCATCATTCGCATCAAAAGCCCTTTCGGCTCTCGGATGGAAAGGCGGCGGCATAAATATATTGTTCACGGACGATAACGGCATAAGGCGGCTCAACTCCAGGTTTAAGGGCAGGAAGAGCGCGACGGACGTACTCGCGTTCGACACCGGCGACATCGCGATATCCGTCGACACGGCAAAAAGGAACGCGCGCCGTTTCGGGAATACGCTTTCGGGCGAATTGAAGTTGTGCATGGTCCACGGCATACTGCACCTCTGCGGCTATGACGATACGTCGGCGCCGGAAAGAAAAGTTATGAGGGCCATGGAAAAAAGGATGCTGGACACACTATGAAGAAGCGCGGGCTGACGGATTCTTTCAACTATGCTATAGAAGGGCTCAAGCATACTCTTAAGACCCAGAGGAACATGCGCATTCATTTTTTTGTCGGCGCTGCGGTGCTGTTCCTAGGGATCGTACTGAACTTGACCACCGTTGAATTCATCCTGTTACTTAGCGCCGTCACTATGGTCATCGTGGCGGAGATGTTCAATACCGCGCTCGAAATTACGGTCGACATATTCACGAAGGAATTCCACCATATGGCAAAGATGGCTAAAGACATCGCGGCCGGATGCGTATTCGTAGCGTCGATCTATGCGATAATAGTAGGATATCTTGTCTTCTTTAAGAGCTTGAAGATACTAAACCTGTCGGACGCGATGCTGAGGATAAGGCAATCGCCGTGGCATGTCACATTTATCGCGCTGACGATCCTGATGTCACTGGTCGTTATCCTGAAGCTCATCCTGCATAGAGGTACCCCTTTCAGGGGGGGATGGCCCAGCGGGCACTCGGCTTTCGCTTTTTCCGTGTTCACGATAACTTCATTCCTAGCCGACAATGTCATAATCGTATCTCTCGTATTCCTGATGGCGGTACTCCTCGCCGTATCGAGGGTAAAGAAGGGGATACACACGACGTGGGAAGCCATAGCGGGTTCGATGCTGGGCATACTCGTGACGCTATGCGTATTCCAGCTTTTGTACAGGAGCTGACATGTTAAAATCAATGAGAAGGAATTTCCTTGCGGGAGTCGTGGTCATAATCCCGGCGCTCGTTACATACTGGCTGATCGTGTTCGTGCTGACACCATTCGACGCTCTTTTCATCAGGCGCATAATGGTGAAGCTCGAGCCGTACTACAGCGGTGTCGTCAACGCCCATATAGTAAAGGTGGGGCTTTATGCCGCAGTCATCGCGTTGATTATATTCATAGGTTTTGGGACCAGGGTGCTTGTCCTGAAAAAACTCTTCTCATATTTCGAAAGGAAGTTCTCCCAGGTGCCGATGCTCGGTAAGGTGTATTCTGCAACGAGGGAGATCAGCCAGGCCTTCCTCGGCCAGTCGAAAGGGATCTTCACGAGGGTCGTTTTGGTGCAGTTCCCCCACAAGGGGATTTATGCGGTGGGATTCGTGACATCAGAAGGCAAGGGAGAGGTGCAGGATAAGACGCTTGAAAGGGTAATTAACGTCTTCGTCCCCACAACCCCGAACCCGACCTCAGGATTCCTGCTTCTCGTGCCGGAAAAAGAGATGATAAGTTTGGATATGAGCATCGATGAAGGACTGAAACTCGTGATATCCGGCGGCATAGTCCCGCTGCCCGACAGCGTCGCAATAAAAAAGAAGACGAATGGCGATACAGACGACTGAGGCGATCGTCCTTAACAGGCGCGACCTCAGGGAGACAAGCATCATCGCGACCTTCTATTCGAAGGACTTCGGGAAGATAAAGGGCGTCCTGAAGGGGATACGAGGCGACCGTTCGAAATACGGAAGCCAGGCCGAGCTGTTCGGGCTTAACAAGATAGTGTTCTATGAAAAATCAAAGAGCGACTTCCAGAATATAACGCAATGCGACCTTCTGGACGGTTGCTTCGGCATACGCAAAGACCTTTACGCGATAGCTTATGCATCTTACCTCGCGGAACTCGTGGATGAGCTTACCGAGCCCGCCGAGAGGAACGAGGAGATATTCGGCCTGCTGCTCGGATGCCTCAGGATGCTTGCGAAAAGTATGGAGCCGGTGAAGATCGTGCGCATCTTCGAGATAAGGTTCCTGACGCTGCTCGGGTTCGGGCCGTCCGCGGAGGGATCATCGGTAGGCCATGTAAAGGTGTCGATGGGCACCGCGCAGACGTTCAACCGGCTAAAGAGCGCGGATTGGGACTCGCTGTTGAAATTCAGGATATCGAAGCCGGTGTCGGACGAACTTGGCCCGTTGGTCGACAGGATGGTCGCGTCGCACCTCGAGAGGCCGCTGAAAACAAAAAAATTCATAAGGGAGCTGCAAAGGTTAAAGAGATGAAGAAAAAGACGATGACTTTCCAGGAACTTATAATGGGCCTTGAGAGGTTCTGGGCAGGCAAGGGATGCCTTCTTGCTCAGCCCTGCGATACCGAGGTGGGGGCCGGGACGTTCCACCCGCTGACTTTCCTGCGCAGTTTGGACAAGGACCCGTGGAACGTGGCTTTCGTCCAGCCGTCTAGGCGTCCGACGGACGGCAGGTACGCCGATAACCCTCTGAGGGCGCAGCATTACTACCAATACCAGGTCATACTCAAACCGGCCCCGGCAAATGTCCAGGCGCTGTATCTCGAGAGCCTGGAGAGCCTCGGCATAGACCTGAAGAAACATGATTTCAGGTTCGTCGAAGATGATTGGGAATCGCCGACGCTCGGCGCATCCGGGCTCGGATGGGAAGTGTGGCTCGACAGCCTCGAGGTCACGCAGTTCACATATTTCCAGCAGGTCGGCGGCATCGAGCTCGACGTCATACCCTGCGAAATAACATACGGCCTCGAAAGGATAGCTATGTTCATCCAGGGGCAATACGATTTCTATAAGCTTAAATGGGACGATAAGCATACTTATGGCGATATACACAGGAAAGACGAGATGGAGTGTTCGAAATACAACTTCGAAGTAAGCGACCCGAAGATGTACATGGAGCTGTTCAATACCTATGAAAGGGAATCGAAGAGGCTGCTCGCGGAGAAACTTCTGACCCCCGCATACGAGTTCATGCTGAAGACATCGCATGCGTTCAATATGATGGACGCGCGCGGTGCGGTCAGTACGACAGAGCGCCCGACATATATCGCGAGGGTAAGGAACCTTGCTAAATCCTGCGCGATGCTATACCTGGAGAATACGGACAACAAATGAAAAAAAAGAACGTAACGCAAACGGACCTGCTTCTTGAAATCGGGTGCGAAGAGCTCCCGGCGGGCTATATACCTCCGGCAACGGAACAGCTCCGTTCATCCATTGAGGCCGGCCTTAAGGACGCGCGCATCGGTTTCGGAAAGATTGTATCCTACGCCACGCCGGTAAGGTTGATCGTGCTTGCGGAAGGGATCTCTGCCCGCCAGGAATCCCAAAGGGAAAAGATCAGCGGCCCGTCCAAAGCGGCGGCATTTGACAAAGACGGCAGGCCTACACAGGTATGCCTAGGGTTCCTGAGATCCAAGGATGCGCGCATAGAGGATATTAAAATAGAGGATACACCAAAGGGTGAGTACCTTTTTATAGAGCGCGCAATGGAATCGCTTCCCGCAAAGAAAGTGCTGGCTGATATGCTCCCGAAACTTATCGGCTCGCTTCGGTTCCCGAAGGTAATGAAATGGGAATCCGGGGGAGTAAGGTTTGCCAGGCCCGTAAGGTCTATCGTTGCGCTGCTCGGGAGCGAGGTCATACCGTTCAGGTTCGGAACCCTGCAATCGTCTAACCTGTCCCGCCTGCCCAGGTATGAGAGCGCCGGGATGGGGCCGGTTAAAATCAATTCCGCGAACGATTATTTCCTTAAGATGAAGAAATACGGAGTGGAGGCCGACGGAGACAAAAGAAGGGCCTCGATAGAAACTATGCTCAAGAACGCTGCCAAGGCGGAAGGGGCCTCGGAGGACTTTAACGCGGCGCTATTGGAGACGGTCTCGTACCTGTCCGAGTCGCCTTCGGGATTCACGGGGAGATTCTCCAAGGACTACCTCGACCTGCCGGTCGAGGTTCTTGAGAGCTCCATGGCAAAGAACCAGAAGATATTCCTGCTTAAGGACAACAAGGGAAAAGCCCTTCCTGTCTTTGCGGGCGTCCTGAACGGCAAGCGCAAGGATATATCCGGTATACGCGGGACATTCGAGGCGATCCTCAACGCCAAGCTCAAGGACAGCATGTTCTTCCTGAAGGAGGACCTGAAGACAAAGCTCGAGGACAGGATAGACCTGCTGAAAGGCGTGGTATTCCAGGCGAAGCTCGGGACTATGCATGACCGCGTCGGCAGGATACGCGAGTTATCGCGCTTTATCGCGGATACGCTGAAGGTCCCCGATGATGAAAAGAAGAAGATAGAGATGGCGGCGCTGCTCTGCAAGGCCGACCTCGTCACCTTGATGGTAAAGGAGTTCCCGGACCTGCAGGGTATCGTAGGAAGGGAATACGCGAGGAGGACGGGCGAGGACAAGGAAGTCGCGAAAGCGATATACGAGCATTACCTGCCGAAAGGGCCGAACGACCCGCTCCCTTCGGGAAATATACCGTGTATACTCGCTATAGCCGACAAGGTGGATGCGATAGCGGGGTTCTATTCCATCGGCATGCTTCCGACCGGAAGCGAGGACCCTTACGGGATACGCAGGGCATCCCTCGGATTGCTTAAGATACTGTCCGAGAAGAAATACCCGTTGTCGCTTGACGCCCTTCTGGACAAGGCGGCCGATCTTTACGGCGATAAGGTGGCCTGCGACAGGAAGCTCGTAAAGTCGCAGATACTGGCGTTCATGAGGGAAAGGTTGAAGAATATTTTACTGGACAAAAAGTATAAAGATGATATCATAGACTCTGTTTTGTCGCCGGGAATCGGGAGCTTTGACCGGCTCGGCAAGAAACTCGAAGACCTTTCCTCGATATCCCAAGCCAAGTATTTCCTGGAGGCCGCGAAAGTCGTTGAGCGGATCTCCAACATACTGAAGGGCGCCAAGGACTTCAGGCGTGAAGACGCCAAGGTCAGGGCCGAGCTGTTCAGGGAACAGCTGGAGAACGAGCTCTGGGATATCTACGGGAAGCAGAAAGAGAAGATAGAGGACAGGATAGAGGCGGGAGATTATGCCGGCGCGACAAAGTTGTACGCGGAGGCCTTCTCCGGGCCGATACACCTGTTCTTCGAGAAGGTCACCGTAAATGCCGATGACCAGGCCCTGAGGCTGAACAGGCTTTCGCTTCTCAGGGCGATACAGGCCGTATACGCAGACAAAGCGGCCGATCTTTCAAAAATAAGACTGCTGTAAAACCAACATATAACGAAAGGAGCAATTCGCGAAGATGGGGAGTAAAAAGACTGCGGCGAAGGCATCAAAAGGAATGAGAAAATACGTTTATTCTTTCGGCGGCGGCAAGGCCGACGGAAATGAAAGCATGAAGAACCTGCTGGGCGGCAAAGGCGCCAACCTGGCTGAGATGGCGGGGCATAAGGACCTGAAGCTTCCGGTCCCTCCCGGATTCACTTTGTCCACCGAGGTCTGCACATACTATTACGCGAACAAGAAAAAATATCCTGTTGTGCTGGACAGCCAGGTAAGGAAAGCGCTCGCGCAGGTCGAGAAACTCATGGGCAGAAAGTTCGGAGACCCGTCGAGCCCCCTTTTGGTGTCGGTCCGTTCGGGCGCGCGTAAATCCATGCCGGGCATGATGGAGACGGTCCTGAACGTCGGGACCACCGAGAAGACGATCCCGGGCCTCATCAAGCAGAGCGGCGGGAACACACGGTTCGTCTATGACGCTTATCGCCGTTTAATAATGATGTATTCCGACGTAGTCATGGAAAAGGCCGCAGGTATAGAGCCCGCCGACGATATGGGCATCCGCAAGCAGCTCGAGCGCATAATGGACAAGCTCAAGAAGGAGAAGGGCTATACTAGCGACACCGACATGACCGCGGACGACCTGAAGGTCCTCTGCAGCCAGTTCAAGTCGAAGATAAAGGAAGTGCTGAAGAGCGAGTTCCCGGACGACCCGATGGAACAGCTCTGGGGAGGCATAGGGGCCGTATTCGCGTCATGGAACGGCAAGAGGGCCATCAGCTACCGCCGCATAGAAGGCATCCCGGATGAATGGGGAACGGCCGTAAACGTCCAGACGATGGTATTCGGAAACATGGGCGAGGATTCCGCCACAGGCGTTGCTTTCACGCGCAACCCGGGCAACGGAGAGAACGGGTTCTACGGCGAGTTCCTGATAAACGCGCAGGGCGAGGATGTCGTCGCGGGTATCCGGACCCCTGCACCGGTCAACACCTACTCGAAATCCGAACACAACAAGTCGCTTAAGACGCTCGAAGAGGTCATGCCGAAGATCTACAGGGACCTGGTCGATATCCGCCGGCGCCTCGAGAAGCATTACCGCGATATGCAGGACATAGAGTTCACGATAGAAAAGGGCAAGCTTTTCATGCTCCAGTGCCGTTCCGGAAAACGCAACGGGCCGGCCGCGGTGCGCATGGCGGTGGATATGCTTAAGGAAAAGCTCATCTCGAAAGAGATAGCCGTAACTCGCGTTACGCCTTCCCAGCTCGATGAGCTGCTCCATCCGGTCATCGACCCGAAGGTCGAGGTCGCGCACAAGCCGATGGCAAAAGGCCTTCCGGCAGGGCCGGGCGGCGCGTGCGGACAGATAGTCTTCTCTGCCAACGATGCCGTTGAATGGAAGAAGCAGGGCAAGAAGGTCATACTCGTCCGCGAGGAGACCAATCCCGAGGATGTCGAGGGCATGAGGGCGGCCGAGGCAATATTGACTGCGAGGGGCGGCATGACCTCCCACGCGGCGCTCGTAGCCCGCGGCTGGGGCAAATGCTGCATAGTCGGCTGCGGCGGACTCCATGTAGATTACCAGAAGAAAGAGGTCAGGTCGGAAGGCAAGACTCTTAAGGAAGGTGACTGGCTGACCCTTAACGGCACGAAGGGAAACGTCTATGAAGGCAAGCTGCCGATGATGGACGCTTCCGAAGAGAACCAGCTTCTCGATTCGTTCCTGAAGGTATGCGATTCGATAAAGAAACTCGGTGTCAGGACAAATGCCGATACACCCGAAGATGCGAGGAGAGCGCGCCTTTTCGGCGCGGAAGGCATAGGCCTCTTCAGGACCGAGCATATGTTCTACGGCAAGGGTTCCGATGAACCGCTGTTCATATTGAGGAAGATGATAGTCTCCAGCACCCTTGACGAGAGGAAGAAAGCGATAAACGAGCTCTTCCCGTTCGTCAAGAAGGACATCAAGGGAACTATCGAGGCGATGGACGGGTATCCGGTCGTCATAAGGCTGCTCGACCCGCCGCTGCACGAGTTCGTGCCGCGCGAGCAGGACAAGCTCGAACAGCTCGCCAAGGACCTCAACATATCCATGGAAGAGCTTTCAAAGCGCGCGGAAGGATTGCATGAGTCGAACCCGATGATGGGACACCGCGGCGTACGCCTCGGCGTGACCTATCCGGAAGTAAGCGAGATGCAGATACGCGCCATACTCGAATCGGCGGCCGAATTGGTAAAGGAAGGCAAGAAGCCTTACCCGGAGATCATGATCCCGGTCGTCTGCGACGTAAAGGAGCTTGAGGACCAGCTGGTAATAGCCAAGAGGGTATATGCCGAGGTTCTCGAGAAATACAACCTGAAATCGCTGAAGCATATGTTCGGGACGATGATAGAGATCCCGAGGGCCGCGATAGTCGCGGACAAGCTCGCGACGGTCGCGCAGTTCTTCTCGTTCGGTACCAACGATATGACCCAGATGGGATTCGGCTTCTCCCGCGACGATATCGGCGGGTTCCTGCCGGATTACCTGAAGAAGGGCATCCTGCCGGACGACCCGTTCCAGACGATAGACCAGCAGGGTATCGGCGAGATCATCAAGATAGGCATAGAACGCGGAAGAAAGGGCCGTAAGGACCTGGAAGTAGGCATCTGCGGAGAGCACGGCGGAGACCCGCGCTCGGTGGAATTCTGCCACAGGGCAGGGATGGATTACGTCAGCTGCTCGCCGTTCAGGGTCCCGATAGCCAGGCTTGCGGCGGCACAGGCAGTACTGACAAACAAAAAATAACAACGAGGGAAAATGGAGCCGATCAAAGCGTATCTAAAAGAGATAGAGAAGATACCGCTTTTGACCGCCGAAGAAGAGATCGAGTTGGCTAAGCTGGCCAAAAAAGGCGATGTCAAGGCGGAGAAGAGGATGATACAATCGAACCTCCGTCTTGTAGTCAGTATCGCGAAGAAATACAGCTACTTCGGCGTGCCTTTGCTCGACCTGATAGAGGAAGGCAACCTCGGACTCATGAAGGCCGTAAAGAAATTCAACCCGAAGAAGGGGTTCAGGTTCTCGACATACGCGGCATGGTGGATAAAGCAATTCATACTGCGCGCGGTCGCGAACCAGGGCAAGACCGTCAGGATCCCCGTCTATATGATGGAACTCGCGGCGAAATGGAAGAAGGTCAACGAGAAGCTGTCGCAGAAACTCGGAAAGAAGCCCACGACCGGCGAGATAGCGAAATCGATGAAGATATCGGTCAAGAAGGCGCAGGAACTTGACCGTGTCATGACCCAGACGACTTCGCTCGAAGCGCCGGTAGGCGAGGATGACAGCGGCACAATGATGGACTTAATAGAGGATACGAAGTCGGTATCCCCGACCGAAGAGCTTTCGAATTACCTGCGCCAGGAGAAGGTCGCCGACCTGCTCGGGAAGATGAGCAAGAGGGAGCATGAGATCCTAAGCATGAGGTTCGGCCTGAAAGATGACGTCGCGCATACCCTTGAAGAGGTAGCTGAAAAGTTCAAGATAACAAGGGAAAGGGTCCGCCAGATAGAGGAGGCTGCGCTCAGGAAGCTCAGGAAGAACATGACCTCCCAGGAGATGCAGTGATGGGTACCGAACGCCAGGTGGTCGAAGGTCTTAAGAGATCGATAAGGGATATACCGGATTTCCCTAAAAAAGGTATAATATTCAAGGACATAACCACGCTCCTTAAGGACGGCAAAAGGTTCCACGAAGCGATAGACGGTATTGCCGAAAGGTATGCCGGAAAGAAGATAGACAAGGTCATATGCGTGGAAGCCAGGGGATTTGTCTTCGGCAGCGCGGTAGCTTATAAGCTCGGGGCGGGAGTAGTCCCTGTAAGGAAAAAGGGGAAGCTCCCGCATGAGACACACAGGATAGAATATGACCTCGAATACGGCAAGGACTGCCTCGAGGTCCATAAGGATGCCATAGGGCCGGACGATAACGTGCTGATAATCGATGACCTTCTCGCGACCGGCGGTACAATGAAGGCGGTGTGCGATCTGGTCGGCAAGCTCGGCGGCAACGTGGTTGAGGTCGCGTTCCTGATAGAATTGACTTTCCTGAAAGGCCGCGAGCGCCTTAAGGGACAGAACGTCTTCTCTTTGATAGAATTCTAAATTAAAGGATTGGGCCTGTAGCTCATCTGGATAGAGCAGCGGTTTCCTAAACCGCGTGCGGGAGGTTCGAGTCCTCTCAGGCCCACCATGATATCATGATAGACTTACATACACACACTTTATTGAGCGACGGAGCGCTCCTGCCTGCGGAACTTGTCAGGAGGGCGTATGTGGCCGGTTACACCGGTATCGGACTTACCGACCATGTCGACGTATCGAACATAGATTTCGTCGCGCCAAGGATAGTCAAGGCGGCAAAGTCGCTGACTTCCGGTAAAATAAAAGTCGTCCCGGGTGTAGAGCTTACTCACGTCCCGCCTAAGGATATTTCCGGCCTCGTCAAATACGCGAGATACAGCGGGATAAAACTTGTCGTCGTGCACGGCGAAACGATCGCCGAGCCGGTGATACCCGGCACAAACGCGGCCGCGCTTGAGTGCGACATCGACATACTTGCCCATCCCGGGCTCATAACGCTAAAAGACGCCAAAACAGCCGCCAAGCGTTCGGTCTTCCTTGAAATAACCGTAAAAAAGGGGCACTCGCTTACGAACGGGCACGTTGCCAAGACCGCTTTGCTTGCAGGCGCAAAGCTTGTCCTTAATACCGACTCCCACGAACCGGGCGACCTGATTTCTGGGCAAAAAGCGCTTTCGGCGCTGCTCGGGTGCGGGATGGACAAGCCCAGGGCGGCGGCAGTATTGCGCAATTCGGCGGCTTTACTCCAAAGATTCTAATATTTTTGTTGACAAAACAATGAAAGCTGTGATATATTTGCGGCAATGATGTTAACCGAGAGGAGGTGACACAATAGTCATGTTCAAGAATAACGTGTGGAAGATGGTTTTGGTTCTCTTCGTTATATCATTGGTCATCGGAATGGCTGTTCCCAGCTATGCCGCTAACGCGGGCACGAAGCTCCGCAGAGGTTTAGCGAATTTCGCGACAGGTTGGGTCGAAATACCGATCGAGATGGATAAGTCCATCAAGGAGAGCAATCCGGTATTCGGAGTCATCGTCGGTGCCGTCAAGGGTACCGTAAAGGGCGTATTCAGAACGGCTTCTGGTCTTTTTGACACAGTAACGTTCCCGATACCTCCGTACGAGAAGACCTGGTTGAACCCTGAATTCATCGGGCAGCCGACCAATTAGTTTCGAGAATAAAAAGTTCTGTACAGGACATCACATAAATTAAGGGGTGGAAGAGATTCCGCCCCTTTTTTTGTCCGGTGATTTTGTAAGCGTAAACTTTTGGCCTTGACAACCCCATGCCGGTATGGTATTGTTTTTGACGAAATTGCTTAATAATATGTAAATATATTTCTCGTAAGGGGGCGTCATGGCTGTCACCATAAAAGATATCGCAAAAGAGCTCGGGGTCTCATCGGCGGCGGTCTCCAAGGCGTTGAACAACCGTCCTGGGATAGGCCTGCCTCTCAAGATAAGGATAGAGAAGGCCGCCCGCAGGCTTAACTACGCGCCTTACCTGAAAGCCCGCCAGACCGGAATGTACGAGCGTTCAATGAAATACATCGCGGTCATATATGCGCGCGCAGGCGAGCACCTTGTAAGCAGCATTGAAGCCGGGATAAAGGACGCGTTAAAAGACACAGGATATTACGAGCTCCTTTATACGGTAGACACCTATAATGACCTGTACGACAACCAGCGTAAAGAGATCTTCATAGATAAGGTAATACACGACAACGGCGTGGTGGGGCTTATATCCGCTTTCCTTGACCTCTCCGACTCTACCATAGCAAGGCTCCAAAAGAGCAATATACCGGTAGTACTTCTCAACAATTATTCCGATTACGGGCAGTGCGTGCTCATAGATAACGTCGAATCGAGCTTCGAGGCGACGAAGAGGATGCTCGAGCTCGGGCGCAGGAAGATCGGACTTATAATGCCCGAAGAGTCGTCGGAATTCATATGGCAGGACAGGCTTGAGGGCTATAAGAAAGCTCTTAAAGAGAAGAAGGTCCCCTATGACCCATACCTTATAGTATACGAGCATACCTTTTCCCTTAAGGACTCGGGCCTCGCGACAAAAACCCTGATAGACAGGGTGCCGGATACCGACGCTATAATATACGGCAGTGACCTGCAGGCATACGGCGGCCTCAAAATGCTCAAGGAGATGGGCAAGAAGGTTCCGGATGATGTCGCGGTGCTCGGTTTCGATGATATGCCGTTCAGCCGGATATCTGACCCTCCGCTTGCGTCCGTAAGGCAGCCGATGAAGAAGATGGGGGAGATGGGCGCAAAACTCCTGCTTGAGGCGGTTACCAAGAAAAGGTTTCCAAATAAGGTCGTCACTCTGAAATCCGAGATAGTCCTAAGGAAATCCTGCCAGAAAGACATACCGGAAGAAAAATGGCTCACGTGAAATTATTACTTGACAGGTCAACCGGCATAATGTATATTTCTTAATATAAGAAAGCGCTTACATTTCATCTTTTAAAAATGGTTAAAAATAACATGAAGACAAGAAAAGGCAAGTTCCCCAGCATAGACGACGTTGCGAGAGAAGCCGACGTATCCATAGCTACGGTATCGAGGGTCATCAATAACTTCGGCAGCGTCAAGGAGAGGAATAAGCTGAGGGTCATGGATGCCATAGACAAGCTGAATTTCAAACCGAATATCAGCGCAAGCAGGCTCGCGAGCAACAAGGTGAATTCGGTCGGCCTGGTCATGCCTGTCTACGATGACATGTTCGGCTCTTTCTTTTTTACGGAGCTGATGAAAGGGATAAGGGATGTGGTCTTCCCGGCCCGCCGCGACCTCATACTCTTGTATAACATCAACGAACCGGAGGATGATTTTTACAGGCGTATACTGAACAAGACCTACATAGGCGGCCTTATCCTGGAGCTTGGCGCGCTTGAAGTGAATCCTGTTCTCTGGAAGAGCGACATTCCGTATGTAGTCGTGAATGCTACATACACTGAGCAGCGCATCAACTATATATCAGTTTCGAACAGGGCGGGCGCATATGAAGCGGTCAAATACCTGGTCGGGCTAGGGCACAGGAAGATAGCCACCATACACGGTGCTTTGAATATACAATCGGGCAACGAGCGGCTCGAAGGATATAAGCAGGCTTTAAGCGATGCGGGCATACCAGTGCAGCGCGACTTCATAATGGACGGCAACTTCTACAGGAAGACCGCATACGAGAAGATGTCCCGGCTGCTGGAATCGAAGGAAATCCCGACCGCCGTATTCGTAGCAAGCGACGAAATGGCCCTCGGTGCCATGAAAGCGATAAAGGACAAGGGCCTCGATGTCCCGGGGAATATATCCCTCGTAGGGTTCGACGACAACCCGATGTGTTCGGAGCTTTCGCCAAAGCTTACCACGGTAAGGCAGCCGATAACGGAAATGGGGAGGCTTGCGGCGGAGACGGTGATCAGGCTCATAGACAAGGAAGAGAAGCCCGGGTTCAAAAAGACGCTGTCTACCGAACTCATAATAAGGGACTCCTGCAGGAAGATATAAAAGATAAACCGTCAAATAAAGGAAAGGAGGACTTAAATGGCTAAACTGTTGTCGGTGTTACTGTGCGCTGTCTGCATGATAGCGGGATTTTCTCAATATTCTTGTGCAACCGATGTCAACGTGCTCGAATTCCCGAAGATGGTAGCGCCCGGAGAGGACGCCAATGTCAAGGTAAGCTGGAACGACGTCCCTACGGACAAGGATTACGTGATAAGGGTGCAGCTGGAGGATTGGGACGCGAAACCGCCAGTATGCTCATTCAAGGATTTCCCCGTGAGCTCGCCGAGCGGGGAGATGACGGCCGTCCTGCCGGTGGCAAGCAATACCGGAGGATCGGCATCCGCCAAGTTCGTCGTAGCCGCGCTCTCGAAGTCGAAGGCGTGGGATGATTGCATAGCCTCCAACGGCACGGATAAGGTAGTTACCGTAAATTCGTCTTTCAAATTCGATATATCCGGATCCCCCGTAACGGTAAGCAAAGGTTCATCCGCGAAGGTAAATCTTTCCTGGAAAGACGTAAAGATATCGCCGTCGAATTATAAGCTTGTCGTCCAGATAGAAAACTGGGAAGCAAATCCGGGATTTGTCTATGTTACGACTATTACGGATTTTAAACCGGCGGAAGAAAGGGTCGTGGAGATAAAGATACCGGCTGACGCACCTTCGGCCAAGAATTGCAGGTTTGTTGCGGCGTTCATATCGGTCTCGACGGATTGGAAGGACGTGTATGCCGTCGTGGCTACACCCAAGGACGTGGAGGTAAAATAAAACGTTAAAGAATATCAGGCCGGGGATCATAGCTGTATCCGTCGCATGCGCGGCTTTTGCCTGTGCGCAAAGCGCTCCTGAGCAATCAAAAGCCCAGGAACAGCATGTGATAAGGTTCGAGGTGCCGCTGCCCGTAAAGACAGCCGGCGTTGAGGCCTCCTCGACCCAGCCGCCGGATAAGGACAAGGGAGAGGATTTCTTCGCGAGTAACGCGATAGACGGGAAAGCCAACACCAGGTGGAGCAGCATATTCGAGGAACCCCAGTGGCTCATTTTAGACCTCGGGGAGGAATTCGATATAGATAAACTTATAATATCATGGGAGCCGGCGTTCGCTTCGTCATACAAGATCGGAGTATCGTCCGACAGGACATCATGGAAAGAGGTCTTTTCCACGGAGACAGGAAGGGGCGGGACGGAGACCGTCACGTTCCCGATATCAAGGGCAAGGTATATAAAGATAGACCTCTTAAGGAAGAATGGGGACTGGGGATTTTCTGTCTGGGAAATATCGGTCTACGGAAAAAGAAAGCTGGTGCTATTCTGAGATGAAAAAGATAACGTTTATACTGGTCGCACTGATGATGTCCGCAGCCTTTACGTTACATGCGCAGCAGGCTAAGGGCTGGCCGCAAAACAGCTATTTCAAGATCGGGCAGAAGAACGGCCGCGCCATCTTTTTGGATCCCAAGGGCAGGCCTTTCTATTCGAGGGCAATGGTATATGCATACGGCCCCGAAGACGGCCCGATGAAGGGGAAGGTTACTGCGGAATATGCCATCCAGGAGCTTGAAGCCATGAAAAAGCACGGCTTCAATACGCTGGACCTCTACGGGGACGCATACCTGCAGGATATCATGAAATGGTGCGACGAGAACGAGTTCGGCCTTTATTTCCGCACATCATATACGAACAAGGAATTCCCCGATTTCATGGACCCCGCGTTCAGGGACGAGGCAAAACATTTCTATGACACTTTCCTGGCCAACATAAAAGGCCATCCGTGCGTGCTCGCGGTCGATATGGACCAGCGCTGGCTGTTCGACCTTGATTGGAGCGGCAGGAAGAGGTACGGTGTCCCGAAACTGGGGCCGGAATCCGTGAAATGCCTGCCGGCCTGGCTTGAGAAGAAATACGGTAATATCTCCGCGCTCAACCAATTGTGGAGAAAAGCGTACGTATCTTTCGCGGACGTACTCAACGACAAAGAGATCGTTTCGGGGGGAAAGATCGTGGACCTCGACAGGAAGCCGTGGCGCGTAGATATCGTCGAATACACATCGTGGATCGTCAATGATTTCCTGAAGGACCTGTCGGCTTATATGCGCATCATCGACCCGGACCACATGATAACATACACTACGGAACTTCCGGAAGTCGCGCCGTTCCCGGTCTCGACGAAAGAGAACAGCGGCATGGATTTCATATCGCCGGTACATTACAACCTCGACCTCGATTACGACAGGGACTGGATAGCGAACGCGAAGATAATATTCCAGACGAAATTCCACAGTGACATGGGAAAGCTGCCTGTATTCATAAACGAGAGCGGCTTCCGCACGGCATGGCTTCAGGCGACGCCCGAGAACATGGGATACGCCTCCGCGAGGCTCGGGGATGAGCAGCAGGTAGCCGAGCTTTATATCAGGCAGGCGGCAGTGACGGCATCGTACCCGTGGATGGTCGGCTGGGGCTGGTTCAAGTGGTACGATAAATTATTCGAGGGTGATTTCGGGTATATCAGGGATGACAGGGGCTTGAAGCCCATATCCGATGTCGGGCAATACGCGACCGGAGCGATCGCGGTGAACATGAGGAAAGAAAAGGAACCGAAGGCCTGGATATATTATCCGGAATACGCGCTCGCATCGCCGTTGACTTCCTTCGCGCAGGGCAAGACGCTCATGCTTCTGCTCGAGAACGACTACCTCAGCGAATACGAGAAAACGGTCAAAGAGATCATGCCGGAGCTGTCCAAGCCTAGCGGAAAGATATCAAAATCAAGGCTCGTCAACAGCCTGCCGGACCTGTTCAACCAGAAATGGTACCCGTTCGCCTTCACGCCCTCGATACCGGATGACCAGAACGTCATACTGCTGGCGGGAGGCTCTCTCGAACAGTTATCGATGGTCGACCGCATAGCGCTTGCCGGCAAGAAGACGATAACGTTCGGGCCGGTAGGCCTTACGGACGAAAGATATAACGAGACCGACCCTTGGTATCTCGATATCGTCGGAATACCGAAGGACATCTTTACGGAAAGGCCGGTCTGCGTGAAGATCGATAAGGCATATAACGATGACGCGAAGGATATGCCTTTCGACACGCAGGAACTTCCGGCAGGCGATAAAGTGTTCAAATGCAAGGGTGGGGATACCGCGTTCCTGTTCCCGTATAAGGACGGCAAGACGGTGAAAAACATCCAATGCAGGGGACAGTCCTTCCAGGTCCCGGAAGGCGTATATACAAACGCAAATTTCCTCATCGCCTCGAGTGGCGGCGATATTGCGGCCAAGGTGGCTTTCGTCTACAGCGACGGCAGCAGCGACGAGCAGTACTTCGCCCCGTCAATAGCGGATTGGAGGAGCGAGCCGCATTTTACGCACGCGGCGGTCAAGACCGTCAGCGGGAATTACATGTCGCACATAACCGTGCCTGTAAGCCCGTCGAAACGCCTCACATCCGTGAAGCTCCCGGATTCGCCGCTCGTGCATATATTCGCGGTGACCCTTACGGAGGGCGGGACGGCAGGAAATGTCCCGGTCGAGGTCAGGAAGGGGAATATCGTTTCGTCCGGCATATGTTATTGGGCCCTTTCGGTCCCGAAGGATGAGAACGCGCAGTACAAGGTCCTGGCGACCTTCAACAACGGAAATCCCGCTATAGTGCAGAGCAAGGACGGCAGGCATATAGCGTATCTCTACGACCCGCTGACCTGGAGCAGCAACGCAAACGAGATCAGCGCAGACGTCAAGAACCAGGCCGCCATATTGAAATCCCTGTTGGTAAAATAAAGGTGGACGCCATGAAAAGGAATGCCTTGATATTATTGCTCGCCGCGTCGGCGGCAGTCTGCTCGGGCGCGCATGCCGCTTACGATCCTGCATATATAAGGAACTGGTATATATGCGGGCCGTTCGCCGGTTCGAAACTGGAGACCGTATCCATACAGGACGAGGCGGCCCTGGCGCCGAAGGCGGGCGATGCATCCTCCGGAAAAACATGGAAGGAATACAATTCCGTCGAAAACTCGATCGATTTCGAGGATGAGACGGCTTTCGGGCAGAACGAGCTGTCCGTGGCGTACGCATACGCATCTGTGGATTCCCCGGCCGATATGCCGGCGCGCCTGCAGGTGCACAGCGACGACGGTGTTAAGATCTGGTTTAACGGTACCAACGTCCTTACGAACGATGTCGCAAGGGGGATGGCGATAGAGGACAGGATCACCGTTATGCTGAAAAAGGGAAAGAACAGGCTGTTGGTTAAGATAAGCGACCTCTTTGCGGGATGGATGTTCTCGGTCAGGATAACGGACCCGGAAGGGAAGGCCATAGAAGGTCTCCGGTACGACCCGAAGCCGCTGCCGCTTGAAAAGCTCGCTGTAAGCAGGATATGGGCTTCTTCGGTCCAAGGCGGCGACTATGCACAGTTCAGCCCGAAATTCGCCGTAGACACGGAAAAGACCACGCGCTGGAGCAGCGAGCATTTCGACCCGCAAAGCCTGATACTTGATTTCGGCGGCGAAAGAGAGATAAAGAGGGTGGACATCCTTTGGGAGAATGCTTATTCCAAGTCATATAAGCTGGACGCATCTCCCGACAGGTCTTCATGGAAGGAGATTTTCATTACTAACGGCGGGAACGGCGGAAAGGATATAATAGCGCTTACGGAATCATGCAAGGGCAGGTACCTGAGGCTGACCTTGCTGGAGAAGGGCACGGAATGGGGCAACTCGCTGTGGGATATCTCCATATACGGTTTCGTGCCGGAAGGAAGCACCGCGTCCGAAACGCCGGTTGAAACGGAAGTCATGATGTTGAAACCGATGGAAGCTGCGGGAGCAGATGCATCCACCTCCCAGAAACCGAACCCTGATAAAGGCGAGGATTTCTTCGCCAAGAACGCCGCCGACGGCAGCCATAAGACAAGATGGAGCAGCGCATTCACGGACCCGCAATGGGTATATGTCGACCTCGGACGCAACAGGCGGATAGATTCAATAACACTTGTTTGGGAGACCGCATTCGCGAAGAGCTATTCCATAGACATCTCGGATGACGCAACCAATTGGATCACGGTATATTCCGAGGAATCCTCCGGGGGCGGACAGGAGAATATAACGCTTGAAAAACCGCAGAACGCAAGGTATGTAAGGGTTTTTTGCAGGGAACGCGCACGCAAAGAATGGGGCTATTCCCTCTGGGAGATCGAGATCTTCGGGGAATAGAATGGAGGTTAGCATGAAAAAGAGCGTAATAACGGCGGTCGTGGCGTGTCTTTTGTCGGCGTTTTTCTGCCCGCGGGCTGAAGCCGACACCATCATAATGAACGACGGCAGGAAGATCGAGGGGTTGGTGACATCGGAAGGCGCCGATTATTATGATGTGAAGATCAAGATAGGCACCATGAGGGTCAAGAAGGACAACGTAAAGGAGGTCAAGAAGCTTTCTGAAGAGGAGAACTTCATTAACCTCGGCAACCAGTTCCTCGCCACAAACAACATCGATGCGGCGATAGAGCAGTACAACAAGGCCTTGCAGGCAAACCCGTCCTCAAAGGCCGCGGCCGATGCGATAGAGAAGGCCGGGAAATTGAGGGGCGAAATAGACGCGAAAAGGAAAGCCGAGGCGGACAGGCGTGAAAAGGAGGCCATAGAAAAACAAGGCAGGATCGGCAAGGGCTTCGGCATTAATATTAAGTCCTCCGGCGGAGAGATATCCGTCAAGGACGTTATCCCGGGAAGCAGCGCACAGGCTATCGGGATAAGGGCAGATGACCGCATAATACAGATCGATGACATAAAGACAAATGGCAAGACGGTCGATGAGATCGCGGACTACCTTTTCGGCCTCGATAATGCTTCCCCTGTATTCCTCGTAGAGAGGGAATGCGAACTTGCCAGGAAAAAGATCGATTACCAGAAGCACTCTTTTGTCGGGATAGGCATCTTCCTCGACACTTCAGGCAAGGACCTCATCATAAACAGCGTAATAGTGGGTGAACCGGCCGATATGGCAGGCCTTAAATCAAAAGATAAGGTGGTCTCGATAGAGGGCAAATCTACGGCCGGGATGACCGTGGATGACGCGGCTGCGCTGATAAGCGGCGCGGAAGCGCCGAAGATAAAATTGGTTGTTCAACGTTCGGTAGAACTCGAAAGGAAATGACGGCAGAGATGTCGACTTACAGGAAATACGGCGATTTCAGCGCGGACGGCACGGAATTCGTGGTAAAGGACCCGAACACCCCGAGGCCGTGGATCAATTACCTTTCTAACGGAAGGTATTGCCTGATACTATCCCAGGGCGGCGGGGGCTTCAGCTATTACCTCGATCCCGGTGTTCACAGGCTTACGCGCTGGCACCCGGCCGCTTACCTTACCGACCGTCCGGGAAGGTTCCTGTATATAAAGGACACCTCCGACAATAAGTACTGGTCGGCGGGATTCCAGCCGGTAAAAAAATATGACTCATACGAATGCAGGCACGGCCTCGGCTATACGAGGATAAATTCGTCATATGCGGGCATACGGACGGAGATGACTTTCTTCGTGCCGCAGGATAAGGACGCCGAGATATGGCTCGTCAGGATAACAAATAAAAGCGGCAGGACAAGGAAACTGAAGCTCTTCCCGTTTGCGGAATGGCTTATCGGCGATTGGGGCGCCGAACTGCACTGCAGGAACCTTACCGTCCTGATGAATGAGGGAAGATACGACAGGCAACTCAAGGCGATCGTGGCGACGAAATTCCCGTGGGGGAATGTGCCGTGCCCGTATTTCGGTTTCATGGGCACAAGCCTCCCCGTAGATGATTTCGAGATAGATTACGAGAACTTCATAGGCAGGTACAGGGATTACGAAAATCCCGCGGCGGTCGAGAAGGACGGCTGCACAGGCACGGAGGTCAGGGGCGGCAACATGATAGCCGCCTTCGAGAGCTCGATGACGCTGCGCGCAGGCGAATCCAGGGAGTTTTCCGTTGTCATCGGCATTGCCGATAACAGGCGCAAGATAGGGAAGATACTCGGCGCCCTCAGGAATATCAATACGGCAAAGAAGGAATTCGAAAGGACGAAGGAATACTGGAACCGCGCGATCCTTGACAATATAGCGGTCACGACGCCGGACAGGGACTTCGACCGTTCGGTGAACATCTGGATAAAATACCAGGTATACATGAACAACCACTGGGGCAGGAGCGCGACCTACCAGCACGAGGGATGGGGGGAGTTCGGTTACAGGAACACCGCGCAGGATGCCTGGGCCATGACATCGATGAACGCCCCTTATGCGAAGGAGAGGATGATCAAGCTGGCGGAACACCAGCGCAGGAACGGCCAGCCGCTGCCCGGATGGTCACTCGTCAAGGGCACCAACGCCGGCAGGCCGCCGTCAGATTTTCCGATCTGGCTGCCAATGCTACTCATCAAATACGTAAAAGAGACCGGCGACATGGCTATATTAAGGAAGAAAGTGAAGTTCTATGACGGCGGCAGCGCGACATTATACGAGCACGCAAAACGCGCGACGCAGTTCCTGATGGATATAGGGAAGAGCAAGCGCGGCCTGCCGCTTATGGGTACCCAGGACTGGAACGACGCATTCGACAGGACAGGGATAGGCGGCAAGGGAGAGAGCGTGTGGCTCGGAATGGGCCTTTGTGTGGCTCTTAATAACATGAAAGAGCTTGCCCTTCACATAAAAGACGGCAAGACCGCCTCCGAATGCGGAAGGCGATACGAAAAGATGAAGGCGATCATAAATAAATACGCGTGGGACGGCAGCTGGTATTGCTACGCCTTCAACGACTACGGCGAACCCATCGGCTCCAGGAAGAACGAGGAGGACAGATGCCAGCTGAACGCTCAGAGCTGGGCCATCCTCGCGGGACTTCCGGATAAACGCCAACTGGCGAGCATAATCAGAACGGTCGAGAAGTACCTCGCGACCCCGTACGGCCCCGTATTGTTCAAGCCGGCTTACACAAAATATAACGGGAAGATAGGCCGCATAACCGCATTCGCCCCGGGCACCAAGGAGAATGCCGCTATATTCTGCCACGGCGGCGCTTTCAAGACCGTTGCGGACCTGAAGATCGGCAGGGCGAAACAGGCATACGAGACCTTCAAGCAGGTCCTCCCTTGCAGCGATAACAAAGATATAGAGATATACAGGGCGGAACCGTACATCTACCCGGAGTATGTAGTGGGGCCGGGGAACCCTCGTTACGGTGAAGGCGCCTTCACATGGCTCACCGGCAGCGCCGATTGGTTCTTCGTGGCCGCCACCGAGTGGATGCTGGGCATAAGGCCCGAATTCGGCGGCCTCGCCATAGACCCGTGCCTTCCGCCTTCGTTCAGGAAATGCTCGGTCACGCGCCGGTTCCGGGGCGCCCTATACAATATCGCGATACATAACCCGAATGGGCGCGCCAGGGGAGTCAAGTCGGTCATCGTGGACGGGTATAAGCTCAAGGGCAGCCTTATCCCTCCTTTCAAAGACAAGAAAGTCCATAACGTAAAAGTTAACATGAATTAATTCTGAGGCCTTGATGAAAAAGAACATAGAACTCAAGAAAGGGGAATTTCTGGTCAACGGCAAGCCGTTCTTCATCTTTTCCGGAGAGATACATTATTTCAGGATAGCCCACAGGGACTGGGAGGACAGGATAAAGAAGGCGAAGGATTCGGGGCTCAATACGTTCAGCTCCTATATACCGTGGGCGTGGCACGAATATAAGGAAGGCAGTTTCGATTTCACGGGCCGGACGAAGCCGGAACGCGACCTGCTGGGATTGTTCGAACTGCTCAATAAGCACGGGCTCTATTTCTTCTGCAGGCCGGGCCCGGTAACGCACGGCGAGATAATGGGGCACGGCGTCCCGGTCTGGCTTACGCAAAAATACCCCGAGGTCCGGCTTAAGAAAAAGGACGGCTCGGATTTCGACTCGACGGTCGTGTCGCATAACAACCCGTTCTTCCTTAAGATGGTGGACAAGTGGTATTCGAAGGTCATGCCCATCATAGCGCGGAACCAGATAACAAAGGGCGGCAACGTAATAGCGGTCCAGCTCGATAATGAGATAAGCATGATAAACTGGCTCGCGAAGCAGTTCGACTACAGCGAGACCGCCACGCAAATGTACCGCGGATTCCTGGAAGAAAAGTACAAGACGATCGAAAAGCTCAACAGGGAACACGGCAGCTGCTGGTCGTCCTTCGGCGAGATCGAGCAGCCGGACGGGGACATCGAGGAATCCGACATGGCCTCTTACTGGGACTGGGCGAGCTTCTGCCGCAGGTATTACGCGGTCTTCTACAAGAACCTGGCCGTAATGGCGAAGAAGCACGGCATAAACGTGCCTTTTGTGGCGAATATCGCGCACTTCTACGATTACAGCACATGCGGCAGGGGAGTGCACGGCATGATGACGACTTCGATGTTCAGGGATTTCAGGAATTATGTGCCCGATGTAGTGTTCGGCGGCGCTTACCAGATGAGGCGCCTCGACTACGAAAATTTCCATGATGTAGCGCTCCTGTCCGAAACGGTGAAGATGATAACGAAGCCGGGCATACCGAGCATAGTCGTCGAGATGCAGTCAGGCATCATGAACGACAGGCCGCGCCTGTACCCGTCCGATGTGGACCTGAACCTCAAGACATCAGCCGGGCACGGCCTTAACGGCATAAATTGCTATATGTTCTGCGGAGGGAAGAGCCCGAAAGAACTCGCCGCCCGCAGCTCCTATCACGAATGGCAGGCACCGGTCTCGGCGGACGGTTCCGAAAAATCCCACCTGCAGCCGATCAAGAACTTCGGAAGGTTCCTGAAGGCGAACAACGCGGAACTCGCCGCGTCCAGGAAGGCATGCGACCTTTCGGTGGGCGTATATATGCCCTACTATATGACCGAATACATGAAAGGACGGCTCGCCGACGATATCGGCTCTCTCAGGGACAGGCTCTTCTTCGACGGCATAGGAAGGTTGCTCGTACTCGCAGGTTTTAATTTCAACATGATAGACATTGAGCGCGCAACACAAGCCGAGATAAATAAGGCAAGATACCTTTGCGTTTTCAGTTTGGATTTCATGGACAGGGCCACACAGCTTAAGCTCGCGTCATATGTGAAGCAGGGAGGGAAGCTTCTCTTGAATTTCCAGCTCCCGGACAAGGACCTTCTTTTCAGGCCCGAGACCTCGCTGGCGGACGCCCTCGGCATAGAGACGACCGGGAAGTCCGTCGACAATATCATAGATATATACGGCATCGACTGCCTCACCGACTCCTGGACCAGCACATTCAGGGCCAATGGCTCAAAAGCGCTGGCGAAGGTACATGGTAAGGATAAACCCTGCGTTATAAAGAAGAGGGTAGGAAAAGGCGAGGTTGTCGTCGCAGGCATCGGGCTGCCCCATACGTTCGACTACCACATAGACATCGTAAGGAAACTTTGCGGGGAGCTAGGGCTTCGCCTTCCGGAGGGTTCGCCCGCCCCGGAAGTGCACCGCGTAAGAAGGGTATCGGCGAAGGCCGAGTTCGACTTCATGATGAATTACCACGACGAGCCGAGGATGGTCACGGTCAACGGCCAAAGGACGGCGCTTCATAACAGGAGCGGGATAATAGTCAAAAGTGAAAAATAGCCTTGCTATAATACTCATTATCAGCATGGTTTTATCGATACCCATGGACACTACCGCAGCGCAAAAGCGCGTCAATATAACCACCACACAGGAGGATACCGAATACCTTCTCCGGCTGGCAAAGGCCACATGGAGGTGTATGGATAGTTTTGTGTCCGCAAGGACGGGCTTTCCCTTCGACACCGACCAGAAACCGGACGGGACGAATACCACTAATATCGGCCTTTACCTCGCGAGCCTCAGCGTCGCCGCCGAGATGGGATTTATCGGCAGGGAAGACGCAAAGAAGAAGGCCGAGCTTGCGGTCGATAACCTGCTGAGGCTGCAGCACTGGAAGGGTTTCTTCGTGAACACGGTAAATGTCTTCGGAGATGTGCGCGCTTCCGCGGGCGGGAACGCCATCTCTGACTTCAATAAACTGCCTGCCGGGCTCATAATGGTCCGCCAGGTATTCCCCGAACTTAGCTCTAAATGCTCAAAACTGCTGGACAGGATGGACTGGTCGGTCTTCTACGACAGTTCCTCAAAGGCCTTTTACGGCGGATTCGACGTGGTGGAAGGGAAGGTCCTTAATTGGCCCATAGACCTGCTGGCCACAGACACCCGGCTTGCCGTATTTTTCGCGGTGGCAACAGGCGCCGCGCCTGCCGAATTATGGTATAAGCTCAAAAAGGACCCCGAAACGCACTACGGCCTTAAGGTCATGAAACCCTCATGGTACGGCGGTGGCATATTCATGCAAGGGATATGCGGCCTCTTCCTTGATGAAAGGGAGACCGAGTTGGGCAGGTCCATGGCCGATTTCGCTTACGCCCAGATGCTCTTCGCAAGGGATGCAGGCTCCCCTGTGTGGGGATGGTCCTCCAGTTATTCGCCATGGGGCGACTACCTCGGGTGGGGAGGACTCCGCGGTAACGTCATCACTCCGCATGCATCCACGCTTGCGGTGGTCTACTATCCGAATAAAGTCAGCCGGAACCTGCGGGCCCTGGAAGCATACGGCCTCAGGAAAGGATTCATGATCTCGGACAGGGAATTCGATTTCGGTTTCAGGGACGCGGTGGATATAGACACCGGAAAACTGTACGAAGGTTACGTATGCGCGCTTGACCAGGGCATGCTGTTCCTGAGCCTCGCGAATTACCTGGATGACGGTATTGTCTGGAGGACTTTTGAAAAAGACCCGATCGTCATTAAAGGCAAACAAATGCTTTCCGATTATTTTTCCCCGCACCCGGAATATTCCGCGCTTTACGGCAAAAGGGATTCCGATGAACTGCCAGAAAATAATATCCCGCGCGCGACAAAAAAAGAATATCCGGAACAGGTCACGATCGATTACGACCTTTCCAGGATCCGGCAGCACGTGACTTCCAGGGATTTGAGCGGGCTTGATATGTCCTCATACAACGCGGTATCTTTCATGGTCAAAGGCGACAAGGATGCGAGGTTCACCCATTCATTCAGGATCGAACTTGAAAGCGCGGACAGCGGCGCGGCTTATAAGTTCAAAGGCATAACCGATAAATGGCAAAAGGTCACGGTGCCTCTGCGCGATTTCGGAGGCAAGCATACAGGATGGAACGGCGCGGATTCTTTTTGGGGCGGCTTCATCACTGACCGCGACAATATCAAAAAAATAAATTTCGTGTTTGACCTTGCGGATTGCACGGAAGGAAAAGGGAAAGTCATGTTAAGCGACATATGTTTCGAAACTGCCGGCCCCGCTGATATCGCGCGCTTCGCCGCTTCGCTAAACGATTTTCCCGATTCGCCTGTCTGGGCCAACGGCATCATTGATGATTTTGAAACGGTTGCGGGCTGGAGCACCAACATCGCGAGGGGCGCTTCGATAAATATAAAGTCCGTTCCGGAAAAGAACGGCAACAGCATGGAACTAGATTACGACCTTGGCGGGGGAAAGACCGGAAGATGGGTCGTCATAGAAAAAGAAAGGTACCTTACACTCGGCCCGGAAAATTATTCGTTCAGGTTCCTTATCAAGGTTGAGGGAAACGAGAACAACCTTGAATTCAAGCTTATAGACATTAACAACAGCACGTTCGGCAAGAAGATAGCCCTTTCCCCCACAGGAGGGCAGTGGAAGGAGATATCCGTCAAAACCACTGAATTATCCTACTGGTGGGGAGGGGATACCAGGCTCGACAGGATAAAGAAGATCTCCTTTGCCCTGAGCACGAAAAACGGGGGCAAAGGTACCGTTTTTCTCGACGAGCTAAGGCTCATCCCGACCTCCCGCCTGGTCACTAAATAATCCCCTAAAATAAGTAAAAATTGCTTGACAAAAAGTATCCCGTATGTTAATTTAGAGCACATAAGACAAGGCTCTAACATCATAGATAGCTTCAATTATGGCGGGAAAGGAGGGATGAATTAAAAAGCTGGAAGTTATCAAAAACATGATGATAAGCACATAAATAGGCAAATACGTTGGGTTTGAAGTTTAAACCCGTTTTGGAATATAACTTAACAGAGGAGATAAAAATGAAGTTATTGAAAGTTCTCTTCGTAGCTGCGATGGTAGTCGCGATAGCGGCTCCTACGTTCGCTGCGGTACAGAACATAAAGGTCAGCGGCTCCATAGAAGAGCGCGCGATCTACATGAACAACTGGGACCTTAGGGGCAAGTCGGAAGAGTCCGGCAACCTGCGTTTCCCCGTTCCGGGCCTCCAGAACATCGGTAACGTCGGTTCGGGCGCCTCGATAAACGAGGACCAGGACAGCTTCATCCTTTCAACGATAAAGGTTGGAGTTGATTCTGATCTGACCGATAACGTCTCAGCTTCCATAGTACTCGCGAACCAGAGCGAGTGGGGCGGCGTGGCCGGTCTCGGTTGGGACACAGGCGTAATGGTAAACAAGGCGTTCATAACGATGAGAGAGTTCTTCTATCAGCCGTTAACGCTTAAGATCGGTCGTCAGGACATCGCGTTTGGTGACGGTTTCATAATCGGACCCGGTATCTTCAGGGATCCGTCCGGCGCTTTCGCGTTCCCGAGGACTGATGCTGTAACCGATCGTTTCGACTTAGCTGCGCTCAACACGAACGTCAACATATCGGGCCCGATGGGTCAGCAGTATTCCGTCAGCACGTACTATGACGCTATACGCGCGACCTTGGACCTCGACCCGTGGACGATCGATGGTATCTACTCGAAGATCAGCGAGACCGACACAGCGAACGATGACATGGACTTGATCGGTGTCAACGCCGCTTACAAGTTCGATCAGTACAATTCGAAGATCGAAGGCTACTACTTCTACAAGAACGACAACGGCCTTGCTTCCGACCTCGGATACATCGACCCGGTCGACCTCATTGCGAACGCAGGCTTCTATGCCGATACCTCAGTTCCCGGCGCGGGCGCTAGGGTATACGACAGGAGCGAAGTCAGCGTATTCGGTATGAGGGGTGACATTGACCCGGTTGAGAACCTGACCTTGTCCGGTGAGGGTGCCGTGCAGTGGGGCAAGCTCATTGACGAGCAGGGTACTTTTAATGACTCAACCAGCGGTGGCGCACTCGAGAGAAAGAGACTCGCGTGGGCTATCGATGTTTCCGGCGACTACCTCTGGAAAGATGTAAGCTACAAGCCGAACCTCGGCCTTGGCTTCACATATCTTTCCGGTGAAGAGAGCGCCAATGGTGGCAAGTTCAATGCTTGGGATCCTATGTTCAAGGGCAAGTTCAACTCGATGATCCGCGACTACATGGCTGGTACCCAGTCATCGTGGAACGGCGTCGGTGGAAACCTCTACCAGACATTGGACCCGAAAGATCCTTCAGGCTCCACCAACAACATGACGCTTTATGTTGATGGCGGATTGAAGCCCATGGAAGATCTCTCCCTCAAGGCGAGATACCTCCACTTCTGGGTTGCCGAGAAGGTTGAAGGCAGGAGCAGGAGCCTTGGTAATGAAGTCGATGCTTCTTTGGTATACGATTATACCGAAGATGTCCAGTTTG
>Ga0265297_10000288_pt1 | contig 166881 bp, 209 predicted proteins | sample Munlanlwell13791_FD_192502 | JGI IMG/M metagenome (GOLD analysis project Ga0265297, IMG submission 192502) | Leachate microbial communities from a municipal landfill in Southern Ontario, Canada - Leachate well 137-91 | ecosystem: Engineered > Solid waste > Landfill > Unclassified | place...
CTAAGTGTAACGAAGGGTGTCTTGAACCTGAGACACTAGGGATGTAAGCTTAGAAGCAGCTATCATTTAAAGAAAGCGTAACAGCTCACCTATTGAGGTACAAGGCCCTGAAGATGGACGGGGCTAAAGCATAATACCGATACTTTGGCGGCACTCAGATGAGTGACCGGGTAAGCGGGCGTCTTTTCTGCACAGAAGCATTTTCGAAAGAAAGTGTGGAGCGGAAAGGAATGATGATCCAGGCAATAGTAGGATGTGATTTTCCTGAGAATGGAAAATGTCGAAAGAGCAAGGTTTCCTTGGCAATATTCTTTAGCCAAGGGTTAGTCAGTACCTTAGTCATATCTTAACCGAGTATGATGATGGACGACAGATTAATATTTCTGTACTGATTAAATTTTATATAATGCAAATTGCTTCCGGATAAATAAGCATTCGAGAGAATGTTCTGACAGAGAAAATTGTCGAGCGTAATGCACAGACGCAAAAGAATTTGTCAGACAAAATTGTTGAGTCCAGGAGTCAGTGAAATGATTGCACTCTTAATTTAATTAACTGTACCTACAACCGACACTGGTGCTCTAGCTGAGAAGGCTAAGACATGTAAGGGATAAACCAATTAAGGGAATTCGGCATATTAGTCCTGTAGCTTCGGCTTAAGGGATGTCTATCTTTGTCTTTTTAGAAATGAGAAGGCATAGTTAGATCTCAGTAACAAAGATGGCCCGACTGTTTACCAAAAACGTAACCAATTGCTAATCCGAAAGGACTTGTATAATTGGTGAGACCTGCCCAGTCGCGGTTTCTCAAACTCCTTTTCAAGGGAGCTAAGGTCCGTGAAACGGCGGGGGTAACTATGACCCTCTTAAGGTAGCGTAATACCTTGTCGTCTGAATGGCGACTCGCATGAATGGTTCAACGAGGTTGTCACTGTCCCTAATTGGAACCTTCTGAAAATACTGTGTGGCGAAAATGCCACGGACACCTAGTGGGAAGCGAAGACCTTGTGGAACTTTACTGCAACTTGTTGTTGTGATTCTAAAGGAAATGCACAGAATAAGTAGGAGCGTCGAGTCTGTCATTTTGGTGGCAGAGGAGCGAACTTGTAATACTACTCACTTTCTTTAGAATTGCTTGACTCTTTATGGGGACAGCAGCAGGCGGGCAGTTTGACTGGGGCGGTGCCCTGTCGAAAATGTATCGATAGGACTCAAAGATAAGCTCATCCAGCTTGGAAATCTGGAGTTGAGTGCGAGGGCAAAAGCTTATCTGACTGTATTTTGAAAAGTAAGGAATGCAGGAGCGAAAGCTGGACCTAGTGAACCCACGTGCTTTTTTAATAGGAGCCGTGTCTGATAGAAAAGTTACCCCAAGGATAACAGGCTTGTCGCGCCCGATAGTCCATATTGACGGCGCGGTTTGGTACATCGCTGTCGGCTCTACCTATCCTAGCTGTGCAGAAGCAGCTAAGGGTGTCGGAGTTCACGCATTAAAAGGTATCGTTAGCTGGGTTAAGAACGTCGCGAGACAGTTTGTATGATATCTACTAGGTGTGTTGTTGAGTGAGTGGAACGAGTTTCTAGTACGAGAGGAACGGGACTTGGACGCCTCTGGTGAGCAGTTGTCATAAGGCAGGCTGCATAGCTACGCGTTGTGTGGATAAGAGCTGAATGCATCTAAGCTCGAAGCCACCCGCAAAACGACTCAACTAAGGCCGTTATAGAAGATGACGTTGATAGAGTTCGTGTGTAAGATTCAAGCTTCGGCGAGAATTTCAGCATAGAACTACTAAAAGCTTTAATTAATGTTTTTCTAAACTGAACGAGAATTTTCCAGTGCTTATGAATTTGTTTTGTTATGAGGAATGAGTTCTATATTATATAATTTAAAGAAATATATTTAAACATAATAATTCTTATAAATAAATAAAGAGGAGGTGAGTTCTAATGGAGCAGAAAGAATTTGTAGCGTCTATGTTTAAGACATTTAGTTTAGACTTAAAGACACTTCCGTCGAGAATTGCGTTTCAAAAAACAATATATCTATTACAAGAACTTTCATCTAAAAATGATTTCACATTTAGGTGGAATAATTTTGGACCATATTCCTCTGCATTAGCACATATTGGATTTTCTATCAATGAGGTTGATGTTATAGATGCACAAATAGTCACTGGACCAAATATAGAGAGATTTAAAGAATTAGTAAAAGGACATGAAAAAGATTCAAAATTTTTAGAAATCTTAGCAGATATAATTTTTATAAAGAAAGATATGAAAAAAAATAAAGAAGAAGAGATTTTTTTAGAATTAGTAAATCATAGAACATATTTGAATGACAGAGATTTATTTAAATTAGCTATTGAAAGATTATCTAAGTTTAATCTCATTTAATAGTTTTTTTAATTTTTTATTTTTTCTGTCTGTAATTTGAGCTATTGAAGTTAAACATCCTTTCTTATTGTATGTAAAACCAGAATCTTTCATAATGAAAAGATTACATTTATTTTGAATTGCACAGGATAGATTAAGTTTATCTTGTGATTTTTCATCACCACGGATATTTAAATCAGAATGATTTTTTATTGTTTCTTCACAGATATATAATAATTTAAAAGATAATAGTTTATTAAAGAGGTCTTCTAATATATCATTATATCGATAATTGGCTTCTTTTTTAAATTTTAAAAGTTTTTTCATTATTTCTCCAAGGATGATTGTAGATACATGTCCAATATAGATATTTTCTTTTGCTCCATTAAGAATCACATCACATTCTTCAGAAAATTTTCCTTCATCATATGCTCCCAGAAATATTGAAGAATCAATCATATTACTTCTTCGTTTTCTTTCTGTACAATTACAATCTTTAAATTCAATCCCACAATAAGGACAGTAATCTATCATTAAAGATAATTAGTTTATTCTTTTAAAAAAATTATTGTACTCTATTTTTTCCTTAACTTTATTTCTCCTTTTTTTGCTTCTGCTGAAAGTTCATCTCCTTCGTGAAAACCAGATTTATCTAAGGTCTCCTTGGGAATATTAATTTTGTATTTATGATAATCTTTTCCATTATATTCTCTTGATTTTTCTTTTAGTATTTTCATATTACTAAATATTGCTACTTCTTTATAAATTTTTAGAGACCGAAACATTTATATATATTAGGGACCTAAAATTAATATGATCGGTTGTAATTATGGTTCAGTTTTTGCTTTTGGGTTCTTAGTAGCTTTGTTTGTGTTTTATATTTCTCATATCATCTCTATAATGATACAACAAAGAAGAGAAAAGGATATAAAATGAGAAAAATAAAGAGAGGGATGGAAAAAGAGAAGGATATTAACAATTTTGTGAATAAGATAATTGTTGGAGATTGTATTGAAGAATTGAAAAAATTTCCAGATAATTCAGTAGATTTAATCTTTGCAGATCCTCCTTATAATCTTCAATTACGAGGCGATCTTTGGAGACCAAATCAAACCAAAGTTGATGCTGTTAATGATAACTGGGATAAATATGAAAGTTTTGAACATTACGATGGATTTACTCTTGCTTGGTTAGAAGAATGTAGAAGAGTGTTAAAAGAGAATGGGACTATTTGGGTTATTGGTTCTTATCATAATATCTTTAGAGTGGGTAAAATTATGCAGGATTTAGGTTTTTGGATTTTGAATGATATCCTCTGGATAAAAACAAATCCAATGCCCAATTTTAAGGGGACTAGATTTAACAATGCTCATGAAACATTAATTTGGGCTTCAAAAAATAAAGATTCTAAATTTACTTTTCATTACAAGGGTATGAAATCTTATAATGATGACAAACAAATGAGAAGTGATTGGTATATTCCTATCTGTCTTGGGAACGAAAGATTAAAAGGCAAAGATGGAGATAAAGTACATTCCACACAAAAACCAGAAGCACTCCTGTATAGAATAATCCTTTCTACATCTAATCAGAAAGACATTATACTAGACCCATTTATGGGAAGTGGAACAACAGGTGCTGTAGCAAAAAAACTAGGAAGGAATTTTATTGGTATAGAAAAAGAAAAAAAATATATTAATCAAGCAATAATAAGAATAGGAGAAACAAAAACACTGGCAGAGGAATTTTTAAAATATCCTATAGAGAAAATTGAACAAAAAATTCCTTTCGGAAGTTTAATTGAATCTGGGTTTATTGAAGTCGGAGAGAAAGTGTTTTCTCAAGATAGAAAACATAGTGCAGAAGTTTTATCTGATGGAACATTAAACTATGACGAAATTGGTTCAATTCATAAAATAAGTGCAAAGATATTAGGGAAACCAACCAATAACGGATGGGAATTCTGGCACGTAGAAAGAGGGGGAAAATTAAAATCGATTAATGAATTAAGAAAAGAATTTAGGGAAAGATTTGTGGGGGAGAATCATTAATCAAGTTCTTTTACTTTTTTGAATATCTTTTCTCTTATTTTGTCGAACTCTTCTTCTGAATCTTCACTAATTTTTAATAAGATAGTTTCAATCTCTTGAAAAGTAATATCTAATTTAAGTTTATCAAATAATTCTCTAGAACGCATAATATTAACATGTTCTTCCAAAAATTTATTATTATAACGAGTATGCTGATTAAAATAATATAAAATTGGTATGAATTTTGATTTATTTTTTATTTTAAGTTTTCTAACTAAACCTGCAAAAGTTTTCAAAAATTTTCTATTAATATCTTTAAATTTACCTGTATCATGATCATCATTATACTTTAATTCAACATAATAATATTTTCCTTCTTTATTTTTTAAGATTAAATCAACATCCCCCATTTCCTTAGAAAAAATAAGATTATCATCATTTTGATTTTTAAAGATTAAATCTATTAGTTTGTTAAATTCTTTTTCAGAATATTCTATGTGGTGGTTCACATAATTATCTATCTCTCTTTCACAATCTTTTTCTAATTCTAAATAAATGTCTTTCTTTCCAGATAATTCTCCTATGGTTTCAGAATCTTTTGATTCTTGTTGATTTATTATTTTCGTTAAAAGAATCTCTATGAAATTTCCAAATTTAATATTTAAAGATTGTAAAAAACCTCCAAGAACTCTATATTTTATCGGAGTAAAATGTGTTTTTCCCTTATGTTTTTTTATTAATCCCCTGATACTTTTTTCAAATTTTTTTTCTCCACCCAAAAGTTCAATTAAACTCGCTTCAATTAAATCTTTTACTTCTGCATTTTTCATAAAACTATTACCATTTTTCCCTTTTTACGCCTTTCTGTTCAGCTCCCTCTGCCCCAGAAACATAAACAGAACAGCACCGATAACAAAATAGGGATTAACGAAAAAGGTTAGTGCAATAAAACCAAGAGCAATTAAAGAAAATATTACAGCTCGGAGATTAAATCGTTTGGGAAGTTTCATTTTGCTTTATTCTTTATCGGAATAAAATATACAGCCCAAACAATCCAAAGAATCCATAACAAATCTAACCAATTCTTAGAATCAATATATCTTATTGATTGAAAAGCCATTAAGCTCAAAAATCCAAGAGCCCAATTTTTTCTAAATTGTTTTTTTGTTTTCATAAATTATTAAATGAAGTAGCATTTTTATACTTTCTTTTCTTATTTTATTTATGAAAAAGGGGTTCATTCAGTTTGTCATAGGAATCGTAGTTGCATTGATGGGAGCAGCTATAATGTTTCACGGAAATATTTTTGGAGAAAATAATTCTGGCATTGCAATAATAATAGGAATTATTGGAATCGGATTAATTGCTAGTTCAAAATATAAATTATTAGGAAAGAGATAAATATTCTGTTACAATAAATGTTTTTTAGAATTTAAATGATATCTGGCTGGCTTTCCGAACCTATTAAATTTAATTATACTTATTGAAGCGTAATCAAACTTTGAATTCTCATCTGGAATTCTTAAAAGTTTAACTAATGTTCTAATAAATCCTGCATGTGTTGAGACAAGAATATTCTTTGATTTTTCTTTCTTCAACATTTTCCGGAATTTTTTTGCTCTTTCTACCATATCATAATAATTCTCCCCATTTTCAGGTCTGAATGATTTCTTATCAAGCCCAGAATTTTCAAGAGCTTTTCTATATTCTTCTCCTGACTTTCCGGCCAAGACTCCCATTTCCTGCTCATTAACAAGTTTTGTGTAAAAAATCTTTCCAGAGAATTTATCTTCAAGTAATTTAATTGTATTTCTTGCTCTCTTTGTATCTGCACATATAATTTTATTTATATTCAGCTTTTCAAGGAAAGAAGCTATTTTCTTTGACTGCTCGATTCCATTCTTTGTAAGACTGTCTTGTTTCTTTCCATGTCCTCTCTCAGCATGACGCAACAAATAAAGTTTCATCTTTGTACCTCCATGATTTTTTATAATAAATTATTCCTCATCAACAATATTTTTTATTCTTTCTTCAACATCGCCTTTCTTTGTGAGCTCTTCAGGAATTCTATATTCAACCCAGCGGACTCTTTTCTTTTCTATTGCTTCTTTGAGATTTTTTTCGTGTGCGTTTAATTTTGCATTTCCGCTCTTGACTTCCACAAATACAACTTCATCAATCTTTTTTTCATCCATTCCCTTGAACACAATAAAATCAATAGGCTTTCCAAGAAATCTGCATTCTGTAGGAAGATATTCAAAATTAGGAAGATACGGAGCCAATTGTTCTGAAAATTGTCCTCCTAAAACTGCGCGTGATTTCATTATTGCATCTTTTCTGTGACTTGGAAGTTCCCCTTCCCAATATTTGTCTCTTTTTATTTTTCCAGATTTATATCCAAACCAATAAGCGACAGAGATTATTATTACAGCAACAATAACACCAACAATTATTTCTGTTAACATATGGGAGATAAGTTAAGATTATATTTAAATTTGTGGGGAAGAATTGTTAATAATAAAACCCCCGTTGTTCTAACAATACCGATTGCGTCATTAACAGAAAAATATTGGAGATTTAATAGTGCTGGAAGCCGATTAAATCTTGATAAATAATGAACGACTTTGGAGCGAACAAATTTCGCGCGAGTGTAATTAGAATTATTAATAGCGAAGCGCGATTACCCCATATAACTTCCAGGCTTTTCTAACTTTTCTGATTTTGATTCTTTTTCTTTAGGCATTTCCTTGTCTTTCAAATCTTTTTTGATTTTTTTCAAATTATCCTCAATCATTTTTGGAAGTCCTTCAAGAACACTCATCGGCAGAACTATTCTTGCAATTGCCTGTTTTTTAAAAGCATCAATAAAAACCATTTCTGTAAAACATTCTTTTTTTGCTTTTCCGTTTTTCTTTTTGTTTGCTTTTGTTAATGTAGAAAATGCAACATCATGCGCGAAAATTGGCGGAACATGTCCGAGATTTATTTCCATCTCTAATTAAAAGAATTCTAATTTTTAACTTTTTCCATACTAATAAATTTAAACTAAAAAACAAAATAAAAAATAAAGAAGTTTTATTTCTTCCTCATTTTCTTGCCTTTCATCTTCATAATCTTGAAACAGATTAATACCAACGAAGACAATCCAACGACATCATAGACTATTTTTGTTGCCATTGTTCCTGCTCCGAAAAGCATCTGAACAAGGTTATAATCGAAGAAACCAATAAGTCCCCAATTAATACCACCAATAACAACTAATATCCATGCTATCCACTTAATTGCATAATACATTATACACCTCCTTATGTATATAATGGACTATATATTTAAAAGTCTTACTGCGAGGACTAACCTCGCTTCCTAAAAATTAACTGAACAAATGATAAGAAAATAAAAAATAAAAATGGTTTTTCAGTTTTTTCTGTCCTTAATATCTTCTTGGACCGAAACTTCTTCCTCTGCCACCGCCAAATCCTCCTCTATCTCCGCCTCTATCTCCTCCACCGAAACTTCTTCTAGGGCGTTCTTCCATTGGCTTAGCTTCAGAAACCTTGATTTCTCTTCCGCCAACATCTTTTCCGTTCAATTCTGAGATTGCTTTGTTAGCAACTTCATCATCGGAAATTGTTACGAAACCGAAACCTTTTGACCTTCCTGAAAACTTATCTTTAATTAAAGAAACTTCTTCAGCGTTATAATCTGCAAAAAGATTCTTAAGTTCTTCGTCTGTAACAGAAAAGGGCAAATTTCCTACGTGTAACTTCATCTTGATTTATCCTCCTTACAATTTTATGAAAAGAAAGAAATACTTACTTCCACGAATTTAATAACCATAAATATCCGTAAGAATAGGCATTTTTAAATGTTTATGTTATCAGGGCTTTGTTTAATAAGTCCTAATTAGTCTATACTTTTTAAACAGAAATTTCTCTTGTCTGCTCAAGACTAAATTCTGCTTTAACCCCCAATTCGTTTATTTCTTGAATTACAACACAAATATTATGACATAAAATTTTAATCAAAAGTTCGTTAAATTGTGCTGTCTGTTTTTTGCTCTTAATATCTCCTCTAAACTTTGTTTTAATCATATGGAAGATTGTTTCAGAGTTAGACCTTTTGTGATAGTGTTCTAAAAATTCATCGTGTTTATACATAAAGTAATGATACATTCTACCCCAGATTGAACAACCGCCTCTTTTTCCTGTAACATTTTTCTTGAAAGGAATATAAGGAGTTCCGCCAACTTCTTCAATAACCTTAAAGTTCTCTCTTGAATTATATGCTTTATCTCCGCTTACTTCTGAAATTCCAAAGTTCTCGGCTGTCTTCTTAACTAATTCTTTTAATTGTGGGCTGTCGTTTTCTCGTCCCTCTGTTATTTTAACTCCTGTAATAACATTAGTTTTAACTCCGCTTATCAAGTGTGCCTTTAACCAAACCTTATACTTTCGTTCTTTACCCCATTTGTAATCAAACCATCGTGCATATCTTGAAGTGCTAAAACCTGAACTATCAACAGCAAAATCTTTTTCAATTTCTTTAAGAGGTAAAGAACTAATTGTTATCAAACTTTCAATAATCTGTTTAACTTCTTCTTTATTCATAAAATTAGATAATGAAGAATAGCAAGGCACATTATCAACTAATCCGTAATCGTGGGCAATCTTCATATCAGACATAAACCGCCTTAAAGAAAATCCTGTATAAACTTTCATTACAGAGCCAAAAAGCATATCACTAAAAGGCAAAGTTGGACGACCAAATTTATATTCTGGCTGTTCTACATTCTCACATAAATCTTTTAACAACTTCATAAAAATTAATTTTTCGTTTGTTTGAGATTTATTATAAGCAGACCACTTTTGAGAATATTGTTTAATATTTACTCCTCTTGTTTCCGTTATCTTCCCTTCTTCATCTATTTGTCTTTTTATGTAAAGTTCTACTGCGAAAATGTGCTTACATTTTCCTTTTCTTAATTGACAATCTGGGCAAGTGCATTTAGGTTCGTGTCCGTTAAAACTTACTTTGTATGCCTTAAATGAAGTTTGAGAGCCAACAACCCAATAGTTATTTTGCTTTCTTATTCTTCCATTCTCAAAGATTAACTTCCCTCGTTCTTCTCGGTTAAGTTTTCTTATGTCTGTTGTTTGTATTTGATTATTTACTTTTATCATCTTACTTATATAAGGAATAACCACTATATAAACCTTTCTATTTCTTACCTATATAAGTAAATACAATATAATCACCGACGATAAAAATACTATCATATAAACTACTAAAATAAAAACATATTATATTAACAATGTTTTTATAAACAATAAGTATATAAAGAACAAAAACCTTAAATAATGTATGAAGAATTATACTATTAGTGTTAATGAGGATTGCAAAATTAAAATCAAAGTAAATGGTTTTAAGTGTTTAAGGTGTGGTCATCGTTGGATACCGAGAGTTGAATTAGAACAATTAGAAAAAGATATTAAAAAACTCCCGAGAATATGCCCAAATTGTAAAACGGCATATTGGTATGATTACAAAAAGAACGGCGAAAATAAAGAGGTTAAAAAATAATGGTACATTCAAAAACTCCAAAAAATAGTGAAGTTGATGCTTATTCTTACATTAGAAATGAATTAGAAAAATTAGGTTGGGTTGTTAAAAACCCTGCGAGAGTTCCAGAAGGAGAAGTCTATAAACAAAATGAAGGGCTTTACAATTTAGATATTAAGGCGATGTTAGATAGAGATATGCCAGAGGCGATAATCAAACTTAATGAGTGTGATTTGTGGGTTATTGAAAGTAAGCGAGATAAAAAACAAATTGATAAAGCATTAGACGAGGCAAAAAATCAATATGCTCAAAAAATCAATAAAAGTAAAAAGATAAAATGTATTATCATTACAGGACTTGCAGGAAACGACACGGACGGTTACACTATAATAAATCAATATTTACATAATGGGAAATGGGAAACAATTTTATTTAATGGAAAACCAAAAGATACTCTTTTATCAAAAGAACAGGTAAATTATTTATTATCAAATAAAACTCCTAATTGGCAAGAGTTCCCAGATTTTCCAGAAGAAAAATATTTGAGTTCTGCGGAAACAATAAACGAGATTTTACATAATGCAGGAGTTAATAAAAATAAGAGAGCAAGGTTTATTGCAGGTTTAGTTTTATCTTTGTCATTAAATCAAGATATTGATTTAAGAATTGAAAACACAACAACTCTTGTAAAAAATATTAACAATTTAATAGAACAGAAATTAAGTGAAGTGAATAAAGAAAACTTTTTTGAGTTTATTAAATTAGAAGTTCCACCGAGTAAAGAAAATCACATTAAATATAGAAGGGCAATTATTGACACCTTAAAAGAACTTCAAACTCTTGATATAAAAAATGCAATGGCTTCTGGAAATGATGTTTTAGGTAAGTTTTATGAAAAGTTTTTGAAATATGGAAATGGTGCGAAAGAGATTGGAATTGTTTTAACTCCAAGACATATAACCGAATTTGCGAGTGAGGTTTTAGATATTAAGTATAGTGATTATGTTTTAGACCCAACTTGTGGAACAGGCGGTTTTCTTGTGTCGGCTTTTGATTATGTAAAAAAGAACTCAAACGAAAAACAAATTGACAAATTCAAAAATTATAATTTATTTGGAATTGAACAAGATGATGAGGTTGTGGCTCTTGCTCTGGTTAATATGATTTTTAGAGGAGATGGACGAAATAATATGAGTGAAGGTAATTGTTTTCAGAAGAATATCTTAAAGACAAATAAAGGGCAATACGAAACAGGAAAATATGAAAAGAGAGAAGGAAACGAAAATAAAAATCCTATAATTACAAGAGTTTTAATGAACCCACCATTTGCATTAAAGAAAGGAGATGAAAGGGAAAGTCACTTTATTGACTATGCTTTATCTCAAATGCAAGACGGCGGAGTTTTATTTGCCATTGTTCCAATTTCCGTTATGGTTGAAAGTGCTGGTAAGAATTGGAGAAAAGAATTACTTAAACATAATTCTCTTTTATCTGTTGTAACTTTCCCAGAAGATTTATTTAATCCTTCTGCGAGTGTCGGAACTATCGGAGTTTTCTTAAAAAAAGGCATTGCTCACGATTTTGATAAACAAAAAGTATATTTCGCAAGAATAACTCACGACGGATATAAAATGAAAAAAGGTAAGAGAATTAGAAACTCAAATGTTCCAGATATGACTTTAGATTTTAGAGAAGAACTAAAAGCATTTATGATAAATCCAAATTTAAATTTTAAAGATATTCCAGAAATTAAGAAAATTTGTTTATTAGATAAAAATGATAAAACATTTGAATTGATACCTGAAAATTATATTGATAGCAAGATACCAACATTAAACGAAATTGAGAAAGGTGTTGAAGATTTGATTAAGAGTTGTGCTTGTTATATAATTAAACATAAAGGTTAAAATGGCAAAGATAAAAGATTTATTCAATATTGAAAATGCAAAATCAAAAGGATATGAACATTACGAAGAAGGGAATATACCTTTTGTAACTAATGGAGATTATGATAATTCTATTGTTGGATTTGTTAAGCCATTAGAAAAAGATAGGGTTTTTGAAAAAGCGAGTATTTGCTTATCTTCTTTTTGTGAAGCAACAATACAAACCCCGCCATTCTTACCAAGAGGAAACGGCGGAAGTGGTTTAGTCGTTTTAGTTCCTAAAAAAGAAATGACGGAAGAAGAACTTTATTTTTATACGGCTCAAATAAATATGATGAAATGGAAATTTAGTTTTTCAAGAATGTTAATAGGGCGAAGAATACAAGATTTAGAACTTGTAACCTATAAAAATATAAAAATTAAGATTAAAGAAAAAATAAACCAATTTTTGCCAAAAGAAAAGCCAAAACAGATAATCCAAGAGAATAAAAATATTGAAGTTATGAAGGTTAAGGATTTGTGCTATATTGAAAAAAAAACCGCACCACCACAAAATAATATAACTTTGAACGGAAATGTGCCTTATGTTTCTTCATCTTCCCAAAATAATGGGGTTGTTTTATTAGTTGATGAAGAACCTAATTTTAAAGCAGGAAGTTTAACAATAGCAAAAGATGGAAATGATGGAACTTCCTTTTATCAGCCGTTTGATTATTTAACAAGTTTGCATAATTATGTCTTAACTCCAAAAAATAATATGCCAAAATGGTTTTTATTGTATATCGGGGCAATAATTAAGATAAAATGTTATGGATATAATCATTATTATCCTTTAAGTAAAAAACATCTTGAAAGAATGGGTATAGAAATTCCTATGGAGAACGGAAAAATGGATTTAGATTATATAGAGAAAATTGTTAAAAATTCTTATGGGTATGAAGAAGTGAAACAATACCTTTAATTTTTTAATGACTTTTTAAACAAGGGCTACTTTTTAAACAAAGCCTGTTATCAGTTATAGATTTCACAAACCAAAGTTTTCAATAAAATTCTCTATAATCTTGTATTCGCAAAGAAAATCCTGTCCTTTTTTAGTTAAGGAGAAAGTTTTCTTTTCTTTTTCATCAATTTCCAATTTGATAAATCCCTTAGTAAGCAATTCATTGATGTACTCTTTGAACATTTGAGGAGACAAATTAGAAGCATAAAGCAATCTTGTCGGCTTTATTTGCCTGTTTTCTTTTATCTTCTGGAGTATATCTCTTATGACGTCCAATCTTTCACGTTTTTTTGCTGCCATATTTTTAATTTTTTAACCTCGTGTTACCTTTATCACCCCAAATAAAAATAATAAGAAAAATATTATGTTAAGTATTCCTACATTCATCATTACTATTTTACTCCACTCGAAATATAATGCTGCAAGAAGATTTAAAATCCAAGCACCTAATCCAAGAAGCACTGCTATTGTGTAGAATTTAAGGAACTTATGCTGGCGTCCGCTTTTTATATAATTTGAAAATACAATTATCAATGAACAGAAGAAAATTAATATTTGGGAAACAAACATAAAGTAATACGTTTGCCATAAATATCCCAAAACTGCAATTATTAAAGCCACCATGTGGAATACAAATATCTTAGGATTTAACAAAGAACTTTTATAGTGTTCTCTTGGAGATTCAACTTTCTTATAGATCAAACTATAAAAAAGGAAAAATCCCGCCATTACAAAAAAATATTCAAATACCATTCCCAATACAAAAGCGTAATGCAAAGAGAAATCAGAAAATAATCCAAATAGATATCTTGCTCCAAAAGCAAGCCCGTAAAAGAAGAATGCATTTCTAAAATATCTTATTCCTCTATGAAGACTAAGCTGGTAAAACCTATCTGTTTTTAATACAATAAGCATGCAGACAGAGGATATAATCAATGCGTAAAATATTTCTAAAATATACTTATTTTCTACTATTAAGGAGTATAATGACATAAAAATTCAATCGCTTTTGCTTTTTTAAAGATTTATATTCTATTCGGAAAGAGATTATTCCTATATATTTTTCTTTCTCACGCTTTATAAATAAATTTTTGCTAAGATAATTATAAAATTAAGTGATATATTCACGAAGAATTTTAACCTCATCAAACCCCTCGGATACAGGGCTTGTCCCTGTGTCCATAACCCTTATTTCTTTTTCTTGAATATGTTCTTTAAAGTAAAGTAAATTGTGAATAATATTGCAATGCTGATTCCTGCAATTATCATTGTGTAGATTACTAAAGAGAATGGAGCAGTTGCTGTGCATCTTCCATCATTGCATCTGATAGGACAGGTCTCTGTAACAAGCCATGTTGAATTTCCCAAACATAATTGGACATTATCTTCAAAACATCTTAAATTTCCAGGAGTACATTCATAAGTTCCTAGGAAAATTACAAACGTTGAAAATCCAGGAGAATATGCAGAGAAATAAGAGTAATTTTCATCATCTTCAATGAAAGTGGTATCAAGCAAATCCCATTTTGTCGTATTATCTTTATTTCTGTAAAGTCTTACATCTTCTTTTGTTCTGTTCTTTTCTTGCATCCATTCCTTGTTGACTTTGAAACTAATTGTTGCATTTTGCATATTTGTATCATTTAATTTTTTTGTCTTTATACTAAATGAACTATAAGAATCTCCTGACTTCCCAATTGAAGAAGAAGATGGAGAAGAAGCAGAACTAAATGTAATTGAAGCTCCTGTTACTGTTTCTGTTGTTGTAATTGTTACTGCTGTTACATCTATCCCTTCTTTATTAACACCAATTTCAATAGGAGTCTCTGAAATAGCTTCTGGGACAGAGATAGATGTTGATGACGATGATGTCCCTCCTTCACTGCTTCCACCGTGTTGTACTACATAAGAATAAGTTCTAGCTGGTCCTGCATTTCCTGCATTATCGGCATAAGTGCATGTTACTAGAAAGTAACCTTCAGCTGAAGTAGGAGGATTTAATGTATTTGCATTTACGCTAACTCCAACAGAAAGGGGATAAACTGTGAGGAATGTAAGGGAAGAATTTATTCCAGAACCAGAATCTGCAGGAGTACAAGTGCATGTAATTGTCTCTCCAATATTCACAGTAGTGGGAGAACAGAGCATTGTTGACGTTGGTGCTGTTATATCAGGAATATCCTGATCTTTAGTAATAGCATAAAGTCGGTTATCATTACTTCCAATATATATTGTATTATTTGAAATAGTTGGAGAAGAATAAATAGCTCCTCCGGTTGTATAATTCCAGATTTTGCTTCCGTTTGTTACATTTAATACATAAAATGCAGAATCTGAGCTTCCAATAAAAAGCAAATCATTTACAATTGCGGGAGAAGATTCAACAGTTCCATTGGTTGTATAATTCCAGATTTTAGTTCCGTTTGTTGCATTCAATGCAAAGATTTGTTTTGTATTTCCACCGCCAATATAAAGTACATTCCTTGCAATTGCTGGAGAAGATATGAACTTTCCCATGCTATAATTCCAGATTTTGCTTCCGTTTGTTGCATTCAATGCATAAGTTTGATTATCCCAAGATCCAATATATAATATATCATTTGCAATTGCGGGAGAAGAATAGACTGGCGCGCCAGTTGTATAATTCCAAATTTTGCTTCCGTTTGTTGCATTCAATGCATAAATCTGATAATCATAACCGCCAAAATAAACAATATCATGAACAATTGCAGGCGATGAAAGAATATCTGCCCCAGTAGTATAATTCCAAATATGAGCTCCTGTTGTTGCATTTAGTGCATAAAAATTATCATCAGCGCTTCCTGTATAAACAATATCATTCAAAACTGCCGGACCAGAACCTCTAGCACCATTGTTTAACATTTCATATTGCCAAATCTTGCTTCCATTTGTTGCGTTCAATGCAAAAAAGAAATTTGCATGACATCCAAAATAAACAATATTATTTGCAACAGCAGGAGTAGTGCTAATAGAATCACCTGTAGAATACTGCCAAATTCTGCTTCCGTTTGTTGCATTTATTGCAATAAGTCTTTCACTATCATAAAAAGTTTGATAAACGATATCATTTACAACCGCTGGAGAACCAGTAGCATCTGATGCAGTATAATACCATAAGATTCCCAAATTTGTTATGTTGATAGATTCGGGTTGATATCTTGTATTATTTAATGTTCTTCCAAACATTCTCCATTCATTTGTTGAAGAAGTTTCTGAGCTGTCTAATGCAAGAGAAAAAATAGAAAAGAGAATTAAGATTAAACTGATTAAGAAAATAAATAGAAATTCTTTCTTACCAAACCCCCCTTTCATTTTTATATCAAGAATATACCCTTTTAATATGTTATTATCACTAAAATTTGGTTTTCCAAAAGATTTAAAAAAAGAAATCTTGTAATATTTTTGTAAGTTGGGCAGTTAACTTTCGGAGTTCAGTCTTTGATTAGACAAACAATAAAATTATGATTGTTGAATTCTGAGGAAGGTCCGCTCACCCGCGAACAAGTTTTTGTTTGCGACAAAGTCATTCATGAAAATGAATTGCCGTGAGGCAAAGCTCTATTTTGGCTTCGCAAGAAGACGAAATAGCGGTGATTGAAAAATCATCGACTGTTACAGAAACGACACAGCTTCAGCGGAGTTATGAAACATGCGTGGAACTTCGATGCTGAAGATTTGATGAAACGAGCATCTTGACTGGTGCAAGGCGAAAACGCCGCATAGTTGAATGTTAACACTTTCCGTTCGATTACGAGGAAAGACAGAAAGTGGCCTACGCCCGACTTACAAAAATTTTTGATTAATTCTAAACATTTAAAAGTTAACAATTTATTATTTTCTTAGAGCTTGATGGGACTCTAGCTCAGCGGGAGAGCACTACGCTGAAGACGTAGGTGTCCTGGGTTCGACTCCCAGGAGTCCCACTTTAATTCGGGATTAATAACATTTATAAAATAAAAAAAGTTAAGTTATATATGAAAAGAGGAGAGTCGATAGTAAAAGGAAATTCTTTTGGAGCTTCGGGATTTACTCTTGGAGTCTTAGGAATTTTATCTTTAGGATTGATAGGAGTAATACTTTCTGTAATAGGATTTATTTTTTGTTTAATTCAACAATTAAAGAAACCAACTAAATTAGGCAAGGCAGGAATAATTGTTAGTATACTCGGAATTATTCTTAGTCTTTTATGGATATTTGTTATTGCTCCTTTAGCAAATACATGGTTACAACAAAGCGGAGTAATAGCATAAAATGATGAAAAGAAAAGCAGCATTTGAGATGTCAATGGGAACAATTGTCACAATTGTTCTTTCAGTTACATTATTAGTTCTTGGTATATTTTTTGTTCAGAATATTTTCCAGACTGCAAAGGGAGTAACAGATTTAACTAATGATCAATTGATAAATGAAGTCAATAAGCTTTTTTCTGAAGAAAACAAAATGGCTATTTATCCTGGGACAAGGTTTGTTGAAATAAAACAAGAAAATACCGATGGTGTTGGTATAGGAATAAAAAATCTTTTAACAGGTGCTTCTGGAGATAAAACTTTCTCATATGTTACAGCAGTTTCAGATGCAGATTTAGAGACAAAATGCGGTCTTGATTCAGCAGCTGTAGAAAAATGGATTGTAACAGGAAGAGCAGAATCAGACATAGCAATTCCTTCAGGAGATTTTTCTGTCCAGAGAGTTGTATTTGAAATTCCTGTTGGTGCTCCTCTTTGTACTATAAGATTCAGAGTTAATGTAGAATCAGATGGAACACCTTATGCAACCGACTTCTTTGATGTGAAGATAAAGGCTAAGTAGTTATTCCTTGGAACATTTAAAAATTACAATTTCTTGTATAATTAATGGCTCTTAAATTGTATAATACCTTGACAAGAAAGAAAGAAGTTTTCAAGCCTATTAAAAAAGATTCTGTTGGGATATATAGCTGCGGACCTACAGTTTATTGGTATCAGCATATTGGAAATTTAAGAACATATATTTTTTCTGACCTTTTAAAGAGAGTTCTTGAGTATAATGGATATAATGTGAAACATGTCATGAATATAACTGATGTCGGGCATTTAACCAGCGATGCAGATGTTGGTGAAGATAAAATGGAAAAAGCTGCGATTAAGGAAGGGAAAAAAGCAGAAGATATTGCAGATTATTACTGGAAAATTTTTAAGGATGATTTTAAAAAATTAAATATTACTGAGCCAAATATATGGGCAAAGGCAACAGAGCATATAAAAGAACAAATTGAATTGATAAAAAAACTTGAAAAAAAAGGATTTACTTATAGAACTTCTGACGGAATTTATTTTGATACTTCCAAACTAAAAGATTATGGTAAACTAGCAAAGTTGAACATTGAAAATTTGAAAGCAGGAAAAAGAACAGAAATGAGAGATAAAAAAAATAAAACTGATTTTGCATTATGGAAATTTTCTGAAGAACCTGGGAAAAGGCAGCAGGAATGGAATTCTCCGTGGGGAGTAGGATTTCCTGGATGGCATATTGAATGTTCAGCAATGAGCATGAAATATTTAGGAGAAAGCTTTGATATTCATACAGGCGGAGAAGACCATATTTCAATCCACCACACAAATGAAATTGCACAATCAGAAGCAGCAACAGGAAAAAAATTTGTCAATTACTGGCTCCATGGAGCTTTCCTGACATTCGGGGGAGAAAAAGTAAGCAAAAGCAAGGGAGGATTATACACAATTTCCGAACTGGAAAAAGAAGGATTCAGCCCGCTTTCTTTTAGATATATGTGCCTCACAAAGCATTACAAAAAACCATTAAACTTTTCTTTGGAGATTTTAAAATCCTCGCAAAATTCTTATGAAAGATTAAAAAATATAATTTCGCAGATAAAAAGTAGTGAAAAAAAAATAAATAAAAAAAATATTGAAAATGCAAAGAAACAATTTTTAGATATAATAAATGATGATTTAAACTCTTCAAGAGCATTATCTTTTTTGTGGGAAATTCTTAGAGATGAAAGATTAAATGATTCAGAAAAATATGAGCTTGCAATAAATTTTGATAAAGTTTTTGGATTAGATTTAGATAAAAAAGAAAAAATTGAAGTTCCCGCAGAGGTAAAAGAACTTGCAGAAAAAAGAGAAGAATCAAGAAAAGGAAAAGATTGGAAAAAGGCTGATGAGATAAGAGAAAAGATAAACAAAAAAGGATTTGAAATTCTTGATGGAAAAAATGGCTGGGAGATTAAGAAGAAATAATTAAAAAGTCTTGAGAGAATATATAATAAAAGAGGATAAGATGACAAAAGTACATTATGATAGTTTTATTGATTTGAAATATAAGCCAAAAGGCAGTGATGTTGTTTGTCAGTTTAAAATAACTCCTGCAAGAGGATATAATTTCGAAGAAGTTTGCTCAATAACTGCAGGAGAAAGTTCTGTTGGAACATGGACAGACATTTCTACAGTAAATAAAAAAACACAGAAAAAAATAACTCCAAGAGTTTATTATCTTGATAAAAAAAACCTAAGATGCAGAATTGCTTATCCTTCTGATCTATTTGAATTAGGAAGTGTTCCTGATATTTTATCTTCTATCGGAGGAAATATTTACGGAATGAAATCTGTTAAGGGAATTCTTTGGGAAGATGTTAAATTTCCTAAAGATATGATTAAAAAATTTAAAGGACCACATTTTGGAATTCCGGGAATAAGAAAATATCTGAAAGTTCCAAAAAGACCTTTAGTTGGAACAATTGTAAAACCCAAAGTAGGATTAAGTCCAAAAGAACATGCAAAAGTAGCTTATGATTCCTGGGTTGGAGGATGCGATATTGTAAAAGATGATGAGAATTTAACTTCTCAAACATTTAATAATTTTTATAAAAGAATTCCAATAACATTAAGGGCTTGCAAAAAAGCTGAAAAAGAAACTGGCGAGAAAAAAGTTTATTTTGCAAATTGCACTGCTCCTGCTGACGAAATGATTAAGCGAATTAAATTTGTTGAGAAGCAGGGAGGAAATTACATAATGCTTGATATTTTAACATTAGGATGGAGTGCATTGCAATTGGCTAGAAAAATTACCAAACTTCCAATTCATGCTCATAGAGCAGGACATGCAATGTTTGACAGAACTCCAAATCATGGAATGAAAATGGAAGTTATTGCTCAATTTGCAAGAATAATAGGAGTTGATAGTTTGCATATTGGGACAGCATATGGAAAAATGGTTGGCGGGAGAGAAGAAGTTCTCCACATTGAAGAAGAGATGGAAGAGCAGACAACAAAACAAACAAACAAAAATCTTTCTCAAAAATGGTTTGGATTAAAACCAGTCTTTGCAGTTGCATCTGGAGGGGTTCATCCCGGAATTGTTCCAAAGATAATTGAATTTATGGGTAATGACGTCGTAGTTCAAGCAGGCGGAGGAATTCATGGGCATCCTTTTGGGACAGAAGCAGGAGCAAGAGCAATGAGACAAGCAGTAGAAGCGACATTAGGAAAAGTCTCTTTAAAGGAATATGCAAAAACACATGTTGAATTAGAAGAGGCGCTGAAGAAATGGGAGAAATAAAAAGGGGTTTCTTTAGAAAAGAAACTACCATGGTAGAAAAATGAGAAAAGGTTACTTGTTCAAGGTTAAAACAACAGAAGATTTTGGAGATTTATGGAAGGGAAGTGTATTTTATGTTCAAAAAGAATCAAAAAAATATTATTATGGTGAATGGGCGAGCAGAATAGGAACTTATAATGTAAAAGTTCCAAAGGATAAATGTAAAAAATTAGATGATTTAAAATGAATATTGGAAAATTTCGCAATGCAATCTTTGCAGTTGTTTATTCTAAGAACCACCGGCGGGTTCTTAATAGTTCCTGCAACCCCACAGGAAGTCGAAGTTCTTTCAAAAAGAACCAAACAGATAGTGGAATTGAATATTTAATCTTACATAGGGTAAAACATTGGACTGGCTGGGAATTTGTAAAAGGAAAAATTGAAATGTTTGAAACAAAAAAGATGGCTGTGCGACGGGAAGTTAAAGAAGAAACAGGATTGAAAATTTTGAAGATAAAACGATTTCACATTGACGGACTTTACAAATACAAGAAAAAATTAAAAGACAGGCCAGGAATAATCGGACAGCAATATCATTTATTTGCAGCGGAAGTTAAGAAAGGAAAAGTAAGAATAGACAGAAGAGAACACTCTGGACACAAATGGGTAAAATTTAATGAAGCGAGAAAAAAACTTACCTGGAAAAATCAAAAGAAATGTTTAAAGATTGTGGATGGATGGTTAAAAGATGAAATTTAAAGTAAATACAAGATTTACATTAAGTTTTTTGCACATAAAATGAAACTTAGGGAATTTATAACAAGCTCGGGAAAAAAAGTTCTTGCAGGAAAAAATGCAGAGCAAAATGAAGAATTAGTAAAACAATTCATTGGAAAAGATAATAAAATTTTTCATACTTCCAAGCCAGGAAGCCCTTTTTGTGTGATAGAACAAATAAAGCATGGAAAAAAAGATGAAAAAGAAACTGCAATATTTTGCGCATCAAAAAGTCAGGACTGGAGAGACAATAAAGGCGATGTTGAGGTGAATTTTTTTACAGGAGATAATGTTTACAAAAGAAAAGACATGAAAACAGGAATGTTTGGAGTCAAAAGATTTGGAACAATGACAATAAAGAAAAAAGAGATTGAAAGATTTATAAAAGTATAAAAAGCAAATAAAATTTATTTCTTTATGGTATTTACAGAAATGCAATTAGGCAAGAATGGAATAACAGAAAATTTTATCCAAACTATGAAAAATCATTTTGAAAAAAGGGAGACAATAAGACTTTCAGTACTAAAGAGTGCAGGACATGAGAAAGAAAAAGTAAAAAAATATTCAGAAGAAATTTTGGATAAACTGGGAAAAAATTATACTGCAAAAATAATTGGATTCAAGATAATTCTAAGAAAGTGGCGTAAAGCAAGAAGATAATTATTTACGCAAACCTTAAAAAGAGAATTCTTATGATGAAAGACATGCTAGAAACTCAATCGCTTATTAAAAAAAGCGGATACAAGAATGAACCGATTATTAAAGAGAAGGAATATATATCAAGAAATAAATTTATGTATCGGGAAATTCTTAAACCGACTGGAAAAGTGCTAAAAAGAATGGTTCAGTCAATTTTTGCTTTTCCTACAGTAATCAATGAGTGTATAAAAGAGTTAGATGAAGATGGATGCCCAACAGGATGGATAGACAGATTATCTCTAATTGGTGGGAGTCTTTTTCATATTATAAATAGTATTACTGTGTCCAAAAATTTTGTAGATGGAGATATTAAAAAAGGATTAATAGGATTAATTCCCATTACAACGAGTATTATAAGCTTGGGATATGTGACTGGTAGAGCTCTTTATCAAAATGCGGAAAAGAAATATCAAGATTATCTTAAGAGCCTTCCTTCTAATGAAACTCCCGAAGGAATAAAGATGCATAAATTTAACGAAGGAGTTAAAATATCTATAGAGGGATTTAAAAAAATTGATGAAGGACTTGAAAAGATGGTCAGACAAATTTAATAGAATCTAATATTTATTCAAGTTTATTTTTAGTAATTATTCTTTCTTTCTAAAAATTCTTCTTAATGTAAAATAAATTATTGATAAAAGTGTAATACTAATTATAGTTATTATCAGAGGATAAATTACAAAATTTATTGGAATTGTTGAAATACATTTTCCTTCTTCACATCTTATCGGGCAAGTTTCTGTAACAAGCCATGTTGAATTTCCTAAGCATAACTGGATATTATCTTCAAAACATCTTAGATTTCCAGGAGTACATTCATAAGTTCCCAAGAAGATTACAAATGTTGAAAATCCGGGGGAAGATGCTGTAAAATAATAATAATGTTTATCTTCCATAAGAAAATAAGTTGGAAGAATTTCCCAATCAGTTGCATTAATCTGTTTTCTGTGAAGTCTTATATTTTCAATCTTTCCATTTTTTTCTTTTAACCATGTTTTATTTATCTTAAATTCAATTTTTGCATTCTTGATACTTTTGTTGCTTGCTGAAGAAAATATTTCAAATGCCTGATAGGCTTCTCCTGTTACTCCTACTTCTGCAGTAGAAGGTGACTTTGCTGTTGAAACAGTTAATGAAACATCTTCTGCAGTTCCTGTGGTTTCAATTGTAATTGTTGTTACATCAATTGAAGGATTATTTATTGTTATTTCTGCAGGAGTTTCTGGAGTTATTGTTTGCGGAACTTGAGCAATAACTGTAACTGATGGTGCTGAAGAAGATGAGGGGGATGGAGAACTTCCAGAACTCTCTACAATATAACTAACAGAAATAATTCCCGTGTTTCCAGAATAATCTGCATAAGTACATGATTCTGAAAATGTTCCTGAACTTGTTGTATCTGGATTAGTAGTATATTCTGTCAGAGAAGAATCTACCCCTGATGTTGAGTCTGTTGGAGAACAAGTACATTCAGTAGTTTGTCCGAGAGGAATAGTTCCTGGAGAACATACAAAAGTCGCACTTGGAGCAGTATTATCAATTACAATTTGAATATATTCAGAATTGTTTAAATTATTAACAGAGTCATTTGCATAAACAGTAATATTATATTTTCCGTCATTAAAACTGGCTGTATTAAGAGTAAAATTGTGATAATTCCCTGTGACATTAGAAGATTTATTAAAACCTACTTGAACTCCGCTCGAGTTTGTAATATTAAAAAATACAAAATTTAAGACTCCTTCATCTGAAGCGCTGACATTCAAAATAATTGTCCCAGAATAATTTCCATTATTAATTGTATTAATAATTCCTGAAAAGGAAACTATTGGAATATCATCATCATTATAAAAAGCATAGAAACGATTATCGTCAGCTCCTATATAAAATATGTCGTTTGCTACTGTAGGTGAAGACATGTGAAATCCTTCTCCAATAGCCCAAGTTGAAATTTGAGAACCATTTGTTGCATTAAAGGCGTATAATAAATCATCGGTGCATGGAACAAAAAGGATATCATTTACTATTGTAGGTGAAGATTCAATTGGACCAGCCAGATCCTCTTTATTACTCCAGATTATTACTCCAGTAGTAGCGTTGAAAGCAGAAATATTATTAAAAGAATTTCCTATATAGACTATGTCTCTTGCAACTGCCGGAGAAGAAGTAGGAATATCTGCAGAAGTAGTATAATCCCAGATTTTCTCTCCTGTTGTTGCATTTAATGCATAGATTTTATCATCTGTACTTCCAATATACACTATTCCATTTGAAACTGCTGGAGAAGAATATATCTGATCTCCAGTAGTATAATTCCACATTTGAGAACCATTTGTTGCATTTAATGCATATGTCAAATTTTCTAAACCAATATAAACAAAATCGTTAACAACTGCTGGCGATGAAAAAATATTTACCCCGCCAGTATAATTCCATATATGAATTCCAGTAGTAGCATTTAAAGCATAAACTCTCCCGATAGGTGATTCGTCATCAAAACCTGCAAAATAAACTGTATCATAAACAACTACCGGAGCAGCTTCAAAACGCCAAGTTCCTGAAATATCTCGATAATTCCAAATTAGACTTCCATTTGTTGCGTTTAATGCATAAAAATTTCCATCTGTTCCTGCACCAACATAGACAATATTATTTGCAACTGCTGGGGGGACAAGTGCATCCACAACAGTGTAATCCCATAAAAGAGTTCCATAAGTTGCATTAAAAGCAAAGATTTTATTATCATATAAATTTGTTATATAAGCTATATCTTCGGCGATTACAGGAGAGCAGAAAAAATCTCCCGTAGCAGTATAATTCCATTTTTGTACAAAATTTGTCAGATTGATAGAATCTGGATTGTATCTTGTTCCATTTAGTGTTCTTCCAAACATTCTCCATTCACTTGTTGAAAGAGAATCTGAACTATCCAGTGCAAAAGAAAGAAGGGCTAAAAAAATTATAATTAAAATTGTCACGAATACAAATAAGAATTCTTTTTTATCAAGCCCCTTTTTCATCTATTTATTAATAAAATGAATTTTAAAAATGTTTCAAATAATTAACAACTAGCTGTGCTTGAAGAAGAACTTGTTCCTGCACCAAATCCTGCTGATGCCTGGCTTGTACTTAATGCTGTAGAACATTCTGAAGGAACATTAGTAAATGCAGAACAGATTACGCCCTTAACTTCTTCTGGGCTTCTTCCTGATGAAGTTTCAACACCATTTATTACTAATGTTGGGCTTCCTGAAATTCCCTTAGAATTTGAATTACTAACTTCTGCGTTGTATAAATCATCTCCATCCAAATTCATACATGAATCTATCTTACTTCTCTCAATATTAAATTGTGAGAAAACAGTATTTAGTTTTGGAGATAAACAAGCTGCATCTCCCTCACAATTTCCTATTTCAGTACTTTGTGCGAAGATTTTAATATAATCTAAGAAGTAAGCAGGGTAATTTTTTTCTATACAAAGTTGTCTCTTTGCTTCTATCTCTTCATATTCTCCATGCATTGCACCAATCTGTCTAATCTTGAAATCAATTTTGTCTCCTAATAATTCTACTACTGGAAGAATAGCTTTTTCCATTTGCAATCCATAAGGACAATAAGTGAATACATAAAGTTCAACGCTTGGTTTGGTCGATTTTGGAACTTCAGTTGTTGTAGTTGTTCCTGAAGAAGTAGCTTCTAATGGACTCATGTCGCTAATCATATTTTTTCCATCTTTAGTAATATATAATGGGACAACATTGTCTTGGTAGTTTACATTAACCTCATAAACTCCAGAAACTTCAGAGATTGAATTAATAGTTAAATCTTCAACTCCAAGAGATTCATAAAATGTTAAAAGTGTTTTTCCTGCTTGTTCTTTTGAAATTACATTTCCAGTAAAATTTCCTGAAAACATTGAAAATAAAAGAGCTAAAACTAATATCCCAAGAACTAATGAAGAAAGCATCCAGGGATTTTTTCTAACTTTCTCTGTAAAACTATTATTTGAATGAGAATGAATTTTTTCATTTGACTCTTTTTTCTCTTCTTCCATTTCAAATTTAGAGAAATATCATTTAAAAACTTTTGGATGTTTTAAGCTAATTATTAAACAAATACAAATAAATAATAAAATAAGAACCAAGGTTCCTAATACCTCCTATTATTTTACGACAAATATAAAAAGTTGTTCTTATAATTTATAGTATGGGCTATGATATAATATTAGGAAGAGATGAGTCTGACAAGAAAAAACTTGGAAATAGAGGATTGGTTTATATAGGAAAGGGTTATGTAAAGATGGGACAGTATACTTCTCTTAGTAATAAAATATTTATGGATGTTGCAAGGAGCCATGTTGTTCTTGTTGCAGGAAAAAGAGGAAGTGGTAAAAGTTATACTCTTGGAGTAATTGCTGAAGAGATTTCAAATCTCCCCTCAGAAGTTAGCCAGAATATCGGTTCGCTTATTTTTGATACAATGGGAATTTATTGGACAATGAGATTTGAGAATGAAAAAGACAGAAAACTATTACAGGAATGGGAATTGAAATCAAAAAACCTTCCAGTGAAAGTTTTTGTTCCTTTTGGGCATTATAATAAATATTTAGAAAAGGGGATTCCTATCGACAAGAGATTTGCATTGGACGTCGGAGAATTAACGCCTGAAGATTGGATAGTAACATTTGGACTTGATATAACAAATCCTGTATCAATTTTAATACAAAGAATTGTTGGAAAATTAAAAGAGGGAAATAGATTTGAAATTGAAGATATTATTTATTTAATAGAACAGGATGAAAGAACAAATGAAGAGACGAGAAATTCTGCTATCGGACTTTTTGAAGCTGCTGATGGCTGGGGAATTTTTGCACGCAAAGGGGAAGATCCTACAGAAGTAAAAGATTTGATAACTGCAGGAATAACTTCTGTTCTTGATTTAAGTATTTATAATTCAGTTGGAGCATTTAATATAAGAGCGCTGGTGATAAGTTTAGTCTGCAGAAAAATTTTCAATCAAAGAATGGATGCAAGAAAAAAAGAAGAGATACAATCTGTCCAGAAGGGAATTAATTTAACATTAGCATCAGAAAAAAAAGAGAATCCTTTAATTTGGCTTTTTATTGATGAAGCTCATGAATTTCTTCCGCTTGGAACAAAAACTGTTGCGACAGATGCATTGGTTCAATTATTAAGAGAAGGTAGACAGCCAGGAATTTCAGTTGTTTTGGCTACACAGCAGCCAGGACAGATTCACAGAGATGTTATGACTCAATCAGATATTGTTATTTCTCATAGAGTTACAAGCCAGCCAGATATTGATGCGTTAAATTATATTATGCAGAGCTATCTTCTTCAGGGAATAAGCGGTTACATGAATGATCTACCTCCGCTAAAGGGGAGTGCGATTGTTCTTGATGATAATTCAGAAAGAATTTATCCAATAAGAGTAAGGCCGAGATTTACCTGGCATGGCGGAGAAGCTCCAACTGCGGTGGGATATAAGAAGGAGTTGTAAGAGAAGAGAACCAAATAATTTATAAAGTCTTTTTTGAAGGAATATATAAGGTACTTGTACCTATCTAATGCTCTGGAAAGAGCGAATATAACATGGAAACAAAAAACAATTCAATTTATGAAATGAATCCTCAAGAATACAATTTGAAATTAGCTGAAGCTTTGAAAAAAGTTGAAGAGTTCCAAGAACCAGAATGGGTTCAATTTGTAAAGTCTTCTTCTGGAAAACAAAGGCCAATTGAGGAAGCTGATTTCTGGTACAAAAGAGCTGCAAGTATTCTTAGACAAATTTACAAAAATAAAATTGTTGGAGTTAACAGATTAAGAACTAAGTACGGAAGCAAGAAAAATAGAGGAATGAGACCAGAGAGATTTGTCAAATCTGGAGGAAAAATAATCAGAACAATTCTTCAGCAAGCAGACAAGGCAGGATTTACTGAAATAGTTAAAGTTGTTAAAGGAACAAAAGAAAAAAGACCTGGAAGAAAAATTAGCGCTAAAGGAAAAGCATTCTTGGAGGATATTAAATGAAAACAAAAGCACCAAAACAAAAAATAAAAGTTCCTAAAATAAAAAAGGAAAAAGTTTCCAAAAAGAAAATAGCAAAAGCTCCTGAACATAAAATTATTGAAATAAAGAAAGTTAAAGTTCCAAAAAAAGAAAGAGCACTCAATGAAAAAAAAGCAAAGCTTGCAGTAAAAAGCAGACAGACAAAATGGGCTCCTGTTTGGGTTGTTATGAAAAAATATGGAGTTGGAAAAAAGATACATCCATCTGCAACAACTGCAGTTAGAAGAAGCTGGAGAAGAACTAAACTTCACATTAAACCACGAAAAATAAGAAAGTGGCATATGGGTTAGTAAAATGGCTGAAAAAAATGAAACAAAAATTGAAAGAGAATATATTATTCCATTAAGAAGAAGATGGATGCTAGTTCCAAAATATCAAAGAGCTGGCAAAGCTGTTAAAGCAGTAAAAGAATTTTTAGCAAGGCATATGAAAATTAGAGACAGAGATTTGGACAAAATAAGAGTTGACAAATATGTTAATGAAGCAATATGGCACAGAGGAATAAAAAATCCGCCTTCAAAAATAAAAGTCAGAGCAATCAGAGAAGGGGATATTGTAAGAGTAGAAGCTGTTGAACTTCCAAAGAACATGAAATTTAAGAAAACAAGAGAAGAAAAAATTGAATCTGCTGCTAAAGAAACTGCAAAGAAAAAGAAGACTGAAAAAGTTGAAGAAGCAAAGGTTGAAGAAAATAAAGAAGAAACAAAAGAAAGCGAACAAAAAATTGAAGAGGAAAAGAAAGAAGCAGTAGTCGAAGTAGGAAAAGAAATGGAAAAGGCTATGGCAAAAAAAGAAAAACACACTACAAAAGTACAAACTCCGAAGCAAGAGAAAAACCAGAGAGTTGGATATAACCAAAGTTCTAGGGGACATTAGATATCCTAAGCAAGCTTTAAAAACAATTTTTATGAAATTAATTTATGATTGAAAAGATTATCAAACAATTTGAGGATGCAAATCCCAAAGATATAGTTAAAAACCCAGAGTATGGTTCAGGTCAAGACACAAGTTATTCTATTAATAAGGGAGAATTTAAGTTTAAATTAGGGAATTACTCTACAGACAATTTTGGCACTATTTATGAAATAGTTGTATCTAGGAATAGAAAACACGTCGAAACATTTAGTAGTCTTGATGATAAAGTTGAAAAAAATTATTAAAAGATCTTTATAATAAGATTGATGAGAAAGTCCAGACATACCAAAGAGGAAGAGAAGAAATTATGCTAAAAAAAGATAATCAAAGAAAAGTGGATGATTTAAAAGAACTTGAGAATATTCTTTAAGTTTACATAAAAAATAGATTTTTATATTCCCCATAATCTTTCCTATTAATGAAAACAAAATATGATTCTTATTGTTTAAACGGAATTGCAGAAGGATGCAAATATTGCGTCAGAGGAGAAAAATTAGTTTTGTTTGTGACAGGAATCTGCAAAAGAGGATGCTGGTATTGTTCTTTAAGCAATAAAAGAAAAAATAAAGATGTTGTTTATGCAAATGAAAGAAAATGCAAAAGTATCAAAGATATTGTTAAAGAGGTTCAAGAAAGCAAGGCAACATCTGCGGGGATAACTGGGGGAGACCCATTGATTTATTTTAATCGAACAATAAAACTTGCTTCCCAACTAAAGAAAAAGTTTGGAAAAAAATTTCATATTCATATTTATCTTCCAACAAAATTTGTTAGTGAAGAAAAATTAAGAAAACTTTCAAAGTATATTGATGAAGTAAGATTTCACCCAAACTTTTTGATAGACAATAAGACAATAGAAGAAGATATAAATAAAATAAGACTAGCAGAATTATTCTGGAATAAACCAAATTTAGGAATTGAACTTCCAATGATTCCAGATAAGAAAAGAGAAATTTTAAATTTTATTTTGAAAATAAAAGATTATGTTGGATTTGTAAATCTGAATGAATTTGAATTAAGCGAGACTAATTTTAATATTGTAACAAAAAAATACAAATTAAGAGAAGGAGGATACGTTGTTAAGGATAGTTTAGAAACTGGAAAATGGATTTTAAATGAATTAAATAAAAAGAAAATAAAATTAAATGTTCATTTATGCACTGCACAATTAAAAAATAACTGGCAGTTTGCAAATAGACTGAAAAGGCACGAAAGTTTACCTTATGGAAAGAGAACAGAAGATGGAACAGTAATTTACCTAGTTGTTGAGGGTAAATTAAAAATGTCTGGGACTTTCTATGACAAGAGAAAAAACAGAACAATTCTTTCTGAAGAAACTGCGAGAAAAATTTTAAACAAAATAAAAATAAAAAGAGTTGAAGAATTTCCAACTTATGACAGGATAGAACTATCGGAGGAATATATTGGGAGAGATTGAATACATACGGGCAAGATTGCAGGAAAAAATTAAACCAGAAAAGGTTCCTTTTCTAAAAAGAATTTTAGCAACGCCATTTGAAGTTATCGGTGTAATGGTTCCTGATTCAAGAACAATTGCAAAGGATTACAAAAATCTTAATATTTATGACATATATAATTTATTTGATGAACTTTGGAGCTCGAATATTCATGAAGAAAAAAGTTTAGCGATTCATATTCTACAACAATATAAAAAAAGTTTTAATTTGGAAACCTGGAGATTTTTAAAACAGAGATTAGACAAAGCAAAAACATGGGACCACATTGATGCGCTTGCAACAGATATTTTTTCAGAGATATTACTGAATAATATTAATTTAATGACAGAAATAAAAGAAATGGCTGAATCAAGAAATTTTTGGGAAAGAAGACTTGCAATTGAATCAACTTTAAAATTGATAAAGAAAAATAAAATTGAACTAACTCTTCGATTAGCCGAAAAATTAATTTATGACGACAATGATTACGTTCAAAAAGGAGCTGGCTGGATGCTTAGAGAAGCAGGAAAGAAAAATCGTCTCGCGGTAAGAGAATTTATCATCCAACATATAAATATGAATCCTGTTGCTTTTTCTTATGCAACTGAAAAGATGAAAGAATTAAGAAAGATAAGGAAAGAGATGAGCAAGAAAGAATTTAAGAGAGAGAAATTATTTGAGTCTGATTAATATTTCTTTCATCTGATTTATTTCCTTCTGCTGACTTGAGATTATTGAATTACAAAGAGTCTGGATTTCTGGATCTATTATTTGGGTTTTCTCGCACATGAGAATTGCTGCTGCATGATGAGGAATCATTGATTTCAAAAATTGCCTGTCTGCAATTCCTGTCTGATATCTTATAAATAGGAAGAATATTACTAATATAATAACACTAACTGCAATTAGGATTAGATTTATTTTCTTATTATGATACATTTTATTCATAAAAAAAAGTTCTAAAATTATCATTGGTGCAGTCATAATTGCCGCCATATAAAATTGATTAAAATTAAAGAGTATATTTGAAAAATTATCCACCATGGAATACATTAAAAAAAACATTGCTAAAAGATGCAACCCTCCCATAATTATTAAAGATTTATAAGGAGAATGCATTTTATTTTTCATACAGAATAGAAGATATTTTTAATTAAATAACTTTCTAATTATAATGAACATAGAAAAACTAAAACAACAAAAATCTATGAAAGAACTTCTTGAATTTGGAATTATAATCTTTGATAAACCTGCAGGATGCACGAGTTTTGATATTGTTGATTTTGTAAAAAGAAAATTAAAATTAAGAAAGGCTAGTCATTTTGGAACCTTAGACCCTATGGTGACAGGAGTTCTGCCTATTGCTCTAAATAGGGCAGTGAAGCTAACAGGATTTTTTATTGGAGAAGACAAAGAATATGAGGGAGTTATGAGAATTCATGAAGATGTTCCCTTAGAAGAAATTAAAAAAGTAATTAATGAAAAGTTTATGGGAAAAATTATTCAGCTTCCTCCAGTAAAATCAAGAGTTAAACGACAGGAAAGAGAAAGAGAAATAAAAAAATTTGAATTATTAAAGAAAGATGGACAAAATATTTCTTTCAGAGTTGAATGTCAAGGGGGAACTTATATCAGAAAATTAGTTCATGATTTAGGCGAAGCAATGGGAATCGGCATGCATATGACAGGATTAAGAAGAATAAGAGCAGGAATTTTTTTAGAAAAATATTCTGTTCCCAAAGAAGAATTTGAAAAAGCAGTGGAGAGATATTTTAATGGAGATGAAAAAGATTTAAAGAAAATTATTTTGCCTGCAGAGATTGTTTCGGAGGTTTATCCAATTGTTGAAGTAAAAAAAGAATTTGTAGAAAAAATTATGCATGGGGCTCCGATAGATTACAAATTTCTGATAGAAAAGGAGAAATTTGAAAATAATCAAATTATTTGTGCTTTTTCTGATGAAAAATTTATCGGAATGTTTAAGATTGTCAATGAAAAAGACATTTTTGCAAAACCGGAATTTGTTCTGCAAATAATAAAAAATTAATGAAAACAGATACAAAAGGTCAGATAATTTTTTAAAGAAAGTTTTGCTATTATAAAAAAGAGATGAAACCGTATATAAAAAAATTTTCAGAAGTGGAGGGTTTTACTGTATGGATTGTAGATGGAAAATATATAAGAGATAATATAGATGTAGAATTTTCAAATTATGGACAAAATTATATGTTTAAATTTATCCCGGAAAATGAATTCTGGATTGATAAAGAGGCAATTCCAGGGGAAGAAAATTATTATGTGAATTCTATGTATTTAATAAACAAATTAAAAAAGGAAGGGGTGGAACATAAAACTGCCGTAAAAAGAGCAGATGAAATTGAAAAGAAAGAAAGAACAGAAGATTATATTAAATATAATAAAATTACTGAAAAAGAAATCAAAGAAAATCCAAAATTGATTCATAAAAAATTACTGAAAAAATACAGCACTGATAAGTTAAAAATATGGATAGTTGATGGGGAAGCAGTAAGAACTTTTTTATTTATTGATTTTACAGAAGGGGGGCATGGAATTGTATATTCTTTTATTCCCAAAGATGAAGTGTGGATTGATGATGATTTGTCTGTCCAAGAAAGAAAATATGTACTTCTTCATGAATTACATGAGAGAAAACTTATGATTGGGGGATGGTGTTATGATACAACCAGTGAAGCAGAAATGAAAACGGGAATAATAAAGAAATCAGCACACAAAGATTCAAGTGAAATAGAATCTTATTGCAGGAAAAACCCCAAAGAACTAGATAAAAAATTAAAAGAAGAGATTAAAGAGAATAGTAAATTAATAGGATAAATACCTTTTTAAACGGATTTTCTCAATAAAAATTATGAGATTAATTAGGATTCACAGTGAAACTGTTGAAAGAGAAGAGTTAGATAGAAAGAACTTTGTAAGGAGTATTGATGATGCATTTAGCAAATGCACAGGAAAAAATATGATTATTCAAGGATTTACAAAAGAAGGATTTCCATCGCTATATTTTGGGAGATATGTTGGGATTGGACAATCAAACGAGGGGAGTTGTTTGGAATTAGAAGAAGATAATTTATGGTATTTCAAAAAAGGAAAATTAATAAGTCATTTCCCGATTGAAGATGAAGTTTCTCTTATTTCTACAAAAGATGATTCTTCTACAATTGCAAGAGTATTTGGACAGGATGGAGATTTAATTTATGGAGACTTAGAAAGAATAAATGAATGGGATAAAAAATTTGAGCACAATGGCTATACAAAGATTTTTGATAGGAAAATAAAAAGCAACATAATAAAAAAAGTTATAAAAGATTATGGTTTTAAATTTTGAATAAGATTTATAATTCTCTGATTAGATAATATAATATGCGTGAATTTGTATATTTTTCACAAAGTGCAAAGACATCAGGAAATTTTGATGTTAGCGAGTTAATGAAAGCTGGAAGAATGGATATTGCAATTCATTCATTTATTCAGGGAGTTTTTCTTTCACATGGATTCAGAAAAGATGCAAAATTTCATTTTGTATTTTACGGACAGCCAGACCCCCCAAAACATATTGAAATTCAAATAAAAGATGAGCTTGAGATCAGCAAAAAAGATATCGGCAATTTAATAAAAAAAATTTTATACAAATATAAAGAGGGAAAAAAGACAGAGGTTCTTCCGGGCTGTTTTATTGAAAAGAAAAGTTTTTTTAATGTAATCGAAGAACTGAAAAAAGAAGGCAAAGAAATTTTTATTCTGGACAAGAAGGGAAAAAATTTAAGAGAGGTTAAAATTAAGGAAAATTGTGTATTTATCTTGGGAGATCATGAGGGGCTTCCAAAAAAAGAGCTAAAAAGACTCAAGGAGACTGCAACTCCTGTTTCTGTAGGGAATAAAATGTATTTTGCATCGCAAGTAGTGGCTGTTGTCAATAACGAACTGGATTATAGAAACATATAAGATAGGTGCATTGATATGACTTCAATGCAGGGCGAGGAATTTGAAATACAAAATCTTTAAAATCTATTTTGATTTCTTTTTAATATATGAAAAAAGCAGTAAGATTATACATTAATGGGGCTGTTCAGGGGATTTTCTTTAGACAATTTATAAAAGATAATGCAGAAAGGCAGAATGTAAGAGGGTTTGTAAGAAATTTAGATGACGGCAGAGTTGAGGTGTTTGTTGAAGGAGATAATAATAATGTGGATAAAATGGTTGAAATCTGTAAGAAAGGGCCAAAGCATTCGCAGATAAGAAAAGTTGAGACGAAAGAAGAGAAATTCCAGGACTTAAAAGAGTTTAAAATATTGCATATATGATAAATTATTGGAAAAAGATAAGAGAGATTATTAAAAGAGGGTTTGAACCTAAAAATATTTTCTTAAATGTTTTCGGCATTTTCTATATTCTAATTGCCTTGCTTGCTTTTTATGACTCGGTTAATTTTTTGGGGATTCAATCTATTTTATGGCTTTCCTATTTTGCATTTTTATTTATTGGTATCGGAATTTTAATCAGAAGTTCATATCTCATAGGAAGCCAGATAAATATTATTTTTATTCCATATACAATCTGGTGTATTGATTTTTTCTATGTATTATTTACTTCCAAAAGTCTTTTTGGAATAACTAATTTTATATTTGTTTCAGAACAGATTCTCCCATTAGTTGTAACTCTTCAACATTTAACAATTATCCCTGTAGCATTGATGGCTATTTATCTTATCAAATTTAAAAGGAAAGATTTCTGGAAATTTAGTTTAGTGCAAGTTGCAATAATCTTTATTCTGACACTTATCTTTTCAGAACAATCAAATAATATTAATTGCGTGTTTAAAAATTGCCTGCCGTTTGAGGTTGGGGAATATTATCTTCTTGCATGGGTTGTGACATATATTATTATGATATTTTTAGTGAATTTTATTCTTATAAAAATAAAAGATTTTAGTAAAAAATCAAAAAAATTTAAATAATAGTTTTATTTTATATTAACAGAAGGAGGTAATAAAATGGTGTGGTTTGGAAGTTTAATGGGACTTGTTGCATTGGTAGCTGCAATCTGGGTAATTTATGAAGTTGTTAAGAATAAAAAATTAAATTCTACAGAAAAGCTTATTTGGATAGTTTGTGCAATATTGTTCAGTATAATTACTGCAATAGTATATTTCTTTATAGGAAAAAAGAAATAATTTTTCAAAGATTAAATTTTTATATCTATATTATTTTTTTACTTTATGATTTTTACAAATTCGGATGGCGGTGCTCGTGGGAATCCTGGACCAGGAGCAATTGGAGTTATTGTTAGAGAAGATGAAAAAATTCTTACAAAATATTCTGCAAGAATTGGGAAATTTGTCACAAATAATATTGCAGAGTATGAAGCATTGATAAAAGCGCTGGAACTTGCTTCAAAATATACCAATGAAGAACTAACTTGTGTCCTTGATTCGGAGCTTGTTGTCAAGCAGTTACTTGGGGAATATAAAGTTCGGGATTCTAAACTTCTTCCGTTATTTCTAAAGGTGCAAAAGCTTCAGGAACATTTCAGAAAGATAAAATATGAACATGTCAGCAGAGAAAATAAGTTTCAGGTACTTGCTGATGAATTATTGAATAATGAATTGGATAGAGGATAATTATCCCAACAATTTATACACTAAAAAAGCAGGCCAGACAAGAGATTTTAAAATTCCTAAGACTCCTTGCCAAAAACTATTTGATTGCTGAATATAATAAACTGCGGCACCAATCATCCCAATAAAATAAATTCCTCCTCCACAACACGGACCCTTGCTACAGCATTTATCTTTCATATTTTGTTTAGGATATCTCTTCATCATCTTCTTTTTCATAAATTATATAGTTAAAAGATATTTTTAAATGTTTCAGAAAGTTAAATATATAAATTCCCCCTATTTATTACAAATATGGGAAGAGAAGAACAGATAATTGAAGAGAGATTAAAAAAAATAAAAGAACTTGAAAAGAAAAAGATAAATCCTTATCCGAATAGTTTTGATAAAAAAGATTCTGCTAATGAATGTTTAAAGATAAAACTTGGAAGCAAAGTAAAAACTGCTGGAAGATTGATGACAAAAAGAGAACTTGGAAAAATTGCTTTTGCAAAATTAAGAGATAGTTCAGGAGATATTCAGTTGGTTTTTCAAGATGGAAAAACTCCTGATAAAATATTTGGATTTTTCAAGGAATATATTGATGCAGGTGACTTTGCAGGAGTTGAGGGAGAAACTTTCAAGACCAAGACAGGAGAGATTTCAATTCTTGTAAAAAAAATTGAGCTGTTAAGCAAAGCAATATTGCCTCTTCCAGAAAAGTTCCATGGATTGCAGGATGATGAAGAAAAGTTCAGAAAAAGATATTTAGATATTATTACAAATCCTGAAGTTGGAGAAATGTTCAAAAAAAGAGGAGAGACAATAAAAGCCATAAGAGATTTTCTAAACAATAAAGGATTCTTAGAAGTTGAAACCCCTGTTCTCCAGCCACTTTACGGGGGAGCAAATGCAAAACCTTTCATAACACATTATAATGTTTATAACAAAGATGTTTATCTTAGAATAGCTCCTGAGCTTTATTTAAAAAGATTAATCGTCGCTGGTTTTGAGAAAGTATTTGAATTCGCAAGATGTTTTAGGAATGAAGGAGCAGACTGGAGCCATAATCCAGAGTTTAGTCTTTTGGAATTCTATCAAGCATACATAGATTATAATGAATTGATGAAGATGACGGAAGAACTTATAATTGAAGTTGTTAAAAAAGTTAACGGCAAGGCAGAGATTAAAAGAGACGAGAAAAATATTTTAATTAAAAAGCCATTCAAAAAGATTACATTTAAAGAATTAACAAAAGGAAAAATGACTGATGAAGCATTTAAAGAAGCAGTCAGAAAAATTAAGGAGCCGACTTTTGTAATAAATCATCCATTAGATATTTCTCCTCTTGCAAAAAAGAACGATGAAAAAACAGTTCAGAGATTTCAATTAATTATTGATGGAATAGAAGTTGTAAATGCATTTTCAGAATTAAATGACCCTATTGATCAGGAAGAAAGATTTAGGGAACAAGAAAAAAGAAAATCAGAAGAAAAACATAAATTTGACAAGGATTTTGTTGAAGCATTGAAACATGGTATGCCCCCAACAGGCGGATTTGGTATGGGAATTGACAGATTTGTGATGTTAATTACTGGGAGCCATTCTATAAGAGAAATTTTATTGTTTCCGTTTATGAAACCGGAAAAGGAATAAGATGATAATAAAAATTAATCCAAGGGAAATTCCGTTAATTAAAAATGCGAATAAACTTTGTTGCAAACCTTATCCAAATCATTCAAGAGGTTGTCCGAATTATAACAAGAAAAAAGAATGTCCTCCAAATCTTTGTAAATTAGAAGATTTGTTTGATTTTAATCAGGATATGTTTGTTATTTATTCTGAATTTGACCTTGGAAAACACGCACAAAAGATGAAAAAGATGCATCCTGATTGGACAGATAGACAAATTTATTGCTGTCTTTACTGGCAACCAAAAGCAAGAAAATTTCATAGGGAAGAATTAGAAAATTATAAAGGAAATAAAATAAGTTATATATCAAATTCACCGGAAGCATACGGGGTAAATGTAACTTCTTTAATGAGGAAACTGGGTGTTGAACTTGAATGGCCACCGAGAAGAATAACAAGAATAGTTTCATTAGGAGGAATAAAAAAATAAAATGGGAATAATAATCAAATCACAAATACGTCCTTTAATAAAAGAACTTGACAAAGACAATTCTATTTCTTCTGTAGCAGATGAAGTTGAAATTGCACTTGAAAGGAAAGTTGAAAATTTATTAAGTGATGCAATAAAGCGCGCTCGAGAAAATAAGAGGCGAACACTACAGGCTAGAGATTTATAATTTATTTCTTAGAGCCTCTTATTAAAATAATTATTTCCAAGATAACTCCAATAATAAGAGGAATTAATCCGTACGGACAAATAGTAAAATATCTATCTAGATTCCATAAAAGCAAAAAAAGAATTACAAGGAGAAGAAAAATAACAAAATGATTCTTTTTAACAAATGGAAAAAATTTTTTGTTCTTTTTCATATATTATAAAATAAAAGGAAATTAATAAATTTATTGGAATAATAAAAATTTAAAAACAGATTTTACTATTGAATATAGAAATGGGGATGATAGAAAATTTTTTAGGAATACTTGTTGAATCATATAATCAATTAGTTGCTCTTATGCCCGAACATCTTAAGATTCTTCCACCCTTGTTTATAATAACCGCAGTAATAACAGGATATGCTATGTTTATATGGTTCTTTCACAGATTTTTAGCCCATAGAGATGTTTTTAAAATTAATTTATCCCAATATAATACTTATGGAAACCCTGCTGGAGCCAAATTACTAGCAGTATTTCTCTACATACTTGAGTTTATTATTATAATTCCAATTATAATTTTTATTTGGTTTGTAATACTTGGAATTTTTATTATAGTTTTAGCAAAGGAGATAGAAATTGGTTCTATTTTAGTGATTTGTGCTGCATTAATCTCTGCGATAAGGATAACTGCTTATTTTTCTGAAAATTTATCTAGGGATTTAGCTAAATTATTGCCGTTTACATTATTAGCAGTTGCAATATCAACAAAAGGATTTTTAGGAATATCAGAGACTCTTGGAAGAATTTCTGAAATTCCGCTTTTCTTAAATAATATGATTTATTATCTTTTATTTATATTTGGATGGGAATTATCTTTAAGACTTCTTTATTTATTGTTTGATCTGGCTGGAGTAAATAAAACACGAGAATAATTGAAAAAAAATATAAACTTCTTATTCTGAATAGGTTTATGTCAGATGAAAAATCAGAACGAGGAAAAAAATCTCGCGCAAAAGGACAAAGATTTGAATTAAAGATTCGGCAGGATTTAGAAAAGAAAGGGTGGATTGTTAGCAAATGGATGAATACTGTTGATTTAGACAAAGAAGAAAAGATTGGAAAGATTGTTCCTGCAAAAAGAAAATATAATCCGTTTATGAAGGTTATGACTATTGGTACTGGATTCCCTGACTTTGTCTGTTTTAGAGGGATTGATAAAAGGGAAGATGAAGAAACAATTGAAGGAACACAAATTCCTGAATGTTATATAAGAAAAGATGAGAAAAAAATATTTGATGTTATTGGATTAGAAGTAAAGGGAAATGGCTATTTGGATCAGATAGAAAAGGGGATCTGTATTTGGCTTCTTGAAAACAAGATTTTTTCAAAAATATTAATTGCGCGAAGAGGGAAAAAAGCAGGAGAAATTGAATACATAGATTTTAGTGAAAAATATCACAATAAAGAATAAAAATGCTTTTTTGTTTTTTATTTTATGAAGAGGTTGGTAGGCTTAATCTTGGTAGTGTTTTTATTTAGTAATATTTCTGCTGTATGCAATGAAACTCAAATAGATATTAATTCTGCCCCTATAGAAGAACTTGATAAAATAGTTGGAATTGGGCCAGTTTATGCTCAGAGGATTATTGAAGGCAGGTTATTTAATTCCATTGATGGTTTATTAAATATAAGTGGGATTGGAGAAAAAACATTAGAAAAAATAAAAGCAGAAGGACTTGCTTGTGTTAACGAAGATACAGAACAAGATAATTCTGAATTGGGAACAGAAGAACAAAATGAAACAAAAGAGGAAGAAATGCCTGAAGAATCAGAAAATCTTATTTATGAAAATTTTTCTCAAAGTGAGACAATAAAAGAAATTGAATTGGAACCAATAAGCCTTAATTCAAAAGATATAAAAAGCGAAGATAATAATGGAATTTTGAAAAGGAATTGGGCTCTTGGAGGAGTTATAACATTTTGTGTTATATTTGGAGCTTTATTCTTTATAAGAAAAGGAAGATACAAAAATGAGTTTAATTGATTCAAAAAAAATAAATGCAATATTTGTCTTAGAAGTAATCGGCAGACCACAAGAATATCTTGCAGAAACATTGAATAATATCTCAAAACAAATTAGTGAAGAAAAAGGTGTGAAAGTCAAAGATACCAAGATAAATGAACCTGTTTTATTAAAAGATCAAAAAGACTTGTATACTAGTTTTGCAGAGATTGAGGTAGAGACAGAAGGCATTATTCAACTAGCAGTTTTAATTTTTAAATACATGCCTGCACATATAGATATTCTTTCTCCGCAGAATATTAATTTGACTAATAATGAATGGTGTGATGTTCTCAATGAGATAACAAGAAGACTTCATGGCTATGAAGAAATAGCAAGAGTTTTGAGTAATGAAAAGTTTATTCTTGAGAATAAGTTAAAAGAAACTTTAGGAAAAGGCTCTGAACAAGTTCAGAAGAAAGGAAAATAAAAAGCCTTAAAAACTAATTCTGGATGAAATAATTATGATAGAAGAAATAAACACAGCATATAGCGGAATTCTTAACGAACCTATTAAGAAATCTCTTGATTCAGGAAAGAAAATCAAACGTGTAGAAAAAAGCCTTTTTGAAAAAATGCTGGAAGAAGAAAAAATAGATGTTCCAAGGATAGATAATTCTCAAAGAACAAAAAAGATTGAATATCCAGAACCAGCGAAGGGAAATTATATTGATATTGTAATTTAAGAGCTATTTTTTAATACAAATCTTACAAGGAGTATATCCATTTTTTTTGAAGTACTCTGCATCATCTCTTGCTATCTTATACTTCGATTCAATCAATCCTGCAAATTTGCAGGAACTCTTGTGATAAGTTTTTGTATTAATAGAACCAGTATAATCTGGAATTTTAGGTTTTGGTTTTTCTATAAAAACTTTCTTTTCAACTTCTCTTATTACTGGTTTTTCAACTACCTTCACAATTGGTTTTACAATTTGCCTTACCAATGTTGGCGGTTCTTGTCTTTTAACAGGTTGAAAAACAGGAATTGGTTTTCTTCTAATCCTTCGATATCTTGCAAAGTTGAACCATACTATTCCTATGATAATCAGCAAGATAATGATTATTGCAATTATTGTTCCTGTCTTACTTTTTTTGATTATTTCACAAGTTCCCAAGCAACATACATTGTCTTTTGCATAAACAGTTTCTGAAGAACATTTTTCATTTTCAGTGCAGATAGTTCCATTAAGTTCGGCGCAAGTTTTTACAGAAGATTCATTTTCAACAGGAGGAATATAATTGCTTATGAAGTTTAGTGAAATATCAATAGAGGTAGAATTTCCATTGGATTCTGCATTTAAGCTTCCATCAATTTCTGCTTCTGTAGAAGAAAAGAAAGACAGCTCTATTGAAATATTAGAATCTGCATTTAAACTTTCAATTTTGTTTGTAGAGATATTAACAAAAGGTTTGATTGAATCAGATAAAGTTAAGGAGATGTTTTGCAAAGTTTTTCCTTCAGAATGCAATAAAATAGTTTTCTTAGAAAGAGTATTGGTAGAGAAAGAATAAGTTATTTCTGAAGGTGAAAATCTGAAAGTTTCTTTTGGAGTTCCTGCAGAGGTATATACTGGAATTTCATATGTCAAACTTAAATCTGTTGTTGTTTGATTTTGTGTTGATGTTTCTGTACAATTTTCCCAAAAGAAACAAAAACCATCATCAGCAGAGGTTGTTGTGCTTGAACCTGTTGCTTGATAGGATAATTTAATTAATTGCAAGGCAGAATTTCCTTCTCCAAGATTAAAATTTATATTTTTTATTTCCCCAGATTTTAACTGAACAGAAGATTCTTTGGAGCTACCAATAAAAATTTCTCTTGCAGAACTGTCAGAGGGAGTTTGGACAGAGATTGTTATTGAATTATCAAACAAATTTTGAATCTCAAGAGAAAAATCAGTTTCTGTTACAATAAATCCGGGAGATACAGAGAAAGCAGCTTTTCCTTCTGTGATTACAAAGTTTTTGATTATATCCTCTTCGCTGACTTCTGCTCCTTTCATATATTTAGTGCCTTCTATACTCATTGAGTAATCTCCAGGAGATTTATCTCCAAGAAGAGCATAAACATAATAATCATCATTAATTTTTGTTATGTCAAATTCCATTGGAACTCGAACATGTCCCCTGTAAAAAAATAAATTGTCTTTAGTAACTGATGTCAGAAAATTGCCTGAAATCTTTGCAAGAATTGTCTCTCCTTGAGCTAAGGAAGATTTCATCTCAACTTCAACTGCAACAATAAATTGCAGAGATAAAATTAAAACAAGCAATATGATTAAACTCTTTTTCATAATTTAATAAGAAAAAATAAGTTAATAAAGTTTGTTTTAATAATTGAATATATGTTAAAAGACAGGATAAAAGAGATAACAAAAAGTTTTAAGGAGAAAAAATTATCAAAAAAAGAGATTTATGAATTAAATAAATACATTAACGACAGAATGATGAAGTCTTTCAAAATTTACAAAATAAGAAATATTCAATCAGAAATAGACGCAAGAGATATTTATATTAATTATTAATTATTTTCCAATCTCTTTCAACTTCTTAAGAACATCATCGAAATCAGATTTTCCTGCTGCTGGTTTTTTAACAACTGGTTGTTGTGCTGCAGGTCTTTGAGGCTGTTGTGGAATTATTCTTCTTGGAATTATTCCTGTAGGTCTTGTAGATGATGCTGGAGGGAATCTAGGTCCTGGTCCTTGAGCAGGCTTTGCTCCTCCTTTCTTAAAAAACTTATTAAACTTGTCCTGAACCCATGCTTTAACTTTGAAGAATATTTCCTTTAATTGTTTCCTGAAAATTATTCCTAATACAACAAGGATAATTAAGATTACAAGAAGTACAATAATCCACGCGTAACTTGTTTTCTTTGGAACACAGCAGAAATCTGCAGAATAAGTACATAAATAGATAGATGCCTGTTCATTATTTGAACAAGAGGATTTACAAAATCCATTGTTAGTTTCACACTCAGAAACTTGTGCAGTTCCACATGTTCCTTCTAAACAGCAAAATTTTTCAGAATTTGAATCTAATGAATCAACTGTACTTCCTGCAAGACATTGTTCAGTTGCATCGCATAATTCCCCTCCCTGATCAGCACAAGCCAATAAAGGTTCTTTTTGACTGCAACATACACTTCCAACTCCAAAACATCCACCATATGTAGGAAGTTCATTTCCTCCTGCATCAATACAACCCATTGGAGATAAACAGAAAAAACCAGATTCTTCACAATCATCAACATCTGGAGAAATAGGAGTTATTGGTTTTGGCCAGATAGAATAAAGCAGGAATGCTGTGTCTCTTATATTTCCATTATTCCAGCATCCATCTGTTCCTTGGACTGATTCAAGCCAATCAATTGTCTTTGTTTTTTCCTTTAATTCCTGATTTTGGAAAGGAAGAAGTGCTAAAGCAGTATCATAATATTGGCTCCCAGAAACTGTCCAATATCCCTGAGCAACTTGTTTTAATAATAAACTATTTTTCATATTTATATCGCTTGTCAAAGTGTATAAGAAAGATTCTGGAAGAAGATTATCATAATCCTCTGCCATAGCAGTTAAATAAGGAAGATAAGAAGAGACATCATGTCCTTTTAATCTCAAAACAAGAGCTGCCCATAGACTTGATTCATAATCACATGCACTAGAAGAACTATCTAAAGTAAAACAGAAAGAACTTACTTTTTCTACTGTTGTTCCTTGTGCTGCAGCACTGCTTGTCTTTGAAGATACATATAATGTTTCTGAACCTGTTTTTTTGTAAAGAAGATTTGTAGAGAAAGAATCATCGCAACTAATTGCAAATTCTTTATCATAACAACCTTGATCAATCTTAAGCCAGTAATTTCCTGGGGTGTATAAAGATAGGCAATTTCCTAAATTTGTTCCGCTTAGTTTTTTATCAGAATTAACAGCCACAGTATAAGAATTGCTGTCATATGAAACAGTACAACTTGATGTACCGATAGTTTCTATTTGCAAAAGCCAGTCCATATTAGTCGGAGTTTCTGTTCTAGCCAACAAATCTGCTTCAGCTTCAGAAGTATCTGAATTTGAATTGCTTAAAGCCAAAATTGCCAGTGCAGTTAATCTTGTTCCTGCATTTGAATTAGAATATGTATCCACTTCACTTTTACATTCTCCTATAGCAAGAAGAGAAAATATTCTTTCTTCTGCTGAGATAGTAGCGCAATTCCCAGAAACTCTATCTTCAAGACAAGCATAAGCTTTTTCATCTATATTTGTTTCGTTCTGAGCAAGAATAAATGAGAGAGAGAACAGTAGAAGGAATAAAAATATTATTGACACCTTTTTTTTCATTCTTAATCTAATTAATTGTTGTTTTTAAAATTATCTTTCTTTTTTTGCTTATTATAATTATTTATTTTGAAATTTTTTTTCACGACATAATTGACAGGGTTTTTTATCTTACTGCACAATTCGTCACTTGAACAAACACCAATTCCTTGGTAGAATTCCATACAATTAGTTGGAAGTGTTGGTTTTCTTTTCAGAGCCCATGAAATTTGAGCCTTGATATAACCGCTCTGAAGAGGTGGCTGATTTTTTTCATTCCAGGAATAAAGAATTTTTTCAAGTTCATCTTTTTCTGTTCCAATTGAACGGAAGAAATTTATCAGCGCAAAGACAGAACGTTTTTTCCCATCATTAATCCCTTCCAATATTTTTTTTATGCAAGGAGGAAAATTTTTTTCTGAGCGGTCTGTGATTTGTATAGGCTTGAATTCAAAATTCTTTTTTTCTTCTTTTGGAGAATTTTCTTTGCTCCAATCTAATGCCTGAATTAATAATCTTGCTGCCTCTCCCTCTTTACATTCAGGAACAAAATTTTTTATTTCTATCTTCAGAGGGTCTGCATCTTTTGGCTGAAAATCAGAAATTTTATTTTTATCTATAACAACACTTGCAAGAGCAGTTTTTTCGTGAAGAGAATAAGGCATTCGAAATAAATGTCTTGGAGCTATAAGAACCAAATCCGGAATAACTTCTTTAGGAGCCTGAAAATCTTTTATATATTTATTAGGAGAAGAAAGTTTTGTAACCTCAGATATAAGATAGTCTTTTGTTTTCGCCATAATATATTTAGTGATAATTCTCGGCCATTCAGGAAACATGTCTTTTGTTTGAACACCATTCACTTCCTTAGGAAAAGCTTTCCAAGGAAGGATTATATGGAATCCCTTGCTTCCTGAAAATTTTATCCCTACATTTTTTATTCCGCTGAATTCCAAAAAATTAATTATTATTTTTGCATAAATCTTACTATAGTCTATATATTTACTGTCAATATCTAAAAGCAAATCCCAACCAACACGCAAATCATTTAGCTGTTTTTCTGACATTCCTGTCTGGATGTTGAGGGGATTGTCCCAAATTTCTTCAGAACAATGAAATGAAGTTGCTCCTTTCTTAACAAGTTCAAGAATATCTGATTCATATTGCAAGGAATCTGGGCGTTTGCCAAAACCTTCAAAATATCTGGGACATATTTCCCTGTTTTGTGAAAAAGCAAAAATTGCCTTTTGAATTTCTGGACGAGAATAATAAAGATGAGTCAGTTTTCTTATTCTATTTTCTTTAATGCTCTGAGAATCTGGCATAAAAAACTGAATTGCGGGAAGTTTAAATAAATATCCAAGATTCTTAACATCTCCTATTAATATTCTGCTAAAGCACCAGAAATTATTAATTCAATACTCTAAAACCATAATGCTTAAAAGATAAGTTACATTTCCCAAAAGATGTTAGTCAGACTTGAAGACCCGAGTTCACTATCAAAAATAATTGAAGTTATCTCCGAGTTAGTGACTGAAGTAAGAATTAAAGTCAGCGAATTTGGAATGAGTATAACTGCAATAGACCCTGCAAATGTTGCAATGGTAAGATTCAGGCTTCCAAAAAGTGCTTTCTCACAATTTGAAACTGAAAATGAAATATTAGGAGTAAATCTTGATAGCATGAAAAAGATTTTAAGAAGATGCGGAAACAGCACCCCATTAATATTAGAGAAAAAAGATAATTTCCTAAATATACAAATTCTTGGAAGAATAAAAAGAAACTTCAGTTTGAATCTGATTGAAATAGAAAGTCAGGAAAAAGAAATCCCTACTCTTGATTATAGTGCAAAAATTGAAATCTCTTCTCTTGATTTAATTTCTGGAATTGAGGATTGTGCTGTTGTTTCTGATTCATGTTCCTTCAAAACTAACAGAGAATCTTTTATTGTTGAGGCAAAAGGATTAAATTCAGCACGTTCTGAATTTTCAAAAGATGAAGCAAAAATTGAAGCAGAAGAATGCAAATCAAAATACAGTTTGGAATATTTGCAGAAGTTTATGAAAGGAGCAAAATTATGCGACAAAATAATTTTAAATTTTGCAAATGATCATCCTCTTAAAATAGACATCAAAACAGAACACATGGAACTTAATTTTCTTTTAGCACCAAGAGTGGAAACTGAAGACTAATATTAATTCTAATAAAATTTATAAGCAACTAAATATTTAATTTGGAATGAATAAAAAGGGGCAGGTGACTATTTTTATAATTATAGGAATTGTTCTTGTAAGTATTGTTGCAACTTTTTTTCTTCTTAGAAGCGGAGTTCTTCCAGATATTAGTGGTGAAGAAAAAAATCCAAATGCATTTTTGCAATCATGTCTCCAAGATAAAATAATTGATGGCGTAAAATTAATCTCTCTTCACGGAGGGGACATTGAACCACAACCTCTTAGCATTCCATTTAAGTTTGAAGCAAATTCAGCACCGATGAATATTTCTTATCTTTGTTATACTTCAAATTATTATCTTTTATGCAATCCGCAAGAAGCCATGCTAATGTCTCATATTAAAGAAGAATTGCATAATTATATCTCTGAAGATGTTGCAGATTGTTTTAACAAATTAAGTTCTAGTTTAGAAAAAGGAGGGTATGAAGCAAGTTCATCTTACAGGGGGTTTGAAGTAGAAATGACTGATGGGAAAATAATTATTCCAATAGATGCAGGGATTACATTAACACAAAATGAAGAAACAAAAAAATATGAAAATTTTAGTTTTATTATTCCAAGCAGAATTTATGATTTGACTTTTGTTGCACAAGAAATTGTAAATAGTGAAGCAACAAAAGGAGAATTTAAGATTGATGATTTAACAGCATATCCACAACTTATCAGTAGCAATGCAGCAAATGAAGAGTTTAATTATAATCTTGCTTATGCAGATTTTGATATTAACAAGTTCAAGACAACAGATTCTGCAATAGTTTACAAAATTAAACATATAGATAGCAAAGAAGAATTTTATTTCGCTGTCAGAAGTTCGGTTATCAAACCGGGATGGTTTTAAATGATAAAAATAAATCAGCAAAGAAATAAGGCAGTTATTTTGATGATGGTGACGATTCAAATATTTTTAATGATAGTAATGACTCCTGCAAATAGTTATAATATTTATCAGGCAGATGCACAGGATAATACTTTGCAGATTGGAAAAATAAAAAATGATGTTAGTGAGATAATTAATTCTGGATTAACTTTTTTAATTGGATTTTTATCAATAAAACAAATTGGAAGTGTTTCTGCAGCTACATTAGATGCATGGTGCTGTCCTGAAACAAAAACAGGAGAAAAATGTAAAGATATTCTTGCAGGAGATGAAGATTCATGTTCTGTCGCTCCATTAAGGTCTGCATGCAGCAAAACATCTTGTAAATTAGGAACATGTATAGATAGGTCAAGTGGAACATGTTCAGTTGGAAGCCAATCTCAATGTGGAACTAATTTTATTGATAAGCCTATTAATAATGTAGATGAATGTAAATATGGATGCTGTAGTCTTAAAGATGGAACCAAAGAATATGTCAGACAAATAAAATGTAAAAAAGATAGAGGAGATAGTCAGGGGTTTGATTCTTCTGTTTCACAAAGCCAATGCGGAGGAGTCAGCAGTGAATTAGGTGCATGTGTTTTAGTAGAAGGCAATTGTAAATTTGGAACAGAAAGCAATTGCGAAGGAAAATTCTACAAAGGAAATTTATGTTCTAATCCAAGTCTTGGAACAAAATGTACTAAGCCAGAAAATGGGAATGTTAAAACACAATGCAAAGATAATAAAGTTTATTTCTTAGACAGCTGTGGAAATATTGCTAATATATATAATGCAAATAAAATAGACGAAACTGATTATTGGAACTTTGTTCAAAAACCAGATTGCAATGTTAATGCAGCAAATGGAGTCTTGAATTCTAATGATGTAAAAAGTTGCGGTAATTGTAATGGACTTACAAGCATATGCGGAGCTTCTTCTGAAAGTGATATAAGACCAACTTATGATGGTGGTGCTGTATGTAAAGATTTGAACTGCGGTAAGGATGATGTTTTCTTTAAAAAATTTGAAAGAAATCCATTAAATCAAGAATCCTGGTGTGTTTATGAAAGTTATGTTGGAGACAGCAAAGATACTGTTGGTAGCGCATATTGGAGAAGATATTGTGACAAAGGAGTAATCAAGACAGAACTTTGTGATGAATATAGAATGCAGGTATGCGGAGAAAGAATTGTTGAAGAAGGCGCAAGCAAATATTCTGAAGCAAGGTGCAGAGCTAATGAGGGCTGGAAATGCAGCAGTGCAGAACTAGAAAATTATAAGTTTGATACTAATGGAAATAATTGGATACAAGGAAAATCAGATACTAGAGATAGTAATACAAAGACATGTGAAGATAAATCTTCTGACTGCAGACTTCAATCATTTGATTTATATTTTAATCCTTGGGGAGATTATTCTAATATTCAAATATTTGATTTCTGTGTCTCAAAATATCCTCCGGGATTTCAATTCTGGAGTTCATCAAGCAATTCACCGTTATGTTCAGCAGCAAGTTCAGCGAAATGTATTACTCAATGGAAAAGAAGAGGGAGCTGGGAATGTATACAGAATTGCGATTGTTTAAGTGAGGAGTATGCAAACCAGATGAATGCTTTGTGTACTTCTCTTGGAGATTGTGGAGGGAAAGCAAATGTAGTCGGAGTTTATAGCAAAAATTTCAAGACATTGGATTATGCAGATTTTGAAGAATTATTTCAATCAGTAAAATCAGGACATTATTATTATCCCCCATATGTTTATACATGGGAAGACCAAAAAGAAACTTGGGATAAATTAAATCTTGACGGATTAGCTGATGGAGGTATAAGTGATGAGGGTGCTTATACAGATGCAGCAAAAAAAGAAAATATTGGCGCAGGAGACCCTCCTAAATTTTTTACTGATGCTGAATTAGGACAATTTGGCGGAGACCCAATAGCAGCATTGGCTGCAGGGAATACTGCTGCTACTGAGTGGATTGCACATGGACTTACTATTGGGATTGCTACTGCAGGATTAATTGCAACTTTTGCAGTAGTTGCAGTAGCCACTTCAGCTGCACTAGCTGCAGGATTAACTGCAACTGCTATAGGAACTGCTGCTGCTGCAGGAACTAGCGTAGCAGTAGGAACTGCTTTAGGAACACTTGCTACTACATTTGTAGGAATTCCGGTTATAGGATGGATTATGCTTGCAATATTAGCAATAGCAATGGCAATTATTTATGGATTAGGATTATCTGAAGAACCAATCACAGTAGAGATTGAATTTACTTGTCAACCATGGCAAGCACCTGTTGGAGGAGATGACTGTGACAAATGTGATGATGGAGATTTACCCTGCACAGAATATAAATGTAGAAGTTTAGGAGCAAGTTGTAAATTAGCAACAGAGATTGCATCTGAAAAACCAGTTTGTATTAATAGTAAACCTAATGATGTTACACCGCCACAGATTGAAGTTAATCAAACTGAAGAAGGATATAGTTTTACAGAAGAAAACATAAATGGTGGAATATTTAACTCTCCTGAAGAAGATAATTGCATACAAGAATTTTCTCAGATTAATTTTACATTAAGAACAATACAAGATGAAGAAAATGAATATGCTAAATGTGTATATAGTTGGACAAGAAATACTGAAGCTCCAACACTTGCAAATAATTATGCTTTAGACGGAGAAGAATTTGCAGAAGGAAATTTATATTCAATAACCCATAATTTTAACGCAAGACTTCCTTTTGTTTTAGATTCTGAAAAAGTTTCAAATGTCAATGGGAATCCTGGAGAAAGAAATGGGGAGTTAACTATGTATGTAAGATGTATGGACTATTCTGGAAATTATAATGTTAATGAGTATGCAATAAGATTCTGCGTCAAAGAAGCACCTGACAGAACAGCAGCAAAGATAGTTAGTTATTTCCCTGCAGATAAAAGTTATCTTCCTTACGGAACAAATGAAAGTAATTTAATAATTTCATTAAATGAACCTGCAAAATGCAGATTGAGTTATGATGAAGATAAAGATTATGAACAGATGACTGACTTCCTGCAATGTGAAATAGATATTGATACAACAAAAACAAGTTGGGATTGCAGAACAAGTTTGACTAATTTAAACAAAGCAGAAAATAAAATTTATATCAAATGTAAAGACCAGCCATGGGTTATAGATTCAGCATATAATTGTGCAGATGATACAACCTTAACACCAGAAGAATTAGCAGCATGTCAAGATACTACCGGATATGCAGGACCCTGGACAGAACAAGATAGAAATGTAAATGTTGATGGATTTTTGTATACATTATATTCAAGTACAACTGCATTAAAAATAGATTCCATTTCTCCAAAAGGAGATGTAATACAAGGAACAGGAATTTTTGGAACAACATTATATGCTACAACATCTGGAGGAGCTTATGGGGGAAATGCTAAATGCAGCTACCAGTTCTTAGATTCAAATACTGGCGGTGATTGGTTCTTTGAGACAGGAACAAAACAACACAAACAAATATTGAGTTTATTTTCAGGAACTTATAATATTTTAGTCAGCTGTGAAGATAATGCTAAGAATAAAGTAGAATCAAGCACATTACTTAATTTAATTGTAGATACTAGCGGACCAAAAATTGTAAGAGCTTACAAAGATGGAGATTATCTTAAAGTAATCACAGATGAATTAGCTAAATGTTATTATGACAACAGTGATTGTGAGTTTAGTTTAGATGAGAAAAAAGCAACTGAATTTTCAATGGCTAGCGGTTTATCGACGGTACAAACAACCAAATGGCAGGCAGGAGTAACCTATTATATTAGATGTGAAGATGAATTTGGAAACATAAATCAGGAATGTGCAGGGGAAATAAGCCCTACTATATAATTAAATTAAATTTATAAACAAAAATATCTTAAAATAAAGATGGTGAGAAGAGGATGATGAGAAATAAAAAAGCGCAGGTGACTATTTTTATAATTATTGCAATAATAATTGTTGCTTTATCGATGCTGGCTTATAGTTTTTATCCGCAAATAAGAGCAGGATTAGGATTAGAAGAACAAAGCCCGCAAACATTTGTTCAAGCATGTGTTGAAGGAGATATGAAATCTGTTGTGAAAAACTTATCAATACATGGAGGAGATTTAGACCCTAAAAATTATGTATCTTATAACGATGAGAAAATAGGATATCTATGTTACACAAATGAATATTATACTCCTTGCGTTATGCAACAGCCATTTTTAAAAGAACACATGGAATCTGAAATATGGAATAATGTTAAAGATACAATAGAAACATGTTTTGATTCATTAGAACAAAGCTACCAGAGAAAAGGATATAATGTTAATTTAAGAAGAGGAACAAGTGCACTTGAAATTCTTCCTGAAAAAATCAGCGCCTCATTTAATTATTCATTATCATTATCTAAAGGAGAAAGCTCAGAAAGTTTCAGTTCATTTAGAGTAGTGCTGGACAATAATATTTATGAATTGATTGGTATTGCTAATAGCATATTAGATTGGGAAGCCACATACGGAAGCGTGGAAACAACTACGTATATGGATTTTTACCATGATTTAAAAGTGGAAAAAGACGAAAGAGCAGACGGGACAACAATATACATATTGACTGATAGAAATACAGGAGATAAATTCCAGTTTGCGTCAAGGAGTATGGCATGGCCAGCAGGATATTAAAATGAAAGGAAAAATATTTTTGTTTACAATTTTAACAATTTTTTTAATTGGAATTATATCAGCACAAGGAGTTTCATATTGTTGTGAGAGAACAACTTCAGGAGCTTGGTGTCAGAATGCAGAACAAGATCAATGTGATGCAGGGAATTGCGGGACAACTACTTGTAATAAAGCACCAACATCTTGCGAATCTACTTCTTATTGCCGATTAGGTACATGTATTAATAGTAGAGAAGGAAATTGTATGCCGAATACTCCACAAAGTTTATGCAGTTCTGCAGGAGGACTTTGGGATGCAAGAGCAAAGACAGATATTCCTCAATGTCAATTAGGATGTTGTCTAATTGGAGACCAGGCAGCATTTACAACTCAAGTAAGATGCAAAAGATTATCTTCTATATATGGACTTGAAGTAAATTATAGGCCAGATATTCAAAATGAAATACAATGTATTTCAAGTGCTTCACCACAAGCAAAAGGAGCATGTATTTTTGAAAAAGAATTTGAAAGAGATTGTAAAGTATTGACAAAAAAAGAATGTCAGGATTTACAATTAACTGCAACTTCAGCAGAGTTCCATGAAGGATATTTATGTTCTGCTGAAGAACTAAGTACTATTTGTGAAAGAAGTTCAAAGACAACTTGTGTTGAAGGGAAAGATGCAGTTTATTTCTTAGATACTTGTGGAAATATAGCTAATGTTTATGATCAAGCAATGTTAGCAGATAATGCTGAATCAAAAGATTATTGGACAAAAATTCAAGAACCAAAATGTACAGTTGGAGATTTGCAAAGTTTAATTACAACATGCGGAAATTGTGATTATCTTGGCGGAACAACTTGTAAACAATCAGCAACAGGAGGAGCTGTCTGCAAGGATTTGAAATGTGATTATAAAGGACAAGAGTATAAACATGGAGAAACTTGGTGTGATAAATCAAGAGATGATGAAAATAGCAATAATCCTGGAGCAAAATATTTTAGATTAGTATGTTATAATAGTGAAGTAAGTGTTGAACCTTGTGTAGAATACAGACAAGAAATATGTGTTCAGTCTTCTATTCCAACAAGTCAGGGAGATTTCAAAACAGCAGCATGTAAGCCAAATAAATGGCAAGATTGTTATGCACAAACTGATGAAAAGGAATGTTTAAATTCAGACAGAAGAGATTGTCAATGGATTGATGGAAAAGCTATTTTCAAATCTCCAAGCGCAGGAGAATCAGAAGCAATTCCAACAATACTTCCATCAGGACTTCAAGCTCCAAAACAAGAAGAAGATGGAACTTGTGCTCCAAAATATGCTCCTGGTTTTGATTATTGGAAAAATGAAAGTGATGCTGGTTCAATATGTTCTTTAGCAAATGATATTTGTCAAGTAGAATATATGACACCAATTGGAAGTGCTGCATTTAGTTTATTTGGAGGACAACCTCCAGCATATATTCTTGCAGGGGATAGTGAATGTTTAAAGAAATGTAAGGAAAAATGTTTGGTAGATGATCCTACTCATTTAATTTGTGATGAACCTTGTGCAAATGCATGTCGTAAAACATCATGCTTAAAAGAGAAATCGATTCCCGGTGGAACAGTAGAAGATTTAAAACCAGAATGGAGAGAACCAAGAGAAGCTGTGTGTAAGGCATTGGGAGATTGCGGAGTGAAGAATAATTATAATGGAAAAGAAGGATATTTTGATGATTGGGAAGATAGCTATACTAGAGAAGAAGTTAATAAAACTGAAGCTGAAGGAGGAGCTGGAGGAGGACTTGGAGGAATATTCGGAGGTCTTTTAGGAGGATAATGATAAAGAAAATAAATAAAATAGACAAAGAAATGTCAACAATTTTTCATAAGAAAAATCGTAGAGGTGCAATAGCATTAAGTCAGATATTTATATTATTAATTAGTATTGTCGCAATTGGTTATGCTGTTGGAAGTGAAGTTGGATTTGTAAGTGCTGCAACACCTTGCACAGACGCTAAATGTAAGGACGAGGAATGTGCTAAAGCATGTCTTAATGTAGATTTGAATGGTAAACCTGTCAAATATGCTAATAGTGATTGTGTAAATAATGGTGGATTATCTCTTGCACAATGTATTGGTTCTAAAGATATAGGGGCAACAGGTGCATGTAAGAAATGTTGTTGTAAGGGAACTGCTGTAGAAACTATTGTAATAGATAAAACAAAAAGCACTAACACTCAAAGTACAGGGGGACAATGCAGTAGTCTTTGTATTTCAGCAGGATATCTTGCAGGTGCGTCAGATGAATCTTGTCATGCTTCATGCGGTTCTGGATTTAATCCAATAAAAGGACCATCATCTTGTCCTCCAACAAATCCAAATTGCTGTTGTAAAGGAGTTAAATCAACTACAACAACAGATACAACAAAAACAACAGATTGTGAAAAAGCAGGACATACTTGTGAAGCTACATGTGCAGAAAAGGACATGACAGGAGAATCATGTGTTGATGCTTCAAGCGGAGCAGCAGTGTCTAAAGGTATTTGTTGTGCAGTACCTTCAGGTAAAACTGAAACTTCTAATACAAATGTTCTTACAGATAGTTTAACAAACAAATTCAAGGGTGCTATTGACAAGATTCTTAATAGCCCAGCATTTGAAGCATTTGCATGGGGTGCAATGACATATGCGATTGTAAAATTCTTAGGACCTATGTTAGGATTTGAAAGAGATTTAGTTGATGCTGCTGCATTAGCTGCAGGATTTGGTGTTGGTGTTGGACAACTTGCTACAACATTACTTACAAAAAAAATGGGAGACGCTGCACAAGCACAACTTGCAGGAGCAGGAATTGGAGCTGCAGTAGGAATTGCTGTATTTATTATGACATATAGAAAAGAAACTCAAGAAACTATTACATTCACTTGTTATCCGTGGGATGCGCCTGTTGGAGGAAGTGATTGTGAATTTTGTAATAGACAAGGACTTCCTTGCAGTGAATATCAATGTAGAAGTTTAGGACAAGGATGTCAGATAGTAAATCCAGGTACAGATAAGGAACAATGTGCATGGGTAAATAGAGATGATGTAAATCCTCCAACAATAAAGGCAAGAACAGATGTTCTTCTTCAAGGATATACTTATAAAGATTTAACAGAAGGAGTTTCTCCTCCAGACAGAGGAGTAAGAATCTGGAATGAAAATTCAACAAGCGGATGTGTTAAGGCATTCACTCCTTTAACCTTTGGAGTAGAATTAAATGAACCTGCAAAGTGTAAGATAGATGGAATAAGAAAGAAGAAGTTTGATGATATGAGTTTCTTTTTTAGTAATAGTTTATCTTTATACAACCATTCGTATACATTAAGTCTTCCAAGCCCAAGTGCAGATGAAGCAGAAAATATCACAATAGGAAATAAAGGAAAATATGGATTTTATGTAAAGTGTCAAGATGCAAATGGCAATACAAATACAGCTGACTTTGTATTTGCATTTGATGTATGTCAAGGACCAGACACAACACCTCCTTTAATTGTAAAGACAAGTCCATTAAATGGCAAACCTGTTGCATATAATATTAGTGCTGTAGAAAATGTAATAGTTTATACAAATGAACCTTCTGATTGCAAGTGGAGTCATTTAGATCAAAGTTATGACAAGATGGATCACAATATGACTAATTGTGCACAAAGTACAGCGAATGTAAATTCAGAGGGACTTTATACTTGTACAACAACATTAGATGGTATAAAGGACAGACAAGAAAATATATTTTATATAAGATGTAAGGATCAACCCCAATCAGGAGTAGACCCTGCAGATAGAAATGCAAATGAAGAATCATATAGATTATCTTTGATTGGAACACAACCATTATTTATTGATTGGGTAAAGCCAGTAAATAACAGCTTAGTTAAAGATTCAACAAGCCCAGTTAAAGTAACAGTAGAAGCAAGAACATCTGCAGGATATAAAGATGGAGAAGCAAGCTGTTATTATAGAGACACATTACAAGGAACAACAGATAGCAATTATGTAATGTTTTACAATACAAGCTCATTTGAACATTCACAAGACTTATGGCTTGTAGACGGAGAATATGAGTATATAATTAAATGTCTTGATTTGGGAGGAAATAGTGATACAGAAATAGTACACTTTACTGTAGAATCAGACAGATTCTCTCCGATAGTTGTAAGAGCTTATCATGTAGAAAACTATCTCAAATTAATCACAAATGAACCTGCAGAATGTAGATATGATACTAAATATTCAAGTGCTCCTTGTGATTATACATTTGAAGATGGAACAGAAATGGTATCTGTAAATAACACAGAACATTACACAGATTGGAATCCTCAAGCAATATTCTACATTAAATGTCAGGATGTTTATGGAAGACAGCCTGATTCTGGATGTAGTATTATAATAAAACCATCTGATTTTGAATCTACACTTTAATCAAGAATAGATTTATAAGTTTAGTTTGTATTTTTAGAATATGAAAAGGGGACTGAATAAGAAAGCTCGCGACCTCGCTCGTATGAACCGTGCCTTCCTTCCGCGAAATCGCTCGGCTCAATTCGAAATGTCTTTTGGAATGATTTTTTCAATTATTCTTATAATTGTTTTTCTTGCTTTTGCAATTTATGCGATTATTAAATTCCTTGAACTTCAAGAATCAATAAAGATAACACAATTTGAAAGCAATTTGCAATCAGATATAGACAAAATGTGGAGAAGCTCACAAGGTTCTCAGAAGTTAGAATATTCTCTACCAAAAAAGATAACTGCAGTGTGTTTTATCGACGATGAATTTCAGAATATGATATTTAATTCTGAAAAGATTATTCCTGGGAAAAAAATAAATAATATTGACATTGCAAAAACAATTGGAGCAGAAGAACAATTATGCGTTCCAAATGTAAAAGAAAAAGTTAGCTTGATAATCAAGAAAGATTATGGAGAGGCTTTGGTAACAATTGCAAAGCAATAAAAATGAATAGAAAATTTTCAAAACAGGGTGCTTTAGAAATATCTTTTCCCTGGCTTTTTGCAATTGTTGCAGGAATTTTCATATTATTTCTTTCTATTTATGGTGTTACAAGATTTATAAAAACAGAACAAACAACTATTGATGCTAAAACTGGAAAAGAAATTGGAGTCTTGCTTAATCCATTGGAAACAAGTTTTGAAAGCGGGGCAGTAACTTATTTTATACTTCCTGTATCGACGAGAATTTACAATAAATGTGATTCTATCGGAGATTTTGGAAAGCAGGGAATTCAAATATCACAAATGAGTTTTAATAAATGGACAGAAACAAATGTAAATGTAAATTTTCAGAACAAGTATATTTTTTCTAAAGATTATGCTGAAGGAAAGAAATTTTATGTTTTTTCTAAGCCATTCCAATTCCCATTTAAAGTTGCAGATCTTATGTATATGACTTCTTCCCTGGACAGATATTGTTTTGCAGATGCTCCTGGAGAAATAAGTGAAGAACTTGCTAATTTAAATCAGGAAAATATTCTTGTAGAAAACTGTTCAGAAGAGGACATAGATGTTTGTTTTGGTGGAATTAATTGCGATATAAATGTAAATTATGATATGGGTGTCGTAGAAAAAGAGGGAGATAGCATTTATTTCTATGGAGACGCATTAATGTATGCTGCGATTTTTTCTGATGAATATGTTTATGAGTGTCAATTAAACAGATTAATGAAAAGAGTGAGCAGTCTTTCACTTATTTACAACGACAAAGCGAGTTTTATTTCAAGAACAGGATGTTATTCAAACTTAGACTTATCTTTTTTAAGCGGGGCTGCAGAAAGTTTCAGCAATTCTGCAGATATTAGCTCAATTGGATTTATTGCTGATGATGTCGGATTAAAAAATGATGCAAATTCGGTTTGCAGATTATGGTAAAATGAAAAACAAAAAATCTCAATTAAAAATTCAGCAAATGGCGTTTATGCTTATGGCTGTTACATTATTCTTTGTACTTGCAGGAATGTTTGTTCTTGTATATAGATTTTCTCAAGTTAAACAATCTGCTTCAGTATTAGAAGAACAAAATTCAAAATTGTTGGTTACTAAGTTAGCAAATTCTCCGGAATTCTCCTGTGGAAATGCTTTTGGAAGCAGTAGAATAAGTTGCATTGATGCAGATAAGGCAATGATGTTAAAAAGAAATATTGACAAATACACTAATTTTTGGGGAGTTGCAAGCATAGAAATAAGAAAAGTCTATCCAGCAGGAGGAAATTCTACCTGCACTTTGCTTAACTATCAAAATTGCAGTATTATTAAGGTATTATCCAAGAATGTAAATCTTCTTCCTGCATCATCTAATTTTGTATCTTTATGCAAGAAAGATGTTTATAATGAAGAAGTTTATGATAAATGTGAATTGGCGGTGTTTATAGTCAGTTCAGAAGATAAAAGAACAAAATGATAAAAAAAAGAGGCTTAATAAATAATAAACTAGGGCAAGAGGAAATGATTGGATTTGTATTAATTATTGTAATAGTAACTATAATTATACTTGTTTTCTTAAGTTTTTCTTTAAGGAAGTCACAGAATGAAGTTGTGGAGAGCTATCAGGTAAATGGATTTATTCAGTCATTTTTGCAGTATACTAGCGATTGTAGGAATGATTTAGAGTATCTTTCTGTTCAGAACCTTATATTTAGCTGTAGAGATGGGGGAACTTGCTTAGACAAGAGGGATGTTTGCAAGGTGCTTAATTCAACGCTCAAAGATATTGTAAAAGAAAGCTGGAGAGTCGGAAGCGGGAGACCAATACAAGGGTATAAATTAGATATTCTTGTTAATAAAGAAGGAATGTTAATGATTAAAGAAGGAAATGAAACCCAGAATTATGAAGGAAGCAGTCAAGATTTTTCAAGAAAAGGCGAAGATTTTGAGATTTCAGTTATAATTTATTACTAAATTTTAATGTGAATTGTAATATTCTCTGATATTATTACTGGCTTATGTCTTACTCTATTTGTTGTCTTTTCTTCTACTAAATCTATAAAACCAAATCTTTCTAAAAGCTTAACATCATCATAAACAGACTTAAAATCTCTCCCCAACTTCTTTGCAAGTTCGTAAATAGAAGAAGGTTTTTCTGTCTTTATAATGCTTAAAATCCTGGCTTTTTCGTTCCTCAAAAGCTGTCTTAGAGAATCTATTCCTGAAAAATCGAATTTATTCTTATCCTTCGATGTTTTTCCAAATAAAGAGAATGTTCCTTTTGATTCTGTGATAGTTATTTCTCTCGTCGTCATTTTATTTTATTGATATATGTCTTTTCTATTTAGATAATTATAAGATATATATTTGTGTTATATGTCTTATTTATAATATATGTTAATAGATTAATAAATATTTCTATTAAGAACTCCCTTAAAAGTGTAATTATAATAAAGTGATGTCATTAGGTTTATAAATAAATGGTTGATTTGGGGGGTATTTAACCTATATATGAGAAATAGCGTAATAAGCTTTTTAAAGGAAAATGGGTTTTTCAGTATAACACTCATAAAAGAGTGTTCTAATAGGGAGTTAGTCATATTCATCTCAACAGGTGGGTTACCCTATCTCATGGGTTGAGAGGGAGAGTTGTCATAGACAACATATTCGTAGGGAAAGAGTATAAATTTCCCTATAAGATAATTGAAAGGAGGTTAAAAAAAAGATGAGGAAAATTTTTAGAAAAGTATCGGCAATCGCGGCTAGCGCATTAATGGTTGGAATGACTATGGGTGTTGCTGCAGCAGCTAACTATCCCGCACCTTTCGTTGCTGGAGGAGCTGCAGACGTAGCAGTAGTCTATGGTACAGGCGCTGGTGTTTCTTCACTTGATTTAATTCAAGCAGGAAATATTCAGTCTAATTTACAATCATATATGGGCAGTGGCAGCGGTAGTACGGTAGTAAGCGGAACTGCATGGCAAGTTGCAACAAGTTCTGATATGCTAGAAATAAATGAGCCAATCAACGATGTAGACACTTATATTGGAAGTTCTGACTTTAGTTTATTAACAACAGAGTCAATTTCTAATGAAAAGGGTGATGCTACATATGAGCAATTCCTTTATTTTGAACAAGACCCTAATAACAACGCTTCAGTTATTTATACAGAAGATGATGATGATAACATAGGATTATTTTTCTATGTTCCTAGTAATGCTGTAATTGCAAGATATGTTATGGACTTTACCACTAACTTAAAATCAGATATAGAAACAGACAGTAAATTATCTGACATAGAGGATAAAATGATAACATTCTTAGGTAAAACCTACACAATTACTGATGCTACTAATGGTTCATCAGGAGTAGAATTAACATTGATGAGCGGAGCTTTAGGAGGAACTGTTCAAGAGGGATCTCCATTAACTGTAAATGGTTATACTGTTGAGGTTCAAGTTTCAAGCAGTACTGCAGCACAATTCACTATAACTTCCGCAAGCGGAACTGAAACAACAGATAAAATGAACAAAGGCGACATTGAAAAATTAGCTGATGGAAATTATTTGGCTGTTACAGATATCAGCTATGAAGGTTATGCTGAAGGAAATCAGCAGGCTACATTCTATATCGGAGCAGACAAGATGGAATGGAAAAATAGCAATGATATGGTTGTAAATGGTGAAACAATTGGTGAAGCAGCAGTAGTAATATCTTCAAGTTATGTTGGAACAGATATTTCAATAAGTGAAATTTCTATTAATATGACTGCAGAGGACGATTTATATGTCCCTCTGGGAGGAAAACTAAGTGAAAATAGTAACTTAGATGAACCTGAAGTATTAGTAAGTCAGAATTGGGATATACAATTTGCAGGATTAGCAGCAGTAGATTATGAGGACATAAGCCTTAAGATTTCTGAATCTGACCAGCAATACACTTTGAGATTTAATAACTACAATGGTGATGAAGTTGTATTACCATTAGTATATACAAATGCTTCAGGAGTATTTGGTGGAGATAAAGCAGATCACAGATTAGTCTTAGATGCTGATGGTTCTCAACATGGAGGAAATATCACTAAGAATGATTATTTTATCCTTAACACTGCTGACCCAGTTACTGCATCAAACGATGCAAAAACAATTGTAGTTCAATATAAAGGAGCTGATGATACAGATAGTACTGATCCAAAAGCAACTTTCAAATTGAATCCTGGTGCAGGACAAGTAGATGAAGTAATGTCTATTGCTTCAACAGGAAGTTTCACATTGAAGACAGCTGGAGGAACTTTCACCTTTATAAATGCTTCAACAGGTATAAACGATGACTTTGATATAACATTAAGTGGTGCTGGTGATTATAGTGATGGATCAGGAGAAAATCTAAGTTGTTCACAATATATCAGAACACAGTATAACACTTTGATTAATATCACTGATGGTTTGCTTGAAAATGCAACTTGGATGGGATCAGACTCTGCAGCTTATGGAGCATCATGGACCATCAATGTAACAATTGATGACTCTAATAGAGATGGTGATAGCTTTACCCTTCCTTCAGAAGGACAGGTATTCCATGTAACAATTGCTAACACAACAACTGATGCAGCAGCTACATTCGCTGCAACAAGTGCTTGGTTAACAGATCCATCTAACAGTGATGTACAAAAATACATTAACAGATATGGAGCTGAAGTCACAAAGACAGATCCGTCTGATTCTCCTGCAAGTATAGAGGCTAAAGTACCTAAGAGTATTGTAAACCCCTTAGTATACATAACAACAGGAGAGGGTGTTAGTGTTTCTACAACAACAGCTGGAACTCAACTTGGAGAAGTTCTTGTAAAGGACTCTGAAGTTAGTTCTGTAAGTTCAAAGAACTTAATTGTTGTTGGAGGTAGCTGTATTAACTCAGTTGCTGCTAGTTTATTAGGAGCAACTTGTGGAAGCGATTTCACAGACAAGACAGGAGTTGGTTCAAATCAATTTTTGATCCAAAGCCTAGCAAGCACTTACTCAAGTGGTAAGGTTGCTTTAGTTGTCGCTGGTTATGAAGCTGCTGACACTGTAAACGCTGCTACTTACTTAAGAAATCAAGTTATTGATACAACTGTAGGCAAGAAGTACAAAGGAACTTCTGCTACAAGTGCTGAATTACAAGTAGCTTAAATCAATTTTTTTTATTTTTCTTTTTCTTTTATTTTTTAACTTCCAGCGAGAGCCATAATAAACTTTTTATATTGAAAATTCATTAGATAAAAATGAGGAAGATAATCTCTAAAGAAAAATCTGAAAAAAAGAGTAAAAGGAATCAGATGGCTATTGGACTTGTTTTAATATTAATTATGTTTTTTAGTTTGCTGGGATATTCTTTTAACAGAACTGAAGAAGGAAGCGAAGGAAAAATAATTTATAATGGAATAGAATTTTTAAAAGAACAAGGATTATGGAAAGCAAAGATAGAAAATTTATTATTTTCTTTTCAATATAATCCTAATGAAGTAAATAAAATTAATTCTATTTTAAATCCTATAGAGAATTATTATGATAAACCGCTGTATATTTATTCTGAAAGCAGTGATGCAGGAACAGAAATATACAGGAATTTATTCTACCACAATCAAATAATAGAAAGGATGCAATATGCATGTCTTGAAGAAGAGAAATGTGAAGAAAATTACCCTGTAAAAGATTGTACTAATAATTTTATTATAATAAAAGAAGGAGAAAATACAGAAGTAAGGCAACAGGATAATTGTGTATTTATCGAGGGAAAAGAAGAAGAATTAATCAAGTTAACAGATAGTTTTTTATTTAGAATAATTGGAGTACAATAAACCTTATAAAAGAGGTTTCTTTTTTAAAAAAAACTATTAAGTATAAAATGGCAATAAAAAAGAGCACAAGAAAAAAAGGAAAAAAAGAAGCAGTAAAGAAGGAAAAAGTTTGCGAGATTTTTGAAGTTGAAAAAGACGGCAAAGAAAAAATAATTGAAAGTTGTGGAGTGGAAAAAGAAAAAATCGCTTCAAAAGAACAAGTAAAAAAAGAGTATAAAATATTCAAAGCAATTATAATTGCAATGATGTTATTTATCTTAATGTTTCTAGCTTTTTTATGGATAATAAATTCTCAAAATAAATTTAATGTTGGGGGAGTGATATTTAATGTAGATAAAACTGCATTAGCAGGAATAACAGTCTACAGAACTTCTTTGCCGGTTTACGGGAAAAGTGAAATCACAGGAAGAACAGTCACTGCAGAATATAATTTTTGGTTAAGAAATGATCCAAGAACATTAAAACAAATTGATTTTAATGGATATCTTTCATTAAAGAAAAATATGGTAATTAATATGACAGACGAATTTAATTGTGAAGGTGATGGAGTAATTGCAGTTGCGAATTTGCTTAAACTTTATGAGATAATAGGAACTACAGTAATAAAAGATGAGAATGCAACTTGTGATAACACTGGAAGATATACTTTGTTGAATATTGAAGCTGGAGAAGAAACAAAAGTAGAAAAGTTTGGACCTGCATGTTATACAATTTATATAAAGGACTGCGATATTCTTAAGGGAACAGAAAGATTTATGCTGGAGACTTTTATCAAGGTAACTGAAAAAGTGAGATGAGTATGGATTTAAGATTGATTTATGCACTTATTCTTTCTATTCTTCCTATAAGCGAATTAAGAGGAGGACTTCCTTTAGCAATAATTTATGCAAATGAGAATAATATTCCTATAACTTTTGTTTTTCCCTTGATTGTTCTAGTAAATATTTTTGCAATCTTTCTCGCTTTTTATTTTTTTGATAACATCCATCATTTATTTTTAAAATCTAAATTTTATAAAAAAATATTTGATTTGTATGTTTTAAAAATACAAAAGAAAATAGATAAATTTGAAAAACAATATTCTAGTCTGGGATTTTTAGCTCTTGCAATTTTTGTTGCAATTCCTCTACCGGGAACAGGAGCTTGGACAGGAGCAATAATATCCTGGATATTAGATTTAGACAGAAAAAAAAGCATATTAGCAATTTGTCTTGGAGTTTTAGTAGCAGGAATCTTAATTCTTTTTGGAACGCTTGGTTTTCTTAGTATTTTTTCTTAAGGCTAATAAATATTTTATGTCAGAATAAAAAGGAATTTCTTTTATCTTAAACAATTTTATTCCTGTGAACCAAATAGCAACGACAAAAATTGTGCTTCCAGCATACCAGAATAACTTGTGAGTTATGTCAAAGAAAGAAATGCCCTGCACAAAAAGAACAGATAGAATAAAAATTCTCAATATGTTTATTATTAAAAGAGAAGAGAAAGAAAAAAGTAATAATTTTATTCTCTGTTTTATTTTTATATTTGGAACAGATAAATTAAGTATCAAAAGCAAGGAATAAGCAGAACCAGCAATGCATGCTCCAATTATTTCAATTGCGAAATTGTCAATCATAAACACATTAGAGATTAAAGAAACATTAAAAAAAAGACTAAGAAGAAAAAAAACAGGATAAATTGTCAAAGGAGAAAATATAGTATAAAAGAAGTTTATTCCTATAACGCCGATTATCAGCAGAACAGAATATCTTAAGAAAATATCTTTAATTTGATTATAACTCCTTTTCATGGCTGATTAAGTGGGAACATATTTAAATAATTTCTTGTTTAAGAAATAATATGAAAGCTAAAAATAAAATTATTTTATTGATATTAATTGTTATTTCTGCAATTGTCAGTTTATATTTTGATAATGATTTAATAAAATTAATTCCTTACTTGAGAAATGGAACTTTGAATAGTTTATTTCTTGCAATAAGTTTTATTGGTTCTGGAGTGATAGTTGCTTTGATTGCAACCTTGTTATTTTTTTGGAAGAAGAATAAGCGGAAATGGATTCTTCCGTTGTGGGTTTCTTTTGTGATATCTGCATCAATTGGATTTATATTAAAAATAACAATTCAAAGAGCAAGGCCATTTCAAACAGGAATTATTCAGTTAGTTTCTGGATTGCAAGAAAGTATTTCTTCCTGGGACTTTTCATTTCCTTCTTTTCACAGCATGTTTGCTTTTTGTGTATTGCCGATTTTATCACAACAATTTCCTAAACTGAAAAAATTCTGGATTGCATTTGCTATTCTTGTTGCTTTCTCAAGAATTTATCTTGGAGTTCACTTTGTCAGTGATGTCATAGCAGGAGGAGCTATTGGATATTTAATAGGAATGATGATTGTTAAAGCAGAAAAAGAAAATAGGTTTGGAGAAAAGATTTATAGAAGAGTTTTTGGGAAGTAATTAGATTTTTTTCCATTTAGCATAGATACAGGGACGAGGGTGGCTAAATTGGCTTTCAGGATCTCCATCATAGTTATTTAAACATTTACCAGTTTTATATGCTGGGCACATTATACTAGTTGGTTGATTTGTTTTATTATTAAATCTAACAAGAACATGTGAAGTATTATCTTCTGAATTTTGGCAGATAATTTTTTCTATTGTCATTTTCCTTTATTTATCAAGAACTCTTTTTCCAATCAAGGTTTATTCTACTTTTTTCTTTCCGCCAACTCTAATTGCAACTGCGATTATGATTAAGACTAAAAGAACATTTAATGCTCCGATTCCGTATAAGTACCAGTTATCTCCGCCGAATCCAGTTACAAGTCCAGTTAGGCTTGGGAATAATGATGCTTTGTCTACTGCAACTTTTACAGGTTGAGTCATTATCTTGTCTCCTTCTGTAAGAACAATATCAAAAGTTTTTTCTCCTGAAGCGCCTTTGTTTGCTTTTAATATGATTGTAATTTCTCCTGATTGTGCTGCATCAAGAGTTAAGATTTCCTTATCCAAGCTTACTAATGAAGCCCAGTCAGCATAACTACTTAATCCAAGATTATAAGTTGCTATCTTTGAACCTGTATTAATTATTGTTGCTTTAATAACAAATTCTTTGCCTGCAACAACTTCAGTTGATTCTAAATCTGCAGTAATTAAAACCTTAGGAACTAATGAACAACTTCCATCTACAACAAGAGAAACTTCATATGTAGACTGATCATCATTTCCGTTTTCATAAATATCATTATCTTCATCATAGACTGAGACTTGCAATGAATAAGTTTTTTCGTCTGCATTTTCTGGGATTGTTATGAAAGCACTTAATTCTGCATTGTCAAATGCATCTATGTCTCCAAGAACAACTTTTTTGTTAATTCCTAATTCTTTATTATAGATTATTACATAAACTTCTTCCTCTTCTTCATCTCCAATATTCCAAACATCTGCAGTTATTTGAACTTCGCTTCCGCAAGAAGCAGATTCTGAAATTTTGATGTCTCCAAGAACTACAAAGTTATCATCAAGAACCATATCTATTTCTTCTGAAATATAAGTTGAAGTTTCATTACTTGTCTCTTCATCATCTCCTGTTGCCCATACATAAAAGATGTATTCTCCATCTTCTTCAAAATCTTCAACATCATCAAGTTGGAAAGTAATTGTTAATGTTTTCTCGTCATCATCATCTAAGTCAAAGTCTTTTTCTTCATCATTAACTATCCAATCACCATTCTTTGTATTGTAAAGTCCCCATTCTACTACAATGTTCTTTATTTCATCGCTTCCATCATTAGTTACTTCAACATCTACACTTATCTCATCCATAGGGTACCATTCTTCATCTTCACCAAATCCTTCTTTAACAGATATGTCTAAATCCAAGTCTAAGTTTCCATTATTTTCAAATTCAGTTGGGTCATTTACCTTGAAAGAAATTGTTTGAGTAGCATTTCCAGAAGTTGCAGTAGCAGTTAATGAAGTAGAATAGGTTTTACCAAAGTAAAATTCAAAATCAGAAGGAACATTATAAGAGACTGTTACTGTTTCAGTAGCAGCAGCAAGAATTTTATTAGCTGGAACTGTGAATGTGATTGTTTTACCATCTTCAGTTATATCAGATAATCCTGAAAAAGAAATTGTTTCTCCAATAGTTCCTGTAACATCAATATTAAAAGTATGAGCTCCAGTTGTAAGGGGCAGTGTTGAAGGATCTGTAGCAGATAAAGTTGCAGCGCTTGCAAAGCTAACTAAAGCTAACAAAATTATGATGCTTAAACTTGCAATTGCGAATAACTTGTTTTTCATGTGTAATCATTCTGCAGTTAAGATGGTTTATAAAGTTTTTCGTTTTTGGAAATATAGATTAAGATAGAAATAACAGAAAATTTATATATTTCAATATATAGGATATATAATGGTAGAACAAGAAATTCAACCAAAATACAAAATAGGAGATTTTGCATAATGGTGATGAAATCTCGCGAGAATTCTATTGGAGCTTGGGCGTTTCTGATAGGAGTTATTTTAGCAATTATGATAGGGGTATTTACCAGGCTTATTCCAATCCCTTCACTTATGAAATATAGTAGTTTCATTTATCTCATATTAGTTATATTAGGAATAATTATTGGAACATCAATAAATACTATTGGAAGAGATTCGCAGACTTTTTTGATAACAGGGGCAATTCTAGTTATTGTAAGCAAATTTGGTATGGATAGTGTCACAGGCTCTTTAATAGGTGTTGGTGGCGGGGATACAGCAGCATCAATCTTTGCTTCTTTATCTGCTTTGTTTGTTCCTGCAACAATTGTTGTAGCTCTAAAGAATGTTTTTGGAATGGCGAGAGTTTAGAGGTTTCTTATATTAATAATAGAACTATCAAAATCTAATCTTGGGCAGGCAGTATTAATCCATGACTGAATATCGGGGAAATTTTCAAATTCTTTTGTATTTATCTCATTTGCAAGGAATAAATAGGAATCTTTGTTTTTCAATTTAAGAGACAGAGCTCTTTTCAAATTTTCTTGTCCTGGCTTTGTTGAAACCAATATTCCAACTTTTTCTGAATTAAGAAATTTCATATATGAGGCTTTTTTCTTTTTTTGCAATAAATCAATTTGTTCTTTGGAAATCTGTCTTAAACTATCATGTTCTAAAACATAAACAGGAATATTATTTTCTGAAGCAAGAGAAATTGCGTGAAATTCGCCTGATGATATTAATAGGATAGCTTGTGCAGTTTTGGAGAATCTTGGCTTTGAACAGCCCAAAACCTGAACAAAGTCTGTTATATTATGCTTTTTTGAAAGAATTTGCTTGATTTTTAGTGCAGTTTCTTCATATTGCACAGAATAAGCGATTGTTATATTCTTAGGAAGTTTCAGAGATTCTATTTTCTTTATATTAATAGCTGATTTGACTTTTGCAGGGATGAATAAGGTTTTCATAGGAAAAATAGAATTAAGAATATTATAAAGGTTTAGAATTCTTTATTGCTTTTTGGTTCTGGGCCAGCATTTGAAACATCTCTTTGAATCTGTGCAAAAGGAGGTGTTACAATTAATAGATTTTCTCCAAAGCCAGCGATGTTTCCTTCAAGAGCATCTGTTGTCTTTTTTATCTTTGAAACAGCCCTCTTTAATTCAATTGGATCTTTTGATTTCAAGACTTTTATATCAATTACTGCAATAGTATATCCTTCTCTTAAAACATTAAGGATTGTGTTAACATCTTCATATTTTTTAAGAACGAAAAGTTTTACAAGGACTTTATTATCCTTTTCTTCTTTTTCTAAATCAATTTCCAGATAATCTTCAGCAGAACCCTCTCCTTTAGAACCTGAAAAAACCTTTTTAAATTTGTCGAACATATCAGAGTTAGATATAATCTATTTATAAAGATTTCGCAACTTTATTTTATATATTAGAATAGTTTTTATTTAATTTATCGTCGATAAGAACCAGGTATAATTTTTAAGAATTATTTTTTATTTTTTAATTCTTCATTGATTTTGCGACTTCTTCGTGGAATTTTTCCAATTGTTTTGTGATTACTTCTTCTTGTTTTTCAAATGACTTTATTCTTAATTCAAGAATTTTATTTTTGTTCAATAATTCTTCTTTTATTTTTGATTTTTCTGATTTAATCATTAATTGCCCGATTATTTTGAATACTTCATCTCCTGCTTTTTCCAATTCTTCTAAAGCAGAATCAGTTTCAGCCAATTCCATCTGGAAAGCTTGTTTTTGTAGAATTAAATTCTGCAATTTTTGTTCAAGAATTTGCATTTCCTGTATTTTATTATCCATAGTAAAATTATTGTGCTTTTATTTTCTTTACAGTTGTTCTTGGCTTGTAAAATATTTTGCTGCCGCAATAAGGGCAAACAAATCTTTTCTCCAAGTTCGCACTAACAACTTTCTTCTCGCACTTGAAACATTTATAGGCAACCATTTTGTTTTATTGTTTTATTAATTTAAATAATATGTGTCTGACGCAAATTTCTTTCCGCATTTTTTACAATGCCAAATTCCTTTTGAAATTCTTTTAACTCCTAATTTTCCGCAGTAAGGACATTTTTGTTTTTTTCTCTGTTTGTCTTCTACACTTGCAAGTTTTGTTTTAACATTTCTTCCGTATCTTGCTCCAAATCTTCCTGCTGCTCGTGTTTTTTTTGATTTTGATGGCATTTTATTGTTTTAGTGAGTTTATTTAAGTGGGGCTACCGAACTCGAATCGCTTGATGGGGCTACCCGGATTTGAACCGGGGTCGCGAGATCCCAAATCTCGAAGGCTACCAGGCTACCCCATAGCCCCTTGAAAAAATGAGCAATGAGGAATTTATAAACTATTTTATTCCTTTTTAGCCGGCGTTGCGGCAACTGCTGCTGGTGCTGTTGTAGTTGCTGCAGTCTTTGCTGCTTCTTCAGCAACCTTAGCAGCTTGTTCCTGCTGCAATATCTTGTCTTGTTCTTTCTTTACCTTTGAAAAATATTCTGCAAGTTCTTTTTTCTTTTCTGCAGGAGTTTCTGTAATCATATTGGAAATTTCCTTATCATATTTTCCTTCATCAATTTCTTTTTCAATCTCAACAGGAGTTTTATTTTCAATTAATATTCCCAAAGTTACGCAAGTTCCCACAATAGTTTTAACTGCACTTTTGAAATCCTTGCAAAGAAGATTAGGGAATTTTGTTTTTGCAACAGAGATAATTTGTTCTATTGAAGCATTTCCAACCTTAACTTTTTTCTGAGTTCCTGAACCGAGTTCAATTCCTAATTCTTTTTTTAACAATCCAGAAACAGGAGGTGAGAAAACTTTAACATCAAATTCTTTTGTCCCAGCGTCGATGTTTAATTCAACTGGAACCTGAATTCCTGCGAAAGATTTTGTTGATTCATTTACTTTTTGGATAATCATATTAACATTCATTCCAAGAGGACCAAGCTTCTGGCTAAGTGCAGGACCAGGCTTCATTGCTCCACCATCAACAAGTAATTTTATTATCATTGTTCGTCTTCTCTCCTTATAACTTTGACATTGTCTAATTTAACTGTAACCGGCAATGGAACAACAGCTCCAAGCAGGCTTACTACAACTTCTTCTTTTTGTTTATCTATTCTTATAACTTTCGCTTTTTCTTTTTTGAAAGGTTCTGCAATTAATTCTACAACATCTCCTTCCTTTATTGAGATAGTTGCTACAGAAGGTTCAATCATATTCTTGATTTCTTCGTATGTAATTGTCTTGCCGATGATTCCTTTTACGTAAGGCAAATCAAATGCAGCTTCCTCTGCAGATTCTCTGTCTTCTGCTTCAAGAAGAATATAACCTCTAAGTCCATGAGGACGAAGAACCGCAAAGATATTCAGATTTTTTTTCTGAGCTCTTTCACTAATCATATCGATAGCTCTTTCTTCTTTATTTGTTGTTACTTTTACTATAAATATCATTTTGTATTTAGCTCCGTCTAAGACCTAATATCTTAGAAAGATATAATTAATGTGAAAATAGGGTTTATAAATTTTATTAATTAGGGATTTGTGTAATAATTAATGATTAATTTTGGGCGGTGAGTTGTCTCCAAACTATCACTGCTTCTAAATCCATCATTAAAAGTATTGTCGGGGCGATTGTAAGAACTTGTTAGGGCAACTCCATAATTTGCTTGTTGTCCATCAACCCATTTTTGTACCAAAGGAGTTATATTAAATTCCCACCATTGAGTCTTGGAAGATAAATTTTCTGCAGTGAGAATATTTCCATAAGTGGGTTTTGTATCATATTTAACTGTTGATTCATTCCAAGGAGATAAAATTTCTTTTGTTATTACTACAGCATTATCTCCTGCGAAAGCTCCTGTACCATAAAGGCATAATCTTGCACAAGTAATTTTTGCATTCAAAGGAATTTCATATAATGGAAATTTAATTAGAGATTCATCAATAATCTGCCCACCGAGATATTTATCAACATTTAGGAAAGGGGATGTTCCACTCCCAGAATAATGTTCTACACCACCAGATTTTTCAAGATGAACATAAGCATCATCTACTTCGTCGGGATTTCTTGTCAGAATAATTTCCTGTACAGGCAGAGGAGTGTTTCCATTAGCTAATTCTTTGCTAAAATCTATTGGCGTACTTCGGTAATCAAGAATATTTTTTCCGAAGATTTTCATGTTAACCCCAATATTTCCTTTTAATCCCCCCATTATTTTCCAATACATGTCTATATCTTCTATCCATGATTTGAATGTTGTGTACTCTTCAGCAGAAGAATAAGTTCCAAGGAAATCATAAAGGTGAGTTGATAATTTCCCCTCGGCAAAAAGATAATATTCCATTTTTTCTGGAACTTCAGGAGGTTCAAATTGAAAAGTATTTGAAAAATTTACAACTGGATTCCACTCTCCATTGTAAGATATTCCCATAACAAGATTTGCATTTTGATTTAATTTTGCTGACAGGCGCGTCATTTCTCCTTTTATTCCAACATAAGTTTCAAGTTTAGGATTGATTATAATTGGAATTGGCGGCTCAGTTGGGATAGTAATTGTTAGAGGAACAAAATCATATTCTGCAATTTTTACAACCTGATCCAAATTTGAAAAAGCCCGGGGGGAATTTATTTTTACATCCACGTTTTCATTTGTGATATTTTTTATCTTGAGATTCTTTAATTTAAATCCCTTAATATCAAATCCAAAATCAAGTGTGGAATTAAATGAAAAAGTTCCGTTTGCAGTTATTTGGTCGTCTTTGGTGCTTTCATTTCCATCCAAATCAAATAAAACAACATTAGTTAATTTATAATTAAAATCAAATCCTCTTGTTATATTCGGCGTTATTCCTTTTGTCATATTTGAATAATTAATTTGTGAAGGAATAAGGGATTTTGTTAAATTAACAGAATAATTATCAACCAATTCTTCAATTGAAGCAGTGCTTGTAGTAAAAGTCTTTTTATCATTAGAAATTTCTGTAATCTTTCTTAACAAGCCTTTAGGGGTGGAAGGAGTTGTGTTGCAGACAATTATTGCTCCAGGATATAATGAATTAGTCTCATTTGTTGTTTCAGACAAGATTATTTGATTCTCATTAATAGAAGACATCTTTTGTGAAGAATAATCTGAAAGGATAGAAACATTTTTTGCTATTTGGGGTTTTTGATTTTGATTTGTTGATTGTTCTGGTGATTGGGTAATTGGCGAGGAACAATTAAGCAAAGCCATAACAGACGCCCAGAAAAATAAATTTTTTAACCTCATTTTAAATTAATTAAAAAAATTCATTTTTAAATTAGGTTATAGTAAAATTGATATTATTCAAAAAGATATTTTATCTTACAAACAATTTCATAATTATAGAAATAATAAATCCAAGAAGCCCAATTATCAATATTCCCACTGCAGAAACTTTTGCTACTGTGATAAATTCCTGTTTAGTTGGCTTTTTCAGAACCATCCATACTCTCTTACATTTTTCAATAAAAGATTTTAATGATGTTAAGACATTCTTCATGCAGTAAATAAAGAATAGGGGTTTTTAAGATTTATTAACAGTCTTGGTCAAGATATTCCCTCTTAATTGAATTGAAAGAATTATATCCTCCAATGGCTTTAATGTCAAGAAGAGTATCATTATTGATATATAACAAAGGATTATTATTTTTATCAAAACCACCAAATCGAAAAAGTTCGTCAAGTTTTCCGTTTCCTCTGTCCCATTCTAATCTTACAAGAGAATTTTTTTCAAGTTTACTCAAAATTTCATAAACTTTTTTCCTATCCATCTGATTGTTTAAACTAACCAATTTTTAAATATTTATATTATTCAAAGAATTCAATTCCAAGTTCGTCTTCTATTTCTTTATGTTTGATTGCATCTATTGAATCTTCATGTCCTAGGATTTGAGAACTTTTAACTCCTGTAACTATAAGAAGAACTCTAACTGATTTTTCCATATCATCAGAAATCTGTGCTCCCCAAATTAATTTTGCATCAGGACTTAATTTATTTCCTACAGTTTCAATTATTGTCTTGCATTCATCTAGGCTCATGCTTGGACCCCCAATAATATTAACTAAAGCTCCTGTTGCATCAGAAATATCAACATCAAGAAGAGGATTTTGTATTGCTTTTTCTACAGACTCTGTTGCTCTCTGTGCGCTATCTGATTCTCCAAGTCCAATTAGCGAAACTCCCCCATCAACCATAACTGTTTTAATATCTGCAAAATCAAGATTAACTAATCCTGTTGTTGTAACTAATTCAGTTATTCCTTTAACTGCATTTGTGAGTATTTCATCAGCAATCTTGAAAGCAGTATGCAATGGAAGTTCTGGAGCAAGTTCAAGGAGCTTGTCGTTTGGAATCACAATTAAAGTATCAACAACAGACTGCATCCTGTCTAATCCATCCATTGCATTTTCTATTCTCTTTTTTCCCTCAATTGTAAAAGGTAAAGTAATAACTCCTATAGTAAGAGAGCCTTGTTTTTTTGCAAGCCCTGCAATGTAAGGAGCAGCACCTGTTCCTGTTCCACCGCCCATACCGCAAGTGATGAATATCATATCAGAATTAGCAATTTTTTTCTTTAAATCAGATTCAGATTCCCTTGCAGCTTGCTCTCCTATTTTCGGATTGCTTCCTGCACCAAGTCCTTGTGTCAAATCTTTTCCTATCAAAACTTTGTGGTCAGCATTTGCATATAATAAATCCTGCGCGTCAGTATTAACTGCTATTAATTCTCCGCCCCTAATTCCAATTTCCCTCATTCTGCTAAGCGAATTATTGCCTGCTCCACCAACCCCTATAACTTTTATTTTTGCAGATTGTTTCTTGATTAACTCTTCCAATTCCCTATCAATTTCTCTAACTTCTTCAGAAACATTAGACAAGTTTGGAGAGCCACTCTTTTTGTAAAGTTCATCCATCGCGATAAAAATGAATTGGGATTTATAAGAATTATTGTTGTGTCTTGGAATCTTTTTTCTCTACTTCCTTAACTTCAACATCCATATTGAACATATCTTTAAATTTTTCTCCAAACATTTTAATGAATTGAGTCATTTCTTTTTCTGCTTCAATGATTATTTTATTTTCTTTAACAGAAAAATTAAGTTCTCTTCGGAAAAGAAATAATATAAATGATTTTATTTTTTCATTTAAATCCTCTATTTTTTTTAATATATTAATATCATAAACAACTGTTTTTCCTGCAAGAGGGTTGTTAAAATCCACTGTAACTCTGCCCCCAGAAACTGCGAGAATCTTTGCTATTCTTCCGTCAAAATTAAATACTGCTCCTGGAAAAGGATTAATATTCTGCCCCCCGAATATTTTAATAGGAACCATTTGTATAAATTCTTTCATTCTTGGACCAAATGCTTTTTCTGGAACAAGCTCAATTTGATATTTTCCTACTTCTTTGCCTATTAAGAAATCATCTACTCCTTTGAGAAACATTCCTTCTCCCAAAGAAAATACAAGAGGCTTTGGATTTGCCTGCGGATTTAATTTTTCCAAATCCTTCTTTACATTAGAATCAAAAACTTCCCCACCTTTTATTTTTCCTGTAAATTCAATTTCAATAAAATCTTTTTTCTGAAGTGCCATAGAAAAATATTGGAAAGGGGTTTTTTAAAGATTGTGAAAAAATTTTGGTCTTGTGTAAATATTTATAAATCTCCCCTTTTTTGATTAATCATGGTTTTAAAGATAATTGATGCTACAGAAGTAAAAGCAGGCACAAGTATTATCGTCGATGGAGAGGCTTGCGCTGTAAAGAAAGTTGATATAAGCAAGACAGGAAAACACGGACACGCAAAGTGCAGGATTGAATGCGTGGGAATATTAAGTGATAATAAAAAAGTGTTTGTAGTTCCAGGACATGAAAGACTTGAAGTTCCCTTAGTTGAAAAGAAAAAGGGGCAGGTTTTGGGAATAGGAGAAGATAAGGTTAGTATAATGGATTTGGAAAATTTCGAGACAATAGATGTTAAATGTCCTCCAGAAATAAAATCAGAATTGGAGATTAATTCCAATGTAGAATATTGGGATGTTGAAGGTGCTAAAATAGTTAAAAGGAAATTATAAGATGAAATTAAACGATAGAACACACGGATAAAAATGGCAAAAATAATTGAAGCAACAAATAGAATGTTCAAGAATGCTTTTGTATGCAAGAATTGTCATTCAAGGGTTAGAGCTACCCCCGATAAAGTTCTGAAAGGCAAAGTCAAATGCAGAAAATGCAAGAAAACAGCATTCAGACCTCAAAAGACAAAAGATAAAGCAGGAAAGAAATAATTTTTATAGGCTGAATTACAAATACTTATAAGAGAAATAAAAAGATGGTAAATTTTACAATATATGATTTAGTACTCTTAGCAATTTTCATAACTTTTGTTTCAATTTTTTTATATCGCAAAAGAAAGAATCTGAAAAAAGAGGGTATGTTATTTTTATATAAAACAAGTTTAGGAATAAAAGTAATAAATTATATTGGGAAGAAATACAAAAAAACTTTGAACTTTTTGAGTTATGTTTCTATTGGATTAGGATATTTTTTAATGGTAGGAATGATTTACTTTTTTTATACAATAGTCCGAACATATATTTTTAGACCAGACATTGTAAATCAGATTAAAATTCCGCCAATAATGCCTTTAATTCCATATATAGATAAGATTGTTCCAAATTTGAATTTACCTCCATTTTATTTTATATATTGGATAATTATTATTGCTATAATTGCAATAAGTCATGAATTTAGCCACGGAATTTTTGCAGTCAATAAGAATGTTAAAATAAAAAGCACTGGTTTTGGTTTCTTTCCTTTTTTCCTTCCTGTATTTTTAGCTGCATTTGTTGAATTAGATGAAAAGAGGATGGAAAAGAAAAAGATTTCGTCACAAATGGCTATTCTTTCTGCAGGAACTTTTGCGAATACATTAACAGCAATATTATTTTTAGGAATTTTAATATTATTCTTTTCCTGCGCGTTTACGCCTTCAGGAGTTATTTTTGACAGCTATACCTATTCAGTTGTAAGCATAGCAGGAATATCTTCTGTAAATGGAATCATGATAGAAAATGCGACTTATGAAAAAATTTTAAGTTTGACTGAAACAGGAATGAATGAAATAAATTCAGAAGGTATAACTTATATTATAACAAAAGAATCCTTAGAAAAACAAGGAGACAATCTTGGATATATTGGATTGTATGATGATGCTCCTGCGATAAAAGCAAATCTTAGCAGAGTTATTTTAAAAATAAATGGACAAGAAGTAAAGAATAGAGAACAACTTGGAAATGAATTGTTGAAGTATTCTCCTGAAGAAAAAATAATTATTACAACATTAGAGAGTGGAGCAAACAGAGATTATGAAATTATTCTAGCAGAAAATCCTCTTGACAACACAAAACCCTATTTGGGAATTGGATTTTTAAACAAACAAGGTTCTGGAATTATGGGCAAAGTTATGGGTGTGTTCTCCTCATTTAAAGATTCAAATACATATTATAAACCTAGTTTTGAATGGGTAGTTTTCGTCTATGATTTATTATGGTGGATTGTTTTAATCAGTTTTAGTGTTGCTCTTGTAAACATGCTTCCAGTAGGAATTTTTGATGGCGGAAGATTTTTTTATCTTACAATATTAGCAATAACCAAAAGAGAAAAAGTAGCAAAGAAAGTGTTTTCTGTTATTACTTGGCTTTTCTTAATGTTATTGTTTGTGATAATGTTTTTCTGGGCTAAGAGCTTTTTTTAGATAAACTTTAAAACCAATTTCTTATTCTTGTTTTTATGATTCCAGATAAAGTTAAAGAAATATTGAAGAAACAACATTATGCACTTGTAGGAAAACATTCTGCTGTGCAGATTTGCAGATGGACAAAGAAGTCTCTAAGAGATGAAGGAGTTTGTTACAAAGAAAAATTCTATGGGATAAAATCTCACTTATGCTGTCAAATGTCTCCTGCTGTTATGTGGTGTCCTAATAAGTGTGTTCATTGCTGGAGAGCGATTGAATTGACAATTGCTGATGAGCTAAGAGGAAAGGTTGATTCTCCAAAAGAAATTATTGATGGATGCATTGAGGCACAAAGAAAATTAATTCAAGGATTTAATATTGATAAGAATTCAAATAAAAAACAATTAAGCAAGGCTAATCAGAAAAAATATGCAGAAGCGCAGGAGCCAATGCAATTTGCAATTTCTCTTTCAGGAGAGCCGATGGTTTATGAAAAAATCGGCGGGCTGATTGAAGAATTAAGAAAAAGAGGCAAGACAAGTTTTCTTGTTACTAACGGGCTTTATCCAGAAAAACTTGAAGAACTAGAAAAGAAAAAACAACTTCCTACACAATTATACATTTCTGTAAATACTCCTGACAAAGAACTTTATAATAAATTTCATAGAAGTTCAAAAAAAGATGCCTGGGAAAGATTGAATAAAAGTTTGGAAATTATGTCAGGACTAAGAAAAAAGGCAAGAACAGTGTTTAGAATGAATTTAGTTTTGGATTTGAATATGCTTCCAGAACATGCAGAGAAATATGCAGAATTAATAAAAAAAGCAAATCCAATGTTTGTTGAAGTTAAGGGGGTAATGTCTGTAGGTTTCGCAAGACAGAGAATTCCATATAACAAAATGCCTTATCATAAAGATATTATCAAGTTCTCAAAACAAATGCTGAAGTTTCTCCCCGAATATAAAATTCTCGCTGAAAAAAAAGAATCAAGAGTTTTGCTGTTAGGAAAAGATAAAGGGGAGATGATGATTAGGGAAGTTTAAGAAAAGAAAGGATTTTCTTTATATTTTTTATAACAAAATTGTTCATCTTCATCTGAAATAAAAGATATGCGACTAAAAGAAGATTCATCCATACCTAATTTATCACAAATATTATAAAAAGCTCTTGCAAAAATAATGTTCATTGCTGAAAAGCCCATTTCTTTGAGGACATCAAAATCATAAAAAATTTCTTTTTCATCTAAAATCTTTTCAGAAGGAAATTTAATTCGATAAGGAGTATAGGGATTTCTGTCCAGTGCAGGCCAATCAAGGAGTAAATCAAAACCTTTGGTGTTAAGATATTCACTTATTTTTATCAATTCCTTTTCTTCTCTATATCGAGTCATTTTTACAAATCCACAACGCCGTCTTTTGTAAGTGCAGCAAATCTTATTCCTGTGGGCAAACCTAATAATGCAGAAATTAAAGCCATATGCTCTTTTCCGTCTCCAGAAGCAATAGATAATGCAACTTCTGTACCGTCAATTTTTCCTTTCAATTTTTGTGAGAATTCGTCTTTCAACTCTTTCAACTTTTTGTTCAAATCGATTTTGACGAATTCAAATGGCTTTTCACAGGTAAATTGTTTTGCAAATTCATCCCCAAGAAGAATTATCTTTTCCCATTCTCCATACTTGATAAGTCCAGAAACTTGTGCCCATGTTCCTTTCCCTGATGATAATAAAGCTATGAATTCCATTTTATTTTTTGTTATTTAATTAATATATTCATTAAAAATTGGATTTTGAATGAAAGTGTACAAATCCTCATAAAAGTAATCTTGAATATTTTTATTTATACAATTTTCTTTTTTACTAAATTCCTTTTCGCTTACCTTATCTTCTTGTACCATTTTTTCTATGTTTTCTAAACATTTTGAGAATAGTTTCTTATTAGAAATGGATTTATTTTCTACAGATTTTATGTAAGGTTCAATAGAATTTCTCTCTTTATCTCTTCTGATAGTTAAAAAATTCCTAGAAGTTTGCAAAATATAATGGTTGCTAAATTCATTAAAAAAAGAGGTAAAAATTACCTTCTGTTCCCCAAAAATATGTTCCTCCGAAACATTAAACTCCAAGACATATCCATTATTTAACTTAAATAAATTTTTTTCATACCTACTCTTTTCCATAAGAAAAAAACTTCCCTTGAGTTTATAAGAATTATTGTGATGAGTTCCCCTACAGCAAAAAAGTTAAATATAAGTGATGCCTTAATTTTTTATGGGACTTGTAGAATACAACCACGACTTTTACGGAAAGAAGTGGGAAAACATGACTGATGCAGAGCAGGAAGCAGTTAAGCAGTATGAAGAAGCCAACTACGGCGGGAATTTAGAACTCCCAGAAACAAGCGATTCGGGATTAGAAAATACAGTAAACGAATAACGCCTCCGAAATAGCTCAAAAGCAAGATTTATAAATGGAATTATTCTTTGGATTTTGTCGATTGAACCATGTCGTTAGTGTATAGATTCTATGACACCAGCGCATAAAATGGGAGACAGGAAAATAATAATATGGACTTAAAACAAGAATTAGAAACCTCTTTGAAAGAACTTAGAACGGAAAAACAAAGAAAGTTCGATGAATCATTAGACTTAATTATAAATTTGCAAAAATTTGATTTGAAGAGAGAACAGGTAAATCTTTTTGTTTCTGTTCCTCATAAAATAAAAGACAAAAAAATATGCGGTTTCTTAGAAATTAAAAATGATTTGGTTGATACAATTACAAAATCTGAATTCAAAAAATATTCTGAGAAAAGTGAATTAAAAAGATTAGTAGGCAAGTATGACTTTTTTATCGCACAAGCAAGCGTGATGCCGTTAGTTGCTACAACTTTTGGTAGAGCATTAGGACCTTCAGGAAAAATGCCGTCTCCACAGCTTGGTATTTTAATGAATGTTGATGACAAACAGATAAAAGAACTGAAAGAAAGAATCAATCACAGTGTAAAAATAAAAACTAAAGAAGCAAGCATTAAGATTTCTGTTGGAAGAAAAAGCATGAAGGATGAAGATTTAATTGAAAATATTATCACAATTTACAATGCAGTTGTAAAGGCTCTTCCTAGAGATAAAGAAAATGTAAAAAATATTGAAGTAAAATTCAGCATGACTAAACCAAAGAAAATAAAGATAAGATAAAATGACAAAACCAATTACACATGTTTCAGATGTAAAAAAGAAAACAGTAAAAGAACTTACTAATTTGATTAAGGAAAAAAGAACAATGCTTATTGCTTCTATAAAAGGAATTCCGGCTTCGCAATTTCAAGAGATGACTAAAAAATTGAGAGGAACAGCAATAGTTAAAGTTCCAAAAAAGAATTTGATAGTAAGAGCAATAGAAGAGTCAAAAGATGAGCATATAAAACAAATTGAACCGCAAATAAAAGACAGCGTTGCTATTTTATTTTCAGATATGGACTGCTTTGAACTTTCTGCAGAGCTTGTAAAGAATAAAAGTCCAGCAAAGGCTAAAGCAGGACAAGAAGCTCCAGAAGATTTGGAGATTCCAGCAGGACCTACAGAACTTATTCCAGGACCAGCAATAAGCGAGCTTGGTGCCTTGGGAATTCAAATTCAAATAGACAAAGGAAAGATTGCAATTAAAGAACCAAAGATAGTTGCAAAGAAAGGAACAAAAATTTCTGCAGGAGCAGCAGATGTTTTAAGCAAACTTGACATTAAACCATTTACAATTAATCTGGTTCCAATTGCAGGATATGATTCAAAAGAAAAGAAAATATATCTAGATATTAAGATTGATAGAGAAGGAACAATTAAGAAATTAAAAGAAGCATTCAGCAGAGCATTGCCGTTCGCAGTGAATGTTGGATATGCTTGTGCAGATACAATTAAGTTCCTGATTCAAAAAGCAGGAAGACATGAAAAGGCAATTGAAAATTTAACTCAAACAAATACTCCTGAAATAAATTCTGGAGAGGAAACTAAACAATGAACAATGTATATGCAGCACTTTTGTTGCACAAACTTGGAAAAGAAATCAGCGAAGACAATTTGAAAAGCGTTGTTAAGGCTGCAGGCGGAGACACAGATGAATCACAAATCAAGTCTCTTGTTGCAAGCTTGAAAGGCGTTGATATCGACAAAGAATTAGAAAATGCAAGTTTGGTAGCAGCAGCTCCAGTATCTGGAAGTGCACCTAAAGAAGAAAAGAAAGCAGCTCAAATAGAAGAGAAGAAAGAAGCTGCAGCAGAAGGTTTGAGTGCTTTATTCGGATAATTTTATTTTTTATTTCCGTCTGAATAAACCTCAAACCAATTTTTTCTAGTTGGAGCTTTGAGTATAATAATTCTTAAAAAGAATTGGATTAATATTTTATTGTGAAGAAAGGGTATTCAATTATGATTGTAATTTTTTTTATGTTATTGATAATTATCCTAATATTTTTTATAAACACCAATAATTTACACTCTCTTAGAGATCCAGTTGAAATTAAGAAAGATCAGTTAAGAGAAGAAATAAATAAATTATTTTCCGAAGAAAATGTAATTATAATTTATCCTAGGACAAAATATATCGAGATAAAACAAGGAGATACGGATGGAATTGGTTTGAAAATTAAGAATCTTCAGGAGGATTATGTGAGAGAGACAACATTTTCATATTCTGTTTATGCATCAGATATTACAAATTGCAGAGTAAATGAAGAAGTTGCTGAAAGCTGGATTGTATCTGGAAAAGCAGAAGAGGATATTGCAATTCCTATTGGTGGAAGTATAGTGAGAAAAGTAATGTTCCAGACATCTATTGGTTCTCCATTATGTATAGCAAGATACAAACTGGAAGTTCGGGCAGGAGGAAATGTTTATGCTATCGATTTCTTTGATGTTCGCATAAAATAAAAGTTTATCCCCACAAACTTTATAACCAATTCTCCAAATAATTATTTTGAGGTAAAATAAAAAGATGTGGAGTTTATATGATGGAGAAAAATTTCTTGCGCCATTAAGATTTTCAAATGGAAAGACGCAGGAAGATTTAGTAAAGGAAGTTTTGGATTCTATAAAAGAAGGATATAAAGTTATTTTTATAAAAGGAGTGTGCGGAACAGGAAAATCAGCTATTGCGTTGAACATCGCGAAAAATATTGGAAAAACCTGCATTGTTGTTCCTGGAAAAACTCTCCAAAATCAATATAAAGATGATTATGAAAACAAAAAATATTTGATGAAAGAAAATGGGGAAAAATTAAAGATTAGTGTGATAACAGGAAGGAATAATCACAAATGTAAATTTCTTGAGCAGGAAAATGCTCCCGTATTCAAGGAAGAAAGAAATCTTATGCTTAATGAATTATTTATGAAAAAATCTCCAGCAGACAACAAAGATAATTCCGCAGACAATCCATACATCCCCTGCAAGATAGAAATAAAAGAAAAAAACAGCCATAAGATATGGAATTATTTAAAACAAAATAATCATACTAATCCAAAAAATTTTAGGACAATAAAAGATGTGAAAAGAGCTTCTATTGCTCCTGTCTGTCCTTATTGGTCTCCTGTTTTTCCTGACAAATTTGAATTGAATGGAAAAAATTTTGAGGGGGCAAAAAAAAGAAGCTACCAAGGATTAAAGGGGGCGAGATTTATATTTTACCAGAGACATCCTGGTTGCAAATTCTATGAGCAGTTTAATTCTTATATTGATTCAGATGTTCTTGTATTTAATTCTCTTAAATATAAATTAGAATCCAGTATGAATAGAAAACCAGAAACAGAAGCAGAGATAATTGATGAATGTGATGAATTTCTTGATGGCTTTTCAAATCAAAGAATGGTAAATATTGACAGACTTCAAAATTCACTAAATCAAATTTTTTTAGAATCTGAAGAAGCAGAATCAATAATAAGAAAGTTAAGCAAAATAATTGAAGAAATAAAAGATAATGCAAGAATACAGCACGCAGTATTTTCAAAAGAAATAATTCCGCTAAAGGAAACAGAGATTTACGATTTGTTCAAATTAATTCTTGAGAACAAGGAATTTTTATATGACATTGATGATGAAAGTTATCTTTTGGATGTTTCTGAAACAGGAAGAATGTTTGATGAATTTTTTGATGAAACTTATTTAACATTCAACAAGAAGGAAAATAATCTTATTTGCGAGATGGTTACAACAAATCTTGCTAAAAGATTCAAAGAACTATTAGATAAAAATAAAGTAATAATTCTAATGTCAGGAACAATTCATTCTGAAAATATTTTAAAGAGTATATTTGGACTTGAAAGTTTTAAGATACTGGAAGCAGAAACAGAACAGCAGGGGAATATTGAAATAAATAAAACAGGACTTGAAAAAGATTGCAAATATGAAAACTTTGCTAATAGAAGCGTTTTAAGGGAAGATTATCTCAAGGCGTTGGACAAGTGCATCGAAGTTGCAAAAAAGCCAGTGTTAGTCCATATAAATTCCTTTTATGATTTGCCTGAAGAATATGAAAAAAAGATTTTCCATCTTGATAATACAATAAGCAGAGAAGAATTAAAAGAGATTCAAAAAGATGACAACACAAATGAGAATGTCAAGAGATTCAAGAAAAAAGAAATTGATGTTTTATTTTCAACAAAATGCACAAGGGGAATTGATTTTCCCGGAGAGGAGTGCAACAGCATTATCTTCACAAAATATCCAAATCCTGATGTGAAATCTCCTTTCTGGAATATACTAAAAAAAACAAATCCAACATCTTACTGGGATTTTTACAAAGACAAAGCGCGTCGCGAACTTTTACAAAGAATTTATAGAGGATTAAGATTCAAGGAAGATCATGTTTATTTATTAAGTCCAGATGATAGGGTATTGAAGGCTATGGAGAAGTGAAAGATATGCCACAATACAATAAAAATTAAATAGACCTTATACGGAAGTGAAAATATGAATAAAAAACAAAAGGGTTCTCTAGCTGTTGCATGTGATGGAATATGGGCTCAGCAGATGAGTTTATTTATAAGAGACTTTGGGCTAGTCAGATTAGTGGCTTGGGGGAGTGAAGAACAGGGGATGTATTTAGAAGCGAATGAGGGTTACATAAATGAAGCCAATATGTTTTGCTCCTTAGAGAAAAATAAACTAGCAGGAGGATATTCAATAATCGAAATGAGTCAATCAGATTATAAAACAATATGCAATTCAGTGCCTAAAAAAGAAAGAGGAGGATATTGTATAAGGTTACCTTCCCAAGCAGAGAGTATTATTAAGCGATTGATACATATAGCAGGTAGACCAACATCTCTTTTTTAAGGCTTGTTACAGAGAATAAAATAATGTTTTAATGGAAACTCATAAATTTCTTTTTTGTAATCTCTCTTAATTACTTTTTCAATTTCTTCTTTTTTCTTGTAAAATAATTTTTCTTTGTCACTCTCTCCCCCAGATGCAATGAAAGCTAGGGCAGAGAAGAATTCATGCAAATCTACTGATCTAATAGTGGACATAACCTCTTTGACCGAAACTTTTCCAAGAATCTTTAGATAGTTTATAAGTCTAGGAAAAAATGAAGGATTATCCCAAAAATTCTTGAATTTTATTTTTTTGAAGAATTTCCCACATTCATCTCTAGATCTTGAATGTGTAATAATTAATAGGTGACCTCCCGAATTAATATATTCCCATGCTTCAGAGATAAATTTCTTAAAATCTTTGTTATGCGGAATAACATAAGAACATAGCACGAGATCAAATTTTTTCTTCAATTTGAACTTTTCTTCAGGAAAATTCGCTTTAATCACATTTATTTTTTTAGACGAAAGTTTCTTTACAAAGTTTTCGTTCTTTTCTACTGCCATATAAGAATCAACCATTCTGGATAATGGTATAGCTATATCTCCATTTCCAGCACCTATGTCCAATAATGATTTAATTTTGAGTTTCTTAATATAATCTGACATAGATGCCAATAGAATTTCTTTTTCATTTGTACACCTTAGGAAATTTTCAAATGAGATTCTATATGAGTTCATAATTATTAGATTAGTTAATTCTTTATGTATTTTTTCAATTGAGCATTCCACAGAGCCAATTAATTTTTTATTCAGAACGCCTCCAGCAGGAATCGAACCTGCGAGCCACAAGGGCCCGGTTCTCAAGACCGGTGCAATACCACTATGCGATGGAGGCACAGAATATAAATTAATTATTAGATTTTAAAACTTACTATATTAGTAAAAATTAAAAGATTTTATTAATTGTTTAAAGGTATATTTCTTAACTTTGTAGATTTTGTTATCTGGGTTATCCAAAAGAATTGCTTTAATTCCAGTATTTTTAGCAGGAAGATAGTCCCACTTATATCTGTCTCCTATAAACATTATTTCATTCTTTTCTAATCGATTAGAAGATAGAATTTTTTTGATTATTTCCTCTTTTATGTTATTGTTTTTATCTGCTATGAAGATTTCATTAAAATATCTTAAAAGATTAAAATGTTTAAGCCAGTATTTTATTTTTCTTTGGGAATATCTTTTATCATTATATTGTTGATAAGTCAATAATTTGCAAGGAATATTCCTCTTCTTTAAGTGGTTTAATAGAGGTAAGACATCTTTGTTTATTACAGCTTCGTTTAGTCTTCGAACTCTATCTTTATTATTTGTAAACCCCCATAAAGTTCCATCCGCATCAAAAAGGACTAACTTTATTACCATCTATTTTAGAATAATGGGAAAGATATAAACTTTCTTAACATACAGAATAATTATTTCCCAAACCAACCAGCAATTTTTTTCCAGAAGGATTGTTTTTCAACAACAGGCTCATCAGTGATAATCTCATGCTCTATTTCTGGTTTGTCTTTTATAATTGGAGCTTCCAAAGCCAATTCTTTTATTGCCTCTCTCGCTGCTTCATCTATAATCGGGCGTGTATAACCCTGATTTATCAATGCAACTGTAAGAGTAGCAAGGGGATAATTTTTTTTGAGATTTTTCTTAATATAATCTACCAATTTTCTTCTGGAATTATTATCAACCATGCCTAAACTATATAATTGAGGTTTAAAAAATTAGTTGTTTTGATTATTTTACTTTTATCGGCTTCTGATTTTCAAAGAAATTGATTGCCTCTTTTAATCTCGGCATGGATTCAGAATAAATTGTAATGAGTTTGTCTCCTTTTTCTAATTTGTCTCCTATGTGATTATACAAATAAAGTCCAGCAGACTTATCCATAGGACATCCAGCAAGTCTTGCAAGATAATTTATTTGTTTATTATCAATATCAACAATTTTTCCTGTTTTCTTCATGATGATATCTTTAGTAAATTTAGCCATCTTCAACTTGTTTATATTTCCTTTCTGTGCTTTGATAATCTGTTTGAATTTTTCAAAAGCTTTTCCAGATGATAAAATTTGTTTTGCCATTTCAATTCCCTTTCCTTTTTTTGCCTTACCTGTCATTTCAAATATTTCTCCTGCTAAAAAAACAGATTTATTTTCCAAATCTATTGGTCTATGTTCAGAACAACTCAATACTTTTATTATATCAATCATTTCAAGAACAGGACCGATACCATTTCCAATTGGCTCGTCTCCTCTTGTTAAAACTACTCTCATTTTTTTGTGGAAATGTTTTCCAAGATATTCAAATTTTTTCTTAAGGTTCAGAGCTTTTTCTCTGCTAACCTTAGCAGTCTTTCCATAAGGAATATCAATAAGAATATATTTAGCACCCAAAGCAAGTTTCTTTGACATTATTGATGCAAGCAATTGAGATTCTGGGTCAATATTTAACATTTTTTCTATAGTAATTATCTTCTCATCTGCAGGAACAATCTCTAATGAACCTCCCCAAATTAAACATGCTCCAACTTTTTTTATTATAGATTTCAATTCTTTCATAGAAAAATCAACTGATGCAACAGTCTCCATTACATCTGCTGTTCCAGCCGCAGTAGTTATTGCTCTGGAAGAAGATTTAGGCATAATTAATCCTCCCGCAGCACAAATTGAAACAACAAGGGGAGTTGTTCTATTTCCCGGAATTCCTCCAATAGAATGTTTATCAACAATATATTTTCCTTTAAGATTTAATCTCTGCCCAGAATTTAATATTGCATTTATCAAATAACCAGTCTCTTGCAGATTCATTCCTTCTTCATACATTGAAGATATGAAAAGAGCAATTTCTGCTTCTGAAAGAGAATTATTCACTATGTCCTTAATTATTTCACTAACTTCTGCTTGAGAGAGAACTCCCTTATTCATTTTCTTTTTTATAAAAAGAAGGCTTTTTGGAGAGGGAGACAAATCAACATCAACTTTTTGTCCTGGTGAAAGAGCGAGCCGTTCTTTGAGTTCAGATGAAATTGCAATTTCATTTTTTTTAACTAAAGTTGTTGTAGTGTCAATAATTGTTGAAACACTCCTTGGATTATTAGAAATTGTTCTTATAAGAATTCTTCCCGAAGTTTTTACTCCGATTAAATTTGCAGTATCCTCATTTAACATTGCTACAGGAATTCCTGTAGACCATTTCAAAATTTTTACTTTTAATTCCATCTCTCTTTATAATGTAAAAGAAAAATTATTTTTATATTTACCTATTTCTCTTCTGACTTTAAAACTGATGGGGCAGATTTATTCTTAAACAATTCCATAACAATAATCATATAAGCAATTATTAAAGGACCAAGTATAAATCCTAATATCCCAAACATTAGGAAACCGCCAATCATCCCTATTAAAATTAATATCATTGGAAGTTTTGCTTTCTTTGAAACAAGAATTGGTCTGATTAAATAATCTGAAAAAGAAGCAATAAATGTAAATACAAGAATTCCAATTGCGGAAAAAGAATTTCCTCCAATAAGAAGAAATATTGCTGCAGGAACTCCAACTAAAGATGGACCCAGTATTGGAAGAATACCAACAATTAGTGCGATTATCGAAAGAACAAACGCATTTGGAACTTGAAATAAAAATAAACCAATTCCTAGAATTGTACCCTGAATTAATCCGATTATAACATATCCATAAAGAACAGAAAAAGTTATGTCTCTAGTAGATTCAAATAATCTTTTTTCTATCTCTTTAGAAAAGGGCAGGATCCCTCTAAGATATTCAACCATTTCTTTTTTCTCCTTAAGAGTATAAAATAAAGTAAAAAAGATAACAAAAATATTTAGAAGTATTACTGGAAAGTTAAGTAATATATCAGAAAGATAAGTCATTAATGAGCTTGTTAGTTTAGTTATAAAATTGTTAATTGTGAGAGATGCTTGTTGAGAAAATGCTTCTGATGCGAATAAGGAAGGAAAAATATTTTTTATAGGAGTAACTACATCTAATTGCTGTGATGCAACAAAAAGTTTGATAGATTCATCGATAATTATTGGAGTAAAAAACCAAAGAGGAACTATTATTCCAAGAAGCAAGATAGCACAAATGATAATTGCTGGAAAATTTTTTAATTTTGTCAGTTTGAATATCCAATTATAAAGAGGAGAAAACATAAAAGCGAGTATGAATCCGAATAAGATAGAAAGAAGTATTGGTTTAAGCAAAAAGAAAGATAAGACAATCAAAGTTGCAAATATTAATGTTGTAATAACTCTTCTAATATATACATTATCTTCCATAAGCAAATAAAGAACATCAAATTTAAAAAGTCTTCTATAAAACCTCCGTCGATAAAGGTGGGGGGAGAGAAAAGATTTATAAGTAAAATTTGACAAAAAGATTTTATGAACTTTATAAAAAAAATTTTTGATAAAAAAATTGATGAAAGTGTTCATTTGCAATTTCAAAAATTCAGCAGAGGAGATTTTACAAACAGAGCAATTATTTCTGCAAAGAATTCTTCCGGAAAATATACAATAAATACAACATCTGAATTTGCTCACGATTTTGTTAATATTTTAGCGAAAAAGCTTGGAGGAAATAAAACAAAAATTACAGGTTCTATAATAAGCACTGGAGATTTAAAGGGGGAATTGGAATTTAAGAGTATTAAACAATTTCAAGGAGTGAAGAATTATTCAATTGAGGGGGAGATGTCTGGAAATGAGATTATTGATTTAATGAAAAAATTCCCAAAAAATTTCTTTGCTCTTAGTTTTTCTGTAAATGATGATTTAGTAAAAATAAAACCAAAAGCTCCAAAATCAGGAAAGCCGAGTTCAAAAGGAGAAGAAGCTCCAAAGGCTGATTTTTGCAAATTTATCACAAAAAATAAGGAAATTGTCCAAAGTTTTATTTTTGAAAAGCCTGATTTTAAGACTGCCTCTGTGATTCATACTTTTGCTATTGATTCAATTGTAATCCCCAATGAGCTGAAAAATGAAAAAGATTTTGCAATAGTTCGTGAAAAATCCTTAAGAAAGGGAAAGATAATCAGAAAGGCAATTATTGATGATAAAGAGATAGTTAGCGAGATAGAATTTGAAGCGTAAGAAGATTTAAAAACACCTTTTTTCTACATATTTTATCCAGGGTAGAAATAAAATGATAATTTCCGCATTATTGAAAAATATAAGAAATGGCAGCACCGAAATCACCAAGAAAAGGAAGTTTACAATATTGGCCAAGAAAAAGGGCTAAAAAGTATTTGCCTAGTCCGAACTGGAAAGCAATAAAATCTGATTCTGCAAAACCTCAAGGATTTATTTGTTATAAAGCTGGAATGGCTTCTGCTTTTGTTAAAGATGAGAGTGCTGATTCTATGACAAAAGGGAAAAAAATTATTATTCCAGTTACAATTATTGAATGCCCTTCAATGAAAATATTGTCTGCAAGATTTTACAAAAATGGAAAGGTTGCAAAAGATGTTCTTGCTGAAAATTTAGATAAGGCATTAAAAAGAAAATTAAAACTTCCAAAAGTTCATGCAAAAGGAGATTTGGAAGGAAGTTATGATGATGTAAGAATTATATGCTATTCTACTGTAAGAAAAACAGGGATTAAGACCACCCCTGATTTAAGTGAAATTGCTCTTGGTGGAAGTTATGAAGACAAAATTAAGTTTATTAAAGAAAATATAGGAAAAGAAATTTCTATTTCAAGTGTTTTTGAAAAAGGAAAATCAATTGATGTTAGAGGATTAACAAAGGGAAAAGGACTTGTTGGTCCAGTAAAAAGATTTGGAATTACATTAAAACAGCATAAATCTGAAAAAGGACAAAGACGTCCTGGAAGTTTAGGTCCGTGGCAGCCAAGAAGAGTTAGTTTTAGAGCTCCCCAAGCAGGACAACTTGGTATGTTTACAAGAGTTTCTTACAATAACAAAATAGTTGATATGGGAAAGGGTGAAGGCAAATTCAAAAATATAAAAAATTATGGAGAGATTAAAACAGATTATATTTTATTAAGTGGAAGTGTTCAGGGAACTGCAATGAGGCAATTATTGCTTACTACTCCATTAAGAGAAACTAAAAAACAAAAGAAAAAAAATTATGAGGTATTGGAGATAAGATGAAAACACAAATATTAGACATTCATGGAAAAAAAGGAAAAGAAATAACTCTTCCTAGTTTTTTCTCTGAAAAAGTTAGAGAAGACATTGTTGCTAAAGTTTTGGAAGCTAAAAAAATAAGACAGCCTTATGCTCCTTCTCCTATTGCAGGACAATTTGCTGCATGCGGTAAACTTCAGCACACAAGAAAAGTTTGGAAAACAACACAGGGAAAAGGAATTTCAAGAAATCCAAGAAAGATTATGTCAAGAAGAGGAAGCCAATTCAACTGGGTTGGTGCAGAAATTCCAAATGCAAGAGGCGGAAGAAAAGTTCATCCACCAACAGTTGCTTCTATGATTAATACTAAATGCATAAACAAAAAAGAAATGAAGATTGCATTAAAATCAGCATTAAGCGCTACTGCAAATGAAAAACTTGTAAGCAATAAATATGAAAGATTAAATGACAAGAAAATTTCTGGACTTCCTTTTATAGTAGAAGGAAAAATTGTTTCTTTGAGAACAAAAGATTTAATTTTAAGTTTAAAGAATATTTTGGGAGAACTATCTGAAGTAGCTTTGAAACAAAGAAAAATAAGAAGTGGAATTGGAAAATTAAGAGGAAGAAAACACAAAAAAAATGCAGGAGTTCTTCTTGTTATTGGAAATAAAGAAAAAATAAAAACAAATGTTATTGAAGTTAAGAAAGCCAAGGGATTAAATGTTACTGACTTAGCAAATGGTGGAGTTGGAAGACTTACAATTTATACTGAAGAGGCAATTAAAGAATTAGGAGAAAGAATCAGATGAATATCAAACCGATTGTAACAGAAAAAGCAGTAATGCTTATTGAAAGCCAGAATGTTTTGGAATTTACAACTGAAAAAGAAAGAACAAAAACAGAAATAAAAAATGAAATTGAAAATATATTCAAAATTAAAATTGATAAAATAAGAACAAGAGTTCATGGAAACAAGAAATATGTTTATGTTAAATTAAAAAAAGAATTTCCAGCTATTGATGTAGCTACGAAATTAGGATTAATATAATAAAATGGGTAAAAGAATAATTCAACAGGCACGAGGACACGGAAGTTTTAGTTATAGAGTTAAAAGAACCGCTTTTAAATACAAGTTGAAATATCCAAGAGTATTAACTGGAGAAGGAACAGTTGTATTATTAATGCACTCTGCAGGACATTCTGCTCCACTAGCAAAAGTAAGATACAATCAAGAAATATTTTATATCCCTGCATGCAAAGGAATGATTGAAGGACAAAAAATAAGTTTTGGAGGAAATGAAATCAAGGACGGGAATATTTTAATGCTTAAAGATATTCCAGTAAAAACTCCGATATATTGTATAGAATCAAGACCTGGAGACGGAGGAATTTTTATAAAAACTGCAGGGAGCAGTGCAATTGTAAATAGAATCACAGAAAATAAAGCTTTTATTTTAATGCCCTCAAAGAAAGAAAAAGAATTTAATCCGAGATGCAGAGCAATTATAGGAACAATTGCTGGAGCAGGAAGATTAGACAAGCCACTTGTAAAAGCAGGCAAGAATTTTTATATTAAAAAAGCAAGAAATAAATTATGGCCGAGGACATCTGCTCTTAAGATGAATGTAATAGACCATCCATTTGGTTCTGGTAGAGGAAAGAGAATCAAGAGTAAGATTGCTAAGAGAAACGCTCCTGCTGGAGCAAGAGTAGGATTGTTAAGACCAAGAAGAACAGGAAGGACAAAGAAATAAAATGACAGAAAATAAATTTTCACTGCAGACAGGAAGTCAGCCGTTCATTCGACAAAGTCAAATGACAGTACAAATACAGAACCAAGGAGGTTTTGCATAATGACACCAATAGAATCAACAAAGAAACAGGCAACATACCGAGGAAAAACAATTGAAGAATTGAAAACTCTTGGAGTTAGAGAATTTGCAAAACTGACAAAATCTAGAACAAGAAGAGCTCTTCTTAGACAATTCCAAGAGATTGAAGATTTTGCAAGCAGAGCAAAAAAGAAATTAGAAAATAATAAACAAATTAGAACTCACAAGAGAGGAGTAATTGTTGTCCCACAAATGGTTGGTATGAAAATACAAATTTACAATGGGCATGAATTTGTTCCTGCAGAAATTACTACACAAATGCTTGGACATAGATTAGGAGAATTTTCATTAACAAGAGGAAAAGTTAAGCATGGAAGTGCTGGATTAGGTTCGACAAAAAGTTCCAAGACTGCTAAAAAATAAATAAAAAATGACAGAGAAAAATTACAACCCACAACAGAGAACAAGCAAGACAATGAAGAAGCAACAGAATGTTGACAAGACAACAGAGATAGTGGATACTAAAAAGATTGAAGATAAAAAACAAGAAACAAAAGTTGAAGAAAAGAAAGAGAAAAAAATTGAACAGAAGAGAATAAAAAAAGATGAAGCAGTAGTTAACGGGATAAGTCTTCCTATCTCAACAAAAGATTCAGTTGCAATTTGTAAATTCATAAGACACAAATCAATTGACAAAGCAATTTCAGACTTGGAAGAAGTTTCAAAATTAAAGAAAGCAATTCCTATGAGTGGAGAAATCCCGCACAGAAAAGGAAAAGGAATGATGGCTGGAAGATATATGACAAAACCTGTTGGATTTTTTATAAGATTGTTAAAAGATTTAAAATCAAATGCTAATGCAAATGGATTAGATGAACCAATCATTGTTGAATCTGTTCCAAACAGAGCTTCACGCCCTTATGGAAGATTTGGCTCTGTAAAAAGAAAAAGAACTCATATCAAAGTGAGAGCAGTTGAAAAAAGCAAATTAAAACAAAATAAGAAAAAGAAAACTGGAGGAAAGAATTAGATGGAAGAAAGAAATACTGTAAAATTTAAGAAAGATGAATTTGCTATCAAGGAACATATTAAAATGGTTCTTGGAAAAGGAAAAATAAGCAAAGTAAGAATAGAGTATACTCCTGTTGGAGAAAAAGTAATTGTATCAACAAACAAGCCAGGATTAGTAATTGGTAAGAGAGGAGAAAAAATAGAAGAGCTTACAGATTTGCTAAAAACAAAATTCAAGTTAGAAAATCCAAGAGTTGAAATTGAAGAAATAACACGCCCAGAATTTGATGCTCAAATAGTTGCTGATGAGATTGCATTGGGATTAGAAAGACTTGGACCTATGAAATTTAAAGTTCTTGCATACAAAAGTTTGCAGAGGGTAATGAATGCAGGAGCATTAGGAGTTGAAATTGTATTGGGGGGAAAACTTCCAAGCTCAAGAGCGAAGTCATGGAGATTCTCGCAAGGATATTTAAGAAAGATAGGAGATAGTGCAAAAGTAGTTGATAGAGCAAAAGCAGTTGCCCAGACAAAACCAGGAACAATTGGGATAAAAGTCAGCATACTCTCTCCAGATGCAATTTTGAAGGACAGATTAGATTTGAATAAAGGAGTTGTTGATAAAATGATAATGAATTCAATTCAAGAAGAAATCGAAGAAAAAACAGAAAAAAAAGTTAGGAGAAAGAAATGAAACATAAAGATATTCAGAAGATGAGCCACGACGAAAGAATGAAAAAAATGGAAGAATTAAAATTTGAACTTGTAAAAGCAAAAGCAGGAGCTGCAAAAACAGGAAGCTCAAAAATAAAAGAAATCAAAAAAATAATTGCAAGAATATTAACACTCAACAACCAAAAAATAAAGGGAGTTGAGAATAGGTAAACATGGATATATGCCTAAAGTGCGGCTTGCCAAAACAAGCTTGTGTTTGCGAAAAAATCGCTAAGGGTTCGCAAAAGATAAAAGTGACTACCGACAAGAAAAGGTACGGAAAGATAGTCACCATTGTAAGTGGACTTGATGGAGTTGACGTCAAGGAAATCGCAACAGCTCTGAAAAATGGGCTTGCATGCGGGGGAACTTACAGAAACAATGAAGTGGAACTTCAGGGAGATCACAGGAAAAGAATAAAAGACGTTCTTGTGAAACTCGGATTTTCACCTGAATCGATAGATTAACAAACACAGAACAAAAGAGAAGAGAAGATAAAATGAAAAAAACAGAAACAAAAATGGAAAAGAAAAAGGAAGAAAAAAACATAGTCGGAGCTGTATGCAATGACAGAACTTGCTGGGTTCACGGACATCTGAAAGCAAGAGGAAGAATCTTTGAAGGAAGAGTAATCAAGAAATTCCAAAAGAGAGTTGTAATTGAATTTGAGAGAATGATTTATTCAAAAAAATATGAAAGATATTTCAAATCAAAAACAAAGATTCATGCAAGATTATCACCATGCATGGAAAGCCAAATTAGTATTGGAGATTTAATAAGAATCCAAGAATGCCGTCCATTAAGCAAGATAATTCATTTCGTTGTAATTAAAAAAATAAAATCAGTTGGAGAAAGATAATGAAAGCAATATCAGCAAAAGTAACACGAGGATTGAACTTGGGTGCAATAGCTGTTGCTGCAGATAACAGCGGAGCAAAAATTGTAAGATTAGTTTCAGTCAAGCGTGGAAAAAGCACAAGAGGAAGACAGCAGTATGCAAAAATAGCTGATTGGGTTAAAGTCAGCGTCAGAAAAGGACTTCCAGATATGAAAGGAAAAGTCTTTGATGCTATTCTTGTAAGACAAAAAAGATCATACAGGAGATTAAATGGAGAGAGAGTTGCATTCGAAGACAATGCAGTTGCTTTATTAAAAGATGACAAGGGAAGTCCAAAAGGAACTCAAATTAAAGGACCAGTTGCAAGGGAGGTTATGGAGCGATGGCCGTCAGTAGCTAAAATCGCTGCAAGTGTATATTAAAATGAAAAAAGAATTTTCAACAGCATGGAAAGGAAGTTCTCAACCAAGAAAACAGAGAAAATATGCAGCGAAAGCTCCATTACATATAAAGCATAAATTATTAAGTGTAAATTTGTCGAAGGAATTAAGAAAGAAATACGGAAGAAGAAATATCGAAGCAAGAAAAGGCGACACAATCAAAGTTATGAGAGGAAAGTTCAAGAAGAAGCAAGGAAAAATAATTGAAGTATTCACAAAAAAATCAAAATTCACAATTGAAGGGATACAAGTAAAAAAACAAGACGGAAGCAAAGCAAATGTAAAACTTCGCCCATCAAATCTTCAGATTATAGAGTTAAATACAGACGACAAGAAACGAATGAAAACAAAAAACAAAGAATCAAAAGAAAATAAACAGGAGACTAAAAAATGACTCACCTAAAGAGAGAAGCATCACCGAAGAGATGGCCTACTGAAAGAAAAGGTACAACATACATAGTCGGAGCAAACTTTAATGTAAAGAATGGAGTTCCTGTATTAATTGTATTGAGAGACATGCTTAAATTAGTTCAGAATAGAAAAGAAGCTAAAAGCGCAATTCACTCAAGAAATATTTTATTAAATGAAAAAATAGTCAAAGATGAGAAAAATAACATGTTATTTTTTGACACATTAGGAATTATTCCATCAAAAAAATATTACAGGCTTGAATTGTCAGATAAAGGAAAATTTTATTTAAATGAAATAAATGAAAAAGACGCCAGCACAAAAATATCAAAAATTGTTAATAAAAAAATATTGAATGGAAAAAAGACACAATTGAACTTAAGCGACGGAAGAAATTTCCTTTCAGATATGAAATGCAACATGAATGATTCTGTTGTTGTCAATCTTAAAACAGGAAAAATAGAAAGATGTCTTCCATTAAAAGAAAAATCAAATATAATTGTCTTTGCAGGAAAGCACGCAGGAAGCAAAGGACAAATTGAATCAATAAATGTTGAAGAGAAAATGGCTAAGATAAGAACAGAAGGAAAAGAAATTAATATTTTAATTAAACAACTGATGGTAACAGAATAAAATGACAGAAAATCCAACAAGAAAAGTAAGAATTGACAAAGTTGTGTTAAGTGTAGGCGGGACTGCAGAAGAGTTGGAAAAAGGAGTCAAGCTGCTTAAATTAATCACAAAAAGAAATCCTGCTAAAATGAAATCACATAAGAGAATTCCGGCGTTTGGTGTAAGGCCAAATCTTGAAGTTGGAGCTGTAGTTACAATGAGAGAAAATGTAATGGAAGTATTGAAAAGAATGCTTACAGCAATAAACAATAAATTAAGAAAAAAACAAGTCAGCGAGAATAATTTTTCATTCGGAATTAAAGAATACATTGAAATTCCTGGAATGGATTACCAAAGAGATTTGGGAATAATGGGACTTGATGTAACTGTTGTATTCAAAAGAATGGGAAGAAGAATTACATTGAGAAAAATGAAGAAAGGAAAAGTTCCTGCAAAGCAAAAAATCACAAAAGAAGAAATAATTAAATTTATGGAAGATAACTTCCAGACGGAATTTAGATAATGACAGCAAGCGATTATAAAAAAGCATTCAAACAATTGAAGAATAAGCCAGCAGTAATGGAGAAATTCATAAGGCATAACAAGCCAAAAGACAGAAAAATAGGAATTTCGACAAAGAAATGCGAGAGATGCGGAAGATTTGGAGCACACATAAAATCATTCGGATTAAATTTATGCCGACACTGTTTTAGAGAAATCGCAACAGAAATCGGATTCAACAAATATTCATAAAATGGAAACAAAAACACAAGAATCAAAATTTAGTATAGGAGAAACCTATAATATAAACGGAATAAAAAACTGTTATTATATTGGTAAATCTCCAATATCAGAGTTTAAACAAAATGGAAAAAGTATGGAATTTTATAAATTTATCAAAACAGGGTTTGGAATGCTTGGAAGAGTGAAGGAGATACTCACTGTAAATATACCCGAATCAAGCCAAATAGAGATGAATGAAAATAATCTTAGCATTGCAGAAAAAGACAAAGTAATAGATTATCAATACTTTGGAATAAGAAGTTGGAAAAAATATTTCAATGGATTAAATAAAATTTTGGAGGACAAATAAAATGTCACACGATGTAGTTGCTGATGCACTAAACATGATGAAGAATGCAAAGAAATCTGGAAAAGAAACAATAGATGTAAAAAGAATTTCAAATCTTTTAATTGAAATTTTAAAAATTATGAAGCAGAAAGATGCAATAAAGAAATACAAAATAAATCCGAAAGAAAAAAGCGTGGAAATAACTCTTGGAGATATTTCTGAATGCAAGGCAATAAAGCCAAGATTTACTGTTCAAAAAGACCAAATTGAAAAGTACCAAAGAAGATATCTTCCTGCAAGAGGGATTGGAACAATGATAATCTCAACAAATAAGGGACTAGTGACCCATGAAGAAGCTCTAGAAGAAGGCATAGGAGGATGCTTAATTGCATTTTTTTACTAAAATGACAAATTTATCTCCCGCAGCAAAAAAAGTATTATACGTTGGAAATAATCCAAAGGAATTCAAATACTTAGATGAAAAAAAGACTAAAAATTTATTGAGAAATATAATATGTCCTTGTTTACAGGGAGGCTTAATGATTAGTGAGTGTTTTTGTAATTTATCAAGGAAAAAAGAAATTGTTGATGGTGAATATTGTGAATCAGCAAAGAATATTCTTGAATGTGAACATTTAACAGAGTTAGTTCAAACTTCTTCAGAAAATGAATTAAGAAAAAAATTTGATAAATATGTTACAAATATGGCTGTTGTTTTTTATACAGGATTAGATTCAATCAATAAAATTTATGGAGAGAAAAAATGAAAACAATAAATCGGGTTGTTCAAACATTGAATGAAAAGGGAAAGATAGCTATTGCTAAAACATTTTTTCGTAATGAACAAGATAGAGTAAAGATGATATTAATTGAATTAGATGATAATGTGGAGGAAGATAGAAAAGAATTTATAGAAAATTATAAGGAACTCTATAATGGTCAAAAAGAATTTCTTCAGAAATATGGGTTATTTAATAAAAGATATGATAGATTTTACAATCAAGCTTTAGAAGGAAAATTAAATTATGAAGGATTAATGAAAATAAAATGAAACGAGAATTATTCCAAATTATAGAAATTCCAGAAGGAATTGAAGTTAGCATAGACGGAGGAGAAATAAAGGTTAAAGGAGCTAAGGGAGAAAACAAAAGAATGTTCAACATATCAAATTTAATTTTTGAAAAAAAAGGCAAAGAAATAATTATAGGAAACAAAAAAGCAAGCAAGAAAGAGAAAAGAAGAATGAACACAATTGCTTCACATATAAACAACATGATAAAAGGAGTTCAGGATAAATTTGAATATAAGCTTAAAATTTGTTTTGTTCATTTCCCAATAACTGTTGAAGTTAAAGAACATGAAGCAATAATAAAAAATTTCCTTGGAGAAAAAACTCCCAGAAAATCAAAAATTCCTGCTGGAGCAGAAGTAAAAGTAGAGAAAGATATTATTACAATTCAATCAAATGACATAGAAACTGCAGGACAAGCAGCAGCAAATCTCGAAAGAGCTACAAAGATATCAAAGAGAGATAGAAGAATTTTCCAAGATGGTATTTTCATAACAAATAAATGCGGAGAAGAAATTTAAAATGCCCAAGAAAAAAAATCCTAAATTCCTAAGAAGAAATTGGAGCAAGCGTTCCAGATTAGGACAAGGAAGAAAGAAAAAACAAGTATGGAGAAGAGCTACTGGAAGGCACAATAAGATTAGAGAGAAAAGAAAAGGATATCCAATAAGAGTAATGATTGGATTCAGAAATGAAAAAGCAATCAGGGACACAATCAAGGAAAAGAAAATAGTATTTGTAAGCAATATGAAAGAACTGGAGATGGTAAAGAAAGGAGAAATTGCAATAATCAAAAAGGTTGGAAACAGAAAAAAATTGGAAATGTTGAAAAAGGCAAAAGAAAAGGGAATTGCTGTTCAAAATTTAAATGTAAATAAAATATTGAAGAACGCAGAAAAGAAAAAACAAAAAATTGAAGCTGAAACAGAAAAAATGAAATCTTCAAAAGAACATAAGGAGGCTAAAAAATGAATTTAGGAAAGAAAAAAGCACTGGCTGCAAGAACGTTCGGAGTAGGAGAAAGCAGAATTGAATTTGTAAAACCAAGACTCGAAGAGATAAAAGAAGCTATCACAAAACAAGATATTAGAGATTTGTATAAAGACGGAGCAATTAAAATAAAAAATATTAAAGGAAGAAAAACAGCAACAATCAAAAAGAAAAAAAGAAGCACAGGAAATGTAAGAAAGAAAGTTAATAAGAGAAAAGCAGAATATGTCAAGATGACAAGAAAATTAAGAAAGCATTTAAGAGAAAACAGAAGCAAGATAACAGATAAAGAAAGAATAGATATAAGGAAAAAAATAAGAAACAAATTCTTTAAAAGCAAGACTCATCTTCAAAATCACATCGGAGGAAAGAAATAAAAATGAGAATATCAAAACGAAGAAGAACAGAAGGAAGAACAGATTATTTGAAAAGAATGAAGCTTCTTAAAAGCGGAAGCCCGAGAGTTACATTTAGAAAAACAAACAAATACATAATTGCACAATATATTACAAGCAAAGAAGCACAGGATAAAATTGAAATCGGAACAAGTTCAAAAGACTTGAAGAAATATGGATGGCCTGAAGAATTTGAAGGAAGTTTAAAGTCAATTACAGCATCTTATCTTACAGGATTGCTTATTGGAAAAGAGATAATCAAGAAGAAATTGAAAACTCCAATTGCTGATTTCGGAATGACAAGAGTATTAAGCAAAAATAAAGCATTTGCATTTTTGAACGGACTTATTGATGCAGGGATTAAAATAGAATGTCCTGAAAAAGATTTCCCTGAAAAAGAAAGAATAGAAGGGAAAAATATGAAAAAAGATTTTTCAAAAACATTCAAAGAAATTAAATCAAAAATTGAAAAAATATAATGACAGAAAAGAAAAGAACTGAAGAAGAAATAAGCACAGAAATGCTTGAGAAAGAAATTGAAAAAGAATTAGTAGCAGAAACTAGAGAGCAAAGAATTGCTAGAGAAAGAGAAGAAGATAAAGAAAGAGCAATTGCTTCATGGGTTCCAAAAACAAAATTAGGAAAAGAAGTAAAAGAAAAGAAAATCAAAAACCTAGATGAAATTCTTGACAGCAAAAAAAAGATTCTTGAAGAGCAAATTGTTGATTCATTGATAAAAGTAAAGACAGATTTAATTTCAATAGGACAATCTAAAGGAAAGTTCGGGGGAGGAAAAAGAAGAGCATGGAAACAAACACAGAGAAAGAAAAAGGAAGGAAATGTTCCAAAATTTTCAACTCTTGCTGTTGTAGGAGATGAAAAAGGACATGTAGGAATAGGAATGGGAAGTGCGAAAGAAACTCTTCCTGCTAGAGACAAAGCAATAAGAACAGCAAAGTTAAGCATTATAAAAGTTAAAAGAGCGTGTTCAAGTTTTGACTGTGCCTGTGATGAACTTCATAGTGTTCCGTTTAAAGTAGAAGGAAAATGCGGAAGTGTTAGAGTAATTTTAATTCCAGCTCCACAAGGAACAGGATTAGTAGTTGCGGGTGAATTAAAGAAAATATTAAGTTTAGCAGGGATAAAAGATGTTTACAGTAAAACATTCGGGTATCAAAGAACAACATTCAATCTTGCAAGAGCATGTATTGATGCTTTAAAGAAAACAAATGTCGGAGGAAAAGAATGATAGCAATAATAAGAATTAAGGGACAAGTAAAGGTAAGAACTGATGTACTTGAAACATTAGACAGAATGGGACTTAAGAAAAAATATTCATGTGCAATTTTAGACAAGCCTACAAAAGTAGATTTAGGAATGTTAAAAAAAGTTGAAAACTTTGTAGCTTACGGAGAGATAACTCCTGAAACTTACAAAAAATTAGTTGAAGCAAGAGGAAAATTTTCAAAGTCCAAAACACATTTTAGATTACATCCTCCAAGAAAAGGAATTGAAAGCAAAAAACATTTTGGCGTCGGAAAAGGAGTTTTAGGAAATAATAAAGAGAAAATAAATGAGTTAGTATTAAGGATGTTGTAAAATGATAAAAACACACAGAAGAAAAAAGATTGTTAGAATGAGAGGAAAAGGTGCTGGAAGCCATGGATGGGGATTTAGAAAAAGTCATAGAAAATCAGGACACAGAGGAGGAAAAGGAATGGCTGGAAGTGGTAAGAGGGCAGACCAGAAAAAAACTCTTGTAATAAAATTATATGGAAATGCTTATTTTGGAAAACAGGGAATAACAAGTAAAAAAACAGAGAGAGATAAAAGAAAAAGAATAAACTTATTTTCAATAGGACAAAATCTTGCAAGTTATGGAAAGAAAGAAGGAGACAAATGGATAATTAATTTAGAAAATTACAAGATACTAGCACAAGGAGAAGTTACAGAAAAATTAGTTATCAAAGCATTGGAAGCTTCAAAGTCAGCAATAGAAAAAGTCAAGAAAGCTGGCGGAGAAATTATTCTTTCTAAGTGAATAAATACTTAAAAGCAAGTAATTATTTTAAAAGATATGAAATGTTATTTAGCATTAAACTTGCTTGCACAAGGAGAATATATTAAGTTTGATGATAGAATTTTTCATTTAGAAAATAAAGACTTATGGGCACTTTATCCTGATCTTAAATATGCCGCAAACAACTATCCTTTTAGTGGAGGTTCTATACCTCAGAGATGGACTCTTGAAAGTTTGTTTTCTGATGGTTGGGAATTAGTTCCAAAAAAAGAAATTAAAAGAATAAGAAAATTAAATAAAAAAGAAGAGGAAGAAGAAAGAAGAATTCTGTCTAAGAATAAAAAAGAATAATTCAAATGACGGGCATATATGATTTAATAAGAATTCATGAACAGATTAGAAAATATAACTGGGACAGGGCAAGAAAAGAATATATTGATAATAAGATGAGAAAAATAAATCGTTTTGAAGAATCTGGAAGCCCCTATGACCTAACCTACATAGGAAAAATAATCAAGATACACAGAGATGCTAAAAGATTATTTGGATGAAATCTAATCTAAAAAATAAGAACCAAGGTCCATAATACCTCCTATTAATCTTTTCACCGCTGGTGACTAGGATCAACAAAGTTCCTAATACTCTCTATTAATTAAATTTAAAAGCAAAGAATATTTCTCTTTAAAATGGATTTCAGGAAGATATTTCAGTTTATTCCAGAGGTAAAAACACCGGAAGAAAAAAAATTAAGTTTTAATGTAAAATTAAAATGGACACTTATAGTTCTTGCTTCCTTTTTTGTTTTAGCAAATATTCCTCTTTTTGGACTTTCTAATAATGCTCTTGAGAGATTCAAATATCTTGCGATAATCTTAGGAACAGATTTTGGAAGCATTATCTCACTAGGTATTGGACCAATTGTAATGGCTTCAGTAATTTTACAATTACTTACTGGTGGAGGTATAATAAATATTGATTTGGCAACAACAGAAGGAAAAAGATTTTTTCAGGGAATTCAAAAAATTTTGACTTTCTTTTTTATAGTCTTTGAAGCAATAATTTATGTTGTAATGCAGGGACTTCAAGCAGCTCCAGGATTTGCTCCGTTACTAATATTTCAATTAGTCCTAGGTGGTTTGGCAATTTTCTATATGGATGATTTAGTGCATAAATGGGGATTTGGTTCTGGAGTTAGTTTATTTATTGGAGCAGGAGCTTCGTGGCAGTTAATAACAAGTGCATTTCAATTCATGGATCAGCAAGGAAGAAATTGTCTTCTTGACTTTGGGAACACTGCATGTCCAGGAAAAGTATTTGTTCTTATTCAGGCAGTAATAAACAAATATCCAATAGAGTTAATTTCTGCTGCAGGAGCAATAATTGTTACAGTACTTATTTTCCTTGCAGTTATATGGGCTCAATCGTTGAAAGTAGAAGTTCCATTATCTTATGGAAGATTAAGGGGATATTCAGTAAAGTGGCCATTGTCATTTTTTTACACTTCAAACATGCCGGTGATTTTAACTGCTGCATTACTCGTAAGCTTCCAAGTATTTGCGGGAATTATTGAAAATGCTGCGGCTCCATGTTTGGTTGTTGGAGGAACTTGTGCAGGAATTGCAAAATTTGCTTCTTATCTTGGATTCTTAGGGCATTTTACCAACGGACAAGCTATTTCTGGATTAGCCTTCTGGATGGGTTCAACTAATCTTTTAGAATTAATAATCAGAGGAGGATTCCTTCCAAGATATATCTTACAAGGATTGACACATACTCTTATTTACATGGCTCTATCTACAATATTTGCAATATTTTGGGTTAAGACATCTGGAATGGATTCCAAAACACAGGCACATAAAATTGCTGCATCTGGATTGCAAATAGCAGGATTTAGACAAGATGAAAGAGTTTTAGAGAGTATTTTAGACAGATATATTATGCCCTTGACAGTAATGGGAGGAATTGCAATAGGACTTTTAGCTTCAATAACAAATCTTATGGGAGCATTGATTTCAGGAACAGCAATTCTTTTAGTAATTATGATATTTTTCCAGTTTTATCAAAGTATTGCACAACAACATCAGACAGACATGAATCCTGCATTCAGAAAATTTATGCAGGCGTAAAAAAAGAATACTTCCTATAATGATAAGTTTAAAAGTTAAATTTGATTTAATAAAAAAATGAAAAACAGGAAATTTTGCAATGTCCTCACATCTGTTGCGGATACAAAATCAGGAGATTTTGCATAATGGATAATAACGCTAAAGGTAGTTTTATACCAATTATTCTTGTAATGGCATTTTCCTTAATTATAGCATCATATTGGGATACAATTCCATTCATAAAAGAAGGAGTTCATAAAGTTCTTGATCCAAGCGCAGGATTTTTGCTGAATTGGAATCTGACAATAGGAATGCTGATAATTGTTTTTGCAATTACTCTTATAACAACATTAATTCAGAAATATACAACAGATCAGAAAGCGTTGAGAGAATTGAGACAAGAACAAAAACTGCTTCAGGAAGAAATGAAAAAATATAAAGATCATCCTGAAAAATTAAATGAACTTTCAAAAAAACAATTTGAATTTATTCCAAAAACTTTTAAATTAACAAGCAGAGGAATTTTATTTACAGGTATTCCTTTTATTTTATTTTTTAGATGGTTCTATGACACCTTTGCAACAATGGGAGACCCAAAGTTTTTTGGTGTTTTAAGCTGGTTATGGTTTTATCTTATTTCCACAGTAATATTTAGCAGTATACTTAGGAAAGTGTTAAAAGTAGTATAATAAAAACCACCCGCGGGTTTTTATGAATCCTGCAACCCAACAGGAAGTTGAATTCGGAAGTTTTAAAATAACAACTTTTAAAAGTGAGATTATAATCCTTTTTCTATGGAAAATAACAATGAACAAGAACTTTTATTTAAGTTCAGCATGTATGAAAGACAAATAAGAGAGCTTCAGCAACAGATAGAAGCAGTTAATAGAGGAATACTTGATTTAAATTCATTAAATCTCGGACTGGACGAACTTGTTGGAAGCAAAGACAAGGAAATATTTGCACCAATGGGAAGAGGAATTTTCGTAAAGGCAAAATTGCTTTCTGAAGAACTTAATGTTGATATTGGTAATGGAAATTTCGTAAAAAAAAGCATTCCTGCAACAAAAGAACTTGTCGGAGAGCAGATAAATAAGTTAGCACAAATCAAAAAAGAATTAGAAGATAATTTTGAAGAAATTGGAAAAGAAGTTACAGCAATGATGGGCGGATGTCAGGAACATTCATGCGGTTGCAAAGAAAATGGAGAATGCAATTGTGAAGAAGGAAAAGAATGTGAGTGTGGGAAAGAGGATTAATTCTCAAACTAATATAATTTTAAAATATGCCCAAGAACCATTTCTCTTACTGAGCTTCCCTTAACAAGTTTATTTGTATCTTGAGAATTTTCTATTGAAGTCTTTAGCCACTCATTAAATTCATCTAAATTTTTTCCTTTAAATTCTGGAAGAAGAGTATAACTTGAACCAACTGAAATCGGAGAAATAATTTTTTTAATTAAACCTTCTTTTGGACATCTATGCCCTCCACTCACAGCAATTGCACCTATATTATGAATGTTATTTAAATTAAAAAAAAAGCCACCCTTGACAAAATTGTTATAAAACTTTTCAGCATTTTTATTTGCCCCTATTAAAATTGCTGTACTACTTGAATGAACTATTACCCCACTAAGATAACTTAAATAGTGGATGGGGAGATTTATTTGTTCTGAGCAAGAGGGAAGATTTAGAATATTAATTGTATTCAGATTACTAAGAAATTTGTTATTCATTTCATTCAAATTTTCTCCAAAAGGAATATTAAAAATTAAATAAGTTAACTTTTTTCCATCAAACTGGCTATTAATCTCTTGTGATTTAACAAACCAAATTTTATGTTTATTATCTTGGAAAACTCTTCCATCACCCAATGGAGTAATTGAACCAGACTTTTTTGCAAGTTCATAAAGTTCTTCAAACCTGTATTCCGGACCAAGAGGATTATCAGGACCTCGTGCATTTGGAATTCCTACAACGCCGCCCTTACCCAATTTATCATAAGATTGTTTTACAAATTGTTCATAATTAATTTCATAGGGGCCATTCACTTTTCTTCTTCCACCCCAGTGTTTTAAATCTGCTTTTATCATAAAACTACTAACAAAGAATCTATTTTTAAAGATTATTATAAAATTATTTTCCAACCCTCTTCACAAACCCTTCATATTTCATAACACCAATCTCTGTGACAATTCCTGAAATATATTTCTTGGGAACAAATTCAAATGCAGGATTTTTTATCTTGACATCTTTGGGAGCGCGATTCCAGACTTCATTCAGACTCCTGTTTTCTATTGGAACTTTCTTTTTTGTAAATTTCCAAGAGTCTGCAATTATATACAAGGGAATTTTATGAGCGTGTGCAAGTTCTGCAAGCATTCCACTCCCGACTTTGTTAATTATTCCGTTGAGAAGAAGAGCATCTGCCCCCAAAAATATTTTGTTGACATAAATTTTATCCCTCTTATTTTCCTTTTCAACGGCAAGAGCCATTGCAGAGTCAATAAACATTGTTACTTTTATTCCTGCTTTCCTTAATTCATTTGCTGTTTTTCTTCCCTGAAATAATGGGCGAGTTTCTGTATTATAAACCTGAAATCTTTTTCCTTTCTTTTTTGCATGAATTAAAGCATTAGAGACATTAGTAGAATGACAATGAGTAAAAATAATTTCATTATTTTTTATTAATTTTAAAGCATGTTTGTTGATTAAATCCTGCGAAGAATTAAAATGTGAAACAATTTCTTTGTAATCTTTTTTTTGAGTAAGAATCAAAACTTTTTCCAGCATAGGTTCTGTAGGACGGAGAGAAAGAAGTTTTTTTATTGATTTTTTTGTTGGAACTAATGAATAAGCATATAATGCTGCCTTTGCAACATTCCTTGCTCCCTGAATTTTAATTTTTTTTATATCTTCAGCTATTTTGTTAAACCTCTTTTTATTATTCATATCATATAAAAAACATTAAAGTTTAAAAAATCTCTTTTCTGTATAATGGAATGTTAGAATCCCTAATTAACCCAAAAAGAGCTGAAAAGGGTCCTTGGAGAATGTTTTTTATAGGACTTTTATATGCATCACTTTCATTATTGATGGTTCATTTTTTATTCAAAGCAGATCCTGTTTTATCTAGATTTTCTGGATTAATGGTAGTTCTTTTTTGTGTTATGTTTTCTCTTCCATTTATGTATTATTCAATAAAAAATGAAGAACAAGAGGACGAAGAAGTAGAAGGATTTTGGGGAGTTTGGAAAGTACATAGTGATGCGATATATGCATTTATGTGGCTTTTCCTTGGATTCATAGTAGCTTTTTCTTTTTGGTATATAGTTTTACAAAATTCAAATTTATTAAATGCACAAATAGAAACATATTGTAATATAAACAGCCCAGGAGAAATCAAAACTTGCGTGGAAGAATATTCTTTTCAAAGCCGAACGATTTCAACAAATGCATTAAGTAATGGGACTCGATTTATTTCAATAATTGGAAATAATATTGGTGTTATGATCTTCACATTGATTTTTTCCTTGATATTTGGTGCAGGAGCTATATTTGTTCTCGCATGGAATGCTAGCGTCATTTCTGCAGCAATAGGAATTTTCACAAACTATAGTGTAAGAGAAATTCCTTTGGGATTATTGAGATATATGATTCATGGATTTCCAGAAATTGCAGCATACTTTATAACTGCTCTTGCTGGAGGAATATTCGGGGTGGGAATTATTAGAAATGGAATAGGAAATAAAAAATTCGTAAAAGTATTAATGAACATAACTTTCTTGCTTGGAATAGCTATTGTTATTTTAGTTATTGCTGCAGTTATAGAAGTATATTTTACCCCCCTATTGTTTCGATAGATACATAATATTTAAATAGGATTTTTAGTTTTCTTTTTAAATCATATGGAAGAAATAGGTGCAATTAATTTAGAAAAAGTAGATTCTTTTTCAAGCAAAGATATAGAAAAAAGGAAAAAAGATATAATCAATTTTCTTAAGAAAAAAAAGGATTGGATAGTTTATGCAATTTTAGCATTTATAATTTCAATTAGCGTTTTTATAAGGACGAGACCAATTCCGAGGCTTAAGGATGTTACAACAGGAACATGGACATTGGGGCCTGATTTAGATCCTTTCTTATTCTTAAGATGGGCTAAATATATTGCAGAACATGGAAAATTATTTATTATAGATACCATGAGATATATTCCTCTTGCAGATATTTGCTCTGGAGAAGCGTGTATTCCTGTAAATACAAGAGGAGAAACAATACTTCTTCCATATTTAATTGCTTATCTTAGCAAATTTTTATCTTTTTTTGACAAGGATGTAACTGTAACCTATGCAGCAATAATATTTCCTGTAATTTTTGCAGCTCTTACTGCACTTGCTTTCTTTTTATTTGCACGAAAATTATTCTACAAAGAAAGGAAAAATATTGCAAATATAATTGCATTAATTGCTACTGCTTTTTTTGTATTAATTCCATCTTTACTTCCAAGAACTATTGCAGGAATTCCAGAAAAAGAATCTGCTGCTTTCTTTTTTATATTCATGGGACTATACTTCTTATTAGAATCTTTTACTTCTGAAAAATTAAAAAGAGGAATAATTTTCGCAGTTCTTTCTGGAATCACAACAGGAGCTTTAGCATTAATATGGGGAGGAATTGAATATATCTTAATAACTATTGCAGGAGTTATTTTACTTGCATTTTTATTCGGAAAAATTGATGAAAAAAGATTTTATTTATTTGGGTTGTGGATTCTTGGTTTTATCTTGAGCACAATGCCTTTTTCAGTGAGATATTCACTGCAAAGCTTGTTAACTTCTCTTTCTACAGAATTAATTTTCATGGTTTTCTTCATAATGCTAATTGATTTTGTATTATTCAAAAAAAGATTAATCAAAATTCCTGAAAAGATCACTAACAAATTGCCGCATCAAATAATTTCATTAATTATAGCCAGTATTTTATTGGTTATAGTTGCATCTGCGGTATTTGGAATTTCTTTCATCCCAGATAGAATAAGCACAATAATTGATCAAACAATTCAACCATTAAACAGAGGGAGATTTAGTGTTACTGTTGCAGAAAATAAACAGCCATATTTCACAAGCGACTGGGCAGGGGAATTCGGCCCTGTAGTTTTTAATATTCCAATCTATTTCTGGTTATTTTTTGCTGGAGCTGTTTTTTTATTTGGATATCTTATAAAACCATTAAATAAAAAAGAAAAAAAGATTTTGATTATTAGTTATATTATATTTTTAAGCTGTTTGATTTTTAGTAAATATGCACCACATCCAAATTTGTTAGATGGAGAAGGCCCATTAAGCTTACTTGTTTATTTTGGTGGTTTTTTATTATTTATTGGAAGTTTTGGATACATTTATTATAAAAGGTATAAAAATAAAGAATTTTCTATCTTTAATGATTTTAATTTTGCATATATTCTTTATTTTATTTTACTAACTGTGAGCATCATCGGAGCAAGAGGAGCAATAAGATTTATTATGATTTTGGGGGCAGTCAGTCCAATTACTATTGCATTCCTTTTAGTAAAAATTCCCCAGAAGTATTTTAAAGAGGAAGAAGATACTAAAAAATTATTTATTGGATTAATTTGTATAATTCTCTTGATATCATCAGCGTTTACATTATGGACATATTACAATAGTGATAGAGCAATGGCAGAAAATTATGTACCAAATTTTTATACAAATCAGTGGCAAAAAGCAATGGCTTGGGTAAGAGAGAGCACTCCGACAAATGCAGTTTTTGCACATTGGTGGGATTATGGTTATTGGGTACAATCTATAGGAGAAAGAGCAACAATTCTAGACGGAGGAAATGCTATTGGATATTGGAATTATTTTATGGGCAGACATGTCCTTACAGGGAACAATGAAAGAGAAGCATTAGACTTTCTTTATGCACATAAAGGAACTCATCTTTTGATTGATTCTACAGATATAGGGAAATATCCTGCATTCTCAAGCATTGGTTCTGATGCAAATTATGATAGATATTCTTGGATACCAACAATTTTTGTAGATTCTAAACAGACTCAAGAAACAAAAGACGGGACAATTTATGTTTATCCTATTGGAAATGCCCTCGACGAAGATATTATCCTTAATCAGGAAGGTACAGAAATTTTATTGCCTTCGGGAAATACAATAGTCGCAGCAATAGCTGTGCAAAAAAATACACAAGGAGAAGCAACCCAACCAATCATATTTTTTGTTTATAATGGCAAACAGTATCAGGAAAAATTAAGATATATTTTTAGAGATGGAGAATTACAAGATTTTAATTCAGGATTAGATGCAGGCTTGTTTTTATTTCCACAAATAGAACTACAAAATGAAGGAATAAAAGTTCTTGAAGATGGAGCAGCATTTTACCTTAGCAAAAGAGTCATAAATTCTAGATTAGCAAGATTATATTTATTTAACGAAAAAACAAATTATTTTAACCTTATTCATTCCGAAGATAATTTAATAGTGGAAGAATTAAAAAAACAGGGAGTAAATATTGGAGAGTTTGTTTTCTATCCTGGAGTCGGAATGCAAGGACCGATAAAAATTTGGGAAATAAATTACCCAGAAAATATGAAGATTAATGAAAGTTTCTTAAGTACAGATTACCCAGAAGAATTAGCTACAGTTATGCCCGGAGGGTATTAAATGGATTCAATTTTGTTATTGCCTCTATTACTAAGTTTTCTTACAGGATTATTTTTAATGCCTTTCTGGATTAGAAAAGCAAAGGAAATTGGATTGGTTTGGGAAGATATGAATAAACCAGAACACCCAAGGAATGTTGCTGGCTCTGGGGGAGTAAGTATGTTCTTGTCTTTTGTTATTGGAGTTTTAACATACATTGCAATTAAAACTTTTTATTTTAACTCTAAAGATAATCTTATAGAAATATTTGCATTGTTAAGTGTAATTTTTGTAATTGCATTTATAGGAATTATCGACGATATTTTAGGATGGAGAAGAGGCGGATTATCTATCCGCTCAAGATTAGCATTGTTATTTTTTGCGTCTATTCCATTAATTGTTATAAACGCAGGAGAATCAGTAGTTATGGGTATAAATTTGGGATTGTTATATCCTATTTTGTTAATCCCTATTGGAATTGTTGGAGCATCTGCAACATTTAACTTTTTAGCAGGTTATAATGGACTAGAGTCAAGCCAGGGAATAATAATTTTATCTGCACTCTCTGGAATTACATACCTTACTGGAGAAAAATGGTTAAGTGTAATTACACTATGCATGGTAGTTGCATTGATTCCATTTTATGTGTTTAACAAACATCCTGCAAAAGTCTTCCCTGGAAACATTCTTACTTATTCGGTGGGGGCACTTATTGCAGGTATAGCAATATTGGGGAAGATGGAGAAGATTGCTGTCTTTTTCTTTATTCCTTATATAATTGAAGTGGTTCTAAAAGTAAGAGGCAAATTGAAAAAACAAAGTTTTGCAAAAGTGAATAGTGATGGAAGTTTAGATTTACCCTATGAAAAAATTTATGGATTAGAGCATCTGGCGATATATATTCTAAAAAAAATAAAACCTCATAAAAAAGTTTATGAAAACGATGTAGTATATCTTATCAATTTCTTTCAGATTTTGGTTATTATAGCTGGTATTCTTCTCTTCTGGGGGGAGATTATAGCATAAATAGGGAAGATTATTACACAGCATAATTAACTTTTTAATGTAGTATTCGGGATATTGATTAGATGATTTCGATAGTAATTCCCGCTTATAATGAAGAAAAGAGGATTAAAACCACATTAGAGTGTTATGAAAAATTCTTTAATGAAAAAAAGAAAAGTGGAGAAATAAAAGGTTTTGAAATTTTGATTGTGATTAATAACACCAAAGATAGAACTGAAGAGATTGTAAAGGAATTCTCCAAAAAACACAAGGAGATAAGATATCTTAATTTTAAGGAAAAGGGAAAGGGTTTTGCAATAATTGAGGGATTTAAAGATGCATTGAAAAATAAAAGTGATATAATTGGATTTGTGGATAGTGACATGTCCACCCCGCCAGAAGCGTTTTATGATTTAGTTAAAAAATTAGAAAAAAACAAAGATATTGACGGGGTGATCGCAAATCGCTGGGACAAGAAAAGCATAATAAATACTCAACAAAGCCCAATGAGAAGATTTGTTAGTAGGGGGTATAACATAATTGTAAGAACTTTATTTTTATTCTCTTACAGAGATACTCAGTGCGGAGCAAAGGCATTTAGAAGAGAAATTATTGAAAAAAATCTCTATAAACTGAGAACAATTGGATGGGGATTTGATGTTGCATTATTGTTCTGTTTGAAAAAAGAATCAGATGCAAAAATAATAGCAATACCTACAATTTGGGAAGACAAACAAGAAGGAACAATAAACCTGATGAACACCCCAATAGTTATGTTTGCATCACTGATAAGATTGAGACTTTTGCATTCTCCTTTTGAGTTTATTGTTCGTTTTTATAGAAAACTTCCAAAAAAATTGAAAATACAGGAGATATTAAAATAAAATGCTAAAAAGTTTTATAAGGAGGAATTTGTCCTGTTTTATATGAAAATCTTTATTGGTTATCCCCCAACAGAATCTGAAAAAGGTGTTGCATTGTTAAGCCAGAATAGACAGTTCCAATGGTTTTCTAATCCAAGTTATTTATTCCCGGTTATTCTTGGAAGTGCTGCGACATTATTAAAAAAAGAAGGATATAATGTTCATTGGATAGATTCTGTAGCTGAAAAAATTTCCTGGAATGATTTTATAAAAAAAATAGAAGAAGGAAACCCAGACATATTTATTTTTGAAACCAAAACTCCTGTAATAAAACAGCATTGGAAACTTATTGATAAATTAAAAGATAGATTCCCAAAAATGAAAATTGCTATTTTAGGAGACCATGTTACTTCTTTTCCAGAAGAAACATTAGAAAATTGCAAAGCAGATTTTGTTTTATGCGGAGGAGATTTTGATTTTAGTGTTTTAGGATTATGCGATTGGATTTCTGGAAAGACAAAAAAACTTCCAGCAGGCATTTATTATAAGAAAGAGAAAAAAATAACCAGTTCAGGAAAATTTGAATTAAAACATAATTTAGACGAACTCCCTTTCATTGATAGGGAATTAACTAAATGGAAACTTTATGAGAAAGAATATAACTTACAGGGAAAACCTTTTTTTTATATTATGTCTGGAAGAGATTGTTGGTGGGGAAAATGCAAATTCTGCGCTTGGCCAACTCTTTTTCCAAAGTTCAGAGTCAGGAGTGTGAAAAATGTTCTTGATGAAATAGGAATGCTAATAGAGAAATATAATGCAAAAGAAATCTTTGATGATTCTGGAACATTAATGACTGGGAAATGGCTTGAAGAATTGTGTGATGGATTAATATCAAGAGGTTATAATAAAAAAATAAAATATTCATGCAATATGCGCTTTGCAGCATTACAACAAAAAGATTTTTATCTAATGAAAAAAGCAGGATTCAGATTATTAAAATTTGGACTTGAAAGTGCAAATCAAAGAACATTAGACAGATTAAATAAAGGGATTAAAATAGAAGATGTTCTCAATGGCTGTCAAATGGCTAAAAAAGCGGGATTGACTGTCCATTTAACAATGATTGTGGGGTATCCTTGGGAAAACAAAGAAGATGCACTAAGAACATTCAAACTCGCGAAGAGACTTATGCAAAGCGGGAGAGCAGATTTGCTCCAAGCGACAGTATTGGTTCCTTATCCCGGAACACCATTGTGGAAAGAAGCAAAAGAAAATGATTGGTTCTTATTTAACCCATTAGAATATGAAAGATATGACATGAGAGAACCAATTTTAAAGACAAAAGATTCAGAGGCAAGAGAAGTTGCTAGCATTTGTGGGCAAATTTATACAATTTTCCTAACTCCTTCATACATACTTCAGAGAGCAAAAAATATTCGAAGTTGGAATGATTTCAAATTTAATCTAAGAGGAGTTAAGGCAGTAGTAGGACATTTGAAGGATTTTGTCAAAAGATAATATAGGAAGAATACCAAAGCTTTTTATTGGTAAAAAAATAACAAGTTTAGAATGAAATGGAAAACTGTATGCAAATTTTTGCCTATTTTGGGTATTGGACTTTTTATTTATCTTATTATTAAATTAGATATAACAAAGATTTTTCAAGAAATAAAAAATTTGAATTTATTCCTCCTTCCCATCATATTAATTATAGTTGTTCTCTTTTATCTCATTCAAACATCAAAATGGTTTGTTATAGCCAGGAAACAAAAAATAGATCTTTCTTTTAGTGAAGCATTTAGAATAAATTGGATATCGGATTTTTATGGTTTTGTAACCCCGGGGAAACTTGGTGCGATTATAAGAGTTAATTATTTAAAAAATAAGGGCGCAGATATTGGAAAAGGAGTTAGCAATTTTGTAATAGACAAATTTCTAGATTTGGCTTCCTTATTTATTCTGGCATTTGGTGTGGGGGCAATTATTTTTTCCAAAAAAATAATACCTGCGGCAGGAATTTATGTCAGCGGATTTATTTTTGTTTTTTTAGTTATATTCTTTTTAATCTTTTACAAGAAAGAAAATTGCCGAAGATTATTGGGATTTTTCCATAAAAGATTTGTTCCAAAAAGGTTTAAAGAAAAAAGCAAAAACTTATTCAATTCGTTTTATGAAGATTTCCCTCCAATAAGTTTCTTATTGGGGGCGTTTTTTCTTAATCTTGTTTGTTGGGTAACAAATTATTTTGTATTATATCTAATCGCAATTTCCTTAGGAATAAGTATTAATTTTATTTATTTTTTAGTAATATTGGCGATTTCGACAGTTATTGCACAAATTCCCATCACAATAAATGGATTGGGAACAAGAGAGGCTACATTAATTAGTCTCTTTGGGGTTATGGGAGTAAGTTCTGTAAAAGTATTTTCCATGTCTGTCTTAGGAATAATGATTATGAGTATTATCCCCGCAATAATCTCAATTATTTTAATTTTATTAGAAAAGAAAAAATGAAATATACAACATCAAAAGAAGCAGATAAAAAAATAGAAAAAGATACCGAAATAATAAAAAAAATTATATTGAGAGAACTATCTCCGAAAGCAATAATTTTTTTTGGTGGATTTGGGCATGGAGAAGGAAGTTTTATAAAAAATGGAAAAAAGATAACCTCCCTCAATGATTACGACCTCTATATAATAACCAAGAATAAAATAGATAATAAAAAATTAGAAGATTTAGGAAGAGAATGCTCTTATGCATTGGGCAGAGGAGGATTAGAATTTGTTGAAGAGTTTAATCAAATTTATGATGAGAATAATTTTTTCCATGTAGACTTGCATTCTATCGCAGAGAAAAATCTTTCAAAATTATATGATACACAAAGGACTTTTGATTTAAAAACAAGTTTGGTAATCTATGGAGATAAAAACATATTAAATCGAATTCCGAATGTAAGAATACCAAAATCAGATGCGTTAAGAATTTTATTCAACAAGATAAATCATCTTACTCTTGCAGAAGGAAATGCTAAAAAGATAAAATCTATATATGCTATAAAAGGATTTACAGATTTGTGTTCTGCTTTATTAATTTTTTACGGGAAATATAGCTCAAAATTTCAGGATAAAGAAAAAGATTTCTTAGCCCTTAATGTTCCAGACGAGTTAAAAAGATGTGTTAGCAAAGCGATAAAGGCTAAATTGTATGGGGGATATGATGTAGAAGAGGTTGAAACTTTTTTTAATTTGTCAAAAAAATGGGTAATATGGACTTTAAAAAAAATATTAAAAGAATATGTCCATATTGACGAAGCAGATTTATCTGGAATATGCAGAGAAGCTTATATAAAATTGCCCTATGTTTATTTTAATGATTATCTTAAAAGCAAATTTTTATTTCCTGCACAATATTATTTAAATATAAGATTTTTTTTGGAAGGAATAAGAAAAGGAGAATTTTTAATAAAAAGTTTATTGAGATGGAGAGATGCGGGGTTGATTATTGCATTGGCTATGATTCTTTATTCTGTAGATGAAAAGAAAGAGGCTGAAAAATATTTAAAGAAACTGACAAATAATACCAGTCCATTAAGAGATAGAATATTAAAATTATATTCGATATATTACTTACAAAAGTTGATTTAGACAAGAACAATCTTTATTAAGCATTTTTAGACTAATAACTATCATGAAAGTATTGCTAATACAGCCAAATTATCGCAGTATTTACGCTTATGCAGAAAAAAAGGAGATAACTCCAATATTTCCTCCATTAGGACTAGCTTACATCGCTGCAGTTTTAAAAAGAAATAAGATTGAAGTTAAAATTTTAGAAGCTAATGCTCATGATTTAAATCATAAACAGATAGAGGAATATATTCAAGAATATTCTCCTGATCTGGTTGGAATTACTTCTACAACCAGCCTTATTGAAGAAGCTCATGAGATTGCAAAATTATGCTCAAAAGAGATGAAAGTAGTTATTGGAGGAGTCCATGCAAGTTCTATGCCTGAAGAAACTATGAAAAATTTTGAAAGATTTGATTACCTTGTAAGAGGGGAGGGAGAATTCACAATGTTAGAATTAAGCCAGAAAAAATCTCTTTCTAAAATAAAGGGTTTATCTTACAGAAAAAATGGAAAGATAATCCATAATTTAGACAGGGCACTTAATGAAGAATTAGATGAACTCCCGTTTCCTGCAAGAGAACTTTTGCCGATGAACAAGTATTTTAGTGTCGGAGCAAAACAAAAACCAAGCGATTACATACTCAGTTCGAGAGGATGTCCATATCAATGTATTTTTTGTGCAGACCATCTAGTACATGGAAGAAAATTTAGATTTAGGAGCCCAGAAAATATAATAAAAGAAGTTGAAGAAATTTATAAAAGAGGAGCGAGAGATTGGGACTTTGTAGATGATAATTTTACTCTTATTTCTGAAAGAGTTGAAAAATTTTGTGAAATGATGATACAAAAAGGATTAAACAAAAAAATGAGTTGGAGATGTTCCAATGGAATTAGAGCAGATAAAGTGACTCCTGAATTATTAAAAAAAATGAAAAGAGCAGGATGTTACATGGTATCTTTAGGAATAGAATCAGGGAATGAAAATATTTTACAGAATATGAAAAAAAGCACAAATTTAGAAAAAATAAGACAAGCAGTAAAATGGTGCAAAGAAGTTGGGATTGAAACAAGAGGATTATTTATGTTTGGAAATCTTGGAGAGAATGCAAGCACTATGAAAGACACCATAGAATTTGCAAAATCCCTTGATTTAGATACTGCTACATTCCATATAACAATCCCTTTCCCAAATACTGATTATTGGAAAATAATAAACAAAGAGGGAAAAATTTATCCAAAAAGCTATAGAGATTATATCGCATATGGGAATGTCATTTTTCAGCATGGAGAATTAGATGAAAAAACTCTGATAGAAATGCAAAAAAAAGCATATAGGGAGTTTTATTTCCGTCCCAGAATAATCTTGGGGGCATTAAAAAATGTAAGAGATTTTGAAAAATTTAAAATATATCTAAATGCAGGACTTGCTTTTTTAGGGATAAAATGAAATTATTATTGGTTGAACCGAATATAGAAGGATATGCTCTAATGCCGAGTATGGCTTTAGCTAGTCTTAAGACATTTATTAATAATAAAACAGAACACAAAGCTGAAATTGCAGATTTTATTTTTCATAAAAAAGACTGGCAATTATATTTAAAAAAGAAGATTGAAAATTTTAAACCAGATTTGATAGGATTTTCAGTTATGAGTTTTGATTATTTTCAAGCATTGAAAATGGCACGATTTATAAAAAAAAATTATAACATCAAGATAATTTTTGGCGGAGTTCATATAATCCTAATGCCCGAACAGGCTATAACAAATAGGGAAGTTGATATTTTATGCACCTGTGAGGGAGAATATGTGCTTAAAGAATTATTAGATAAAAAATTAGATTGTAAAAAAGTTGATGGGATTTGGTATAAAAATAAAAAGAATAAAATTATCAAGAACAAAAATAGAAGGTTAATTGAAGATTTAGATAATCTGCCTTTTCCTGATTTTGAAGATTATGAACTCAAAAAATATTTCTTAATAAATAATAATCATCTCCCGATAATGGGTTCTAGGGGATGTCCATATGCATGTACTTATTGCAGTAATCATGCTATAAAAAAGAAATTAGAAGGAAAATATGTAAGAATAAGAAGTGTGGACAGTTTAATAGAAGAGATAGAATTGAGAATTAAGCAATATTATAATAAGGGGATGAGATATTTATTTTTTTATGATGATACTTTTATTCTTGATAAACAATTTGTATTTGATTTTTGCAAAAAATTTAAAGAAAAAGGATTTGATAAAAAAATAAGATGGAATGTTAATGTAAGAGCAAATTTAGTAACTGAAGAGATAATAAAAGCGATGAAAGACGCAGGATGTTATGAGGTTAGAATGGGTGTTGAAGCAGGAAATGAAAAGATAAGAAATGAATTATACAAAAGATATATGACTGAGAAACAAATTTATGATGCAGTGAGGATAATAAAAAAATATGGATTGCATTTAAGGGTCCAATTTATTGTAGGAGCTCCATATGATACAATTGAAACTATGAATGAGAGTTATAAAATGGCTAGAAGGATAAATGCAGATTATACATTATTTCCAATACTTATGCCTCTTCCAGCTACGGAGATTAAAGAAGTGTGTGAAAAAGAAAATCTGATTGAAAAAAAAGACTTCAAAGATTCTTATACTATGTTTACATCTCCTGTTTCCAGAACAAAATATGTAGAGATGAAAGAGATAAAAAAAGTTGTGAATAAAGTTAGAAATTACCAGATTAAAAAAGCTTTTTTAGAGGGGGTTAGAATGAAGGGCTTATTCTTTTTTGCTGATTTGTTTTTATTTTTTGTATATTATAAAAGAAAATATGACTTAGAAATAGATAATGCTTTTAGATTTACAGTGAATAAATATTATCTTGAGAAGATTAGTAAAGAATGAAAATAATAATGATTGATGCATTCAAGCCAGAATACCTAGAGCATGCTCCTTACCTTGCTAGTTTAACAAAAAAATTTCAATGGGGAGAATTGCAAATGCCTCCAGGACATGAGGGGGGAATGGAAATTTTTTTTAGAGGACAATCAGATAAAATTGCTCTTTTCTTTAAAAAAGACAACTCTTCACTTAGATTTGTAAAATATCTAACTTTCTTGGACAATTTTGGTAAGGCGGGAAGATTTATTATTGATTGCTTGATTAATCTGCCAAGAGCCATACGAGGATATGAACTTTTTAGAACAGGGAATATTCCATTAAAAAAATTGCATAATTTTGAGTTTTCAATCAATAAACCTTTTTATAAAATTCATGGGATAGAATATTGCTACATGGGAGATTTAGATAGAATAGGGCATAAATATGGAACAAAAAGCAAAGAGATGATTATTGCTATTAAAAAAGTAGATAGAAAAGTTTCTAAAATGAATTTTGATATAATCCTTTCAGACCACGGAATGACAGATATTAAAAAAGAAATCTCTGTTCCCAGAAGCAAAAATTGTTTTATTGATTCTGACATGGCAAGATATTGGGGAAATGAGGAGGAATTAAAAGAGATAAAGAAAAATTTATCCCTTAGGGAAGGGAAAATTTTAGATTGGAAATACAAAAATTTTGGTGAATTAATCTTTATAGTCCATGCAGGAACATTGATTTCTCAAAATTTTTGGCAGGGAAAAATTCCAGTAAAAGCGATGCATGGATATTTGGGGAAAGAAAAAGATATGAAAGCGTTTTATGTCATAAAAAGAGAAGGAAAAAAGAAAAATCTTAAAGTAGAAGAGTTACATAAAATATTTGTGGAGATGAAAAATGGAAAATAATCTTCTTGAAAACACATATGAAAATAAGAATATCTTAACAAAAATTTATTTCAGAAAAAAGATTGATGCTTCAATTAGGATTGCTAATCTTAAAAAAGAAGATATTATACTCGATTTTGGATGCGGGGCTGGTTGGCTTGAAAGAAAATTAAAAAGATTTAACATTCAGGGATATGATATAAATCCTGAGAAAACTTTTATTAAAGACTATAAAACAATTAAACCAACAAAAATTTTTTGTCTTGATGTTCTTGAACATATCCCTGCAGAAGAAATAAAAAAAATAATAGAAAGCTTCAAAAAAATGAATGATAATTTTGAGTTAATTGTCTCTATTCCAACAGGCAATTTTATTTCTAGAAAGATAAGAAAACTTGTTGGGAAAGATGAAGTTCCAAAAGAACACATAACTTCTTATGAGGAAATCTTGAATATTTTAAAACAAAATTTTAGAATAAAGAAAAAGATTAATTTTTTTACTGTCACAAAAATTTTTTTATTTGAATCAAGGAATAATTAAGAATAATTAAACTTGTAAATAACTAAAGTTGGCTGTCCATTCTGTTGATATGCCTTAACTGGAACTAATAATTCCGAATTTTTCTCTGGATAGGAATAAGCCCATTCAGGATGCGATTCTAAAATTGATAGTATAAGATATTTTGGCTTATTTTCCTTTACAAACAAGTCTAAATCTGATTCATTTTTTGGGGTGATATCTCTACGATAAGCTAGGCTAAATGGATATGTCTGTCTTTCGGAATAATAAATTGTTTGAGGCAAGGAATCAGAAATTACAATATCTTCTGGATTTGAATTTTCTTTAATCCACTCTCCTGCTTGTTTAACTTCCAGATAAGATGTAATTTTAGAACCAGTTAAACTCCCAGCAAATAAGATGTTTGGGATTAAAAATAGAAAAAGAATCAAGAGAATTATTAAAAAAGATTTTCTTTCATTAAGATGAAATTTATTTTTTATCCATTCATTTGCTTTGGTTAATGGATATGCTGCAATTGTAAATAAGAAAGGCAAGATAGGAATAGTGTATCTTTGTTCTAATTGCGGAGCTATATATCCCAGAAATAATAGTCCAAGAACAATCCATAAAAATATAAATGCTCTTTTTTGAATCTCTCCGTCCTTAAAAATTTTATCAATTCCCAAGAAGAGATTTGAGAATAAAAAGATAACTCCAAATAAGAAAAGGATGTAAATTGAGCTTAATGTAAACAAATTATTATATCCTGCGTTATTTCCATCCAAAATATAAGGGAGATTATTAAAATATAAAAATAAATCAGAAAATTGAGCGAGGTGAACTCCAACTTCTCCTTCTTGGGAACTACCAATACCAAGATAATATTTAGATAAATCAGCTATTGGATTTCCATAATGTGTCCATGCTACAATAAGATAAGAAGAAAAAATTAATAAGAATATTAACAATGTAATCCAAATTTTTTTATTTGTAAATATTTTGAATTTATCTTTAAATAAAATATAAATTAAAACAGGAATTAAAAACATAAGAGTCTGCATCCTGATTAAAACAGCACATGCACAAAATATTGCACTCAGATAAAGGAATTTATTTCCTTCTTTTAAGATATAACCTTTCCAGAAAAAAAGAAGAAATAATAAAAGAAAAAATGTTGAAGGTATCTCTGTTAACAATCTTCCTGTAAAAAATAGATAAACCCAAGAAAAAGATAAGCCGACACAGGTTAAAATTGCTAATTTTTTATTAAACATTTTTTGAATTAAAAAATAAGAAGTTGCAACAATTCCTGTAGACATTAATGCGACTAAAAATCTTACCCCTATTTCTCCAAGACCTGTTTTGAAAAAAACCGCCCCAATAAGCGCCCATAAAAATCCTCTTCTATAATACCAAGTGTCTAATAAATTAGAATTAAATCCTGCCCAATTTTTAGAATTAGACATATAATCTGCTTCATCCCACCAAAGCGGTTGATTCATAGTCTTGAAAAAAAACCATAATCTGATGATAAATGCGAGAATTAAAATTGCTAAGAAAACTTTGTCGTGATTATCCTTTATCCATCCAAAAAAGAGATTTTTTATCTTATTTTTCCTCTTTTCAATTTCTTCCATGATTATTATTACAAATATTAGTTTTTATTTATTTCTCTGATATTTTTTATTATTTGTGAGGTAGAAATATCCTTTTCCAAAGGGATTAGTTTTATCTTCCCGTTATAGGATTCAATTATATTTCTTTCTTCATTATTGATTTTATTTATATTATAATCTCCTCCCTTCACATAAATATCTGGTTTTAATTCCCTTAAATAACGTGTAGCATTTTTTTCAGGGAAAATGATAACATAATCAACATCTTTCAATGAAGAAATTATTTCTGCACGGGCTCCCTGGGGGCGAATTGGTCTTCCAGGCCCCTTAAGTTTACTTATAGAATTATCCGAGTTTATTCCAACTATTAGATAATCTGCTAACTTTTTCGCTTTTGATAAATATTTTATATGTCCTTCATGCAATAAATCAAAACACCCATTTGTCCAAGCAATTGTTTTATTATTCTCTCTTAAACCGCTTGCTATACTTTTTAATTCGTTAAGAGTTTTAATCTTACTTTCTTCTCCAAAAATTTTTTTTTCTAATTCCCCTACTCCTACAGGATAGGTTCCTATTTTTTCTACAGAAATTCCTGCGGCATAATTTGAAATTATTGAAGCTTCTTCAAAAGATGCACCAGAAGCAATTGAAAGAGAAAAGGCAGCTAAAACAGTATCTCCGGCTCCAGAAACATCAAAGATTTCCTTAGCATAAGTTGGTGTTTCAAATTCTTTTTTAGAAAATAAAATCATTCCCCTCTCTCCTCGGGTTATTAAAACATCTGAATTAAGATAATCCTTCATTTTTCTTCCGCAAGAATAAATTTCCTTTTCACCTGTTATCTCAAAAGATTCTTTTTCATTAACTTTAATTAAAGATAAATCTTTGTATAAATGTATATTTTTAGGTTTTGGGTCTGCAAAAATTTTCTTATTTTTAGATTTCAAGAAACACATCAAATCAGAAGAAATAGTTCCTTTTGCATAATCAGATAATACAATTATATCTGAATTTTTTAATTCTTCTTCCATTTTTCTATAAATATTACGCGAGAAATTTTTTTCAGAAGTATCTTCATAGTCTATTCTCAATAATTGTTGATTTCCGCTTCTTACTCTTAGTTTTAATGTAGTCTGAGAAGATTTATCAAAAAAATTCTTAACTTTATTGTCATTTAAAATTTTTGATAAGATTTTTGCAGAATCATCTTTTCCGGCAAATCCAAATAAAGAAACTTTTCCTCCAAGAGAAGAAATATTCATTGCAACATTTGCTGCACCCCCTGGCTGATAATATTCATTTTTAACATCAAGTATTGGAGCAGGGGCTTCAGGAGAGATCCTTTTAACATCTCCTGCGAGATATTTATCAAGCATTACATCTCCAACAACAAAAATCTTTTTCTGATTAAATTTAGAAATTATCTTTTGAAGACTATCCATAAAAAGAAGGGAATGCGGGGATATAAAAAGATTATGTAGATAAGTTATTCAAAAGAAAGTAAAGCTTCTTCATCTATTCCAGGGACAGTATCCATTCTTTGAATTTCTTCAATTGTTGCCCAAACAAAACCATCCGATTCTGTATTAATTAAAATAGGTCCATTTTCTATTTCTATAAAATAAGATTCTCCAAGAGTTACCTTTCCATCAGGTCTTAAATATTCATAATTTGCAATTTTTTTTATTATTTTTTTAAATTTTAAATTTGTCTCTTCCTTTATTTCACGCATTAAAGATTCTTGTAATGTTTCACCAACTTCCACAACTCCTCCCGGAAAAGCCCATTTACCATTGTGAATTCCCTCTTTTCTCTTTATTAATAAAAATTTTTCTTCATCATTTTTGATAATTGCATTAATAACTCTAATATTATCTAGAGAATTTAAAACATTAAAAACTTCTTCTGGGGAAATGCTTTTTACCAAGGCTTCATCATATTGGTCTTGTTTTTCTGGGAAGAATTCGTATAATTTTGGAGAAATAATTTTTCTTAATAAGCCGTAATCTTCAATTTCATTAGGAGAAGTACAAAAAAATAATCCTATTGTAAGTTTTTTTAAAGCTAGAGCAACATGTAGAGCCAGACTATCTCCACAAATAACCTTATCACATAAGTCTATTAATGCAGCGAATTCTCTTTTTGTATTATTAGGATTATTAAAAAAACATTTTATTCCTTCAGATTGAAATCTTAATTTTAACTTATCAATAATTTCTTTTTCATTTGGTCCCCCAAAAAGAATTGGGGTATAATTTTTTGAGTTTAAAATTTTAATAAAATTGATTAAATTATCAATATGCCATGTTTTAGATGGCCATCTTGAAGAAGCACCAAGATGAATTCCTATAATTTTTTCTCCATTAATCCCATTAGTTAATAAAAAAGATTTTGCATAATCTTTTTCTTCTTCAGTGAGATAGATTGTATCGTGTTCCTTATTATAATTTAATTCAGCTGCTTCAAAAATCATTTGCTGGTATGTCTTTTTATTTTCTTTTTTTAGATCATCATCAAAAATAGTATTTAAGTAATATTCAGAAGCTAGATTAAAAGAAGAGGGGAAGCCTTCTTGTTCATAAAAACCATATTTTTCCTTGGCGTTTATTTTGGATAAAACATTAAAAGCCATTTTATCCATATCAAAATTATAAAGGATATCAAACTCCTTTCTAAACTCATCTTTTATAGAAGCTAGTTCATCTATATAGGGATTTCCTTCAAGCATAGCTTTAATCTCCTCTCCAGTAATCCAAGTCAATGTACAAGAGGGAAATTTCTGCTTTATTGCTTTTGCTATGGGAATTGTTCTTATCACATCTCCATCTGCTCCAATTTTAATAATACAAATTCTCATTGATAACAAAGACTATAGAAAAAGATTTAAGAATATTATGTAGTTGGGATAAATATGAAAGTCTATATTGCAGGTAAATTAAGCAGTGATTCTGAGAGAGAGAAATTAGAAGAAATCTCAAAATTATGTGAATCACTAGGTTTTGAAACATTTCTTCCCCATAGAGATGTTGGACTTTGTGAGGATATAAAAGATGTGAAGAAAATTTTTGAAGAAGATATAATTAGGGGGTTCTCTAAATGTGACTTAATTATTGCATTGCTTGATGGATTACATGTAGGAGCAGGAACAGCCTGGGAATTAGGATATGCTTATTCAAAGGGAATTCCTGCAATTGGAATAAAAACAGATGAATCAATAGAGGATGCACTAGAATATTTAAGTGCTATTCTTATTTCTTCAATGAAGATAGTTAATTCATTTGAAGAATTGAAAAAAGAGATAAAAAAATTTAAAAATTAATCTAATGGTTTGGTGGAATTTATCTCTGTTTCTCTCCAACCATCTTGATAACTTTCTTTTTTTCTTATTTCAGAAAAAGCTTTTAAATAAATATATAATCTCGCAGGGTAAAGAGAGATTGTCCAAAAAAATTCTTTTATATTTTGGGGATATTTAAAAGCGGAAAAAAAGCCTTTTTTAATTTCATTCCAGAAAGATTTTGTTCTAGGCATATCCGAAACAATTCTATTTAAATTTTCATGACCTTTAATATTTCTTATTTTTTGATTTATCCAGTCATTCCAATTATCTGGGTTTTTTACATAAACCTCTGCCTCAGGGGTATATTTTATTATAAAATTCTTTTTCCAAAATAGATAGGGAATAATACTATCTTCAGAAACCTCTATAGGAAAATCTATAATTATTCCTTTCCTAATTGCAAAAAGATATCCAGAACATTCAAAGAATTTTTCTTTATTTGATAATCCTTCTCTAACATTATGAATTGCTTCAAAAAGAAGATGAGACCAATAACCATATTTTGTATTTCTATTATCGATTGTGATTGGTCTTCCAGTAACACAACCAACTTTCGGATTTTTGAAAGCTTTGATTATTGAATTTACTGAATTTTCAGAGACATAAACATCTCCATCAGTCATTATAAAGAAATCTTCTTGATTATTTGAACCATATTCTTGAAAAAGAATGTTTAGTGCATAACTTTTACCTTCTCCAGGATCAAGAAAAAATTTGACTTTCTTATCTTGAATATTCTTTAATAAAAACTCCTCTGTTTCTGGAAATGGATCTACAACAATTATTTCAAAATCTTCTTTAATCTTCTGTTTTAAAAAAGAATTAACTGCTCTTAAGGTAGCATTTGGTTCATTATAAGAAGCAACTATAATATGTATCATTTTAAATAACTTCGATAGGGTAATCTTCTGGTCTGATTAAAATTATCTTTTCTCCTTCAGAGGTTTTGGCTTCAATACGACATTTCCTTTTTCCATGTTTACCTATATTAGATAATTCAAAAGTTTCTACTAAACAGATTTTTCCAGCGATATGGATACTATCCCCTTTTTTAATTTCTTTTGCCTGCTTTTTCATAAGTTTAATGGAAGAGCATAATTTATAAGGTTTATTAATCAGAAATAAGCATGCTAGATAAAACAGCTATAATATTATGTTCTGGGGGGATTGATAGTGTTGTTACTGCATATTATACAAAAAGGGTTCTTGGTTATAAAAGATTAAAGATAGTTTTTTTTGATTATGGACAAAGATCATTAATTAATGAAGAATTCTTTTCTAAGTTGTGTGGGAAGAATATTGGAGCCGATTTTATTAAGATTCGGTTAAATTGGCTTTCAGAAATTTCTAACTCATTGATAAATAAAAATAAGAAAGTAAAAAAAATAAGTAAAAAAAATTTAAAAGATACAAAAAAAGAATCTGAAAAATATTATGTTCCATGCAGAAATCTCTTGTTTTTATCATATGCATTAGCTCTTGCAGAATCAATCTATATTAAGGAAAAAAAAGATTGTGATATATTTGTAGGCTTTAAATGTGAAGGGGAGGAAAGTTATCCTGATACGACTAACGAATTTGTGAGAAGGTTAAATAATTTATCTGAAAAAGGATGTTCTGGAAATTTTAAGATAATAGCCCCTCTAATAAAAAAGGATAAAGAAGATATCATTATTTTAGGAAAGAAATTAGGGGTTGATTTTAGAAAAACGTTTAGCTGTTATATAAGTGATAAGAAAAAAAAGCATTGTGGCAAATGTTTGGCTTGTGCATTAAGAAAATCTGGTTTTTATTGGGCGGGAAAAAAAGATCCAACAGATTATTTAGAAAATTAAACCCTATATCTTGTTTTATCATACCATACCTTAAAACCAATAGGAAGACTTCTATAAGAGGGTTTGAGTATTTTTTCTCGTATCAAATCATAGAGCCCAACAATCTGTAAAATGATTAATGATTTAAAATTATTTTTTAAATTTTTTTTGACAATTTCTTTTTTTAGAAGATAATTAATAAAGGAATTAGGCATTATTCCAAAACGAGTATTAGTAACACTTCCACGCATTAAGTTTAATATTAAAACAAGATACATATTTTTTTTCTTCAGCAAGAGATGAGCTTTTCTATCCCAGTAATTAAGATGATATGCTGCATCTTTTTCATTTTTAACTAATCCTTCTTTCCTTGCTCTTTGATCAAGTTTAGATCCGGGAAAAAGAACCAAATTATTTACAGAAAGATAATAAGGTTTCGGAATTTTTTGTAATAATCTTATCAAGCTTATTATATTATCTGGGGCTTCATAAGGATTGCATGTAATAACATCATACATAACTGCTAATTTTTTTTTGTATTTATTTAATATCTTTGATGCTTTTATTATATCTTCATCCTTTTGATTTCTGTGATAAATTTCAGCATTTGTTTTTTCACTTCCCTGGATTCCTATAATTATATCTGTACATCCTGCATCAATTAAATAAGATATTTTTTCATCATCAATAGTCTTTGGATCTCCAAGACACTTAAACCTCATTTTAATATTTTTTTTATAAAGATTACAGAATTTTTTTATATCATCTTTAGTTCTCCATGAAAATGTATCATCACGAATATCAAAATAATGCAGACTTGGAAATTTGTTTTTTAGATCAAGAATTCCTTTTATGATATATTCGGGAGAATGCCATCTTAATATTTTCTTTCTTTTTTCTTTATATAATTCATTTAACAAGCTATTGCTGCAATAATCACAACCATAAGGGCAACCTCTCCCAGTCAAGAAAAAAATTGCTCCATCCAAATCATATTCAGAAAATTTTCTTATTTTCTTATTATTTAAAATATAATGTTGATTTATTTCATAATCTGGCATTGGAAGCTTATCTAAATCGTCAATTAAGTTTCTTACAGGATTTCTTATTATCTTTTTTTCTTTTTTAATCCATAAATTTGATATTTTATCAATCGGCTTATTTTTTTCTAAAGCATTTGCTAGATCGATTATTGCCCCTTCTCCCTCTCCTACACAGACTATATCACAAACTTTAATACAATCTCCAGGAGAAATTGTTGCATGAACCCCCCCATAAACAATTGGGATGTTTAATCTTTTTTTTAAAAAAGAGATTATTCTTGATGCCCTTTTTGAAGTTGAAGCAAAAGCATTTATCCCTATTAGCTGGCTATTTTTACAAAATTTTAATAATTGATTTAATTCAGATATATTATAATTTCTAGAATAATTTTCATTTAAAGACATAAAGATAATATTAACCTTATGTCCTTCTTTCTTTAACATTGCCGATATTGTTCGAATCCCTTGATCTGAAGGGTAAGTTGAAGTAGAAATTAAAGTTATTTTCATTTTCCCAATAATTTTTCATATTCCCCCATATATTTTTTATAAATATCATCCCAGTTATAATTTTTAGACTTTTTTATATTATTTTGAGATATTTTTCTTGCAAGTTTTTGGTTATTAATAAGCTTTAGAATATTCTTCTCCAAAGAATCCAAATCTCCATAATTTGAAAAAAAACCATTTTCATTTTCTTTCATCTCAAAAGGAATGCCATTAACAGGAGAAGCGACTATCGGCAAGCCAGAAGCCATAGCTTCAAATAAAGTTAACGGCAAGCCTTCTCTGTAACTGGGAAGAACATAGACATTTGCAGATTGATACATCTCTGCTATATTTTCTTTCCCTTTTATTGGCCCAAGATATTTCATATTTTTGTATCCCTTAATCAACTTTTTAACTTCTTCGGCTTTCCCTTCATCAGGACCTATCCAAATAAAAGCGATATCTTTTCTTTTTTTAGTTATGTTTATTGCAGTCTTAGCAAGCATCTCTGGTCCTTTTGTTGGATTTAATCTACCAAAAAAAAGAACAAGATATTTCTCTTTGATATTATTTTTTTTCTTAAAATTATTTTTAATTATTTTTTTAAAAAGAATTTTATCAACACCATTGGGGATTACACTTATTTTTTCTTTTGCAGAATATTTTTTCAAAATTTTAAGTTCCCAGGGAGTAATTGAAATAATTTTGTCTACAAAACCTAAGGAAAATTTGTTTAAGAATAAATTATTCAAAAAGATAAAGGGCCTTAATATTTTTGGTCTGAATGATGCATCTGTCCATGGACAATGGGTTGTATGGATATATTTTTCTCCTCTTATTTTAGAAAGAATTCCAGCAAATAAAATATATGCATGTCCAGAAACATGGCTATGAACAATATCAAATTTTCCATAATTTCCAAATTTCCATAATAATGAAGGCCAAATAAAAGTACTTAAGGAAAGCCTGAACCAATAAGGAAACCTATGAACATAAATTCCGTCAATTATTTCTTCTTTTTGTTTTATCCTTTTTGTTTTATCAGAATCACAGCAAAAGACATGAACCTCATGTCCATCAGCAACTTGTCTTTTTGCTAATTCATATATTACTTGTTCTACTCCACCAAATGTCGGAAGAAAAAACATATTTATGTGGGCAATTCTCATAAAAAATTATCCCCTTCTCTTGAATTTTTTTATTTCTTCAACCACTTCTTTTATTTTAGAATATTCAATCTCTGGATAAATCGGGAGAGAAACTATTTCTTCAGCAAATTTTTCTGAATTAGGAAAATCTCCTTTTTTATATCCTAAGTATGAAAAAGCTTTTTGCATATGAATAGGAATTGGATAGTGTATTAATGTTCCAATTTCTTTTTCTTTTAAATAATCCATTAATTCATTTCTTTTTTCAGTTCTTATAACATATAGGTGATAAACAGAATCGCCATTGATATTTTTTTTAGGAGTGTTGACAATCCCCCCCAATTCCTTGGAATAAAATTCAGCTTTTTCTTTTCTCAACTTATTCCAATCATCTAAATGATTAAGTTTAATCTTTAAAATCGCTGCTTGTATTTCATCTAATCTTGTATTAAATCCAGAAAATTCTGCATTATATTTGCTAGACTGTCCGTAATTTCTTGCCATTCTTAATTTGTTTTCTAATTTAGAATCATTTACAACGATTGCGCCACCATCTCCTAATGCTCCAAGATTTTTTGTTGGATAAAAACTAAAACAACCAATCTCCCCAATAGGAACCTTTTTATCATTATATGTTGCTCCATGGGCCTGACAACAATCTTCAATAGTTTGGATGTTATGTTCTTTTGCAATTTTAGAAATTTTATTCATATCACAAGGATTTCCATATAAATGAACCGGAATAATTGCTTTGGTCCTTTTGGTTATTGCATGTTCTATTTTTTCTGGGTTAATTAAATAATCTTCTCCCACATCTACCAAAACAGGTTTAGCTCCAGATTCGATTATAGCAGTTATTGTAGGAATAGCAGTATTATCGGGAGCAATAACTTCATCTCCTTCTCCTATATTTAGAGAATAAAGAGCGAGCTTTATTGCATCTGTTCCATTTCCTACACCAATGCAGTAAGGTTTATTACAATATTTTGCAAATTTCTCTTCAAAATTTTCTAATTCTTTTCCCAAAATAAAATTTGAGTTATCATAAACTACTCTGTTAACAGATTCTAAAATCTCATCCTTTAATAATAAATGCTGTGTTTTTGCGTCAAAAAAAGGTATTTTCATTTTAATTATAAAATTGCAAAGTTTTTTCTAAACCATCCCTTAAATTTATTTGAGGAATCCATCCAAATTCATTATAGATTTTGGTGATGTCTGAACAACAATGTCCAGGTTCGATATTTTTTCTTTCTAAGGGGTAAGGAATTTCTTTTATTTCTCCCTTCTTTGCAATATCCTTTATCAAATAAGCAATATCCTTCAAACTTTTCAAATTTCCTCCAATGGGATTAGACATTCCTTTTTTCCCAATACAGCACCCTAAATTGTATACATCTGATTTTTTTGAAGTAGCTAATAAGATTAATGCATTATTTACGTCATCAACATGGTTAAAGTCTCTTAAAACATCTCCTCCCCCCCATAGTTCTATCGGACAATTATTCAGAATTTTTTTTATAAAAGTTGGGATTACTGCCCCGCAATTTAAATCCTGATAAGGTCCATAAGTGTTAACTATTCTAGCAGAATTTACCTGTATATTTGGAAATCCAGATTCTTTAAGTGAAGAATAGAATAAAAAATGATATGCCTCTGCAGTAATTTTATTTATAGATTGATAATCTGTAAATGTTCTTGGTAAGAAATTTTCCTTAACTGGTAGGTTTTTTAATTTTAATTTTCCATATTGATCTCTTGTTCCCACAAAAACAATCGAAAGAGATTTATCTTTTTTTTCCTGTAAAACTTGCCTGCATGCTTCCAGAAAATATATATGAGAAGTTAAATTTGCATTTAAATCAAAGGAAATATTTTTTTCTTCCAAGGGGTTATGTTTTGTAGAACCTGCAAGATTAAAGATATAATCTGATTTAGCGATTAGAGGTTTTATCTTCTCTATATTTTTTATATCCCAGTCATTACCTGTATAAAGAGCAATCTTCCCACTTCTTTCTTGCAGATTATTAACATCTCCCCCCAACCCCTTAACAAGAGAATCAACAATAATGATTTCTTTTGGATTGTAATTAGATAACTTATGTGCAAGATTAGTCCCAATAAAACCACAACCACCTGTGATTAAGATTGTTTTATTCTCTAAACTTTTTTTATATTTCATTTTATTAATTTTTTATTGCTTGAAATAATCTAATGGTGTCTCCAATTTGTTCAGATAAACTGTCTTTATGAGTAAATCCTAATGAACAAATTTTTTTATTGGAGATTTCATAAGATTGTTGATTTAGAATAGGGGATGGTGTAAATTCAATTTTTATTCCAGGAATATATTTTTTTATGGAATCTAATATTTCCTGCACAGTATAATTATCAGTAAGAACATTATAGGTTTCTCCAGATTTTGCATTATCCCAAACAAAAGATATTGCGCGAATAGCATCATTTATTCCAAGATAGGGTCTTTTCTGGTTTAATGCATCTTCCCAAACAGTAATCGGTTTATTCATTGCACCAAGATAACAAAATTTATTTACTGCAGTATGAAATCTCATACCAATACTTGTCCCGAATATTGTTCCAAATCTTAAAACATAAGTTTCAATCCCGCCTTTTTTTCCAGCAGCATTTACTTCTTTTTCACATTTCAGTTTCGATTCTGCATAAGGTGTTGCTGGTTTACAATCTATATAAGTCTCATCTAAGATTCCTTTTGCTTCTCCATAAACGCTAGTCGTAGATGGAAAAATAAATTTTTTTACATTATTTTTTTGTGCAATATCTAAAATATCTAATGTTCCCTGCAAGTTTACTTCAAAGGTGAGTTCCGGATATTTTATTGTGGAAGGCGCATCAGTAATTGCCGCAAGATGTATGATTGTATCCATATCTTGCACTGCCCCCTCTAAATTTTGTTTATTTCTTATGTCTCCTTCCATAAATTCGAAGCGAACATCATTTGGTAAATTGAAAAGAGAACAATATCTTTGGGTAGACAAATTATCAAGTATTCTTATTTTCTCTATATCTCTATTTTTATAAAGCTCTCTTATTAATTTTGAACCTATATGCCCCAACCCTCCTGTAATTAATATTTTTTCTTTTTTCATTGAATCTTAAGTACCTTTTTAATTCCATCACAATATTCAGTAATTTCTTTTTCTGTAAGAATGAGTGCAGAAGGCAAAGTTATTCCTCTTGAAGAAACATCATAAGAAATTGGATTTTTCTTCTTTGAACCTGTTTTATATTTTGAATAAGCCGGCAAAGAAGATAAGGGATAAAAAAATGGGCGTGTTGGAAGCCCTAAACTTTCCAATTCTTTCATTATTTCATGCTTATTGAGATTATAACTTTTTCCGAATATTAAAGAAGTAGCCCAGACGCCATTATAGACATTATCAGATTCTTCATTAAATTGCAGGTCTGGAATTTTTCCTAAATTTTTTTTATATTCTTGAAAAATCCATCTTTTCTTATCGACAATTTCATTCAATCTTAAAAATTGCGCATATCCCAAGGCTGCATGCAAATTATCAGGCATATGTTTTAACGAAGGCTCTAATACTCTGTAGGGTTCTGTGTCACTTCTTCCACAATCTCTATAAAATTTTGCTTTTTGAAATAATTTATCGTCATCAAGAAGAAGCATTCCCCCTTCACCTGTAGTAATTGTTTTAGTTGAATGAAAACTGAAAACAGAACCAATTCCAAATTTTCCTGCTCGAATATTTTTATATTTAGAACCAAGGGCTTCAGCAGAATCTTCAATGAGAGGAATTGAATACTCTTTTGAAATTTTTTCCAAACTATTCATATCTGGCATGTTTCCATACAAATCTACTGCAATAATTGCTTTTGTTTTTTCTGTTATATTTTTTAATACAGACTCTGGATTCAAACACCAGTTTTTTTCTTCGATATCACAAAAGATAGGCTTAGCGTTGCAAAAAGGGATAGCAGCGATTGAACCTGTCCAAGTGCAATCAGGAACAATGATTTCATCTCCTTTTTTTATACCTAAAGAAGCAAGTAAAAGATATATTGCCTGTGTGCAATTTGGAGTCATCAATGCATATTTTCTATCATGAAATTTAGCAAATTCTTTTTCAAATTTTTCCACATAAAAATATCTTCCATCATACCAATTTTCTTCTTTCATCGCATCCAAAACAATTTCTCTTTCTAAATTGGTTATTGAAGGTCCGGCCATTAACCTCGATTTCATATTCATAAATCCTGAAATCCATATTTAAAGATTCTTGAGTTGTGATATATAATAGGAGTAAAGAACTATTGTTAGGTTACATTACAAATTTATTTTGTATAATTCTTTTGCCGGATTTCCTGCGACTACAACTCCTTGTGGAACATCTTTAGTTACCACAGATCCTGCCCCAATGACAGAATTAGAACCAATTTTTATTCTTGGTAGAATCGTTGCATTTGCTCCTATCCAGCTATATTTTCCTACATAAACAAGTCCGCATAAAGTTGCATTAGGAGCAATTTCTACTCCATCCTCCAGAGTACATTCATGGTCTACATTTGCCCCCGTATTTACAATACAATAATCTCCAATTTTTGTTTCAGTGATAATTTTTGCTCCGGCCATTATTTGTATACCTTCACCAATCTTAACATCTTTATCGACATATGAAGTCGGATGAACAATACTTATCGGAGAAAGCCCCAATTTTTTCAACAGGTTACTTATTTTTATTCTTGCTTGAGAATTTCTTCCTGTTTTATTATTTCCAATAGTTACCAAAAAACCAATATCCTTAATAGATTTATTTTTTAAATATTCTAAGACTCCATCATATCCACAGTATAGTTTTACATCATTAAAAGGAGATTTTAAATCGGGTGTATCGTCGATTACTGCATCTACTTTAGAACCATAAAATTCAATTATTGGACGGACTACCTTTGCTTGCCCTGTTCCTCCCCATAAAATTATATTGGAAGGCAATTGATTTATCATATTATTCCTTAAATGAATTTATTTTTAAAGAAGAGGTATCAATCTTATATATTTTTTTATAATAAACTATTTAAATGAATTTCGAATGAAAAAAGAATGGATTCAAAAGAGATAAAAAAATGTAAGATTTGTGATAAACCAAATTTATCTGAATTTATTTCTTTTGGAAAAATGCCTGTTGCAAATGCATTTTTGGATAAAGAAAATTTAGGTAAAGAAGAATTCAAATACCCTATGGGAGTTAGTTTTTGTCCAGATTGTAAGATGGTCCAACTTACAAATATTGTTCCTTATGAAAAGTATATCGTACCAGATGATAAAGGAAATAGGAATTATGCTTTTTTCTCTTCAACATCTAAGGCTATGGAAGAACATTTTGCAGGCATGGCTAAAGAAATAGAAGAAAGATTTTTAGATTCCAATTCAAAGGTTTTAGAAATTGGAAGTAATGATGGTATTATGCTTCAGGCATTTAAAAAAAATAAAGTATTAGGAATAGAGCCTTCTCATAATGTTGCTAAAATAGCAAGAAGCAAAGGGATAGAAACAATAACAGAATTTTTTGATGCAGATCTTGCAAATAAAATTTCTGAAGAAAAAGGAAAATACAAAACAATTACCAGCACCAATGTTTTCCTGAATATTATTAATATTCATAGTTTTTTAAAAGGGGTTTATAATTTACTGGACAAAAAAGGAGTGTTTATAACAGAAGATCCTTATATTCAGAATATTTTATCTCAAAAAGCTTATGATCAAATCTATGACGAACACATTTGGTATTTTTCTTTACATTCCCTAGAAAATTTACTAAATATGAATAATATGGAAATATTTGATGCAGAAGAACAATGGGTTCATGGCGGTTCTATGAGAGTTTATGCTTGCAAAAAAGGAGATTACAAACAAACAGATAGAGTTAAAGATTATATCCAAAAGGAGAAAAAAAATGGGATTGATAAAATATCTCCATACTTAAATTTTTCAAAAGAAGTTAAAGAATCAAAAGAAAAACTTTCCAAATTACTCCAGAGAATAAAGGAAGACGGAAAGAAGATTGTTGGATATGGAGCATCTTCAAAAGGAACGATTGTATGCAATTATTGTGATATTGGAACAAATGTTCTGGATTACATAACAGATTCAACACCCTATAAACAAGGATTATATAGTCCAGGGAAACATATCCCAATAGTCTCTCCAGAAATTTTTCATAAAGATAATGCAGATTATGCACTCTTATTCATCCCAAATCATCTAACAGAAGTCATGGGAAAAGAAAAAGAATTTCTTAACAGAAAAGGAAAGTTTATAACTCATTGGCCAGAAGCAAAAATAATAGAAAATGGAAATTGAGATAAAAAATCTGAAAATATTTGGAGACGATAAAGGATATTTATTTGAAGGATTAAGAGCAGATGATAAATTATTTAATGGAGAATTTGGGCAATGTCTTATTTCTGTTTTATATCCAGGAGTAATTAAAGGACTTCATAAACATTCTAAACAAATTGATTATACTTGCTGTATTAAAGGAAATTTAAAATATGTTCTTGTCAAAGAAGGAGAAAATGGAATTGAAACTAAAATTATAACTCTTGGAGAAAAGAATCCCATATTAATTAAGACTACTCCCGGATTGTGGCATGGATATATGGCCTTAGATAAAGAAGCAATCGTCTTGCATGTTATGAATAAACCTTATAAGATTAATGAAGATGATACAAAAAGATTAGACCCGTATCATTTTGGAGATTTGTGGAGTAAAAAAGATAATTAATTTTTATAAAAAATTATTAATTTCTAAATCAGTTGATTTTATTTTATCTCTTTCTATAAAAATTCTTTGGAATAATTCAAAATTAGTCAAAAATAAAATTTGCCTAAGAGATTTATCATCAGTTATTTCTTTATTCCTAATACTTCTTATTTGCTCTTTGATTTTATCTTGATTTACAAATTCTTTTTTGAAAATTGAGGAAGAAGAAAGAATATTATCTGCTACATCTATAAACCCCTCCTGGAAATATTTTAATAAAGGCGCATGAAAGGGAACTTTATTTCTGTTTATTATTTCTTTTGGTAAAAGCGGTTCCATTGCTTTTTGCAAAATATATTTTTTATTATTATTTTTCCATTTTAAATTTGAAGGGATTGTCATTCCAAATTCTACAAATTCATAATCAAGAAATGGTACTCTAATCTCATGAGAATGCGCCATACTCATTTTGTCCACTCGGGTTAATTGCACTCCGGGCAATTGTTTTCTCAATTCAAAGTTCAAGGCCACATTAAGATGCTCTTCTTTTTCCTGTTTTTCTAATTCTGGTAAAAAATTATTAGCAGGAATTAAATTATCGCCAACTTCTGTAAGTACAGATTTATTAAAGAATCTTTTTTTATGTTCTTCACTAACAAATGGACTAGTGATTATCTTTTCAGTTTTATCTCGTCCATAGCGATTATAACCACCAAAGATTTCATCACTTCCTTCTCCAGAAAGATCAATGATAACTTTATTTCTATTTATTTCTTTTGAAAGAAAATATGTAGCAAAAACCGCAGGCTTTGCATAAGGAACTTCCATATGCCATAAAATCTTTGCCAAATTTTTTGTTATTTCTTCAAGAGGAATAATCTTTTCATGGTGATTGGTCTTGCAAAATTCAGATACCAGTTTGGCTTCTTTAAACTCATCAGATTCATCATCAAACCCGACTGTAAACGTTTCGATAGGCTTTTCAGTTATCCTGCTCATAAATGCAACAATACTGCTGGAATCAAGCCCTCCGGACAAAGAAGCTCCAAGAGGAACGTCTGCAACTAATCGTTTTCTTACAGATTCTGCAAGTAATTGTTTAAGTTTTTCTGCAAAGAAGTTTTCGCTTCCATAATGGACATTATTATCAATTTTCCAATATTCTTTAATTTCTAAATTATTAAAATCATAAATCATTATTTTTCCGGGAGGAAGTTCGTTAATATTTTTGAAAATTGTTTCTCCGTTGATTATGTATGCATAATGTAAAATTTGATTAAAAGCATTAAGATTAATTTCTTTTTTGACAAGGGGATTGGATAAGATAGACTTAATTTCAGAAGCAAAAATTAGTTTATTATTTATTTTATCAAAATAATAATATAATGGTTTAACCCCCAATCTGTCTCTTGCAAAAATTATCTTTTTATTTAAAGAGTCCCAGATCGCAAAAGAAAACATACCATTGAATAATTTTACGCATTCTATTCCATATTCTTCATAAGCATGTATTATAACTTCTGTATCTGTATTTGATTTGAAAAAATGTCCTTTTTTTTCTAAGTCCAATTTTATATCTTGGAAATTGTAAATCTCTCCATTATAAACTATCCAAATAGTTCCATCTTCATTACACAAAGGCTGTTTTCCTTTTTCACTTAAATCAATTATACTTAATCTCCTATGCCCAAAAGAAACAAGATCGTCTGTATAATAATCATATTGGTCTGGTCCTCTATGAGAGATTATATCTGTCATCTCTTTTAGAATTTTTTTATCTTCCCAATTAAATCCACATATTCCGCACATTTTCACGAGACTCCTCTTTTAATATCTGATTTAAAACCCTCTCTGCTTCTATCAGGTCATCTTCTTCATCAACTTCAAACCATCCCAAATTACCAGTGCTTACTAAATTCATTTTGTGAGTGATAATAGTTGGATTGATAGCTTCTGATTGGAATGCATTTAAATCTCCAGACAAAATTACTTTCTCTGCTTCTTCAAATAATTTTTCTGATGCTTCTTTAGAAAATTTGTATATCCCAAGCGCTTTACCAAGTGCATCTTTCTTTTTTGAAATTCTTGTTATAATATCATCAAAACCAAATGCCTGCATACTTTCCTTATGGGCTTCAACTATCGCTGCATTCTTATGTTTTGGGTCTAAAAGTTTTTTTAAAATATTTTTATTGAAAAGAACATCTCCATGGAAATAAACAAAATCTTCATTTTTTAATTCATCTTTAGCAAGGTAAAGAGAATATAATGTATTTGTTTTTTCAAAAATTGAATTCTCTATAAATTTAAAATTAATATTAGGGTATTTCTCTTTTAAAAGTCCAATTATTTTTTCTTTCTGAAATCCAACAATAACAATAAAGTCAGTAATCCCATTAGCCAGTATCCTATCCATAATATGAAAGAGAACAGGTTTATTGTTTACTTCTAACAAAGATTTTGGAGTATTTTCTGTATACCCTTTTAGCCGAGTCCCCTTCCCAGCAGTAAGTAAAAGAGCTTTCATTGTTTTTAGTAGACTTAAATTGATATTTAAATTTTATGAAGGTATAAAATAGAAATCAGTTAGATTTTTAAAAAAAAGGGGTATGATATTTGGATGGATAAAAAACCATTGATTGTTTTTTGTGGGTTAATGGGAAGTGGAAAAACAACACTTTCAGATTATTATTCAAAAAAAATTCCTAAATACAGCAAGATTGACAGAGATGAAGTAAGAAGAATTCTGGGGATAAAAGTCTTTGACAGGAAGGATTCTGATAGAGTAAATGAATATGCCTACTCCAAAGCAAGAGAAATAATCAAAAACGGAAAAGGGGTAATGCTCGATTCTGCCTATTACTCAAAACAAAATCGTGAAAAAGTGTATAAAATTGCAAAAGAATTTGATATTCCTGTTCTCGTAATTGAATGTGTATGCAAACCAGAAACTGCTATTAGAAGGATTTCTTCCCGCCCAGAAAAAGACGAGTTACATAAACCAACAAATAATCCTAAAGTATATCATGAATATTCAAAAATGTGGGAATCTCCCCTAATCGATTTAGGTTCTTCTGAAAATAATCATGTATCTTTTATACGAATAAATACAGAAGAAAATAAAATAGAAAAAATTAAAATTAGAGAAATGGGTATAATAAAAGAAATTTTAAATTATATAGAAGAAGGAATGAATTATTTTAGAAATTAATTTTTATTAATTATTTTATCTTTTTTTAAAAAACAATAAAAATCAAAACCCAATTCTCCCAATAATAAAGTATATTCTATTATTGCTACCAAATAGATAAGCAAAGATAATTGATTAAATAATAAGAATAAAGGGGCAAAAAAGAAGACTGTTGCTAAATCATATTTTGTTACAAGAGAAACAATACCAGAGATTTTTTTTGATTCATCTGTTTCTTTTGCTTTCGCTCCAAATTTTCTCTCAAATGCTCGTCGGGTAAATTCTCTGCTCATATAACCAATAACACACAGGAAACCAATTGCTACGTGATTTGTTATTAAACCAATTGCGATAAATAATGCGGGATGAAAAAATATCCAATCAGAAACAATATCTGAAAATCCCCCATAAGAAGATTTTATTCCAGAACCTCTTGCAATTTTTCCGTCAATAGTATCTCCAATATTTCTTAGAATTATTAATATTGCTGCTATAACAAATGAGTTGTAAGATCTAAAAAATAACATAATCGCAATAGCAGACATTCCCAAAATGAAATTAAGAAGAGTTACAATATCTGCTGAAAATCCTATATCGTAAGCAATTTTTGCAATTTTGACAGTATAGGGATCTAACACTCTATAAACATAAACTGGATTCTTAGCATAAAGGGCTTTTTCTGAATTAAACTTTGGCCTCTTTTTCATATTTAGTCTAAATTTTTTTAATTTAAATAATTTTGTTATCATTGATACTGATTAAACCATAACATAATTAATTTTAAATAGAATTAAAAAGAGTTTAGGTGATATCCAAATGAAAAAAAATAATCATCCAAAAATAAGTGTTGTAATTCCCCTTTTTGAGCCAGAAAAAAAAGTTTTTGAAAAAGTAAAAGAAATGTTAGGAAAACAAACAATAAAGGCAGATGAAATTATAGAAAATTGGAATATGCCTGAAGCAAAATCGATTAATACTGGAATAAGGAAAGCAAAAGGAGATATAATTGTTGTTCTTGAGCAAGATTGTGTTCCAAAAACAAAAGTATGGCTTGAAAAACTTACAACACCTCTTAAGGATAAAAATATTGTTGGTGTTGTTTCTGATTTAACTCTCCCAGAAGAGCAATGGAAAAAATATCCTTTTTTTTTAAGATTATTAATAATTAATGAAAGAGGCATTCAACATCCAGATTGTGATATTAGAGCATGTGCGTATAGAAAAAAAGAACTGATAGAATTAGGACTGATTAATGAAAATCCAAAAGCAGGTGCAGATACAGAACTTTATATGAAATTAAAAAAAATAGGAAAAATTGTTCGTGCTAATGAAATAATATATCATTTGCATAATCAGAAAAATTTTAAGAATGTATTAAAAAAAATATATAATTATGCGGAAGGAAATGGGAAGATGGTTAGAATATACACCACAAAACTTGCATTATATGACATCGGAATGAGAGTAGTAAGAGTTCTTCCTTTTTTTGGGATGATATCAATTATTTTTAGATTCCCGTTCAAAAAATATTTTTATTTATTTCCTGCTTATCTCATTATTGCACTTCCTCTTATCCATCTAATAAATATTATCGGATTTTGGAAAGGATTTTTCAGCAAAAAAGATTTTTTTATTTAGAATAAATCACATACGGCAAAAATATAACTACGTCCAGGGAACCATTTTGAATTAATTCTTTCACATTTAGAATTCCCATAAGGAGAAAACATTTTGATTAAATCTTTTTCATCAAATTCCCATAAATGTTCTGCATCATCATATTCCATGCGCGGTGTTGAAAGAATTATTCTCCTTTTTGTTATTCTAGCCATCTCTGCGATTAAATCTTTTGGGTTTTTCAGATGTTCTATTACTTCACCAGATACACTAACATCAAAAAATTTATTTTCAAAGGGAGTATGCGTACAATCAGAAAGAACATATTTAACATGGGGGTACTGTTTTGCGGCTGTTTCTATTGTTTTTGGAGAAAAGTCAACTCCATAACATTCATTAAAAGATTTAATTTTAGATATGAAAGGGGATAAGCCACACCCAAGTTCCACTATTCTATTTCCACTACCTGCAAGTTTAATATATTTTTTTTGTCTCAACCCAAGATTTATTGCAGTTTCGTGTTCATTCCAATATTCTGGAGTGTTAATGTCTGTATTATTTACTTTTCTCATCTTATTTCAGAGATTTTCTATTTTTTTTAAATATTTCTATAGCATAAAAGATAATTAAATTTTTAAAGAGGAGTATTTATCAAGTAAAATTAACATGATGAATAAAAAATCCAAGCGAGATAAATTACGTTTTTTCTATGAAAATCAGGGGGGAGGAATTAAAGAAAAATGTGAAATCCCAGAAGAATTATTTCAACAAGAGGTAAATATCAATCCCAAAAGTGAAGTAATATTAATTGGCCCGGATAGAGAAAAAAGAAAAGAAAAAGACGAATATTTTGTACCAAATTTACATAATGGACTTTTTAGGATACATGCTCATTTATATGAAAATCAAATTAATTCAGTTATGATTAATTGTGACATAGATAATATGGAAAAAGCATGGGAAAGCATTTCCAAATATAAACCTCCTTTTATCGCCTTCAGTCCTTATTATGACACAATGCATAATGATTTAAAAAATATAGAACATGCCCTTACACTTTCTCCAAACTCTGTTATTATTATTGGTGGTTTTGAAGCATCACTTAACCCCCAATGGACAAGTCTCGGAGGGTTAGTAGATATAATTGTCAGAGGAGAAGGAGAATTTCCATTACAAAATATAGTCCAAGAATATAAAAAATTTTCAAATAAAGGAGAAAGTAAAACAAAGAAAGAATTCTTAGAATATTTAAAAGATAATTCCAAAATTGAAAATATACCTGCCATATCTATTTTAGAAGAAGGAAAAACAATTCCAAGAAAGTGTATCACAGAAAGAGTAGATGGAGAAGAATATCAAAAAATAAATTTAAATGCATTCCAAAAACATTTAGAATTATCTCCAATTGGGAAATATTGGGAATTGAGCAGGGCTATGTTCGGAGGAAAGAAAGATTCCTATTTTAGATTTGTTACTAGTGATCATTGTCCGTATAAATGCATTTTCTGTCAAAGTTCTATTCACCATTCATCATTAATTGAAAAAGATATTGCCCCATTAAGATGTATTACACCAGAAAATGTTATTAATATTATCCAAGCAGTTTCAGAAAAATATCCTAAAATGAGCATACTTATAGATGATGATAATTTTCTTGTCAAACGTTCACATGCAATCAAAACTTTAGAGATGATTATTGAAGGGAAAAGGGAAGGAAAAATAAAAAAAGATTTAATGTTTCAATGCAGAGCAAGAACAGACAATATAAATCCAGATATATGTAAGATCTTAAAAGAAGCGGGATTCAAAATGATTTCAGTGGGTGCAGAAAGTTATTCTTCAAAGGAATTAGAATATATGAAAAAAAGAACCACTCCGGAACAGAATTTGAAGGCAGTAAAAATTATGTTAGAAAATGGAATTGAAGTGGCAGAAGATTTTTTATTATACACCCCGGTCGTAACAGCAGATACTCTTTATGAGAATGCTAAAGGAATCTGCCGTGATATTGGAGAATTTGCAACAGACAGTGCAGTAGGATTATTTTTATCTCCACTTCCCTCCACTGAACTTTGGGGAGATGGTAATTTTGAAAAAGTTGAAAATTTTCCATACAAGAAATTTTTTAAGGATAAAGTAATGTTTAGAAATGCAAAAAATGGGTATGAATATATCGGAACAGAAATACACATACCAAGATTAAATTTTAATATTCCCCATCCAGAGATAGTATTAGTAAAAGATTCCTTAATGCGAAATGCTTCTTTAGAATCAATTAAATATTTACCACAAGCAGTAGAAGAATTAAAAACAATATCTCCTGGAGTAGATATGTCCAGAAGTTTTATTACCTTATCTCATTTATCTGCAATTTCTAAAGTCTTGAAAGAATTAACAAATGAACCAAGATGGAGCCTATTGGGAGAAGAAATTAAGAAAGCTGCAATAGGATTAAAAGATAAAAATTAAAAAATTTATCCTACCCAAATCTTAAAAATAAAGAATTTTTAAAATTTAAATGAACAAAAAAATAGGGCTGGTAGTTATGTTTCGGCTTGAAGCAGGAGGAGGAGCACCAAGATTAGTTATTGACCTGATTAAGGATTTAAATCTCTTAGGATACACAGTTTCATTGTTGAATCCATTTAAATTAGATTATAATCATATTGAGAAAATGTATAATGATCCTATTAAAATAGCAAAAGTTTATGGAGTGAATCCAATAAAAAGAGTTTTTTGTAAAAATTCAATACTTGGTAGAAAGATTATAAAAAAAGAATTTAAAAAAATGGCAAAGGATGTAGATATGATTATTGATATTGATGGGGGAATAGTGCACAAATATTTACCAAAAAATTTTGATAAATCCAAATATATTGTTTGGAGATTTGCGGCAACCAAATCAAAATCTGCAAATAATCTCAAAAATAAAAGGGGTATCAAAAGGATTATTAAAGATTTTATTAAAAAAATATTATTTTTAGAACAGAATAAAACAAAAAACTCCCTAAGTAAAAAATATAGGGTATATCCCATTGATGAGATGGCTAAAAAGAGATTAGCTAAAATTTGGGGATTATCTCCTGAAGAAATATTACCTCATACAATACATACTGAAGATTTTTTATACAAAGGACAAAAGAAAAAAAATCAAATAGCTGTCGCAGTGAGATTCGCTCCAAATAAAATGATAGAAAACTCTATAAAAATATTTTATCTTGGGACTAAAAAATACAAAAAATATAATCTAATTATAGCAGGGGGGATTACCCCAGATTCGGAACGCTATATAGAATACCTCGTGGAATTAACAAAAAAATTAGGTATCCAAGACAGAGTAAAAATGATAAAAAATCCATCCACGGAAGAATTAAAAAATATTATGCTGGAATCAAAAGTTTTAATAGATTCACAAGAAGATATTAGTATGGCTATGGCTCCTGTGGAATCAATGGCTGCGGGGAATATAATCTTAGCACATAAAAGCAACGGCACATATCAAGAAACACTTATGAATGGTAAATTTGGTTTTGGTTTTGAAAGTATTAAAGAAGGGGGAGAACAAATGGAAAAAATTTTAGAGGGATTGGAAAGAAAAACGATAAATAACAAAAAATCAATAAAAAGAGCTGATTTTTGTTCTGAAAAAAATTTTATTAAGAGATTAAAAGAAGTTCTAGAATAATCTATTATCAAAAGAATATATCCTTTCTATATAAAATTTATAAATCATTATTTTTTTAGCTACATATGGAGAAAAAAATTTCTATATTCTCTCCGCATATAAAAGATAGTATGATTGAAAGGATGGTTAAAACTCTTAGAAGCGGATGGATTAATGTAGGGGAAGAAGTTGAAAGTTTTGAAAAAGATTTTGCAAAAAAATTTAATATGAAATATGCAATTGCATTAAATTCATGTACCGCTGCCTTGCGCCTTGCATATGCAATCGCAGGAGTTAAACCAGGAGATGAAGTTATCACAACCCCTTTTACAATGATTGCGACAAATACTGCTATTCTAGAACAGTTCGGTAAACCGATATTTGCAGATACCCAATATGAAACGGGAAACATAGATCCATTAGATATAGAACACAGAATAACAAATAAAACCAAAGCAATTGCATGCACCCACAATTTAGGATATCCTTGTGATCTTGATGAATTAAAAAAGATAGCTAAAAGAAATAACCTCTTACTAATTGAAGATTGCGCACATGCAATCGGAGCGAAGTATAAAGGAAATTATATTGGAAGTGATTCGGATTTTGCTTGTTTTTCTTTTGCTACTGCAAAACATATTACTACAGGAGATGGCGGAATGCTTGTTACGAATAATAAAGATTTTTATGAAGAAGCAATTAGACGTTCATTTTTTGGAATGGATAGAAAAAAAAGAAAGATTGGTATTTATCCTATTGACATTAAAGAAGCAGGATATAAAATGAGGATGAATGACCTTACAGCATGTCTTGGAAATGCTCAATTAGGAGATATTGATGGTATAATATCTGACAGAAAAATAAAGGCAGAAAAATATGACAGATTATTGAAGGACATTAATGGAGTTAATCTAATGGAATATAAATCAGATAGGGAAAGTGCTTATTATCTATACCCAATTCATGTTAATGATAGAGAGGGTTTTGTAAAAATGATGAAAGATAATGGTATTGAAGCATATGCACAAAATGAAAGGAATGACAAACATTCTATTTTTGGGGGAGTAAGAAATGACTTACCTAATACAGATAGGATTGACAAAGATTTTATTTGCTTACCAATTCACCAAGATATTATTTTAGAAGATATTGATTATATTACCCAGACAATCAAAAAGGGTTGGTAAAAAATTATTTTTTTACTTCGAATTCAAAATATAAATCGTCATAAATTCCATTCAGAAAAATTTTTAAATATTTTTTGAAAGGAATTAGTTTCTTCCACTTATTTACAAAAATAAATTGTTGTTTTGCAAGTCTTAAATTTTTATCCAATTCATATTCTTTTAAATGGTGTTCTGAAAATGTATGTTCTGTAAAGAAGCCTCTATGTTCTATCCCCGAAATATGTGCATAAGAATTTGCGTGAGGTACATAAATTAATATTCGTGCACCATTTTTACAAATTCTAATAAGTTCTTTCATTATTTGCAGAGGATGTTCGAGATGCTCCAAAACTTGTTTCATTAAAATGATATCTATACTATCTTTTTTGAATGGGTAGGGGATTTTTTCTAAATTGTGTTTAACATCTATTTTTATGTTATCTCTAAAATCAACATTGATCCATCCTTCTTGATAATCCTCGCCACATCCAAGATTAATTTTTTTCATTTTTTTTATTTAAAGAATAATAAATCGCATTTCTCTAATTTCATATCTTCTTCTACAGTCAGATTTATCTGTTGAAAACCTCTAAAACCATATTTTTCTAAAAGTTTGAAGATTCCACTCAATCTTACCCTGTCCTTAAAAAATTCACTAAAAACTTCTTCTATTTGTAATATATCAACTTCTTTTAATTTATCTCCGAAACCTTCTAAAACCTGATATTCTGCTCCTTCAACATCAAGTTTGACAAGACATGGCCGTTCTATTGGAATTTTTAAGCTATCAAATCTCTTAACTTCTGTTTCAACTAATTGATCTGGTTTAAAGTGAGTTGGTTGGAATAAAGTACTCTGCATAGATTCATCTGAACTTTTATGAAATTTCATTTTCATATTTTTATTCCACAATCCAGTCCCATTATTCAAATCAAATTGGTAAACTTTTATATTTGGAAAGTAAAATTTTGCTGCTTTTGAAAAATCTCCTTTATTCGCTCCTATATCTATTAAAGTTCTGGGATTTTTATTATTAAGAAATTGTTTTGCTAGTAGACAACTTCTAGAATGCCATGGACGAACTCCATTCATAATATCTTTGACTAATGTTGGTTGCTCTAAGAAACGGATTAATTTGTGTCTTAACATTGCAAGACCAGTAAATCTCCTTAATTTTTCCATTTTGAAATCTGGTTTTCTTGACTTATAAAGATTATTATGGAAGAATAGTCAATAAAGAAAAGCAGACTATATCGGATATATATCTTTTATAACTAAAGTATTTAAATAGAATTTGAATTAGAAAAATTAGAAAAAAAGATGAAAAAAATTTTGTTAACTGGTGGAACAGGATATGTTGGTTCTCTCTTGACTACTAAACTTCTGGATGAAGGATATAAAGTAAAAGTTTTAGATAATTTAATGTATAACCAGACAAATCATCTCCCACACCTGATTAACAAGAATTTTGAGTTTGTATGGGGGGATATTAGAGACAAGAGTACAGTAAAAAAAGTAATAAAAGATGCAGATATTATTTTACACCTCGCCGCAATTGTAGGAGTTCCTGCATGTAACAGAGACCCAAAATTAGCAGAACAGACTAATATCATTGGAGCAAGAAATATTAATCTATTGAGAAATAAAAAGCAACCATTAATTTATGCTTCAACAGGAAGCAATTATGGGAAATTAGATGAAATTTGTACTGAAAAAAGTCCATTAAATCCAGTTTCTTTATATGGAAAAACAAAAAGTCAGGCAGAAAAAGAAATTATGGAAAAGGGAAATTCTGTAGCATTAAGATTTGCTACAGGTTTTGGTGTTTCTCCAAGATTTCGTTTTGATTCTCTTTTGATTAATGATTTTGTTTATCAGGCTCATAAAAATAAATATTTAGTTTTGTATGAAAGAAAAGCTAAAAGAACTTTTATACATGTCAAGGATATGGTAGATTCGTATATTTTTACTTTAGATAATCTTGATAAAATGTTAAATGAAATATATAATGTTGGTTCTGAAAAAATGAATTTTACAAAAGAAGAAATTGCAGTTAAAATTAAAGAGAAAATGAAAAATATTAATTTGTTTTTTGGAGAGATTGGAGAAGATGAAGACAAAAGAGATTATGAAGTTTCTTATGAAAAAATAAGAAAGGTCGGTTTTGAAACAAAGATTAGTCTGGAAGATGGAATTGAAGAATTGGTTAAAGCATTTCAAAACTTACCTTTTAAAGAATCACAGACAATAAATACTATGTAAAATATTTTAAAAAAATTAATTTTTCATAGGTCCCCAATAATCTGTTGCTCCACCCTTTCCACGCTTAAATTCTTCCTCTATTTCTTTTTTTAATTTTAAAATTTCCTTTGATGAAAGATAGGGTGTTGAGACTGCACAATTTCCGTATTGAGCTTCTCCGGAAAACCATATTTCTCTTAAAAATTTTTCATCCCAATCAATTTCATAACTTTTTTTATCCTCATAAATAGGAGAACCAGGATATGGTGTAAAAGTAGAAATGTCAAAGTTATCTGGTTTTGTTTCTCTTAACCATTCTTTTGTTTTTTCAACACTTTCTTTACTTTCACTAGGGAGGCCTATCATTAAATATGCCTTTACTCTCAATCCTAAATCCTTGCAATTCTTAACAAATTCTGTATTCTGCCCGATAGTTGTTCCCTTTTTTATAACAGTTTCATGAATATAAGGATCTGCAGTTTCAACTCCTACAGCAATTTCTCCACAGCCAGTTTCTTTGAGAATCTTAAGGTCTTCCTTAGTTGCTAAATTAGCTCTAGTCATGCAGCGATAAGGCATACCTAATTCTGCTAATCCTCTAAATAATTCAAAATCTCTTTTTTTATTCAATAAAACTTCATCATCATATATTGCAATAGATTCAACACCAAAATTATTTTTTAAGAATTTAACCTCTTCTAATATGTGTTCTATGGTCCTGTATCTTAATGGACTTTTTTTCCCTTCTTGTTTAGCACAGAAAGTACATTGATAGGGACAATTTCCTCTTTTAGTAAGAATATTCATACATTTTTTTCCTTCTAATTGATACCTGTATCTTATAGGGTCTATCGCATTCCAATCAGGAAAGAAACTATTGGGGTCAATAAAAGAACTGGAGGAATATTCTCCTTTTGTAATATGGGGGTAATCTTTTACAATATCAAGCATAGAACTTTCTCCTTCTCCTTTGACTACGATGTCAAATCCTGCATCTAAACATTCTTTAGAGCTATGTGTAGGAAAAGGCCCACCTATAACAAAAATTGAATTAGGATTATTTTTTTTTAAATCATTTTTTATTTTTATAATATCATTAAATTGAGTTATCTGACAAGAAAATCCAAAAATATCTGCCTCTAATTTATCTGGAAGTTTAATTCCCCCTGTTAAATCATAATACTCTGGAGAGTATCCATTTTTCTTAAGATAAGAAGAAATATACATTAAACCAAGCCCTGGAAAAGATAGAGGATAAGATAAAAATGGGCTATCTGGTTGAATTAAAGCTATTTTCTTAGGCATTTTTTTAGTAGTATATTTTGTTTTTTAAATGTTATTAAGGTAAGATAATAATATGAAATAATAAGAAGAACTTACTTTTTTTTAGGATTAAGTAAAAGTCTTAATATTTCCCTAAATTCTGCTGTCTCAATTCCTCCAACAATTCTCAAAGAGATGAAATAGACTAATGCAGAAGGCAGAATTATAATTACGCTATTGAAAATATTTATCTCCTTAAAAAAATTCAAGAAGAATATTAAAACTCCCCCCATTACAAAACAAGAGAATAAAACTTTAATTATCCACCGAGAAATAACATTAATTCCAAATTCTTTTTTTAATAAAAAGATAGAAAAAATCAAACAAAAACCCCAGCTGAGTAATGTAGCAAGAGCAATTCCCATTAAAATCATTGAGGGGCTGCTAATAAATATCCTAACAAAAATAAAACTAAGGATAAATAAAACCATAACAGATAGTATCATTAAGAGGGAGAAATTTTTTTGTTTGCTCCTAGCAGAAAAAGCAGCGAGAGAAAGATCTACTCCAATCATGCAGGGAATTAAAAATGCGAGAATTGTTAAGGGGATAGATGCAGGAAGATAATCATACCCGTAAATTATAACTATAAAAAATTTAGATAAAATTGCTAATCCAAAAGAAATTGGCATCGATAAAATAAAGAGTAATCTAAATGTTTTCTTCAACATATTTTTAAAATTCTGTTCACCTGCGTTAGTAAAAACAGGAAGCAAGATATAAGAAAAAGAAAAGATAAGACTGGATATTCCTGTTACAAGTATCCAGGAGCTGTTGTAGTACCCAACAAATTCAGCTGTTAAAAACACCCCCAAAAATATTATACTTGCTTGAGTAAGAATCATTAAAGAAATGTTTTGTATATTTAAGAACAAAAGAAATTTGAACATTTCTTTTTTATTTATTCTTCCATTAATTTTTCTAAACAAGGTTGGATAAAAACATTTAGAAAAATTAAAAACATAAAGAAAGGAAAAAATAGAAATTAAAACAAAAGAGAAAAATATTCCAATAAGCCTAAATTCTAAAATAACCCATGCCCCTATTATCCAAATTGAAGTTATTTTAAAAAAGAAAGATAAAAATTCTTTTATAGAAATATATTTTACACTTTTCTTTATGAAGAAAAGAGATTCAAAGAAGCTAGATAGAGAAATAAAGAAAACATAAATACTTAGAATAACAAAAGGAAAAAATAGCGAAGAATCTTTGAATATATAGTAGGATAAAGGGTAAGCTATTAAAAGCAAGACTAAAGAAAAAATGACTGTAATAACAAATCTCATCTTAAACAAATAATTGACATATAATGCAGATTCTCTACTATTTTTATCGATACATAATGATACATATCTTATCAAAGTTTGATTTATCCCCAAATCAGAAAATGTGATGAAAAAAAAGGAAATTGTGATGGCTAAAGAATATTTTCCAAATCCTGCGGGCATTAATAGTCTGGAAAGCAATATTGCTAGAATAAATCCCCCAATTTTATTTGTCAAACTGCTTATAATTCCCCAAAAACTATTTTTAACAATCTGTTCTTTTATTTCAAGAGAATTTTCCATCTAGAAGAAGAGAGAAAGATATTTTTAAAACTAATGAAGGAATCATAAAAAATTCTCAATTCCCTTAGAATAAATATAATCTTCAGCAATTTTTCTGCTCCCGTGAGTTCCAGCATCAGACCAAAATTTTTCTAGTTTTTTAAACACTGCTCTTCCTTCGTTTAAATACATAACATTAACTTCTTCTATTTCATATTCACCCCGTTTAGAAGGTTTTAATCTTTTTATTTTTTCAAAAACAGTTTCGTCATATAAGGTAAGACCAGTAGTAACTAAATTGCTTTTTGGGGTTTTTGGTTTTTCTTCAATCGAAATAATTTTGTTATCTTTAATTTCTACTACGCCAAATCTTTCTGGATCTGGAACTTCTTTTATAAACAGCATTGCACCATAATCACTTTTTTCAAAATATTTAGCTGCATCTAAAAAAGTATCTTCAAAAATATTGTCTCCTAATACAACTGCTAATTTATGTCCACGACAGATGTTTTCAGTTAGAGAAAGAGCTTGTGCTATTCCTCCTGCTTCTTTTTGAACTTTGTAAGTAAAATTTATTTCTGGATGTTCTTTGGTTAAATATTGAACGACTGTACCAGCATGTTCTGCACCGGTTACAACAACAATATCTTCAAGCCCTAATTTTTTAAGAGCCGCAAGCGGGAATTCTATCATTGGAACTTCTCCAACTGCAACGAGATGTTTATTTAATACAGAAGTTAGTTTCCCCAAACGAGAACCAGTCCCTCCTGCTAATATTACTCCTTTCATTTAAAATCTCCCATTTTTAATGTATAAACATTTTTGATTTAATTTCATTTTTTTAATGGCTCCCACCAAGATTTATTCTCCTGATACCATCTAATCAGAGAATTCAATTCCTTTTCAAGATTTTTATATTTATATTCAAAACCAAGTTGCAAAATTTTATCTCCATTGATGGAATATCTAAAATCATGTGCATTTCTATGAGAAATTTTTTCTATCATTTCGTCTCCATATCCAAATTCCTTTAATAAAAGATTTGTAATATCAATATTTGTTCTTTCATTATTTCCAGGTATATTATAAATCTCTCCTTCTTTCCCATTAATCGCAGCATACCAAATAGCTTCACAATTATCTTTTACATTAATCCAGTCTCTTGTATTTTTTCCAGGATTTTCTTTAGACCACATTAAAGGGACTTTTTTTTCTTCTATTAAATTTGTGATAAATAAGGGTATAAATTTTTCTGGGAACTGATATTCTCCATAATTATTTGCACTTCGGGTTACAATTACAGGAAGATTAAAAGATTTATAAAAAGACAGAGCAATTAAATCTGCAGAAGCTTTGCTTGCAGAATAAGGGCTTGAAGGAGTTAAAGAAGAATCTTCGGAAAAGCTTCCTTTATTTCTGCTTCCATAAACTTCATCTGTTGAAATATGAATTATTCTTTTGGTTTTATTCTTCAAAGAAGCTTCAAAAATATTTACGGCCCCAAGAATATTTGTTTTTATAAAATCATCTGGATTTTTTAGACTTCTATCAACGTGACTTTCTGCTGCAAAATTAAAAACCATATCTGGTTTTTCTTCTTTAAAAAGAGAATTAACTAGATATTTGTCACAAATATCTCCAAGAGCAAACTTATAATTTGAATTTTCTGAAATCCCCATATGTTCTAAATTTTTTCCTTTAGCAGCATATGTCAATTTGTCTAAGTTAACAATTTGATTTCCTTTCTCCAAGAGATTGTTTATGAAATTACTTCCGATAAAACCAGAACCGCCAGTCACCAATATTTTCATTATAATATTTTTTGGAAATTTTATTTAAATACTATAGTAATGAAAAATATATAGTTACAATCTATGTGAATTTAAAAAGTAATTCCAGTTGAAGATTATAATGAAATTTTCATTGGTGATTCCCCTTGCTCCGGGGAGAAATGCAGAGATACTTGATTCTATTAAACAAATTGATTATTCAAAAAAAGAATTTGAAATTATCGTAGAAGAAGGAACAAATCCTTCAGATAATAGAAATAAAGGAGCAAAAAAAAGCAAAGGAGAAATAATTGTGTTTTTGGATGATGACGCAGTAATGGATAAAAATTTATTGAAAGAAGCAGAACTCTTTTTTGAAACTCATAAAGAAATTGATATTGTTGGGGGAGCGCAACTTACGCCAAAATGGCAAGAAGGATTTGCAAAAATTTCAGGATATGCTCTATCTTCAAAATTTGGGGCATGGAAAATGGGAAGGAGATATAGTCAAAAAGAAATGACCTTGAATGCAGATGAAACTATGCTCACTTCAGCAAATCTTCTCTGCAGAAAAGAAGTAATGAAAAAAATTAAATTTGATAAAAGTTTATTTCCGGGAGAGGATCCAAAATTTATAGAAGATGCAAAAAGAGCGGGTTTTAAAATTGCATATAATCCCAATCTGATATTATATCATAAAAGAAGAGAAACAATAAAAGCACTAATAAAACAAATTTCCAGCTATGGAAGAATGAGAACAAAAAAAGAATCTTTTCTTAATACATTAAAGAAACCATTCTTTCTCATACCAAGTATTTTTTTAATTTATCTTGTAATGTTATTCATTTTTAGCGGAATTAATTTAACATTCACTGGTTTTTTTATAAAAGAAAATATTTCATTAATAAACCCCTCTTTTAATTTTTTATTATTTTTACCTTTAATTTTTTATTTATACTTAAATGTATTAGTATCTATTTATGAATCTGTAAAAAATAGAAATTTAAAATCTATATTTTTGTTGCCCTTTATTTTTCCAATTATTCATTTAAGTTATGGATTGGGAATGATTCTTGGTTATTTTAAGAAGTATAAATCTTAAAGATATAGTTTGCATACATAAAACCTTAAAAGAAGAACCCATATCCTTTTTTTATGAAAATCGGGGTAATGGGTGTTGGGATTGTTGGAAGTTCTACTGCAAAGGTTTTAGAAAAAAAACATGAAATCTTTTTGTATGATAAATTTAAACCAGAATATAGTTCTGAAAAAAATTTAAAAAATTTAATTAAAGATTCAGAGGTGGTGTTTATCTGTGTTCCTACACCCATGAAAGTTACCGGAGAGATTGATTATTCTTCTGTGTATAATTCTATGGAACAGATTACTGAAGAGGTAAAAAAGATTAACAGGAATCCTTCTGATTTATTAATAATAATAAGATCAACTGCAGTTTCAGGGACTACAGACAATTTATCAAAAAAATATCCTTTTAGATTTGCCTTTAATCCTGAATTCTTGAGAGAAAAACAGGCTGTTGAAGACATGGAAAAAACAGACAGAATTGTTATTGGGGTTAATGATGAAAAAAGTAAAACACAATTATTAGATATTTACAAACCTCTTTTTCCAAATGCAAGATATGTAATAGTTACAAGAAAAGAAGCAGAGATGATAAAATATGCTGCAAATGTTACTCTCGCATCCCAAATTGCAATTGCTAACGAAATTTATCAAATATGCAAGGCTACAGGAGTAAACTATGATGTTGTTAAAGATGCTATTTTGCTAGACAAGAGAATTGGGAATAATATAAATGTTCCAGGACATGATGGAGATTTTGGTTTTGGAGGGAAATGTTTTCCAAAAGATTTGAAAGCCTTAATTAGACTTTCTCAAGAATATGAATATGATCCCTATCTTCTCCAGGAAGTTTGGAGAACAAATGAAAAAGTCAGAAAAAATAAAGATTGGCTTAACATAAAAGGAGCAACTTCTAAAAATAATTATTTATAAAAATGAAAATTTTAGTTACTGGTGGAGCAGGCTTTATTGGAAGCCATTTATGCAGGTATTTACTTAACAAGGGGCATGAAGTAGTCTGTGTTGATAACTTTTTTACAGGTAAAGGAATAAATATATTTGATTTAAAAAAAAATAAAAAATTTAGAGTTATTCCTCATGATATTATTAATCCAATTAATATCCCAGAACATTTTGATAGAATTTACAATTTAGCATGTCCTGCTTCTCCTGTCCATTATCAATTTGATCCCATTGAAACTATCAAAGCAAATACTATTGGTGTTGTTAATATTCTAGAATTTGCAAAATTAAATGGCGCAAGAATTTTACAGGCATCCACTTCAGAAATCTATGGAGATCCATTAGAACATCCACAAAAAGAAAGTTACAAAGGAAATGTTAATACTCTTGGACCAAGAGCATGTTATGATGAAGGGAAGAGAGTTGCAGAAACATTATTTATGGATTATCATAGGACATATAATATTCCTGTAAGAATTGCAAGAATTTTTAACACATATGGACCAAGTATGGATAAAGATGACGGAAGAGTTGTTAGTAATTTTATCGTGCAAGCGTTAACTAACAAGCAGATTACAATTTATGGAGCTGGAAAACAAACAAGAAGTTTCTGTTATGTTTCAGATTTAATTGAAGGGCTTTATAAATTAATGGAATCAGAAAATATTGGTCCAATTAACCTTGGAAATCCGGGGGAATTTACAATGTTAGAACTTGCAGAAAAAGTGATAAGATTAACTAATTCAAAAAGCAAAATCGAATACAAAGAACTTCCAAAGGATGATCCAACTCAAAGAAAACCAGATATAACCCGTGCAAAAGAAATTCTTAAATGGAAACCGAAGATACAATTAGAAGAAGGATTAATGAAAACTATAGATTATTTTAAATGGATAATAAAGAAAAAAAATTAAATTTTTTTCTCAATTAATTTTATTATGTCTGCAAATGCAGGACGAGTAATTAAAACTCCAAGAGTTATCCCTGTAACAGTTGTAAGAACAAAACCCTTTAACAATCCTCCACCTACCCAGGCTAAAGGAAGCAATGAAGCTAATATTGTAAAGTATGCTCCAAATATAATTATAAATGCATTTTTTATTTTTTGTTTAATGCTTAATAAATTTTCTTTTTGATTAGCCTCATCTAAAACTATAATCTGATCATCTACCCCTGTACCAATTGCAGCCAAGATTCCTGCTATAGCCATTAAATCTAAATCCCATTTCATAAAAGAAGCAACCCCTAGGGTGATAATTATTTCAGAAGTACATACAATCAATGGAGCAAGTGAAGATTTATTTCTATATCTAAAAATAACAACTAATGCAACAAAGATTAATGCTATTGCTCCTGCGAGGAACAAGTATTTTACAAAACTATCTCCCAATGTTGGAGAGATTGTATCAAATTTAACAATCTTAAGTTTAAAGGGCAAACTTCCAGTAATCAATACTGTTTGAAGATTTTTCATTTCTTCCTGAGCAGAATCATAAGCATCTGCTTTTGTAGCACCAAAACCCGAACCAGAAATTTGAATTTGAGTTGTTACACTTCCCTTTAATCCTTCACTTATTAATAGACTATCAACTAATTTATCATCTAAATATAAATCTAATTTTTTAGAAAGATAATTCCCTTGAGAAGTGATATTGACATCTAAATTTTTTGTGATATCGGCATGTTTTTCTGCGGCTGCCTGACTTAAATATACCACAAACCTGAATTCACAAACAGATTCGGATTCAGAAATTTGATTACAAGAATAAATTCCAGATTCCTGCCCTCCTCTTGCTACAGAAGTTATATCTTTTTCTCCCCCAATAAAAACAGTTTCATTTCCTATTTTCGCTTCAAATTTTCCCTGTTGGGAAATTAAATTTTTTATGACACTTGGAGTTGCACCTGCAATCTCTATACTTAATCGATTGTTCCCAAATAAATCTGAAACAGGAATAATTTTCATATCAGATACTCCAAAAACATTCAGGCGATTTTCAATTATCTGAGCTAAATCATTAACTTCTTGTTTAGTTAGTTTATGATCTTCTGCTTCAATAAATGCTCTTGAACCACCAGCCAAATCTAATCCTAACTTCAAATTGGTTTTAGGGAGATTAGCAACAGAAATTCCTAGGGGTTTATCAGAAAAAATAGTATACTCTGCATCTTTGGTAGTAATTGTTGTTTTTACTTTCTCCAGAGTATTAACTTGCTCTGGGACTATTTTTAAAAAATCTTCAACATTTTTTATTTCATTATTATTAACATGAGTGATTACATCTCCCACTTTTAATCCTTGTTCAAATGCAGAAGAATTTTGAGAAAATTCTTTTATGATAACTCCTTGTTGTAAAAATGTGGGCGTAATAAAAATTGAGATTAATGCAAGAATAAAAAATACAATCCAAAGCCAAATTCTCCAAGTAAATTTAATTTGCATTTTTCTTTTTTTCTTTGTTTAAAGCATACCATTTAATTATTGAAACATTTGTTACCCAAGTATTTAGTATATCCAAAATTAATCCTAAAAGCATAATAAAAAATATTTGAAAAAGTGTAGAAGAGAATGGACCAACAATAAATAGAGCAGCTAAAACAGCAAGGATAGAAGTTAAAGTCATAGTAATCCCAGTCTTGAATGATTCCCAAATTTTTTGATTTACAGATTTTCCTTCTCTTTTCAACACTTTATTTGTCAGCAAAATATCTGTATCAACAGAATAACCAATTAACATTAAGAATGCAACAATTCCTGCAGTAGACAAAGGAATCTTAAGGAGATTAATTACAACTAAAGACATTAAAATATCAGCAAAGGCAGAATATATAACTGCTAAAGAAGGAATAAAACTTTTGAATTGAATAAAGACTACAATAGACATCAGAACAAAGGCAATTAATATTGCAACTAAAAGTTGTTTGTAAAAATTTCCACTAAATGTAGAACCAGTGCATTCAATGGTACTATTTTCTCCTTCAATTAAAGAATAGCCTAAAAAATCTTCAAGAATCGTTTTAGTTTTTTCAATTTCTAATTCGTTGCATTCACTATTCTTTGTTTCGACAATTACAGCAATTTGTTTTTTTGTCATCAAATCGGAAATCTGACGAATATTTGCATTTTCTAGTCTGGAAGATAAATATCCTTCTAATTCTAAAGAATTAAGATCTCCATCATTGATAGTAATAATTGTTCCCCCAGTTAAAGAGATATCTTTATAAAAAAAATCATTATGTTGGGAATAAAAAAAACTCAAGTACACACAAGAGAATATTAATAAAATTAAAGGAATTAATAAGAATAATTTATAATTTTTATCATGAAATTCTGCAAATTTTTTCTTTATGTTTTCTTTATCCATTTGGTGTAAATGCGCCGATCGGGATTCGAACCCGAGTCATCTGCTTTCTTCAATCTTGGAAAATTTGGAAGGCAGATATTCTGCCACTGAACTATCAGCGCCTTAAAATATTAGCTCAATGTTATTTAATAAAGTTTACGCAAATGCGCCCGATAGGATTTGAACCTACGACCCTCTCCTTAGGACGGAGATGCTCTAATCCAGGCTGAGCTACAGGCGCTTCCTAATCTTTTTAAAGAGGAAACATGATTTAAAAAACATGCTGATTAAGATATTCGGATTGACTGATTTTATTGCAGGATTATTATTAATATTTGGCGCAAATAATCAACTCCCGTCTTGGGGGTTATACTTTTTTGGGATTATCTTAGTAATCAAGTCAGGAATTGGGTTTTGGGCGGATTTTGGGAGTTGGATTGATTTACTATCTGGAGCAGTTTTTATATTATCAATTTTTTTTAATCTGCCTTGGATTATTGGTTTAATTCTCGGACTGTTATTAGTACAAAAAGGAATCTTTAGTTTTCTATAGAAAAAAGAATGCGGAATAAATCAAACATTTGTTTTCAATATCCCGCTTATGCGGAATAAAGGATTTGAACCTTTGCAGGCACTAAGCCACGAGAGCCTTAATCTCGCCCATTTGACCACTCTGGCAATTCCGCATATAAAATCTATTTTTCTAAGCTATAAAAAGTTTTATAAATGGATATTTGTTGGGAATTTTGAAGACGGCCATAGTAGGTTGGAAACACCTGTTCCCTTTCCGAACACAGAAGTTAAGCTTCCTATGTTGATTGCGCTAGTGCCCCACAAGGTGCCAAACAATCAAGCTGTCTTCTTCGATTTTTTTAATTTAATAAGATTGTATTTTGTGCGATAATTACTTTTCTAAATATTACACCCTTGCAATAATAATCATTATCATAAGGAGGCTTGTGTTGTTCATAAGTCTTAACTATTTTTTTGGCATCACCATATTTGTAGGGATTCAATTTGTCAAAATAATTTTTTTTATGAAAAAAATTATGCAAGGTCCAAGGATTCATTTTTTGAATTTCTTTAAAAGATAATCCTGTCTTTTTTCAAGATTTCTTATATATTGTTTTTTATAATCCATAATAAAAACAATTTCAAGAACTTTTTAAAGATTGTATCTATATAATATTATGAAAAAACTTTCTAAAACAGAAACAACAAAAGAGATTAAAGATTTCTTTGAGGAAATTAAAAACAAATCACCAAGAGAAATCAAGAAAATAAAAAAACTTGCGATGAGCCAGAATATCCCATTAAAAGGAAGAAGAAAATTATTCTGCAAGAAATGTTATAGTCCAAATTTAAAAGTTAAAAGTATAAAGAACAAAATTAAAACAGTTGAATGTTTAAATTGTAATAATTTAATGAGATGGAAGATAAAAGATTAAGCTTTTTTGAATTTTCCAACTAGTTCTATCAAGTCTGTTTGTCCTAGAAACATTGCTCTGCAACAAGAACGTTCTAAGCCAAGTTCGTCCATTACTTTCTTTGAATTTTCTCCGCTAGAAATTCTTTTTTTGTATTCGTCCCAAAGTTGCCCTATTGGTTTTCCGCATGAGAAACATCTTACTGGAATTATCATAATAATATGCCTTATTTTTGGTTTATAAAACTTTGCAGAATTCATAATGTTTAAATAATAGGCATTAAAGAAAGAGGTATGGAACAAAACAAAATAATTGAACTAAAAAATGTCGCAAAACATTATAAGATGGGAGACAATTTGGTTGTAGCTCTAGATGATATAAACATTGAAATAAATAAAGGGGATTTTGTGGCAATAATGGGCCCTTCGGGAAGCGGAAAATCAACAAGCATGAATCTAGTTGGAAGTCTTGATTTAGCGACACACGGAAATATTTATCTTGATGGACAGGACATTGAATATCTTGATGAATCAGAACTAGCACAGATAAGAGGGAGAAAAATTGGTTTTATTTTTCAACAGTTTAATCTTATTCCAAATCTTACAGCAAAAGGAAATGTTATGCTTCCAATGTTATTTCAGGGTAAAGATAAATTTGAAAGGGAAGAAAGAGCAAAAGAACTTTTGAATCTTGTTGAACTCGGAGAAAGAATGAATCATTATCCGAATCAACTTTCTGGGGGACAACAGCAAAGAGTTGCTATTGCAAGAGCCTTAGCAAACGATCCAGAAGTAATACTTGCAGATGAACCCACAGGGAATTTAGATACAAGAACAGGAGAAATGGTAATGGAATTCTTAAACAAACTAAATGATGAAGGCAAGACAATTATAATTGTAACACACAATCCAGAATTAGCAAAACAACACGCAAAAATAATTTATTCAGTTAGAGATGGGAAAATTGAACATGTTGAGAAAAAGATTAAAGGGCAATGGAAAAAACAAGTAAAAGAGAAGATTTATAAGGAGAAAATTTAAAAGAAGAACATGAACAAACAAACAAAAATTTTGAGTCTTATGGTTATAGGATTATTCTTAGCTTTAAATTTAATTTCTGCAATGACAATTAATTCTGTTGATGCTGAAAATTTTTCTCCAGGAGAAGAACAAGAAATATCTCTTAAAATAAAAAATACCATTGATAAAAATGTTGAGGAAGTTTCAATAGATTTAGACATATCTGAAACACCTTTTGTAATTATGAGTGCAGAAGAAATTGATGAAGTAGATGAAGATGACACAGAAAATTTAGATATTATGTTGAAGGTTTCTAATAATGCAAAGGCAGGAGATTATTCAATTCCTTATACCTTAACATATACTATCAAAGGAGAATTAGACTCTACTGAAAAAGAAGGAACTTTTACCCTGACAATTGAAGCAAATCCAGAACTTTCTTATAGTGTAAATGCTGAAAATCCTGTTATCGGAAGCAAGGGAAAAATAAAATTCATAATTGTAAATAAAGGGCTTGGTGATGCTAAATTTGTAAATATAAAAATAAATCCTCAAGGATATACTCTTTTATCTGCAAACAATGATTATGTTGGAACTATTGGTTCTGATGATTTTGAAACAATGAGTCTAGATGTAATATTCAAGGAAGCAAATCCTGTCCTAAATGCAGAAATAGAATATAGAGATTTCAACAATCAAAAAATAACTCAAAGTGTTACTCTGCCTGTGAAGATTTATTCTAATGAGGAAGCATTAGGGTTGGGAATAATCCAAAAGAATAATACATTTTTATATGTCCTTATTGGACTTGCTTGCTTAGGCAGTTGGATTATTATTAGAAAAATAAGAAAAAAGAGAAGACAAAATAAAGCACAGGGGAGGTAATCCTGTGAAGAAAGATTATTTTATTCTTGCTTTGGGAAACTTAAAGCACAGAGGATTAAGAAGCTGGCTTACAATCCTGGGGGTATTTATTGGTATTGCAGCAGTGGTAGCACTTATCTCTTTAGGACAAGGATTGCAGAATGGAATTGAAAAACAATTTGAGAATCTTGGAAAAGATAAAATAGTAATTCAGCCTGTTGGGATGGGTCCTCCTGGAAGTGCTACATCTGAATCATTGATACTGACATCAAAAGATTTGGAGTTTATCAAAAATATTAATGGTGTGGATTGGACAATAGGATATTTAATAAAAACAGGACAAGCAAAATTTAAAGATGAAGCTAAGGTTGGTTATGGAATAGGAATCAATCCAGAAGATTTCGATTTAAGTTTAGGTTTGCAGGGAGTTAAAATTATTGAAGGAAGAGGTTTAAAAGATGAAGATAAATTCAAAGCAGTTTTAGGATATAACCATGCAGTTGATGAAGAAGTTTGGGAAAGAGGAATAAAAGTTGGAGAAAAAATTGAAATTGAAGGATATGAATTTAAGGTTGTTGGGATTATAGAGAAAATCGGCAACCCTTTTGATGATGGAGCTATATATGTTCCAAAAGAGACACTTAAAGAAATTTTAAATGTGAAAGACGAAGAAAGCCAAATAATTGCCAAGGTTGAAGAAGGAGCAGATGTTAATTATGTTGCAGAAGAAATTGAAAGAAGATTAAGAAATTTTAGAAATGAAAAAGAAGGGCAGGAAACTTTTTCAGTTTCAACATCAGAACAATTATTAAATTCCTTCCAAGATATTTTTGGAATTGTGCAGGCAGTTTTGATTGGAATCGCAGCAATATCTCTTTTCGTCGGAGGAATTGGTATTATGAACACTATGTATACTTCTGTTTTAGAAAGAACAAAAGAGATAGGAGTTATGAAAGCAGTCGGCGCAAAAAATTCTGATATCCTTTACATATTTTTATTTGAATCTGGATTTCTCGGATTAGTCGGAGGAATTATTGGAGTTGTATTCGGAATTGCATTAAGCAAAGGAGTGGAATATATTGCAGCTAATTTTCTAGGAACAAATTTCTTAGAAGCAAGCATGGATTTAACTTTAATCTTCGGAGCATTAATATTTTCTTTTTTGGTAGGAGCAGTTTCAGGAGTTTTCCCTGCAATGCAGGCAGCAAGATTAAAACCGGTGGATGCCTTGAGACATGAGTAAAAAAATATTTAGAAGTAGAATATACTAAATTAGAATAAGAATATTTAAAAACTAATTTTATCTTTTTCAGATAAGTAAAAAAATGACTGAACTAAGTTCAGCACAAATAAAAAATAGAGGAAATTTTTCATAATGAGAAAATGTGTTTATTGCAAATCAGATATTCATGATAATAGAACTATGGAAATTTGCGACAGATGTGGAGAAAAAGTTTGGGGAAAAAAGATGTTTGATGCAATAAAAAAGACAACAGATGAAGCAAAAGATAAGGGAGATTTGGAGTTTAATTCTTGTGAGCTTCCCAAGGAAAGAGCTTTTGCTTAACAAAAGATAGTTTTTTAAATGAAATAATTTTGGGTAATCTATGGCAGATAGAAAACCAATAAGAACCCGAGGAAAAATACAATTTAGCAGGTACTTTCAAGAATTAAAGAAAGGAGATTTTGTAGCAATTTCTAGGGAACTAGCAGTTAGGGCAAATTTTTCAAAAAGACTTCAGGGAATTACCGGAGTTGTTGATGGGAAGAGAGGAAAAGTTTACCTTGTAAAGATTAAGGATGGAAACAAAGAAAAGACGATTTTGGCTGCGCCAATACATTTAAAAAAAATAAAACAAGTTAAGAAATAAAATGATAAAAAATAGTGAACCATTAAGTATTGCAGAAGTTGCAGATTATTTAAAAGAAAGCGAAGAAAGCAAAAGCGAGATAATTGGATTTATCAAAAAATTCAGCAACTTAAAAGTTAAGGAAGCAAAAGAATTGAAGCAGGAACTTGAAGGATTAAACATGATAAAAATAAAATCTGATTACATTATAAAAATGATAGATCTGCTTCCAGAAACTGCAGAAGAATTAAATAAAATTTTTGTTGATGTAAGCTTGGATGAAGATGAAATTAAAAAAATTCTTGATACAATTAAAAAATATATTTAATGAAAATGGACAAAGAAGAAAAAGCAATTATATTAGATTATCTTCCGAACGGATATCCGTTGGAAGGGAAAATGATGCCTATAGCTCAAGCTATCGGGGAAAAGAATCTAATATTGCTGGAATTAGCTCCTAGAAGAGGAGTATCTTTAGAGACTGGAGAAGAAGTTTATATTGGTGAAGGAAAGCGAGACAAGATATATTACATTCTCGGAAGATTGCACAGAGAAAAATTAACAGAATCTGCAAAAAACCAACTGCAAGAATTTATCGAGAAAATAGTTAAGGACAGAGAAAAGGAATTTATTGAGTTTTTCAATAAATCAGAAGCAATAAATAAGCGACTTCATCAAATAGAATTGCTTCCAGGATTCGGGAAAAAACATATGCAGGAAATATTAAAACAAAGGAAAGAAAAAGATTTTGAATCCTTTGAAGACATGAAAAACAGAATACAAAATCTTCCTGACCCTGAAAAAGCAATACAGAAAAGAATATTAACTGAACTAATAAATATTGAGAGACACAACTTGTTTGTACATTAAAAATGACAGAAAACCCAAAACAAAGAACAGAAAAGTATGAAGAGAGAATAGTAAGAATTTTATCGAAAGATATAGAAGGTAGTCTAAAAGCTTATGTTGGATTAACAAAAATAAAAGGAATCTCATGGAGTTTTGCAAATGCAATGTTGAAAACACTTAAGATTGATAAGAACAAAAAAATTGGTGAATTGAGCAAAGAAGAAATAGACAAGATAAATGATTTTATTAAACATCCAAAAGTCCCTGTTTATCTGCTTAATAGAAAAATAGATGTTGAGACTGGAGAAAATAAACATCTTGTTGGCAGTGATTTAGAATTGCAAAAAGACTTTGATATTACTAGATTGAAAAAAATAAAAAGTTATAGAGGACTTAGACATGCTATAGGATTGCCTGTAAGAGGACAAAGGACTAAGAGCCACTTTAGAAAGAATAAGAAGAAATCCGTAGGTATTAAAAAGAAAGTAAAACCACAGGAGGCTAATAAGAAATGACAGAACTAACGTTCAGCACAAATAAAAATTCAGGAGAATTTTCATAATGAAAAGAAAACATAAAACATATTCAAAACCAAAAAAATCTTTTGATAAGGTAAGAATAGAAGAAGAAGGAAAAATCAGAAAAGAATTTGGACTGAAAAACAAAAGAGAAATTTGGAAAGCAGATGCTAAAATAAAGTTAATAAGAGAGAAAGCAAAGAAATTAATTTCTGCTAGTGTAGAAGAAAAACAAATATTTTTTGAAAGATTGAAAAAAATGGGATTTAAAGTTGATTCAATAAGTGATGTTCTTTCTTTAGATAAAAGAGATTATTTAAAGAGAAGACTTCAAACAATTTTAGTCGAGAAAAAAATAGCACGTACTCCAAAGAGTGCTAGACAATTAATAACTCATAAAAAAGTTTTAATTGAAGGAAAAAGTATTAATGCTCCGTCTTATATTGTTCCGGTAGATTTAGAGAAAAAAATAACTCTTAAAGAAGCTAAGAAAAAAGTTAAAGTAAATAAAGAAGAGGTTAAAACAGAATGACAGAAACTATAACTGAAGAAAAAATAGAAGTAAAAAAAACAGAGAAGAAAAGTAAAGAAATAGAAGGAATTGTAAATATCTACACTTCTTTCAATAATACTATTGCACATGTAACAGACATGTCTGGGAAGACAATTGCTAAAGTAAGTGGGGGAATGGTTACAAAACATGGAAGACTAAAAGCAAACCCAACTATTGCTATATTTATTGCAAAGAGAATTTCTGAAACTCTTAATGATGCAGGGATAAAATCATTATATGTTAGAATAAGATCCAAGACAAGCAGCCCAGCATTAGGGCCCGGAGCACATGCAATTGTTAAGAGTCTTACAAGAGAAGGTTTTAAGATATTAAATATATTAGATACAACAAGATTCCCACGTGGAGGCCCTAAGAAGAAAGGCGGAAGACGTGGAAGAAGACCATAAGTTTAAAAATAAACTTTTGAATATTTTAAGATGGAAAAAATAAACCAAAAAAACAACCAATTAGTATTCAGTGCAAAGATAGATGAAAGTTTAGCTAATACTATAAGAAGATATGTAAATCAAATTCCAATACTTGCTATCGATGAAGTAGAAATATCCAAGAATGATTCTCCATTATATGATGAAACAGTTGCTCACAGAATGGGAATGATTCCTTTAAAAATGGACAAGACTATCAGTGAAAAGACTAATGAAAAATTAAGCCTTGTTTCAAAAAAAGACGGGGTAATCTATTCTGAAGAAATTGAAGGAAAAGTAAAACCAGTTTATGGAAAAATACCAATAACAGTTATTAAAAAAGGACAAGGAGTAGAAATTATTGC